>Ga0209567_10001417_pt1 | contig 12364 bp, 11 predicted proteins | sample COG_12_FD_184756 | JGI IMG/M metagenome (GOLD analysis project Ga0209567, IMG submission 184756) | Pelagic marine sediment microbial communities from the LTER site Helgoland, North Sea, for post-phytoplankton bloom and carbon turnover... | ecosystem: Environmental > Aquatic > Marine > Neritic...
TTCGTTGCGGTCATTCTGAAGCTTTCAGCTTGCGTTTATCGAAATCAAGATGTGTCCACGATTCTCTACATACTACACGCCCCTTATGCTTGGCATGGTATCGTAGATTCAACAGCTTACAATGGACCAGTTCCGGATATCCGACACAAATGCAGCAGGAGATATCGGACGCATTTCCGATTCATTAATAGTTATGCGATCAAATAGAACCGTTACCACGCCAGTGTTATGTGTTCTGGCAACGTTGGGAAACTCACTCATGGCAGAAGAACTAGAAGAGAATATTTACGTAGCGCGGGTCGGGGAAAATATGGTCCAGTATGTGACGTTTCTTTCACATGATCTGGTATTCAAGTATGGGCTAAAGGAAAGTGTAATCGTTGGTTCAATTGACGCAAAGCGGGAAGATGAAACGCCAGACCAGCAATTATCTCGTAGCTTTCGGCCAAACCCCGAGTTTCGAACTACGTTGAATGCATTCATTGATAAAGTACTGCGTAGTTCAGAAGGCCTAATGACTGCGGCTAAAAAGCAGAAAGACGGCTATGTTTACATCATTGACAGCGAACACACACTCCTGAAGGAGAAGTCCCCGCGACGGACATTATAGGAGCATTCGAGGTGAAAAATGGTGCTCTCGAAGGCTACAAAGGAAATCCAAATCACAAACTCTGGTCAGAAAATGGCTTCCTCAACCTTGGTGATGAAGGTAATCGTATCTTTCTCGAGTGGTTGGGTGAGTTGGTAAAAAATGACGCATAATAATGGTTAGAAGGTAGTGCGATGAATACCTATTTCGACGGCATAAAAACTTGTTATGTATGCAATTCGACTCATGAAATACATCGGCATCATATTGATTGGATTCACGATAATAGTAATGCCAATAATATTATTGGGCTCTGTCAACGATGCCACACCGCATTGCATAAAAATGGCGTTTTGTCCTTTGAAGAGCTAACTTCTGTAAGGGAAGCGGTAAAAGCTAGAGATCCATCAAGGTTTGAAAAAAACGCTAAGCCAAAAAATGCGATAGATAAGGATGGCCAACATAGCTTGTTTTAGAGTAACGTCAACAAGCGGGTCAAGTTCGTTCCCTATGTTCGCTGGGACCTCGCTAACGGCTCAGCCCATTACTCAATACTTTCATCACGCGAAAGCGGACGTCAACATCGAGACCACCGATCAGTGGTTCCTCGCCGTTTCATCAAGCTACTTTCAGTCTGCGTATGTCCGTAATGGGTAATCCAGAGACATCTCTGATGCACTGCACAACAAACACAATTGGATGGAGCAGACGACCTCTGTCGGAGGTACAGCGGAAGTAACTTTTACCTGGTTCAGGGTCTAAATACAATCAGTGGTCGAGGCCGTGCGCGAGTACGACTTATGGCAATCGATTAGAATTTCAAAGTATGTAGCGAACTGATAAATCAGACGATACAATCAAAACCGGCTACGATGTTATCCAAGCATATGGTAAAGCCTTGCGAGCCATGATGCGGTCACTGATCGCTGGTCTGTTCACCTGTGTTGCCTTTCTGATTCTGCTCGAGCTACTGTTTCGTGGCATGGTCTATATCAATAAAGGGTCAAAGGAAGACAGGTTCCTGGTGCTGCCCCACCACAGACTAGGCTGGGTGCTCAACCCCCAAATGCGCCCCAAAAGCATAACAAACCGTTGCGGTGAAGTCGTAGAACTCATCTCCCCGCCCCACTCCCTGATACTTAAGTATCCGCAGGGAAACGGGAAAAGAAAGATCGTATTTCTCGGCGACTCATTCACCCATGCACACGAAGTATCCACAGGTAAGGCATACTTCGACATCTTCGAGCGATTAGAACAAGGAAACTACGAAGTCTATGCGGTCGCGGTCGGGGGATACGGCAACCTGCAGGAGTATCTGGCACTTCAAGAGGTCTTTGACGAGATCGAACCCGACATTGTGGCATGGCAACTCACGGGCAACGACGTCAGCAATAACGTATTCGAACTGGACGACAGTTCGATCTGGAACAGTCAGCGTCTCAGGCCTTACCTTAATCCGGACAATGGTGCCATCGAAATGCGGAACCCTGGTCTCTGGATGTTCGACTGGAGCGATGGTTTTGCTTATGTGTTCAAGAAGCTGCTGATCATTGACTCGCGATACAAGCTCGGAATTATAAGATGGCTCGATTCGATCAACGCAATGGACCGGGACACCCAAGAGATACTCGAGGAGCGGGGGCTCGCGGTCCTCGAATACGCGATAAGAGAGGCGGTGAGTACTTTCCCGGACACCACGTTCATTGGCTTCTCGGTGGATCCACAGTTCGACCGCAAATATGAGGAAATATTTACTCGCAATGGTGGGTCCTACCTGCCAGCATTTTACAAAGCACTGAACGCGGTGGACGCAACGGATTGCAGACCCCTGGATAGCCATTGGAACCACACCGGCAACCAAGTTGCCGGGGCGGAGTTTAGCAATCGCCTCAGCGAGTTGCGCGCAGACCGATAGCAATCATCTGTATCAGACTTAAACAAGCCAGCATTTGGAGCGAGAAGCGCATATTAACGCTCTGCAACATCACATTGGTTTTTGAGCTGGGCTATGTGCTCAACCGGAACTGGAGCATTGGCGCCGTATGGGAACGAGCTGACCGAGATGAGCATTAGACGCTGATTATGGGTGGCGTAGGTTTTCATCCCTGTTAAGGATTAAGGTTGCAGTTTGGGGAGAGGCGCAAAGATCCGTCGGGCAAAAAGGAGAATGTACTCAGAACGGGGATAACCAATGGCTGGGAGTTTGCGCCTACCTGGGTTCTCAAGCCTTAATTTGCTTTGGACTTGATAGAGAACGAAGAGATTGAAGAGGTGTTTGGTTTTTATTTCGGAAAGCCTTTTTAAAGCCTCGCAGACGACGAAGACAGGGCGAGAACAATGGTTATCCAGTTTAAAAGCCGACTTTCAGATGAAGACTACTGTGTAATTCCGCAGCCCCTTAGCGTTCACACGTATCGATCTCAATGTTATGTCACATCGTATTTGTGGTGTGTCTGCCAGGAAATACTCTCGATGTTTGGTGAAATGCCGTCCATATTGGATCAGACCTAGAGAAGCAGTTCGAGTAAGGAGATCAACTGCGATTAGCAGGCCAAAGGTCAGCTTTACCAGTGTCAACGGGGAACGCTTATCCATCACGATTTCGGCCTAGGTGCAGTGTTAATGCGCGTCTGTGATTATCAGTTCAAGTCCAAATTGTGTGCAGGTTGATCACCATGACGAAGAAAGCGTTTCGTTGCTTTACGCGCTGTCTTTCATCTCATCTCTCGCCCGACGGGCTCTCTTAATCTGGCTCCGTCTCGATTCTTTTATATATGGCGGCCTCTCCGCGGGCGTGAATTGATTGCCACTGGCCTGGATCTGGCTCCGGGTCGCGATTGTTGAGCTTCGGGCTGTGGAAAAAGTATTTTATCTCCTGCCCTCTCAGCCAAGATGTGAATTCGTCCTCATACCAGAATTTCTGATAATGCGGGCAGTCAATCTTGTTGCCGGCGATCACTGGAATCAACCCTCCGCCCCCGAAATATGAGCATCCGATGACCTCACTTCTGTCAATATTGTCCTTGATCCATTCGATGACTGCGAGGTCATCCTGGGTCAGTGACGAGTTGATATCGTCCAGTGCGTATACAATGTAATCGCCACCCATCACATGCAGTGCTGCGAATTCGAGTGGACTAATCATGGCCTCTTTGTACAGGCGGTAAATAGACTTGTATTCGTATTGACTGATAATCTTACCTGCTACCGCGAACATACAGACCGCTGCCAGGACTATAGACAAGCAGGTCTTCGATGAGATTTTCTGGGTCAGACTTGTGTAGAGCAGGACAATAGGTACCCCCATGAACATCAGCACCCGCTCTGGATATAGAGCGTAATTGAAGGGGATGAAGGGATAAACCTTCGAGAGCAGAATCAACGCCGCAGTGAGCAGGAACACGCCAAACAGGGGGTGCAGCCGGCGGTCTTTCACCCAAGGTAGAGCCAGAATCGGACAGACAGTGGCCATGATTCCGAAAATGGCGACGTAGGCGAAGGGAATGCTCAGCGGAGTGATATCGGAGATACCGAATATCTTCTCGACCAGGGGCTGCATCAAGCGGAAATGGCTTAGGTTCCAAACGTGCGCCCACTCCTCCCACTGGGGAGTCGGAGTCGAAGGGAGGCGAAAAAGCTGGCCTACGCATAAAAACATGGCAGCCAGCCCAATCAGCATGAAGTTCTTTATCTCATGGACGTTGGGAGGTCCTTTCATGATCAGATAGTAGGGTGGAAAAAAAAGTAGGAATCCAAAAAGTGGAATAGAGTGGCTTAGCGGGGCGGCGGCGCAAAGCATGGCAGCTATGAGAACACCGGTGCGATTGAGCTCCCCGACTTTGGGCAAAACGGAGAAAAGGAGAATCAAAAAACTGAGCGAGGCAACAGTTGTCATGCTCCCCCATTGAAGCATGGCCTGAGGATAGCGAGCGAAAAAAAGAAAGAGGAACACCGCAAGGAAACGCGCCGCCCTTTTGTGCGAAGGGCTGATCAGAAAGTAGAATGAAAGGAATAGAAGATGGAAAAAATAGCAAAATAAAAAAAACGACACACGATGCGTCGAAAACCCTGAAAGCAGAGAGATTGAGGCGTTAAGCAGATGGGTGCCTAGCGCGTATTGGCCAAATTCGGAAATTGCCAGTAGTGGCTCGTGCGATTCCGGGATCTTGCCATGGATCTCGATTATTCTTGCTGTGTAAAGATTCATGGTCATATCCCCGAGATGGAAGTAGATACGAGTAAAAAAGGGGATGAAATAGAGGAGGAAAAGAATCAGAAGAAACAAAACCGACAGCCGGTTGGGTCTGGGGATTGCGGGAGTCTTTATCAGGCCGTAACAAAAAATCAGCGCGATGCACACGTGAAAAACGCCGCTGATATCCACACCGGGTAGAACGGTCAGCCAAAATGCACAGATCCAGAACGCCAACGATATGAATTGAGAGCCGCCCCACCAGATCAGAAAATCGTTTCTGTTAGTCCAAGGTCCGAAATGTTGCACGAGGAATATTCCGGGGACGAAAAATATAAATGCCGCTGGAAAAATGAGCCAGACACACAGGAAAAGAAATGCGTAGAGCGTTTTGGCACGCGTAGACTCAGAAATTTGGAACGGTATCGACATCCGCTATAGCATGTCTAAGACTAAGGCACTTTGCGTTCGCTCTGGGAGGAGCTGGTATCTTTTTGTTCTATATGAAGGCGGATATTGTGGGCAGAATCTCTCATTGAGCGCTAGTAAAACAATGAAAAGGAACAAAATAGCGAAGGACTGTGTAGAGAGGATCATAATGATAAACAAAACCAATCGTTTGTTCCGCGCCCACGCCACCTATAATCGCCCCCATTGCTGTGATAACCCACCAAGCAAAGAAGGCAATTATGGGGGGCAAGTTTTTACTGATTGTAGGATCGCTCTGATTCATACCACCAACCTACGTCTAAGACGGCAGAAAGGTGTTGATATGAGTCAACGAGATTTCACTAATTTGTTGAGAATCTGCTTTGATGAAAAAACGCAAACGAGTGTTGGGTCCTATTTCTCTGAGTTTGGAGGTCTTGGACTCCCGAAGCCTGTAGAATGGTTGATTCGGGTGACTGCTACCCTAAGGTCTTCCGAGACCTCACCTCTAAAATCCTACGCGAGTACGCTACCCACTAGCATCACGCAAGGACCGGCACAAGAACTTCAGTGTGTTCGAACTACCAAAAGCTCCCGAAATCAGAAGCCAGAAATTTGCTCCCGGAAGGACCGGTTAGGGCAATTTGCGGGCGTAGCGTGCTCTGGTTGCGACCGGCAGTTTTGGGTCGTAAGCGCCAGTTCGTCGAGATTCTGCGAACGTCTGCAACGAGTATACAGCGGAAGATAAAGTCCTCCAATTTCCAAACAGTATTTTCGCCCTTCAGAACCAATCGGTTTGATCGTGCATCAGTGAATTCGGGTGATATTATATTTCCGGTGTTCCCCAGATAGCGGTCATTTATTTCGCCAGACACTCTGCATGTTGCCGTGCAACAGCGATGGCTCTACACGACCTAAAATTGCCAGAATACAAACATCCCATAGATGGCTGTAACTTGCCCAGAGCAGAAGCTGACCAACGAGTCATGTTGGCGCAGTTGGTGGCACGCAAATGCCGACGCCAGGCTCGCGTGGAGATTTCCCCCTTATCCGTCTTCGGCCAGCATCGATAAATCGCGGGCTGCCTCGCGCAACAATGGCAGGTAGCGGTCGTTGTTACTAGTGGAGATGCGTGACGCTGGAGCCTGGATTGCGAGCGAGCTATAAAATCTACCCTGTTTGTCCCTGATTGGGACCGCGATGGCGACGACGTCATCGTACAACTCCTGATTATCTATCGAGACCTGTTGCTGTTCGATGTTATCGAGTTCGGCCAGCAGCAGATCGGGGTCGGTAATCGTGTTTTTTGCGTGGGCCTCCAGCTTAAGCTTATTGATAACCGCCTTACGCCGGGTTTTTGGTAACGTACTCAGGTAAAGTTTGCCGCTGGCAGTACAGTATAGGGGAACTCGCATCCCGATTGAAAACTGCAGCCGCAATGGTGCCTTGGTTTCAACGCGGTCGGAATAGGCCATGTACAGGCCATCCGGGTAGGCGATGTTGCAAGTCTCACCGACCTTTTCGGACAGTGCGGTCAAGATTGCATGGCGAGTGGCGTTGAAGCGGGCGTTAGCGAGGACGCCCACCGCGACATCATAGAGGCGATTGCCCGGCTGGTAGCTTTTACCATTAATTCTTTTGAGCAGGTAACCTCTTGCTTCGAGTTCAGCGCAAAGTCGGTGCGCGGTGGCCTTGGGCAGGTTTAATACTTCATTGATTTCGGTCGCACTAAGTGGTTTTGGCGATGTTGCCACGGTATCCAGGATATCGAGCACGCGCTTTATGGTTGAACCGCGTTCGCGTTTCATAGCGGGAAATTTAGTCGTTTTTGAATGACTAGGCACAACGTCTGTAGCCGCCTTTTCGGGATCTGAACCAAGGACTGTATCCCAACAATTGCATAAAAACGAGAAACATATTTCCATTTTAACTCTTACCCGTGTAATTTTGGTGTAATTCCCGCTGAACAGAGATTTCGTGGATAGCTTTAATTACATCGTCGTCGGCGCCGGATCGGCCGGTTGCGTACTCGCTCATCGCCTGTCAACCGACCCTGCCATCAAGGTTTTATTGCTCGAGGCTGGCGGCAAGGATTTGAATCCATGGCTGCATATCCCGGTCGGTTATTTCAAGACCATGCACAATCCTGCCTTTGACTGGTGTTACCTGACCGAACCCGATCCCGGTATCCTGGACCGTTGTTTGCAGTGGCCGCGCGGTAAGGTACTGGGTGGTTCAAGCGCACTCAACGGCCTGCTCTACGTACGCGGGCAGCCGGAAGACTACGATCGCTGGTCCGGGCTCGGTAACCCAGGATGGAGTTATGATGATGTGTTGCCTTATTTCAAAAAATCAGAGGATAATTCACGCGGAGAGGATAAGTATCATGGCGTCGGTGGACCGCAAAAAGTCTCCGACCTGCGCCTGCGCCGACCTATTGCCGAACACTTCATCAAGGCCGCAACCGAAATCGGAATACCGTTCAACGACGATTACAACGGCAGTGAGCAGGAAGGGGTCGGTTACTTCCAGCAAACTGCTTACCAGGGGTTTCGCTGGAGTACTGCCAAGGGTTTTCTGCGCCCCGCCAAAGCACGAAGTAACTTAAAGATTTTAACCAGGGCGCAGGTAACCGAATTGATTCTGGACGGAAAACGAGTGACCGGCGTCAATTATCGGCATGACGGTGAACAAAAATCCGCGCGCGCCGATGCCGAAGTCATTTTGAGCGCCGGTGCGATCAATTCGCCCCAATTACTACAATGCTCAGGGATCGGGGATCCGACCCAGTTGCAACAGGCAGGGATTGAAACGCAGCATAAGCTTGCCGGCGTGGGTAAAAACCTGCAGGACCACCTGCAAATCCGCCTGGTCTTCAGAACCAATAAACGCACCTTGAACGATGAGCTGAATAATCCCTTCAAACGAATGATGGTCGGAATGCAGTACTTTTTAACCCGTAGCGGACCGTTAACTCTCGCAGCGAGTCAGGTGACGATTTTTACCCGTTCCAGCGAGACCGTCGAACGCGCCGATATCCAGTTTCATATGCAACCGCTAAGCGCGGATAAGCCCGGCGATGGCGTACATCCGTTTTCAGCGTTCACCTCGTCGGTTTGCCAGTTGCGCCCGCATAGTCGGGGTGAGGTCAAAGTCGAGTCACCCGACCCGTTAACCTATCCCAAAATCTATCCGAATTACTTGTCAGATGAACGAGATTGCGCGGTTGCGGTGGGCGGCATCAAGGTCGCGCGCCGCATCGCCGAGGCGCCCTCGCTGCGTAACTGCATTATCGATGAGTACGTGCCCGGCAGAGAGTATCAAACCGATAGCGAGCTGCTCGATGCGGCTCGCCGCCATAGCCAGACCATTTACCACCCGTCCGGCACCTGCAAGATGGGTAATGACGACTCAGCAGTAGTGGATCACCAGTTACGAGTCCATGGTCTCGAGGGTCTAAGAGTCGTCGATGCTTCGATCATGCCTGAAATTGTGTCGGGCAATACCAATGCGCCAACCATCATGATCGCTGAAAAAGCCGCCGATATGATTCTGGGCGGAAAGTGAATTTGCGGTTGCAAACCCCGTAATTAATTGACAAGATGAGACCATCAGTACCGTTTTACTTACTGAGCATTAAGACTCAACGAAAAATAACTGATCATGAAGCCGCCCCATCAGGCGGCTAACGACAATCGATAAACGCTGTCGCAAGGGCAGTTTGCAAACGAAGGAGAGAGTAATGTTTAAACGTAGCCTCTTAGGTGCCATGACAGTGGCACTAGGAATTGTATTCAGCGGTGCTGCGACTGCTGGTAAGGTCAACATCAAGATTCAATCCGTACTGCCAACCAAGGCGGATGAAATCGTCATGGTAAAAGATTTTGCCGCCAACGTCGCAGCTCTTACCAACGACGAAGTGCAGATTGAAGTATTGCCCGATGGCGCGATCGTCAGCGGCCGCGACATCCTCGATGCGGTTGACAAGGGCCTGGTCGATGGTGGTTTCGCATGGACCCACTACTGGTCTGGTAAACACCCGGCGGCAATGCTGTTCGGTTCGCCTGTCGCGGGTGCCGGTCTTGGTATCGACAATATCGCTTTCATTTCCTGGTTCATGAACGGTGGTGGTAAGGAACTCTACAATGAGTTGTGGACTGAAATGGGTCTGAATATTCATGGCCTGATGCTGCAGCCGGTTGGTCCGGAAGCACTGGGCTGGTTTAAAGAGCCCATCGACAGCATGGCGGATTTTCGCAAATACCGCTTCAGAACGCCCCCGGGGATTCCTGGGCAGACCTATAATGACATCGGCGTAGCTTCGGTTGCGATGGGTGGTGGCGATATTCTACCGGCACTCGAAAAAGGCACCATCGATGCCGCCGAATGGTGTTGTCCCAAGCCCGACCTGGTATTTGGTTTCCATAAAGTACTTAAGCATTACTACCTGCAAGGCTTGCACCAGGTCGTGGTCAATGCCGATATGTACATCAACGGGGATGTCTGGAAAAAATTGACGCCACATCAGCAGGCCGCAATGAACGTCGCCGCCGATGCATCGCTGATTCGTTCGCTGAGCTATCGTATTTATGAAAACGGTAAGGCGCTGAAGACGCTCGTCGAGGATCATGGCGTCATCCTGCATGATACTCCGGCGGATTATTTTACAGAGTACATGAATGCGGCCAAAGCCAGCCTGCAAAAGAATGCGGACGAAAACGCGTTCTTTAAAAAGGTCTGGGATTCGCAAAAGGCCTTCGCTGAAATCGCGGTACCCTTCTGGGCAGGTGCGCAAACCTCGAATGCCGCATTAGGCAACGCTTACGCCAAGTCTAAAGAATAATCAGGATTTTGCCAAAACTTTAAAGGTTATACCTGAAGAGCGGGCCCTGTCCCGCTCTTTTTTTAACCCATTCTGATCAGGAGGCACTAGCCATGGCCGACGAAGTCAATCCCGATGATCTGGAAATTGCCGATGAATTAATCGCAGAGAGGCGATCTGCAGCACCGGGGGAGAAGCTGCCGGACGATATGCCGCCCTGGATGGCGAAGACCATCACCAAAATAGACGTTGCCAGCCTATGGATCGGTAAAGCAGTGTGCTGGTTCATGGTGCCGCTGTGCCTGGCAATGGTGTACGAAGTCATCGCGCGCAAGTTTTTTTTAGCGCCGACCATGTGGGCCTACGATATCAGTCGCATGTTTTACGGCGCCATGTTCATGCTCGGGGCCGGTTACGCCTTGATGCGCGGCGTACATATCCGCGCCGATTTTCTTTACCGTAACTGGTCCGCTAGAGCCCAGGGCACGGTCGACACGATCTTGTACCTGGTGCTGTTTTTTCCGGGGATGCTGATATTTTTTTACATGTCGGTCGACTACGCCGGCACTTCGATTATCCGCGTTGAACGCAGTATGGATACCGCGTGGATGCCTTATATGGGTCCGATTAAAAGCACGATTCCGATCGGCATTGTGTTCCTGACCATGCAGGGCATCTCTGAAGTACTGAAGAGTATCTACGCGATGCAAAAAGGCAGGTGGCCGGTATGATCGAAGCCATCGTAAACCTGCAACCTGAATATATCGGCATCATCATGATCGCGGCAATGCTGTTTGCCATATTCATCGGATTTCCTATTTCCTTTACGCTGATTTTCCTGGGTATGGTGTTCGGCCTGTGGGGCTTCGGTGAACTGGTGTTTTACCTGATGACGCTGCAATTTTCCAGCGTCATGCTCGAACAAACCCTCGCCGCGGTGCCGCTGTTTATATTTATGGGCATACTCATGGAACAGGCCGGATTGATGGAGCGCCTGTTCAATGCAGTGCAACTGGCGCTATCGCGCACCCGCGGCGCTTTATACATCGCCGTGCTGTTTGTCTCCACCATCTTTGCGGCTGCCACCGGTATCGTAGGCGCGTCGGTCACGATTCTCGGCATCATGGCGGCGAAAACCATGAACAAGTCTGGATACGACGTTAAACTTGCCGCGGGTACGATCACTGCCGGTGGCACGCTCGGGATTTTGATTCCACCCAGCATTATGCTGGTGGTCATGGGCCCGATTCTCGAAGTCCCTGTGACCGATTTGTTCGCTGCGGCAATTATACCGGGATTTATGCTCGCCTCGCTTTACATCGGTTACGCGTTGTTGCGCTGCCAGCTCAACCCGGAACTGGGTCCCCCGCTACCCGAAGAGTTGCAACCTGAATCCATGGGCGAAGTGGCAAAAGAGTTTGCGCTTGGACTGGTACCGCCCGCTGCCCTGGTGGGTTTTGCCCTGGGCAGCATTCTGCTCGGCTGGGCGACTCCGACCGAGGCTGCAGGTATGGGTGCATTCGGCGCATTCCTGCTGACCAGTGCTTATGGAAAAATGCACTGGAAAGGGTTCAAGGATGCGTTGATTAAAACCCTGGAAATCTCGGCGTTGATTTTAGTGCTGGTTGCGGCCTCTAATTTCTTTGGCGCCGTGTTCTCGCGGCTCGGTACGCCAACGATGTTAACCGAGTTCCTGATTCATCTGGATATGTCGCCTTCCCTGATCTTGGCCATGATAATGGCATTGATCTTTCTTTTGGGCTGGCCACTGGAATGGGTGCCGATCGTTTTGATCATCGTGCCAATCCTGTTACCGCTGGTAGATAAGCTCGGCTTTAACTTGACCTGGTTCGGGATTCTGGTGGCGGTGAATCTGCAAACCGCCTGGCTATCGCCGCCGGTGGCGCTATCCGCCTATTTTTTGAAGGGGGTAGTGCCGGAGTGGGATCTCAGGGATATCTACGGCGGCATGATGCAGTTCATGGTAATCCAGTTGCTCGGATTGATATTGATCATTACCTTCCCACAGATCGCCTTGTGGTTACCCGAGTACCTGTACCCATCACCTTAGTATGAGATTGACGGACAGGAAGCATAATTACTATGCCTTTGGTTAGCCACGCGCTCGCACACAGTGCGTTGGCCAGTTTGACCGGTTCATTGAGTGTTGAATTCAAGATCGATCCGGTGAAGGCAATCTCAGCAGTGTCCAGGAGAATCTTTGTTGAATCGTAACTAGTGTACCCCGTCGTAAATTCTGTGACATTCAGCGAAGCGACAAGCATCCGAATTCAAGGCGCATTCGCGAAGCACTAGCGAGCTAATGGGAGCG
>Ga0209567_10001419_pt1 | contig 12356 bp, 8 predicted proteins | sample COG_12_FD_184756 | JGI IMG/M metagenome (GOLD analysis project Ga0209567, IMG submission 184756) | Pelagic marine sediment microbial communities from the LTER site Helgoland, North Sea, for post-phytoplankton bloom and carbon turnover... | ecosystem: Environmental > Aquatic > Marine > Neritic...
CAGGGCTTATAAGTTTTACATAGAGTTATATAGGAAAACCTTAAAAAATCTTCTCCTCTGAAACCACAAAGCCAAGAGCTTTGATATTTGGTATGTAGTTTCACTTCATGGTCCTCTACCAAGTTTGGTCAAATAATGACCACCGGGCTAAAAATGGCCCCGCCCCAGGGCTTATAAGTTTTATATAGACTTGTATAGGTAAACCTAAAAAACGCCTTCTTTTCTGAAACCTTGTAGAATGGCCCCGCAACGGGGCCTTGATACTAACATTCAATTTTGATACCAGGTGAGCGATTCAGGGTCAGCATGACCCTCTCGTTTTTTATTATAGCAAGTTATTCAATTCAGAAACAAGACGGGTGTGTTTGTTAAACACTACCTATGCCCCCTTCTCACATTATGCCCAATTTTTAAGTCTCTATCTCTTTTGGTTCAAAAGTTATTCATATTTGACCTTTGACCTTGAAGGATGACCCTGACCTTGACATGTCATGTCCAACACATGCATAATAAATATCAAGTCTCTATCTCTACTGGATCCAAGTCATGCCACAAACTCTAAATTTGACCTTTGACCTTGCAGAATGACCTTGATATAATAATGTTACCAATCAAATCATGTGGCTTCATGAGATACACCTTATCACCGAATATAAAATGTCTATCTCCATTGGATCAAAAGTTGTGGCCAAAACTCTATAATTGACCTTTGACGAATGACATTGACCTTATGATGTTACCACTCAAAATGTGCAGCCTCGTGAGATTTAAATATCAAATGTCTATCTCTATTGGATCAAATGTTATGACCAATGTGACCTATATATTTGACCTTTGACCTTCAAGGATGACCTTGACCTTAATATATTACTCCTGAAAATGTACACCTTATGAAATACACATTCTTACCAAATTTCAAGTCTCTATCTGTATTGACTCAAAAGTTATGGCCAATGTTAAAGTTGTTCGGACAAAACTCTATATTTGACCTTTGACCTTGAAGAATGATCTTGACCTTATACTTTTACCACTCAAAATGTGCAGCCTTGTAAGATGCACCTGTACACCAAATCTCAAATGTCTATCTCTATTGGATCTAATGCTATGGCCAAGGTAAAAGTGGACTTTTTGACCTATATATTTGACCTTTGACCTAAAAGGATGACATTGACCTTGACAAATTACCCTTCAAAAAGTGCGGTTTGAGCAGATGCATATGCATTCCAAATATCAAGTCTCTATATGTAATGGCTAAAAAGTTATGGCCACTGTTAAAGTTGTCCTTAAACAGACAAACAGACAACCAAACAAACAGACAAACAAACAGGGCAAAAATATGCCCCCCCCCCAATATGATCTGTGGGGCATAAAAAGTTTCTGGGCCTTCTCTGTAAACATGTAATACCATGAAGGCACCAGGTTTCACGTCACGTCTCTATATCGCACTGAGGTGCACTGAGGTGCTTCAAAAGAAAACAACAAAGGACAGACTTAATGATTTATTAACTATTTTCTGGATCAAATATTGATACTACAATGTTACAATTAGTGTAATTATCCTTAATCACATAAAGTACATTTTCTTATTGCACATTGAACAAAAAGTTTAAAAAGAAAATGATAAAGTACCTCCCGTATTTTCATTTTCGTCAGACAAATAGAGTAAATATCCGATGCTTCGATGCGCGAATTTATAGTGTTTTTTTAATTTTGCTTCATATATTAGCGCAAACTATAAATTCGCGCACCAAAGAGCCCCGCGAATATCGCGGAAATATGATGCGCGCGGATCTTTCTACCCTTACAGTATATACTAAGAGGAAAAAGAAACGCATGGAACACTAAATATGCATTATTTTTGGAAATAATTATGAAACTCGGACAAATGACGTTAATAGGCATGGGTGTGCTTCATGCGTTTTTAAAATTTACACAACCGTGACGTAGGAAGTGTAAATCTGGGACGTCAGCATGACGTAAAAGTACACGTTAAACAATAATGAGGGTTTTGATTTTAGATTTTGGAATACCAATTGATACTCTTCGATGATATACACCGTTTTTCTTAATTGTATTGAATTTTAAAGCGTAATGAACACGCGGGAATTAACGGAAGTTCGGCGTGTCTTGAAGTTAAGATACCAATACACTCGCAAAAGGCAGTGCTAGGCTCCAGGACATTTTTAAGATAATTCGTCTACAAAAGAATGTCTCATTAGACATCAGAAAAAAAATTGCCTACTTTCAAACCGAGTGAAAATTTAACGTTAACGTGTGACGTCATTACGTTTAAGAAAGTGTATGCGTCCATCTCATTACCTAAGCGTAGATTCTACGCATATGAAAAGGCTACAATATGATGTCGAAATTCGCAATGATTACTTAACCTGAAAACAAAGAAGAGTTGTAAAAAAATGAAATCACAACATTAATCTGAAAGTGCACAAATATTACACTGTATTGCCACCCCGTGTCGCAGTGAGGCTTTGCCAATTACTATTCATAGGCAAGTGCTGTTAAAGGGGCACACTCCATTTTCGCTTTAGATACGGAGTAATTACTGGACAAAAACTAGTGAATTTGGTAGTTAGTTTTCCTTTATGTCAGTTTCAAGTTTCCAACAAGGAAGTCTTACACATTCCGCCGAACCGGTATTGAAGTAAGGAAATAAACGTATTCAAAGCGAAATTGGAGTAAGCCCCTTTAACAGCACTGGCCTATAGATAGTAGCTGGCTGACTGCACACGTGAATGGCGATACAGGGTAAAATACGCACATTCAGATTAATGCCTTGAATTCATTTTTCACAAATCTTCGTGGATTTTAGGTTAAGAAATCATTGCGAATTTCTACACCACACTGTAGCGGTTTCCTAGGCTCTACGCTAAGGTTATGAGGAGGACGCATAAACTTTCTTAAACGTAATGACATCACACGTTTACGTTAAATTTTCACTCGGTTTGAAAGTAGCTAACTTTTTCTCTGATGTCTAATGAGACATTCTATTGCGGCTCGGGAAAATATGGACCCTCCACGGGTGATATCACACCGTATACCCCGTCCAAAGAACGTGTAACTAATAATATTCTGGAATATTTAAGAACTTTGTACTTAGTTTGGAGCCTGGTGAGACACCGAGTTACTCGGCATCTCACCATATTCTAAACTACGTGCAACGTTCTTAAATATGGCAATACATTTAAGATGGTTTGGTACCGTTGTGGTTCGGTTTCAGTTATTTTTCAATTTACATAAAATGTACTTAAATTCAGTACTGTATGTCCAGCCGGAACTTTCTGATATACATTTGAATTATCTAAGTTAAGTTTTTTTTAAATAAGGTAGACATTATTCACCGGTTATAGAAGTGAAGCATAGGAAATAGTCTGTGTTCAGATAAGACGCCAAGATAGTAACCTAGAAACTAATCCAGATCAAAACTATTTGACACTCAGTTATTATTGTAACCAAAGGTTAAGGGATTGAGAAAGTGTAGCGAGTTTAAAGCGGAAGTCGTCTAAAAGTTTAAGTGCCGTACGAATTCGTACGGCAGTCATTGCGATTCCGTTCGAAAGCGCTCGCAAGGCTGTTGCAAGGCTCGTGTACACCTTAACCCTTATCCTAATTAATACAATGTTACATTTTGTACTTTCAGTTGTGAATAAAAAAACTACACTACTGTCTCAAAAACCTAGGTGTCGGACATAGCGTAAATTTAGAATGAAGACAAATGTACAATTTCCCTATAACCACTGTCTACTGGTAGGCTACTGCAGCCCTATCACTTATACCCTCCATTTCACTTAGCTATTTATATAAAATACCAGTGAATATGTCAATTTTATCTGTTAACTGGGTTTATCAGTTGACTAGGTACAAATGAAACCCTATGAAATGGTCAAATACAGGAAAGGTGTAGAAAATTGATGTTCTCATGCACCTTAACGTACGACGCCTGTAGGCAGCGCTAGGCGTTCAGAGCATGTTTTGCTGACGCCTGTAGGCGACGCTAGTATTGAATGGGATAAAATATATACAGTGAAGACCAAGAGTAAGCATAACTTGTAGAAACATCTTTTCTCAGTCTTCAGTGTTTAAAAATTGGTAAGTAGAATATACGTGCGGCTGATAAAAGGGTTTCTTTTCACTCTTCAAAGATACATTTTGGTTTTTAAATGTCTTTAATTCTGAACCCACTTGCTCATCAACATCAGGTGACCGTGTAGTGCATTCGGTGTCTTTTTGTTAATTATGAACATACTGTCTGACATTTTCGTACAGCTACAAACATGTACCATCTAAAAGTATGTGCTAAGCCTGACCATTACAGCTGTCTGCACTTCTTTTAGCCTCTAACTGTGAGATAAGTAATGGTCAACCATTGACATAACTGCATAAGAGCTATGTGTTGAACACCATCTAGGCCTGTGCAGCTTCTCTTCAGAAATTGTTCTCTTTGGTGAGGGTTTTACCAAACGTTTTTGAAAAGTCAAACGTGAAGTGCACTTTAAACAAATCCAAAGCGCTATCCTCTCCACTCTGGCATGGTTTTCCAACTGGTCGGCTGCTTCCTCACACGTCCATCCGACAAAGGCGAAGTTCACACTTCCCAAAATTTTGTCACCAGGCCCGAATAAAAAGCTGATCCTGAAATAATTAAAAAGTCTTAAGAATCAGTAAAAGACAATAATTTTTATTAAAATTAAAAGGGCAAACTATCATTTTCCCCATACTCAACCAACAACACACACACACACACACGCGCGCACACACACACGCCCGCACACACACACACACACACACACACACACACACACACACACACACAAGCCATTAAACAAATTTGAACAACTATTAGACCAACATATGGTGTAGAGACACTTTATTTCGGGAATCGATAACAAAAAAAAACTTACGCTTCACTTCAATGTAGGTTAGGTAAAGATTTAATTTATTCTTAGGCATAAACCGGTATCTTTAGACATTTATGCAGTCGTAAATACCTTAAGTATATAAAGACACAGGTAACTGACACAATGACGGGAGTATACGATTTACTACTATTTAGGAAAGGTAAATATCTTCCCAAATACTCAATCGATCGCTGAGGAGCAACCAAAGTCCTCAAATTTAGCAGGATTTATAGGGATAAGAGCGAGGTTCAGCGCACACAAACCGGTTTAAGCCCCCAGTAGTAAATTACTACTACTGACCGTGCCAAGGCGGTACCATTATCTTCATCTTTATTTTATGTATGTCTTACGTGTATTTTAACGAGTTGATGTATGATTTGCGGTATGTGTGTGTCTGTATGTGTATGAGTGTGCTTTGCTTGAGAGGTGGGTGTATTTTTGTGTTGCGTTTCCTGCATTAGCTTTTTCTTACCTTTTAATCTATAAATACACCAAACATATTAGGGATAGCATAAACTAGAAGTAATCATGTATATAATGACTCAGAATAATCGGGTTTACAAGCTACTTATGTTTCCGTAAGTGCCCGTGCACGATTTTTGGTTTTAGATTTTTACCATCAAATACACGCTGAACTATGGGTTCCAGATGGTTAGTTATATTTCAAACTATTTCTTATCACAGCTTTGTTATTTAGCAACTAATTTCTTTTCTAGACAAATCAAATAAATTTAAACCATGGCGATTGGTCGATGAATACAAATAAAAGTAAAGAGAAAACGTATATCACCCGTTGCACTTTTTACAAATTTGTTCGTCATGAATAGATTCAGCAGTTTGCGTTATATTTTTTGATTTTTTCTAAACAACTCATGGATATAAATTCTATGAGATTTTGTACAATAATCATTTGAATGATGCATTTCATAGAATATCTGCTGGTTGTGCGTTAATTAATAACTGTGTTGAAAACAGGCCTTTGCAAAGACGATATCCTGAGACTTAGTCACCTTCCATAAATAAAAGTAAATTGCACTTCCGTCATTGTGTCAGTTATCTGTGTATAAAGCAGGTGACTCATAAATGCCAAAAAATTACACCAATAGGCCAACAAATGTGTTTACGGCTACCCGACCCTACCTAGAACAACAACCCGACCCAAATTTTGATTGATTCTTTATTTCATATGGGAAAACATCTGTTTAAACGAATTTTTGCACTTTAAATAATTGTAAAAAAGTATTGATCTCTACCCTACCTAATTATGTTCATACAGTTGCCCTAAACACCATTACTTGGAAAGAATTTCTATATTATAGTAATAAAGGACTTAAATTTATACATTTTTTTAAACTTTCATAAACTTGAATTCTTAGAACCAGCAATTAAAATGTGTTTACTACTGCTTTTTAATAGAATGCCGTATTTGTGTGTGTAACTTAGGTCTTCTATAAGAATTGGATTATACATCCTAGATCTGCTTTTTAATATAATGTTATTTTGTTACATTATCAGATGGTTGATCTACATTTACTAGTTACGTATACTTCAATACATATTGATAATAAGGTCAACTTTTATATACATGTTATGTATACCTGAGCTTTTGACATTGCATTAATTATCTTTGATTTCGAATAAAAACTAGTCGACACTATCGTTAACACTAAAATCTGCTAAAACAGTTACCTTTGTACTATGAAGTGGTTTCTCCATACAAAAATGAGATTTCTCGGTTCCCAAGAATACACAGATAATCGTGTTAATGTTTGCATATAGAAAGAAGAGATAATTGCTTTTTAAAAATATGTCATTTAAGGATTGACACTCACTTTGGTGGCATTCATGGTTTTATGAACGTCGCTCTCGTAGGCGCAATTCCATGAACCGCGTTAGCGGTTCATGGATAAAGTTGCGCCGACGAGAGCAACGTTCATAAGACCATGAATGTCACCAAAGTGAGTGTCAATCCTTATATTTACATTAATTTCTTGCTATACACAATCACTTATTATTGCCTAAAACCTCCTACTTCCCTAGAAAAAAAGGATCAAAGGACAGTGACACGCACAACTTTTGCATTCTTTTCAACAGCCACGTTGTCCCTAAGACACACCCCTTTGTTAGCTCGTCCAATAACGTGACGTTGTTTATTGTAACGTCATCAAAATTGACGTCGTTTCTCCGCCAAAACCTGACGTTGTTTATTGAAACGTCATCAGAATGGACGACGTTGCACCAATAAAAATGTGTCAGTATGATAAGCGCCGCGCTATTAAAGGTCAAGAGTTCACCCGTGTTATTGGATTATGAATGCAGGCGATTTCTATAGTAAAAGATAGGGCGATAGTAAATATAACAATAGGGATTACATCTTTACACAGCTCCTTTGTAAAACAATATTGAAAACAAGTCTACGGGAAATAATGTCAGAATGCCAACGCTTTCCCGAATGTCTATGTTAATCAGAAAACGGTCAGTCGTGCACTTCAAAATGCTATAATTATTGTTCAGAGAATTTACTGTATCGACATCAATTTCTTTGCAAGACAGATATAATGGAACACCCCGTACCTGTAAATTGATTCAGTTTTGTAATGTTATTAGACGCAATGTAATGATCAAGTATATTAGGACATAATTATTATTCTAAAACCTAACAATTCATCTACGGGTATATACGGGTATACTCGGAGGTACCCGTTTAATCTGGTTGGACAGCACTGGGCCTTCGACAGTCAATTAATCCTACATGTTTGACATTTGACGTTGAATTAGGTATAAAATCAATTAAAAAAATTGCAGCTTTGTAACCCTAATGTGCAGTAACCATTTAATTAACTGTGGCAAAATTCTTCCCTTTGAGCTTTAAATCTTACTTTTTACATTAATTCATGACGTTGACTTTGGTATGTCACCATTCAAAATGCGCAGTATGCTGACTTAAATACTGATGTTTACATGTACATGTATCTGTTAAAGTTAAACGTTATCGTTGATTTTGATTTATGTACATGAATATGTACATGTTACCAGGGTTAGAAAAAGACTCTGGCCTTATTCAGTATAGCCTGACCTATAATTCCTCGCTTTGTACCTCAGTACATATGATTACTTGGTTCTTATAGTCCGTACCCAGAACCCTATCCACTGAATGTGAGATAAACGTATGGTTTCTCACATATTGACAGTGCCTGTAGGCTAAGACCGTCATTTAGATGTAATTTTCTCACATCGTAGATCGTAGACAGGGCTATCTGAACATCCGGGGGATGTGGGATAATCTTATTGTTCCGGACAGATATGCCACATTATTTAAGCTAATTAATATACTAATTATTTCAAAGAAAATGCATATTTAATTTTGATTAGCTGACGTTCCGTTCGACAACGGTTCACATCGATGACGTCAAACATGAACAAAATGGTGCCATTAAAATTGAGTGTGTTTTAATGACAAATACACTTAAGGTGAAATGTCAATATATAAAAAGTACCAAGATAATAAATATATTTGGCACCAACTAAAACCTCAGGATATTCCTGATAAGGATCTGCCTTTTATTTTGCATTTAAATGAATTGGTGCGTTACCATGACGTCGTGAACATGGCTATGACGCGCGTTTTTTGCGGCATGCGCGTTATGCCCTGAATTGCATAAAATACTATAACTTGATTATTTAGCATCGTAGACCTTCACTATTCATATCAGTGTAAAGGTTAGCTTATGTCTGACACATTTATTAATATAATATCATTTTAAATCGAAACTGGTCCATTTTATGCAAGAAAAACGCAATTCTAAACCGACCCCTTTTTAACGATAATCCATTTTAGAAAATCTGCCCGATAGATTTTTTAAAAATAATTCCGATATGTTTCGCAACAATCTTTACTTAAAGCATATGCAAAGTTTTGGAAACTTTTACCGTACCATTTTTGAATTGTACAGATCACTTTACTTATGATAGAACGAAAATAAACGTCGTTTTGGTGTCAAATTTCAGTCGTCGCATTGGAGCTCTCGTCATTGTCTTTTAATATCGTCCCGATAAATTTCTGAATTGTTTCTATATGTTTTGCAGCATTCTCTGTATAAACCACATGTACAATTTAAAAAACTTTGACCGGGGCGTTGTCTAATCAGCAGTGGTTTGCTTACTTAAGACTGAGCAGGATAACATCATTTTGCCAGAAGGCCGCTGCTACGTTGTATATCCGACGTCAAAATGACGTTTTTCTCCGTTTTATCATTTGGATTGCAATACTGTTATTAAAAAACAAATCGGTCAAAGTTTTCAAGTCCTTACATGCAATTTTAAAAAAGATTGCTCCAAAATATATCAGAATTATGAAGAAAAAATTCGGACTGAATCTATGTAACATATTATCAAAGTCAAACATTCGTTAATACATTATCAGTTTAGTAATGCGTTTTTGAAGCATAAAACAACCAACGTTCACTAAAAATGATATAGCTTTTACCAACATGTTAGCAATTATCTAACCTTTACAATGATATCAATAAGAGGGAAGAGTTCATGCAGGAAACACAACATACACAGCAGACAGCATATTGCAGTTCTGCGATCTTCATAACGTGATATCGATTTTACTGCATGTGACTGGTATAGTATGCAAGCCGCTCTCACTGCATATTGATTAAAGGTAGTTCGCAGGTGGTTTAATTTTATGTAGGGTTGCCTTTATATTTTAACATTAGCATACATCTAAAGTGACAATCGCCATGTATGAATTTTAACAAAATCTAACGACTGGTTTTTGGAGAAATTGAATTTTTTATAAAAGATTTGGTTATTTGGGTTTTAAGCTTCCGTTTCCGGATTTCCCATCGCTATTGTAATTATGTTAATGCAAACAGCTAGCTGCAATTTGGTATAAATGGCGCTCAAAAGAAAAAATCGGAAATGCTCACCAGGCTATTTGTATGATTTTATTTAATATTTCTGAAACGGCGTTTTTCAGGAAAAAGTTCATTTGTGGAAAAATGTTCTGTAGAAAGCCAATATTGTTTTCTTATTCATTTCAGATGTATTGCCAGCTATCTCCAATTAATTATAAGTTTATATCGGACTATGGTCAATATTTTCACATATATTGTGGCTATGCACATTTCTTGTGCTTCCGACACTTGTAAATTGAGTGTAATTATCCGCAGTAACTGTTACATGCAAGTAACAGAAAATAACCCTGTATTTTTTTTGTTTTTAGAAATGACACCAAAAAACGTGTACGGCATATCACTTGGTGCTACTCTTGAAGTTGACATAATTTGATAAGATTTGCTTTCGGGGAATTTGAGAAATTAACAGTATTTTTAGAGTGATAGCGGAGTGCTAATGGCGATTTTATGCCGTGCGCCGGGTCATCAAACCTTTAATAGTTCAAATTGGAATAATTTTATAAACAAAGAAGATATGATTCTAATATTTGAACTGGATATTGAAATAAGTGCAGTGTATTGGTTGTATAAAAATCAATGAAATCGGACGTCAAATAAAAATGTTATTAATAAAGTGCACGAACTTTTTGTTCACCCCTCGTATATAGCGGAACGCACATCCCTTGATTCAGAATTGATGGGCGTTGATCTTGCTGGGTTTGCCAATTTTCACGTTACAGTAGCCACATTCGATCGATGATCGTAATATAATCGCTTTAACCATAGACACATACTGTTATATAGATCTGTACTTTAACATACAATGCTATATATGTACTATAAAAAGCTGAATAAAATATTCTCATGTTTCCTTTTCTATTTTGTGTATCAGTAACCTACCGTATGTAATTTTACAAACAGTGCACCCATATGGAGCCCAATGAAATCGTAACAGGAATTTGACAAAATTGGAATCCTTTTAGGATATCGATCAGTTTTTTGTTTGCAAATTATAAACATCTAATACGAGTGGAATACTCAACTTCTAAGACAACTTTATTATGTTCTAAGTATGTGTTTGCATGATCAACACTTGTTTTGCTAATATCATGCTATTCATTTATGCACTTAGATCTAGGAAAAATATACACGCTCGAAATAGATCTTGATCTAGATCTAATCAGGCTGATCTAATCGATAATGCAAATCATGATCGATCATTATCGATTATGGCCGCTTTCGATTTTCGATTACAATCGATCATCGGCACAGCACACTTCATCGAAAATATTGACGTAAGAAAATTTCTTCGCCAACGACCCACTTCAAATCCTGGATCCGACGGTGTGAAATACCTTGTCGCGGAAAAGTTTCGAGTAAGATCTAGGCTAGTGCTTGCAACATATTTAAAGAGTTATTAATCAATCAAAGACACCACCATGTATTTTAGGTCAAGTTATGGCAATTTGTTAATTTGATTATATAGGTATATCCAGTGGTCCTCATTTCCAGTTTCTTTGGGAACACCGGACCAGGAGTCCTCTCAAGAACAATCAATAGCCTACTGTTCATTTCATATTAGTTTGTCAAAGGCTTTTTGGCGATTATTTTTTTATTACTTGATATATATTTCTAGATGAAACTTTCATGATGTGTGAAACTACATTTCAGTTGGATCCGACAAAAATGATCCATAGACCCTCAATATAAAAATCGCCCAAAAAGTTGGCGATTTTTATAATGGGGATCAATGGGGAAAATCTTTGTATGTTTGTCGGATCAAGCTGAAAATTCGTTTCTGACTATATAAAAAACGTTGGCACACATCCTGAAAGTTTCCGATAGAAATAACAAGTTATAAAAAAAGTTATCGCCAAAAAGTATTTGACAACCCAGGGTAAATCTATTGATATACAGTTCCTGGACAAACTTATATGAAATCAGGAACTTTCTATGAAAAAAGATCACATCAAAACATGTAAAATAAGACTTCCTGCTGCTTTGCATTGTTTAGATCTTGCACAAAATGGCGGACACCCGGGTCCATCGAAACTCCCCACACCACCCACACACCCCATACTACCTCTTTTATGGTGTAAGAAAGTATTTTGATCTATGTAAAGTAGTCTATAGTGAAGTAAATGCTATTTATGAACACTGAAAACCCAAAAATGTGATATGCCTTCCAATGACATATATCGTATGCTACAAACACCACCCCACACACCCCCACACTACCGACTACCTCTTTTATGTCTATTGTGCGTATCATGTCCTAGTGCAACCGAATTATCGGCGATATTATATTTACTTTTTGCCCGATCAAGCTCAAATTCTCATCGATCATTTCAACGTTTTAGACGAACTCTGAGGCGAGCGAAATTTCAACTGGATTCGACAACAGATAAAGAATTTCCCCATAGACCCCTATTGTAAAAGATGGCCGCTTTCGGCAACGTTATAACGTTGCCGAAAGCGACCAATTTTTACAATGGGGGTCTATGGGGAAATTCTTTACCCGTTGTCGGATTTGAATGAA
>Ga0209567_10001420_pt1 | contig 12355 bp, 11 predicted proteins | sample COG_12_FD_184756 | JGI IMG/M metagenome (GOLD analysis project Ga0209567, IMG submission 184756) | Pelagic marine sediment microbial communities from the LTER site Helgoland, North Sea, for post-phytoplankton bloom and carbon turnover... | ecosystem: Environmental > Aquatic > Marine > Neritic...
TAACACGACCGCGACCCACAGACCAGCCTCACCGCCACAAACCACCACGGGCGACACCACAACCACACCCAACACGGCCCCACCGCGCCACCCGGCGAATGATCGGGGCTAGTGGCCCCGACTCCCGCAGCGCCGCTCCCGGCTAACCTCGCGAATCTCATGGAAACCAACCAAATCCGCCGTACGTTCCTCGACTTCTTTGCCGCGCGGGAGCACACGCTTGTTCCCAGCGCTTCGCTTATCCCGATCGACCCCACCCTGCTGCTGACGAACGCCGGCATGGTGCCGTTCAAGCCCTACATGCTCGGGGAGGAGACACCTCCCTACGATCGGGCAGCCAGCGTCCAGAAATGTGCCAGGACCGGTGACATCGACATCGTCGGCACCACGGCCCGCCACCTGACCTTCTTCGAGATGCTGGGCAACTTCAGCTTCGGGGACTACTTCAAGGAGAAGGCGATTCCGTGGGCTTTCGACTTGGTGACGGAGGGTCTCGGGCTGGATCCTGAGCTGCTGTGGTTCACCGTGCACGAAACCGACGATGAGGCCGCCGCCATTTGGCTTGACGGTGTTGGGGTCAACCCGAGCCGCCTCCAGCGCCGCGGGCGGGACAACTTCTGGCAGATGGGCGTGCCGGGACCGTGTGGCCCCTCGTCAGAGATCTTCTATGACAAAGGCCCTGCCTACGGGCCCGACGGCGGCCCGATCGTTGATGAAGAGCGCTTCGTCGAGATCTGGAATCTCGTGTTCATGCAGCACATCCAGGACGAGCCCTACCACGTCATCGGCGATCTCCCCGCCCGCAATATCGACACCGGAGCAGGGCTGGAGCGGATCGCAACGGTGCTCCAAGGCGTTGATACCGTTTTTGAGACCGACAGTATCCGCGAGGTGGTCGCCGCTGCCGAGAACGTGACGGGCAGCACCTTCGGTGTGCAGGAGCGCACCGATGTCAGCTTGCGCATCATGGCGGACCACGCCAGAGCGGTGACGTTCCTGATCTCCGACAAGGTGGTGCCGTCCAACGAGGGCCGTGGGTACGTGTTGCGGCGCCTGCTGCGGCGCGCCGTGCGCCACGCGTTCCTGCTCGATGCGCGCCACCTGGTGATGCCACGGCTGATCGCCGCGACGGTGGCCACCATGGGTGACGCCTATCCAGAACTCATCGACAAGCAGGACGCCATCACGGAGATGGCCGAACGCGAGGAAGTTGGGTTCCGCCGGACGCTCGAGTCCGGACACCAACTGCTGGACCAGGAACTGGACGCCATGGGACCGGGCGACGTGTTCCCCGGTGCCACGGCGTTCAAGCTCCACGATACGTTCGGCTTCCCGCGCGAGTTGACCGAGGAGATCCTCACCGAGCGTGGGATCATGCTGGATCTCGACGAGTTCCATCACATGATGGAGGATCAGCGTGACCGGGCTCGGCGCTCCTACAAGGGGGGCGATGCGGCTGCCAAGGCCGATGCCTACCGCAGCCTGCTCAGTGGGGTAGAAGGCTCCGAGTTCGTCGGCTATGAGATCGAAGACACGACAGCGGTGGTCCTTTCCATCCTCCGGGAGGGCGAGTCGGTTGAAAGGGCCGACGAGGGACAGGATGTCGAGATCTTCTTGAACCGCACTCCCTTCTATGCCGAGTCGGGTGGCCAGGTGGGTGACTCGGGCCTCGTCGTGGGTGTGACCGGAAGCGTTCGGGTCGGCGACACGCAGTTTGCACTTCCCGGCTTGCACGGACATCGCGGCAAGGTGATCAGCGGTCATCTCCAGGTGGGTCAGGAGGTCGAAACCGAGGTCGATCACATCCGCCGCGAGCGGATCCGCAAGAACCACACGGGAACCCACCTGTTGCACTGGGCGCTACGAGAAGTGGTCGGTGACCACGCCCATCAAGCCGGCTCGCATGTTGCTCCCGACCGGCTCAGATTCGACTTCTCCCACTATGCGGCCCTCGACGGCGAGCAGGTTCTCGAGGTTGAGCGCCAGGTCAATGAACGCGTCATCGAGAACGCCATGGTCGCCACACTCGAGACCTCCAAAGAGGATGCCGAGGAGATGGGCGCGTTGGCCTTCTTCGGCGACAAGTACGGCGATCGGGTCAGAGTGGTCAAGGCAGGGGACTACTCGACGGAGTTCTGCGGCGGGACCCACGTCCCATCGACCGGCCAGATCGGCCCACTGATCGTCGTTTCGGAGGGTTCCGTGGCGGCCAACACCCGGCGGATTGAAGCCCTGACCGGCGTAGCAGCGTTCGAGCACCTGATCGGGCTCCGCCAGGAACTCGAATCGGTTGCAGGCACGCTGCGGACCCAACCCCCCCAATTGATGCAGGCGGCTGAGGGCTTGATGGTCCGTCTCAACGACCAAGAAGAGCGAATCGAGCGCTACGAGGCTCAAGCCCGATCCGACATCGCAGCGGACCTATTCGAAGGTCTCGAGACACATGGCGAGCATGGGATCTTGATCGGTGCGGTTGACGGCTTTGGCGGCGATGAACTGCGTGCCTTGGCCCATCAGTTGCGAGAGCGGATGGGATCCGGCATCGGTGTGTTGGGCTCGAGCCTCGATGGCAAAGGCGTGCTGATCGGCTTTGTGTCTGCGGATTTGGTCGAAACCGGGGTTTCTGCTGGCACGATCATCGAACCCGCCGCCGAGATCCTCGGGGGTGGGGGCAGCCGTGACCCACAACTCGCCCAAGCGGGGGGACCACGGGGCGAGGAAATCGGCGACGCCCTCGAGGCAGCCGCCGCAGTGGCTCGGGTGGCGCTGGCCGGACTGTGAGTGGAGGGCGGATACTCGGTCTTGACCCGGGTGAGCGACGAATAGGCGTCGCGTTGTCCGACCCCCTGGGTATCATCGCCTCGCCGTTCACAGTCATCGACCGGCGAACCGAGGACCTGGCGAAACGGCTCCGGGCGCTGTGCGCGGAGTACGACGTGGGAACCATCGTGGTCGGTCTGCCCGTTTCACTGTCGGGTGGTGAAGGAGCGGCCGCCGAGAAGGCACGCCGCTTCGGCGATGAGGTGCGAGCTATCACCGGCCACGAGGTCGTGTTCGCAGACGAACGCTTCACGTCGGTGCAAGCGGAACGTCTCCTCGTCGACGACGGAATGCGTCGCAGCAAGCGACGCGAGACGACGGACAAAGTGGCGGCGGCGCTCATGCTGCAGGGATACCTGGACCGGGTCCCCAGAGAGGAACCATGACGACAACACCGGTGATCGAGGATCAGGTTGAGAGTCCAGAGCCCGGACGGCAGGTACCGGGCTGGATTTGGGCCATCGCTAAGTTCCTCGGTGTGGTCGCGTTTGTCGCACTCGTTGCGGTGGTCGGATACAACGCTGCGTTGCGCCTCGCCGACGCCGTCAGCCCCGACCCCGTTGCGGCCATCGCCCCCGGTGTCGAGGTCACTGTGGTCGTTCCCGCGGGGTCCTCGGCGCGCGCCATCAGCAATCAACTCGAGGATCAGGCCGTGATTGCCGACGGAAACGCCTTTCTGGCTGAGGTGGAGCGGAGCGGCGCTACCGATCAGCTCAGGGCCGGCACCTACGTTCTGGTATCCGGTGCCGAGTATGACGTCCTGATCGCAAAGCTCGTTGCGGGAGCGCCGACCGAGTCGGGGCGGCTCACTGTCATCGAAGGCTTGCGAATCGAAGAGATGTTGGAGTCCATCGCCGCCCAGACACCCCACACGGTCGATGAGTTGAGCGCCGTCCTGCTCGACGGAACGGTGAACTCAGCGTTTCTCGTCGACGCGGGACCGCAAGGAATGCCAGAGCTGACCAGGTGGGAGGGCCTCCTGTCGCCGGACACCTACCAGTTCAACGTTGATGCGTCCCCCGAGGTCATCCTGCAGCGCTTGGCCGACACTCTTGCCTCCCGCATGGACACCGTCGACTGGTCTCTCTTGGAAGAGCGCGGCCTCACTCCGTACGACGGTCTCATCATCGCCTCGCTCATCGAGAAGGAGGCGAAGCTCGAGGAAGAGCGTCCTCTGATCTCGAGTGTCATCCACAACCGGTTAGAGAGCGGTCAGGCCCTCCAGATCGACGCCACCATCATCTATGCGCTGAACAATGAGGCTCGGGAAGTCACCTTCGCTGATCTCGAGATCGACTCTCCATATAACACGTACCAGCGGTTCGGGCTGCCACCCACTCCGATCAGCGGGGTGCGAGTCTCCTCTCTGCAGGCGGCGGCCAACCCTGCGGAGACCGACTACCTCTACTACGTGCTCATAGACGAGGACGGCACCCACGGGTTCAGCGAGACCCTCGAGGAGCATGAAGCGTTGAAGCGGCAGGCAAAGGAAGACGGAGTCCTCACCCCGTGAGACTGGTCGTCCTTGGCGACCCGGTCGCCCACTCGTTGTCTCCGACGATCCAGCAAGCCGCGTTGGATGCCGTTGCCATCCCCGGCACCTATGAGGCGATGCAGGTTGATGCTGCCGGGATGAAGGCGGCCGCCCACTCGTTGCGCCGCGGCGATCTCGACGGCGCGAACGTCACGATGCCCCACAAGGCACTCGCCGCTGCGTTGGCAGATCGCGTGGAGCCGATCGCGCGGCGAGCCGGCGCCGTGAATACGTTGGTTCGAGTCGATCGGGCGATCGTCGGCCACAACACCGACGTCGCCGGAGTGCGGACTGTCTGGGACTGGGCCGGTCTGCCCACGGCGGCGCCGGTCCTCGTGCTCGGTGCCGGTGGAGCGAGCGCAGCCGCGCTGCTCGCCCTCGAAGGCCGCCGTCTCCACATCGCAGCTCGTCGTGCGGAGGCCGCGGCCGCCCTGATCGGCGACCTCGGGCTCGAGGCTGCGGTCACACCATGGGGTGCGGCCGTCGACGGCGCCGTCGTTGTGAATGGGACACCGCTCGGTATGGCCGGCGAGGCCCTGCCTCCCGATGTTCTCGGTGGCGCCGGCGGCCTGTTGGAGATGGCCTATGGTTCGGGTCCGACTGTCGCGGCCACCGCCGTTGCGAATGCTGGACTCCCGGTAGCAAGCGGTCCTGAGATGCTGCTTGCCCAGGGCGCGATGTCCTTCGAGCTGTGGACTGGTCGCAAGGCTCCGGTCGACGCCATGCGCCGTGCAATGGTGGCTGAGATGGCGCGCCGTCGCCCGGCCGAGGAAGCCTGAGCCGGATGACATCCGGGAAAACGGCTCAATCCCAATCCCGCAGTCAGCCGATAGCGACAACAAGGGCGTTGTCTATGCCCTCGAGTGCGGAGTGCGCGTGAGCCAAGTTCTTGTGATCATCCTCGGCGGTGCCGTTGGGCTTGCCATTGGGCCGGTCATTGCGCGGGTGGCGTCACGGGTCTTCTTAGACGACGAGGTGCCGCTGATCGCCCCTGGTGGGTTGGTGGGAGCATGGCGGTCGGCAGTCTTCGCCGCCGACCCCGGGCCACGGCGCCGCGTCCTCGCGATCACGGTGGCGTCTGCCTTCCTGCACGCCGCGACCGGTGCCGTCATCGGCTGGGAGTGGGTGCTACCCGCCTACCTCTGGTTCACCGCGACAACCTGGTTGCTGACACTGACCGACATCGATCGCAAGCTCATTCCGAATCGGATTCTGTACCCGGCGACGGTGGTGGGAGCTGTGCTACTCGTGGCGGGCGGCCTACTTGACGGCGAGGTCGGCGGCTTGGGGCGTGCCGGTGTCGGAGCGCTGGCCTACTTCGGGGTGCTGTTCGTACTCGCGATGATCGCGGGTGGCGGTTTTGGTTTTGGCGACGTCAAGCTCGGCTTCTTCCTCGGCATGTACCTGGCGTATCGGAGCTGGGGTACCCTCGTCGTCGGCGGCGTTGGCGCCTTCCTCCTCGGTGGGGTGGTTGGGTTGCTGCTGATCGTCTTTCGCATCAGGAGCCGCAAGGACAAGATACCCTTCGGCCCCTACCTGGTGGCAGGCGCCTATCTGGCGTTGGCCTTCGGCCCCGAGATTGTCGATTGGTACTTCTCCTGACCGCGCCGGTGCCTTCTGGGATTGATCGGCCGTCGTAGCCTGCGGCTCTGCACGCTGGGCCAAAGCGGCTGCGTCGTTGCCGGGTCTGTCCCGGTTGGGGCTACTCTCCCGGCATGCTTCGATTCCTCACCGCCGGAGAATCGCATGGTCCCGGCCTCGTCGCCGTGATCGAGGGTCTGCCTGCCGGGCTCTCGGTCAGCCTGAACGCGCTCGGCGCCGAATTGGCGCGACGGCGTGGCGGCCACGGACGGGGGCGGCGGATGCGCCTCGAGAAGGACGAACTCGAGTTCCTGGGGGGAGTCCGCTTCGGAGAGACCCTCGGCAGCCCGGTCGCCGTGGTCATTCGCAACACCGAATGGCCCAAGTGGCAGACCGAGATGTCCGCAGAGCCCGGTGAGTCCCGCCGCCAGTTGACAACACCACGTCCCGGGCACGCCGACCTCGCCGGCATGCAGAAATACGACACCCACGACGCGCGTGACATCCTGGAACGGTCGTCCGCTCGCGAAACGGCGGCCCGCACCGTGGTTGGGTATCTGGCCAAGACGCTGCTCGGCGCTCTTGGCATCACCGTCTTCAGCCACGTGGTTGAAATCGGCTCGGTACGCGCCGCGGACGGAGAACTGCCGGGACCGAATGATCTCGCCGCCATCGACGCCTCGCCGGTACGCGCGTTTGACGCGACCGCGGCAAAGGCGATGGTCGAAGAGATCGACGCTGCCAAGGCGGACCGGGATACCCTCGGTGGAGTGGTCGAGGTACTCGCCTACGGGCTTCCCCCCGGCGTCGGTAGCCATGTGCATTGGGACCGCAAACTGGACGGGCGTCTTGCCCAGGCCCTGATGTCGATTCAAGCCATCAAGGGAGTCGAGATTGGTGACGGCTTCCACGTGGCGCGCACCAGGGGATCGGCCGCCCACGACGAGATCTACTTCGAGGGCGGTGAGTTCACTCGCCAAACCAATCGTGCCGGTGGCACTGAAGGTGGCATGACCAGCGGCGGGACGCTGCGAGTTAGGGCCGCCATGAAACCGATCTCGACGGTCATGCGGCCGCTCGACACCGTCGACGTGGGGACGAAGCAGCCCGAAAAGGCTTTCCGGGAGCGGAGCGACGTGTGTGCCGTGCCCGCCGCCGGCATCGTTGCCGAGCAGATGATCGCCATCGTCCTCGCCCAGGAGCTCCAGCGGCAGTTTGGGGGCGACACGGTCGGTGACATGCAAACGGCGCTTGCCGCCTACCGCACCCGGTTGAGTGAGTTCTGAACCGTGAACCGCCATCTCTGGCTGATCGGGATGATGGGGAGCGGCAAGAGTGTTGTCGGCGCGTTGGTCGCCTATCGCCTCGGCATGGCCTTCGTGGACACCGACGCCGTCGTCGTCGACAAAGCCGGCGCGCCGATTGACAAGCTGTGGGCGCGCGATGGCGAGGCGGCATTCCGGGTCAAGGAAGTGGCCGCAGTCGCCGACGTTGCGGCCGGCCCGCCTGCCGTTGTTGCCACGGGCGGTGGAGCCGTCGTTGCCGGGGCCAACGCGGCGGCGATGTCCGCTTCGGGGGCCGTCGTTTGGCTGCGAGCCACAGCGGAGACCTTGAACCGACGGGTTGGTGATGGCAGCGGGAGACCGCTGCTGGTCGGAGGCCTACCCATCGAGAGGCTGCGTTCGATTCTCCAGGAGCGTTCTGCGGCATATGAAGCCGCCGCCGATTGGATCATCGACACCGATGATTCCTCTGCGGAGGAAACCGCCGATCGGATCGAGGCGTGGTGGAACAGATCCTGATCAGTGCAGGCGGCGTGGTCGCCTCCGAGATCCTCATCGATCCGGGAGCCACCACAGCACCGGATGTCGAGCGGTTCCTTCCAGGGTCGGAGCGGCGACGGCGCGTTGCGATCGTCACTCAGCCATCTGTTGCAGAAAGCGCCGGCGCAATCGCCAGAGTTCTCGGTGAGGCCTTCGAGACCGGAGTCCACGTCGTCCCCGACCGCGAGTCTGCCAAGACCCTCGAGGTGGCCGAGAGGACCTATGCCTGGATGAACGGTCTCGGGTTGACCCGCCACGACACCATCGTCGGGATTGGGGGGGGAGCCGTCACCGACCTGGCCGGCTTCGTCGCCGCTACGTATCTGCGCGGGGTCGAGGCTGTGCTCGTGCCGACAACGCTACTGGGCGCCGTCGACGCAGCCATCGGAGGCAAGACCGCCGTCAACGTCGATGGCAAGAACCTGGTGGGAGTGTTCCGACATCCGGCACGGGTGGTGATCGACACCGAGGTACTCGGGTCGCTGCCCCGCGACCTCCTGCGTGAAGGCTCTGCCGAGGCCCTCAAGGCCGGCCTCATCGCGGACGTCGCCCTCGTCGACCTTTATGAACGCGACGGGCTCGACGCGTCGCTCGATGAGGTGGTGACCCGTGCGGTGCGAGTGAAGGCAGCCGTGGTCTCAGCAGACTTCGAAGAGCACGCCGGGCGGGCCATCCTCAACTACGGCCACACCATCGGCCACGGGGTGGAGACGGTGGCGGGGCTTCCGCACGGCCACTCGGTGGCCATCGGCATGGTGGCCGCCGGGGAGATATCGGCCCAGTTGTGTGGTTTCTCGGAGAACGCCCGCCAGCGCGCTGCGATCGAGCAGCTCGGATTGCCCACCTCGGCCGCCGGGCTCGACCCGGCGGCGGTGCTACGGGCCGTTGCCCTCGACAAGAAGCGCGACGAGCGCGGTCTGCGTATGGTGCTCCTCCGCGAGATCGGAGACCCGGTGGTCTTGCCGGTGGACGAGGACACGGTCAAGGTCGGCCTCGCTGCCATCGGTCTCGGCTGACGGCCCCGAGTGATCGGGGGCGCCGGCGGACCGACGTCTGGCGCTGTTGCCGCGTTAGGAAGCGGGTGGCGCCTCAGGCGACTCTACGGGGCGGTCTGACAAGAACATGGAGGACATTGGCGTCGGCAGAGCGCCGCCCGGAAACCACCCCGTATCTGGTCGGGGGCGGAAGCCGCTACCGTGTGCGCCCGCACCTGCGACGGACGACTGTGCATCCCGCCCGCCATGTGCCGCAGCCATCGACGACACGAGGAATCATGTACTACGCCGGTCGCGTCCGCCGACTCCAGGGAGAAATCAAGCAACCGCTGCTGATCACCAACCTCATCAACATCCGCTATCTGACTGGATTTACCGGAAGCAGTGCCTTCCTCTACCTCGCTCCCGACGGTGGAACCTTCCTGACCGATGGTCGCTACGGCGAAGTTGCGGGCGGAATCGTGTCCGGGCTGCCGGGGATCGAGCTCGACGTCTACACGAGCGGTCTGCTCGAACACCTTGCCACTGCAATTGGTTCGGTGTCGCAGGTTGGCTTGGAAGCCAGCAACGTGACGTGGGACTTCGTTCACACGCTGCGACACAAGACCACAGCCAAGCTGACCGCCACGACGGGCATCGTTGAAGCCCACAGACGGGTCAAGGACGCCGACGAGGTCGAGGCGCTCCGCAGGGCTGCAACGGCGGGCGATCTGGCGTTTTCCGAGTTGGACGGCCTGCTCATGGCATCACTCACCGAAGGCGAACTCGGCGACGGCCTCATCGCCACCATGAAGGCAGCCGGCGCCGAGCAGGCCGGCTGGCCTCCAATAGTTGCGGTTGGGTCCAATGCGGCCAGACCCCATCATCGCTCCGGAGACGGCACCGTGGCGGAGGCGGGGCTGCTGCTGCTCGACTACGGATGTGTGGTCGACGGCTATCACTCGGACATGTCGCGAACCACCCTGGTTGGTGACATCGCCGATCCTGAGATCGACAAGGTGTACGCCGCCGTCTTGGAGTCCAACGAGGCGGGCATCGCTGCGGTTGGTCCCGGGGCCATCGCCGGCGACGTAGACGCGGTTTGCCGCGAGATCCTCGCCCGCCACGGCTACGAGGACTACTTCGTGCACTCGACCGGTCACGGCGTTGGCCTGGAGATACATGAAGCACCATGGGTACGCAAGGGCTCAAAGGACGTGTTGGAATCGGGCAACGTCGTCACCGTGGAGCCCGGCGTCTACCTCCCCGGCCGGTTCGGAGTGCGGATTGAAGACATGGTGCATGTCACCGAAGACGGTCACGAGGTGTTGACCCTGTCGAGCAAGGAGCTGCGGCCACAATGATCTCCACGAATGATGTCAAGCCGGGGATGGCACTAAACCTCCCGGGTGGCCTGTTCTACGTCGTCGACTACCAGCATGTGAAGCCCGGCAAGGGCAAAGCGTTTGTTCGGATGAAGCTGAAGAACGTCGAGACCGGGGCGGTGTTGGACAAGACCTTCCGCGCCGGCGAAAACGTGCCCCGCGCCATGATCAACCGGCAGGACTATCAGTACCTGTTTCGGGATGACATGGGGTTCCACTGCATGAACACGGAGACGTACGACCAGATGGTGGTGCCCACGGACCTCGTCGGCGCCGCCGCCGACTACATGATCGAGGGGACCACGGTTCAGCTCAACATGTACGAAGGCAACCCCATCGGGGTCGAGTTGTCCGCCTCGGTTGAGATCGAGGTCACGCACGCCGAGCCTGGGGTCAAGGGTGACCGGGTGTCGGGGGCAACCAAGCCGGTGACCCTGGCGACCGGATTGGTGGTCCAGGCCCCACTGTTCGTCGATGTCGGGGACATCGTCAAGGTCGACACGCGCACCGGCGACTACATCACCAGAATCAACTGACCCATGGCGAAACGGGACGCTCGAGTGGTGGCGCTCGAGGCTCTCTACGCGGCGGACGCTCGCGGTGAGGAGCCCGACCCGGCAGGCTTGCCGGCACGCTCGGCGCGGCTCGTGGCAGGGGTGGGTGACAACCTGGGGTCGCTTGACGAAGAGATTGCTGCATCCGCGGCCGGCTGGCGCATCGAACGCATGCCAGTGGTCGATCGCAACATCCTGAGGCTCGGCCTCTACGAACTGCGGCATACCGACACTCCAGTGGGTGTCGTCATCTCCGAGGCCGTTGAGTTGGCCAAGACGTACTCAACGGAGCGATCGGGTTCGTTCGTCAACGGAATCCTCGGCGCACTCGTCGAGGACCGATCCGACCCGATCGGGTAGCCGTCGCTCCACGAGAGTGGTCTGCCGGGCCTGCACCTGGTCGGACTCTGGAGGTTTGGATTTCGCGACCGGGTAGCGGGTTGGGGCCGTGCTAACTTCGCGGCGACCGGCCAAAGCTGGGGCCGGCGCGGCGGAGATCAACGGGGTGACGGTCCGAATGACGGTTCTCAGCCAAACGGCCGATGGTTCGCACCGTGCGTGACCACGTGATCGCCGGAGGCCTAGTGCTCGGCCCCGACGGCCCGCTGACCACCGACGTGCTGATCCGTGACGGGGTGGTCGCTGCGCTTGGTGACGACCACGATGCGCCGACCGCACGGCGGCTCGATGCCTCCGGGTGCTGGGTCGGGCCCGGCTTCGTGGACCTCCACGTCCACTTTCGTGAGCCGGGCCAGACCCACAAGGAAGACATCGCCACGGGTTCGGCCGCTGCAGTCGCCGGCGGCTTCACCGCGGTGGTGGCAATGCCGAACACAAACCCGGCCATCGACCGGGTTGAGGTGGCACGCTTTGTCGAGGGGAGGGGCCGCGAAGTGGGCCTGCTCGATGTGCGGGCCGCCGGCTGCCTCTCCATCGACCGTGCCGGGCACGAACTCGCACCGCTCGAGTCGTTGTGGGAGTCCGGGATACGGGTCTTCTCTGACGACGGCGACACGGTGGAAGACATCAACCTGCTGCGCCGCGCCATGGAGACTCTTGTCCCGCTCGGCGCGGTGATCTCCGAACACGCCATCGACCCCGCACTCGCCGGCGGCGGACACATGCACGACGGTGTAGTTTCGGCGCGACTCGGCATTGGCGGTATCCCGGCTGAGGCCGAGGTGCGGATCGTGGCCCGCGACCTCGAACTCGTCCGCCAGACCGGCGCTCGCTACCACCTCCAGCACGCCAGCACCGCGGCAGCGATCGAGTTGGTTCGAGAAGCCAAGGCGGCAGGGCTGCAAGTGACCGTCGAGGCAACGCCACACCATCTCGCCTTCGCCGAAGACGACCTTGAATCACTCGACACTTCGTTCAAGATGATGCCGCCGCTGCGCACCGCGGCGGACGCCGCCGCACTGCGGGCTGCCCTTTGCGAAGGGGTCGTCGACATCGTCGCCACCGACCACGCACCGCACACGCCGGAGGAGAAGTCGGGACCGTTTGAGGGGACACCCAACGGGGTCATCGGATCCGAGTGGGCGGCGGCCGTCGTCAACACGGTGGTCCCCCTCGACATGGCGTCGTTCTTCGATCGGATGTCGATCGCCCCAGCCCGTATCGGCCAAATCGCCGGCCACGGGCAGGTGGTGAGTCCGGGCAGCCCGGCCAACCTCGTGGTCTT
>Ga0209567_10001422_pt1 | contig 12353 bp, 12 predicted proteins | sample COG_12_FD_184756 | JGI IMG/M metagenome (GOLD analysis project Ga0209567, IMG submission 184756) | Pelagic marine sediment microbial communities from the LTER site Helgoland, North Sea, for post-phytoplankton bloom and carbon turnover... | ecosystem: Environmental > Aquatic > Marine > Neritic...
CAGGTGCCGTAATATGGGTGGCATCATTGGCTATGCCCCAGCCAAGCACGGTCCCCAGGTGATCACGATTTTCTCGCCGCGCCCGATTAGCATTCATCAATAGCAAGGCAGCTGCTCCCTCTCCGAGCGAAAGTCCTTTGCGGTCACGATCAAAGGGTCGACATGCAAACGGTGACAACGCTTTTAGCGATGAAAAGCCCGCAAAGTGGTATTCCGTTATCAGATCCCCGCAACACACCAGTACGGCCTCGGTTCTGCCCGATTCAATCAGCGCCGCACCATGGGCAACGGCAATGGTAGACGAGGCACACGAGGCGCTGACGCAAATACCGTTGCCGGTCAGGCCGAACTTTGCACTGACAATATCGGCCACCGCAGAAAGCAATACATCCTGGAATCCGACAGGTTTGCCACGACAAAACGACTCCAGGTTATCGGCGCCCGACTTTATAGTTGCGGTCATCAGCGCGGCATCAGGCGGTACCGGTCCCATTTCAAGAAACAGGCGCTCCAGTAAGTCCTGCAACATTGAACGGTCGCCGCACGATTTTAGATCATTGATATGGGCGGCTATTTTAGCCTTATAGTGGTCATGATCCACGGGAAAGCGCGTGATCGGCCGGATGGCGCTTTCACCTGCCATGAGTCCCTGCCACAGCGACTCCAGGTCGTTACCCAAAGCGGTGACCGCCGCGGCATCGGTAACGACCACCCGGCCGGCTTCTTTATTTTTTAAGTTATCAACACTCACGCATCACCTTCAATACTAGAGTCGAGATAGATTCACAGAGAGCCATATATTCCCTGGTTCCTTGTCGCTGGTCTCTTGGGACTGGTCCTTGTTGCTGGTTACGGATTGCGGGTTGCGTGGCGACAAACAGACCAATCCACAACGCGAAATCCCAAATCCGAAATCGAATCTCTCTGTCATCTGTCCTCTACTATCTGTCTTCTGTCCTCTGTCATCTGTTCTCTGATCTCTGTCATCTGTCAAAAGAATCGACCGAGCATTAATATCACCGAATTCATCCCCCGATTATCGTCATGCAATCCGGCATTTGAGATGTGAGAGATCCGAACCGCGCCGAAAAACGGAGGGCCGGAATCCACTTTGAATTCCGTCCCGATTCCAATCTGGGGATAAAAATTAAACCGTGATCCCTGACCGTCAACCTGAAAGTCGGTATAGATCACACCGAGACCACCCTCGATATAAGGATTCCATCGCTGGCTGGAAATAAACTCCAGGTAATACGGGGCCATCATGCCGACCGAAACCATCCCACGGGTTTTAGGAGATGTCGTCAGGCCGGCGGTGCATTCTACTTTGAAGCGTAAAGCTTCAGGTGCCCAATGACGCCATACTTTATCATAATCCCACATGACAAAGCCCGCTATCTGAACAAAATTGATATTATCATCAGGGTCGAATGTATCGCCCAGCACCGCAGCCATGCCATAGCGCGTCGGGATTTTGTCCACCTCATCGTCACCGCTGCGGGCGGACCTCGATGGGTTAAACAAAACCAGCAGCACCACCAGACCTGGGAGCAGTTTTCGTATTCCAATGTTTAGCATGCCGACAACAAGCCCTGCGACCAGTAAGTTTATGTTTGAAAATTCAATGATCAACATTCCCATTGGGGCGAAGCCCCTATCTATGTCCCGTTGACGCCCCGGCCTGATCGGACGGTCGATAATTGACCAGCATCATACCCAGGCTGACCATGATCAAGGCCAGAATCAGGTTGGGACTGATGGCTTCGCCCAGAATTAATATCCCGCTGAAGATCACGCCGAAAACCGGGGTGAAAAATGAAAAGGCGTGCAGCAGGCTGACCGGGTAACGGGAGACCATTACAAACCAGACCAGATAACTGAGAAAAGCGACAATGATGCACTGGTAAAACAGGGAAAAGCCGGTCAACAGAGAAAATCCGCTAACCACAGGATGCTCTAATGCCAGGCTGAATACAAATAAAAACGGCGCTGAAAAAAACAGCTGGTAAAACAGAATCTGTAATGGATCAGCCCGCTGAGCCAGGTATTTTTTGATGTAAACGGTGGTCGTCCCCCACAGGATGCCGGCAATCAGAAACAAAATATCCCCCGGCAAGGCCTCGAATGATAAGGTCCCTAAATTTTTTAGAAACAATACGACCAGTCCGCCGAAGGCCAGTACAAGGCCGATGGCTTTCCAGCGGTTGAAGCGATCGTCGGCCAGGAAAAAATGAGCCCCCAGGGCTGCGACAAACGGTGCCACATAGAGGATCACATAACCGCGGGAAGCCAGGGTATATTTGAGTCCCACGAACATGAGACCGAATTCGGTGCCGAATAACAGGCCGGCAACGACCCCGTGAAAAATAATCATTCTGGATGGGAAAAGGGCCAGCCCCTTGGCTTTCATCCAGATGAAAAGGCATACGGCGGCAACCAGTGATCGAATACCGGCCATGAACAACGGGGCGATATCCCGGGTGGCCAGTTTAACAAAGGCCATATTGCTGCCCCAGATCATCGCGATAATCAATAAAACGGCAACCGGCCGCCACTGGAGCTGGGCCCGGTATATGGAAGTAAATTGTTTCAAGGACAGATTACTCCTGTCGTTTTTTCATACAGCAAAATAGCATCAAATGCGAGCATTTGCCGACTTTTCAGTTTCAGACCTCTGTAATTGGGCCCGTGGTCTGCCGGGTCATCCCTGAAAGAAGTCCCGTTTCGTATCCCCATAACCTTTCAGAAAAAAAGAAATCAGAACGGTACCGGTAATTATCAGAAAACCGCCGGTCAGGAAAATACTTGGCAGGCCCAGGGTGTCCATAATGATGCCGGATAAAATGGGCGATACGATCATGCCCAGGCTCCAGCCCGCATCCGTGATCCCCATGATGGACCCCATGCCCATCTCTTTACCCAGCTGGCCGGTAATGACAAATCCAGCCGGCATAGCGATCCCGTTGCCGATTCCCATTAAAATATTTAGCCCCAAAATCAATCCAAATCCTTCCATAAAGGGCATCCCCGCCACGGTCAGCCCGGAAATAAATGTCCCGACAATGATCATATGGTTCGGATTTAAGCGATCCGCGAGATCCCCGCAGAGCCTCTGCAAAAGCGCGATCAGAAAAATGTTAACCCCCAGAATTATCCCCACCTGGGAACTGGAAAGTTGCATCTCGAGAGCCAAAAGCGGCAGAAATGCGTAAACGCTTCCCTGGCCTGCAGCGACAAAAAATCTCAACAGAAAAATACCCTGGACAATCCGATGGGAAAGAAGGTGTTTAAAGGGAGAGACCGGTTTGGGGCTTACAGATTTTGCACTTCGATCCGATCCCGGAAGAAAGGCTGCTACGCCCATAAAGGTAACCAGGGCCAGCCCGCCCATGGTGTAAAATGCCGCCGCCATCCCGAATAAATCCCGAATAATACCGCCTAGCACAGGTCCTGCGCCAAGTCCCAGCATAACCGCCATGTTTAGCGTTCCCATGTAGCGGCCCAACCGGTTTGGCGGGGCAATATCGGCGGCCAGAGCCATGGCAACCGGCCCCACCAGCACAGATGTAAAGCCGTGCAGAAATCGAACCAGAATCAGAGCCTCAACCCGGGTAGCCATGACATAGAGAACCGAAACCAGGGCATAAAGCAAAAGGCCTGCGGCAATAAATGGTTTTCGCCCCCAGCGGTCAGACAGCTGCCCCGCCAGTGGATTTGCTAACGTGCGCGCCAGATTGAAACTGGCGATGATTATGCCGATTTGAAGCCCGCCCGCTCCAAGCTGGACAGCATAGACTGGTACCAGGGGCCATATAATCCCCAGCCCGGTCATCACCACCCCAACCGCTGCAGACAATGATATCAATATGCCCGCGGGTGAAAGCCCACTCGATGGAAGCTTCTCCATCTTTACTTTATCTGATTTTCCGGAGGTGTGATGTAAATTGATGCGATCCCCCACTTCTGGTTGCAGCCGACAATCTTGCCATCCCCAGGAAATATTATTAAAACCATCACGAAATCGAAAACGGCTTTTTAAGCAGTATTTCACGAATTCCGTTGCGGTAGCGCAGGGACTTGACAATGCTGAAGCCTGCTAACATAGACATAAGGGCCCGGTTGTGGCGACAGTGCCAGGCAAGATTTAAATGGGGTTGGACACGATAACTTATTTGGTAACCGTTTTGAATAATAAAAGAGTTGATCCGGGCGGATGAGGGTGGCTTTTCAAAAGCGGTCAACATCAGCAGTCCCCCCGGCTGCAACATGGAAAGACACAGCTCCACCAGTTGGCTTACCTTTTTATCGTCCAGGTGATCGCAAAGATCCCAGAGATGGATTCCATCAAAAAATCTGGCAGGATAGTCGAGATGCCTCCAGACATTGCGGGAATGACGCGCGAAACTTTGCTCCCGGATCAATCGTAAAAACATGTCGCAGACATAATGCCTTCTCAACCGGCTCGCAAAAAACATGATATTCTCTTCACACACAGGCCCCACGTCAAGCATCTGACCATCCTTTAACCGGGCAAGCGGGTCGATAAACAGTTTGAGAATCTCGCTGGTGTAGTTTGCCGGGTTCAACACAGCATTTGGATCTCTCTGGTCCGATGTGATCGAAGTCGCCAAAAATTACATCTCCTTTTTATCGCTTGGCGATGTCGCGCCCGGTGCCTTGCCGGTTTCAGGCGCAGCCGGTGCATTTGGTTTATGGGCTCCGGTGGATTTCCGGTTCGGCTCCCGATCCAGTTCGATCATCCCTTTGATATAGGCACCGTCCTCAATTGAAATACTTTTGGCCTTGATCTCACCATAAAAATCAGCCTGCCGGGTAACTTCAACTTTTTCATGGGATTGAATATTTCCTTTAAACTCGCCACTGACACTTACATTCTGCGCAGTAATTTCACCTTCCACCTGCCCGTTGGGACCGACCCTGAAATTATGTTTTCCCAATTCAATGTTGCCTTTCATCGAACCCTCGATCTCTAAATTTTCCTCACCACGGATACTGCCTTCGATGGAGATATGTTCACCGATGACAGTCTTTTCTTCTCTGGCAGTTGATTTTGAGAGAAAGGATGCACTTTTACTTTCAGGGGGTCTATCTTGAGAAACCGCTTGACCGCTATCAGTTTTTTTATTTTTTCCTAACATAAGGCCTCCCAAATATAAGTTAATAGTTATACGTTATTGGTTAAAATTCCCAAAATTTATTGATCCAGCATTTCTTCCACCCACTCCAGGCCTAACTCCAATAACTTCCCACGACGGGGTCGTCCGGTTTCAGGATCACAGTTGATCATCTCGTAATACAGGGCAATGGCTTTATTAAAATCTTCCTCTTCAAATATCTTTTTGCCGGATTCGGGGCCGTCCGGTTTAGGGTCAAAGAGTCGCGCAGGCAACCGGTCATCTTTAATCGAAAAACCTTCGCGGCTGTTAAACGCCCGGGCCAGCATGGAACCTCTCTCGGCCGCTCTCATCAGTTCATAGAGACTGGAATTCCAGCCTGTCACGGCATTTAAGGATTGCACCATGGTATCCAGCGGCATCACCCCCCGGGGAGCATAGCCGAAGACACACAGTCCCAAAGCATCCATCATCCGCCACAGTTTTTCCAGTTGCATGTAGCCACGAACTTTTTCATTGGTAATCTCGGTGGCAGGCATGGGTTTGTAGATGCCCAGGGGCTTAGCAGATTTAAACATCGACGAGTTTTCGTCGGTAAACATAGGATCATGGGCGGCGGTCATATGATCTGCGCCGTAAGTGCTGACTGCAAAGCCGATCCCCACTCCGACTTTGACGCGCGGATCGTGCATGGAAATCTCCTGGCCTTTGACCGAAAGGCTGCAGGGTTGGCCTTCAACGCCCCATTTTTCAGCCAGACGGGCAGACCCTTGGGCCAAAACATCACCGAATCCTTCCCGCCGCGCAATTAATTCAAGCAGTTGGATCGTCATATCGGCATCGCCGAAACGCAGTTGCAAACCGCCGGTGTCCTCGGCGGAAATGACACCTTCCTGAAAACACTCACAGGCAAAGGCAATGGTCATTCCGGCGGTTATGGTATCCATACAGTAGCGGTTGCAAATCTCATTACCCTTGGCAATGGCTTTCAGATCGACAATATTGAGATTGGTTCCCAGGGCCGCAATGGTCTCGTACTCAGGTCCGCCGTAGCGTGAATCGATGCCGTATTTAGGATCATCCAACCCAATGCCGCGCTTGCATTTGATCGGGCAGGAGTAACATCCCTTTCTTTTTTGAAGCAATAGCGTGTTGTAGGTATCGCCGCTGACTGGGGCGGAATCGTCAAGCGCGCTGCGCCTGAAGTTATCCACCGGTAACGCCCCTGCGGCCGACAGCAGTTCAGGAAAACCGGTCGTTCCATAAGTATACAGTGCTTCTCCCAGGGGATTATCGCGAAAGCTTCCGGCATAATGCTTCGCTGTCCGGTTCAAAAAATCACGGTCGAAAAAATTGATCTTTTCAGATCCCAAAGCGGCTACCGCCCGCAGATTTTTGGAACCCATCAGGGCGCCAAATCCATTGCGACCGTTAAAATGACCCAGGTTGTTGGTAATGTTGGCAAAAAGGACCTGGTTCATCCCGGCAAGACCGGTCTGGGCCACCCTGATTTTGCTGCTGCCCAATTCATCCCGAATGGCATCTTCAACTTCTTTCGAACCCAATTGATATATGGGTGTCGCATCTTTAATTTCGGCCTTGCCTTCATGTACAAAGAGATAAACGGGTGTTTCGGATCGTCCGCCAAACACCACGGCGTCAAAACCGGCCTTTTTAAGCTCCGGTCCGAAAAAGCCCGCGGCTTCCGACTCAGCCGCAGTTCCGGTCAGTGGTGACTTTCCGACCGCGGCAAATCGACAGGAGGCTGCCAGAGGGGATCCGGTCATCACGCCGGTGGCCAGCACGAGAATATTTTCCGGTGATAAAGGATCAACCCGCGGCGGTACCATTTTCATCAGGTAATGGTAGCCAATCCCCCTGCCGCCCAGGTAGCTTCGGAAAAAGGCTTCATCCTTTTCTTCTATATCAATTTTGCGGTTCGTTAAATCTACATGCAGTATTCTGCCGGCATGACCGTAATTCATCTAATTTCCTCCCCAGATGATGATTTAATAGATATATCGAGCCAAGTATAGGATAAAGAACGCGCCATGTCAAAAGATCGATACGATAGAAAGACAGGAAGGTGTCAGATTGTTTATAATAAAATGTTGACCAAGAGCCACAACATATTGTGGTTCTTTTTTCTTGACCCACCAACAACGCTTCATTATACTTTCCGCGATAATCATATTCCCAAATATCAGGATATGTCGTTGGTGGGAGGCGAAGAATGCCAGCTATGAGATTATGTAAAACCATCTCACTTTTTTTTCTTATCGCCCTGCAAGCGGCCTGCGGGGCTACCAAAAGCATGACGGTAGCATCAACGGCATCGCTGCTGGAAGATGTTGCCAGGGCTTCCTACAAACAATCCGACTTGAAGCTGATCCGCGAAGGCATGCCGTCCTATTTGATGCTGATCGACGGCATGGTTGAGGCCCTGCCCGACAACAAAAAATTGCTCATCACCGCCGCTCAAAGCTATGCATCCTATGCATCCGCATTTATCGAGGATGAGGACAAAGCCTATGCCATTACTTTGTATGCCAAGGCCAAGACCTATGCCTTAAGAGCCCTGGAGCAAAACGGTTTTAAATACCCGCTGTCGCGACCCTTTGATGATTTCGAAAGCGGCCTGCAAAAAACAAAGAAAAACGATGTCCCCTATCTTTTCTGGGCAGCATCATGCTGGGGCAGCTGGATCAGCCTGAACCGGGGATCCATGGAGGCTATGGCTGAACTGCCCCGGGTTGAATCGATGATGAAGCGGGTTCTGGTGTTGGACGAGGCTTTTTACTACGGGGGAGCGCACATTTTTATGGGAATTTTGGAAGCATCAAAGCCCCGGATTGCCGGAGGGGACTTAAACATCGCCCGGGATCATTTTCGAAAGGCAATTGAGCTGGGGGATGGTAAATTTTTAATGACCGAAGTCTATTTTGCCGACTATTATGCCAGAAAAGCCTTTGACAGGGAGCTTTTCATAGCGACTCTGGAAGATGTTCTGAAAACCCCGGCTGATATCGAGCCGGAGTTAACCTTGCTCAATTCAGTGGCTCACACCCGGGCCAAGAAAATGATCGACGCGGCCGATGATTTTTTTTAGAAGTTATCTCAAAATGCCGCGGGAGAAACTATATGAAAATGAAAACATTATTCAGCATTGCCCTTGTAACGCTTTTACTAATATCCACAGGTGGTGATGCAGTTTCGAAAACGACGGTCATCAAACTGGCTACTCTGGCACCGGAGGGAAGCGCCTGGACCGAAATATTCAATGGCCTGAATGCAGAATTGAAGGCAAAAACGAACAACGGTGTTCGGCTCAAAATCTATGCCGGCGGAGTCCTGGGCGATGAAAAAGATATGATTCGCAAAATGTTCGTCGGACAAATTCATGGTGCTGTTCTAACATCCGCAGGTCTGTCAAGCATATTCAACGAAATGGATGTTTTTCAAATTCCCTTTCTTTTCGAAACCTATGACGAGGTTGATTATGTATTGAAAAAAATGGACGGCTTTTTCAAAAAGGGTTTTGAGGACAAGGGCTACATTCTTCCGGCCTGGTCCGAAGGCGGATTTATTCGGTTGATGTCCACCAAGCCGATAGCCTCGTTGGAAGATTTGAGAAAGGCAAAGGTTTGGACCTGGGAAGACGCCCCGATGGCCAAAGCCATTTTCGATGAGGCCCGCATTTCCGCAATTCCATTATCGCTGCCCGATGTCCTGGTGGGCCTGCAGACCGGGCTGGTTGAGGTGGTATACGCGCCGCCGTCCGGAGCCATTTCTTTGCAGTGGTTCACCAAAACCAAATATATGACAGATGTTCCCTTAATGTACCTGATCGGCGGCATCGTTATTAAGAATAATATATTTAAAAAACTGTCGCCTGCTTACCAGCAAGTACTCCTGGAACTCTGTCCTAAATACATGGCTCAATTAAAACTCGAGGTTCGCAAAGAAAATCAGGATGCCATCAAGGTCATGTCTAAACATGGCGTCAAACTTATCCGACCGTCCGAGGAGCAGATCAAAGAATTTAAAGACATCTCCACAAAAGCCATGAACCGCCAGATAGGAAAAAGCTTTTCCAGAAAAATCAAAGATGAAGTCATCGGTTACGTCGAGGAGTATCGGACAACTTTAAAATAATACCTGATTTATCAAAAATCTCGTATTTAAGATTTGTTTCAAATTTCGTGTTTCGGATTTCGAATTTTTAAGGATGCAGTTCAGCTGGGATGAAACTGCCCAAACAACCTCGTTTTGCTACAAAAAAAGCTATGAGTATCTGGGACAAATTGGATAATAAAATCAGTCGGCTGGAAACGGTCCTGGTTACCATCCTGCTGACACTGATGATCATGATGGCGTTTTCTCAGATAGTACTGAGAAATTTTTTTGCCACCGGCATCGATTGGAGTGATGCCCTGGTTCGTTACCTGGTGGTCTGGGTAGCGTTTATCGGAGCCGCCGTCGCTACCAGGGAAGGAAAACACATCACCATTGATCTGCTCTCACGCTGGCTTACCGGCGCCCGTAGCATTGCCATTCAGGCCCTATCCTGTTTTTTTTCTGCTGTTATCTGCGGTCTGCTGACCCTGGCTGCAGCTAAATTTATCTGGTTTGAAGCTCAAATGGGCAGCAGCACTTTTTTAAACCTTCCCGTGTGGGTGCCGGAACTCATCATGCCGGCCACTTTTGGATTGATGACGCTGAGGTTTCTGATGGGAATGTTCAAGGAAATCGGAATGATTCTTCATAAGCGTAACGCCAACCAGGCAGGTTAAATCCGATCATCACCTTTAGGACAAGTTTGGTTTTTATATCGATTCTTTAGCGTAACAATAACAGGCCAGACTAAAACCCCTAAAGACTAGCAAGACAACCTCCACCTGAAAAACAAAGAACGCCAATGACCACTTTGTTGATCATTATCTTTTTTCTTGCTCTGCTGTTAATCGGAGTCCCTATCTTTGTGGTCATTTCCGGGCTGACCCTTTACTTACTTTTCTCAAGCCAGATCGACATCTCGGCTCTCATTATCGAAATGCATCGCATGGCCACCACACCGGTGCTGGTGGCGATACCACTGTTTACGTTTGCCGGATATTTGCTCTCGGCCAGCGGAGCACCAAAAAGACTCATCCGGCTATCCAATGCCTTTCTGGGCTGGTTGCCCGGTGGATTGTCCGTAATCGCCCTTGTAACCTGCGCAGTATTTACCGCCCTGACCGGTGCCACTGGCCTGACGATCATCGCCCTGGGAGGCATTCTGTTGCCTGCCATGATGCGAGGACAGTATTCGGAAAAGTTTTCCCTGGGGCTGTTGACTACATCCGGCACCCTGGGACTGCTCTTTCCCCCGAGCCTGCCGCTGATCATATACGCCATCGTCGCCAAGGTTCGGATCGATCACCTGTTTATCGCAGGGCTTTTGCCGGGCTTGCTGTTGGTTTTATTGCTTTCGGCGTTTTGTGTTTACAAATCGGTCAGGACGGATGTACCGAAAACCAGGTTTCAATTTAAGGAGCTCGTCGGGGCCACCAGGCAAATCCTATGGGAACTTCCCTTGCCGTTTGTGGTCCTGGGGGGAATATACAGCGGGTACTTTGCCGTCAGTGAAGCTGCCGCCATTACAGCAGTTTATGTATTTATAGCGGAGGTTGTCATCTACCGGGATATTCGTATTCGACAACTCCCTGAAATTATGAAAAAAAGCATGATTCTGGTCGGCGGGATTTTAATTATTCTGGGCGCCGCCATGGGCCTGACAAACTATCTGGTCGATGCGGAAATCCCCATGCGATTATTGGATTTTTTTAAGGCCAATATCGAAAGTCGCGTAGTTTTCCTGGTGGTGCTCAACATTTTTCTTCTGGCGGTAGGATGCACCATGGGTATATTCTCCGCCCTGGTGGTCGTTGTCCCGCTTCTCGCACCCATAGCCGAAGCCTACGGTATAGATCCGATACATCTGGGTATTATTTTTCTGGCCAATCTTGAAATCGGAGCATCCATCCCCCCTCTGGGAATCAACCTTTTTATTGCCAGTATGCGTTTTGAAAAGCCGATTCTGCGGCTTTATCTTGCATCCCTGCCCTTCATTGCAATCCTGCTGCTGGCACTGGCGATAATTACCTATGTGCCGTGGATGAGTCTGGCGCTGATAGAATAGTCCTGTTGCACTAATAAGCCCCCGGATAATACAATAGTTGACGTGGGAATGACGCCAATTGATTATTGGACAACATGGAAAGAGACAATATAAAAAAAGGGTGGTCCATCGCCGTAAATGAACCACCCTTAATTAGGAGGTAAATGGAGGTTTAGTATGGCATTACCGTTCTCCAATGGGAGGTTTTGTGGAGACTCCCAGCTTACAAATAAGGGACGAACTTATTCGTAATAGTAAATAAACTAATACCACATAATGGTACGTCAAGGGTAAATGCCAAAAAAATTGACAATCACTATAATAAGGTCATCATGTCCATTATATTCTGGTTAATCCGGCAGGTGGTTTTGATATTAATAGGAGCCTTTTTTCTGTATTACGGTGTCAAACTGCTCATCTCGTCCTATGAGCTCAAAGACCCTTTTATTTTTATCATGACATTTTTTGCCAGCAATTTTATTATCCTTATCAGCGCAACCCTTGTCTTCGGATTTACTTATCGCATCATTATGGCTTTGCGTCAGTCAAAAAAAAATGATGAGAAATAGGATAGCCCCTTTATTGGTATGGGGAAAAAATGGTTTTATTCTTTAGAATCCTCCGGCAAAGCTTTAACCATACTTCTTAACCTTAGGACATTCGCCAGAAGCATACGCCGACTTCGATTAAATTCTTTTTGCCTCATTTCGGAAGAGACCGCATGCCAATCCCTTTTCCGGTTTATGGTTGATTTTGACTTATCGTGAATTGCAACCTGGCGGGTGTGTTCGCAGATAATGCTATGGGTTAATTTGTCATCGGAAGCCATGGTTTGCCTGTTGCTATAAATCCATTACTGATTGATGGTTCATCCAACAGAGGAGCAAGAAGCATTCCACATAGGTTGACTATATCTTATTTCAATAATATTTCAGCATCTTATGCATCTGGTGATTTAAACGCCTACCCGGAATTTTATTCTCTCAAATTGTATTTTTGTATATGCTGACGTATATTTTTTCGTACGACTTTACCATCAATTATGTACAGCTCAACCC
>Ga0209567_10001423_pt1 | contig 12350 bp, 12 predicted proteins | sample COG_12_FD_184756 | JGI IMG/M metagenome (GOLD analysis project Ga0209567, IMG submission 184756) | Pelagic marine sediment microbial communities from the LTER site Helgoland, North Sea, for post-phytoplankton bloom and carbon turnover... | ecosystem: Environmental > Aquatic > Marine > Neritic...
TGGCCGCGCATTTTATTGAGGACCTGATGAACGATGGCCTGCATGATTCTCAACCGTACTGATTTCCGCCGGCGTACCGCCAGCGGCGAACCCGCTTAGATTTGCGGACCGCTAATGTCTGAGAATTCCAAGCGGCAGGACGACTATCTCGCGAAAGTCCGGGTGACCGTCGTCGGGGCCATCATCAACCTCGTGCTTTCCGCGGCGAAGATCGTTTTTGGTGTTATTGGACAATCACAGGCGTTGGTTGCTGATGGCGTCCATTCGCTGTCTGATCTGGCCAGCGACGCCATGGTGTTAGTCGCGTCGAAGTACAACAGTCAAGGCGCTGATGCTGGCCACCCGTATGGGCACGCGCGTTTCGAGACCATAGCAACCGTGGGCCTTGGGATCTTGCTGCTGTCCGTCGCCGTCGGCATAACGATGGACGCCGTCGAGCGAATACTGAATCCTGGCTCGTTACTAAAGCCGGGCTTTGTTGCATTGACGGTTACCGTGATTTCGATCCTCTCCAAGGAATGGCTCTATCACTACACGGTGCGCGTAGCGAAGAAAGTGCGATCGGACTTGATACGTGCCAACGCTTGGCATCACCGCACGGATGCGATCTCGTCGGTTATTGTATTTGCCGGAATTGCGGGAACGATGGCAGGTATGCCTTACCTGGATGCGGTTGGCGCAATCGGTGTATCGCTGATGATCGGCAAGATCGGGTTGGATCTCGGCTGGGGCGCGATCAGAGAATTGGTCGATTCCGGTGTCGAGCCGGAAAGACTCCAGGCTATCCGGGAAACTATCGAGGCTGTCGACGGCGTCAAGGATTACCACATGTTGCGCACACGACGAATGGGCAGCGAAGTGCTGGTTGAGGCGCATGTGATGGTCGATCCGCAAGTTACGGTCTCGGAAGGCCACATGATCAGCGACCGGATTCGCGAGAGACTCAAGGCCGATCACGGAGATATCGGCGACGTACTGGTCCATATCGACCCGGAAGACGATGCCGTTGATCGCCCGAGTTCCGGATTGCCGGGCCGCGAGGCGCTGTTGCTGGAACTAAACGGCGGTTGGGAATCAGTGGACGCAGCGAGACAGATCGAGAAGGTGTATCTGCACTATCTCGACGGGAATGTCGACGTTGAGGTCATACTGCCTCTTGGTGTGGCCGGCGACTTGGAGGATGCAATGCGAATCGCGAACGATTTATCCGAACAGGCTGGCCAACAGCAGCATATCGGGAAGGTTTCCGTGTATTTTCACTAGGTCGGTTGCCGTTATGAATATGTCTGAATGACCGCGTAAACTCACGTTTCTGTTGGTATTTCAGGCATCAGAGGGGGTTGCACATGTCTGGCTCGTCGGAGCGCAGTCCCGAGCGACGCAAACGTATGACTGCGGCACGGTTATTTGTGCATGCGCTGACATTTGCCGCACTTTGGGCGGTCCTCGCCGACGGCCAGGGCTGGAGCGTCGGTATCCCGTTTATTCTCCTCGCCACGTTAGCCAGTTCTCTGTTTGCGCCGATGAGTCGGTGGTCATTAGCTGGCCTTGCGCGTTTTCTGCCGTACTTCATCTGGAACTCGTTACGTGGCGGCGTCGATGTCGCCATCCGCGTTCTGCATCCGAAGCTGCCCATCGAACCTGCTCTCGTGCGCTATGAGCTGCGGCTCGACGACACCGCGGCCCGGGTAATGATGACGGACACCGTCACGCTGCTGCCGGGTACCCTGAGCGCTGGCCTCGATGATCACGTCCTCGTGGTCCACGTGTTAAATGCCGGCGCGCCTTTCAACGAGGTGCTCGAGATTCTCGAGCACCGAGTCGCCGATCTCTTTGGGCTCGATACCGAAGTGACGACACCGTGACGACCCTATATTCAATCGTCGCCGTCGTATTGCTCGCAACCCTCTGCGGCGGCATGTACCAGGTGGTTCGCGGCCCCACGGCGGGCGACCGCATGCTCGCCGGCCAGCTATTCGGCACCATCGCGGTCGCCGTACTTATTTTAATCGCAGAAGCGACGGGCGATTCCGCGCTGGTGGATGTTGCGCTGGTGTTTGCCTTACTCGCCGCGGTCACCGTGGTGGCATTCGTCCGGCGCGCGTGGCCGGAGGAGGATGCCGATGAGCCTCATGCTTGACGCTATATCTGTTGCGCTGCTGCTGGCCGGAACGGGATTCTTCATCGTCGGCACGATCGGCATATTGCGCTTGCCGGATTTATTTACCCGGCTGCACGCATTGACCAAGGCCGACAACCTCGGCCTGGGCCTCATGGTGTTCGCTCTCGCCCTGCAGGCAGAGTCGGTCACAGCAGCGCTCAAGCTCGTATTGATCTGGCTGCTGGTTTTACTGGCCTCATCCTCCACCAGTTATTTAATGGCGAGGGCAGCCCTGCGTAATGGCATTCGACCGTGGACGGCGCCGTAATCGAAATCGGACTACTGTTTGATTATTTGCTGGCGGGCTTGATTCTCTGGCTCGGCTGGCGTGCGCTGACGAGTCAATCCTTGTTTCGGGCCATTGTGCTGTTCGTCGCGTTCGGGCTGTCCATGGCGTTGGCCTGGGTGCGTCTCGATGCGCCAGACGTGGCGCTGGCCGAGATTGCCGTGAGTGCCGGTCTGACTGGCGCATTGTTGCTCGCCGCCTTTGGCGGCGTCCGTCGAACCGGGGAGAACGATGAACGTCGGTGAACCGGATGCGCGCAGTCCTCTGTATCGAGTGCTCCTCGCCGTCGTTACGGTTTCGATTTTTTTGGGGCTGACGTTTGCGATCTTGTCTTTACCGCCGGATGCCGCTGGGCTTGCAGAGAGGGTTGACGCCGAGCTGGCGGCGACTGGCGTCAGGAATTCGGTGACGGCGACCTTGCTGCACTTTCGGGGTTACGACACCCTGCTGGAGCTCGCGGTGCTTCTGCTGGCGCTCATTGCAATCAGGGCGATACGTCGCGGCGAGGCGTCGCCACCACGACCGGGCGGCGAGATACTGACTGTTCTGGCCGGTCTCCAGGCCCCCGCAATGATTCTGGTTGCAGGCTATCTTCTGTGGGCGGGTGCGGATGCACCGGGCGGTGCCTTTCAGGCCGGCGCTGTGCTGGCCGCGGCGGGTGTTCTGCTGGTCCTTGCGGGTGTTCAATTGCCGCAGCGGACGGATGGGCTGCAGTTTCGGGTCGGACTTATCGCGGGCCTCGCCGTGTTCGTCGGTCTCGGTATCGCCGGCGTTCTCGCGAGTAGCGCGTTCCTCGACTATTCCCGACTCGGTGTTCGCGTCGTTACGCTCGTTCTCGAGGGCGGTGCCGCGGTGTCCATCGGACTCGTGCTGCTGGAAATGTTTCGCAGCGTTCTTGGCGGCAGCCGCGCGCCCCGCAAGGCATCAAGGTCGATGGGCCAGCTCGATGGGTAAGCGGCGGTGACTATATCCGTCCTCTACGCCCTCGTTGGTGTCGCACTCTTCTGTATTTCTCTCTATTCGGTCATCGTCGGCCCGGACCCGCTGCGCAAGGTTCTGGCGATTAACGTGATGAGTAGCGGGGTTTTCCTGGTGCTCGTGTCGCTTGCCCGCAGAGCACCCGGACCCGGCCCGGACCCGGTTCCGCATGCAATGGTTATTACGGGCATCGTTGTTGCGGTATCGGCAACCGCTTTGGCAATCGTGCTGATACAAAGACTGCACACTGCCGGCGCGCCGACGGCCGCAGAGGACCCCGGGGACGACTCATGAGCGCCGCAGACCCCGGGGCGTGGCTTGTCTGGCTGGTGATGTCGCCGCTCATCGCGGCTATCCTGGTGTTCCTGGTCCCGCGTATCGCTTTCGGAATTGCCTGTGCGAATGCGCTGTGCACCACGGCGCTGGCGTTGGCCGTACTCGATCGGGTCGCGGAGGGGCCGGTGCGGTATGCACTCGGCGGCTGGGGTGCGCCTCTCGGTATTGACCTTTACGCGGACCCGTTGACCGGCGTGATGCTGGTCGGCGCATCATTTGTATTGCTGGCCACAACATTCTATGCGCCTGGTTACCTCGCACAGGCCCGAATCGATGCGCTATATTGGCCGTTGGTTCTTATTTTGCAGGCGGCACTCAACGCGCTGTTTCTTGCGGCGGATATTTTTAATATCTATGTAACGCTCGAACTGCTGGGGCTGTCCGCCGTTGGCCTCGTCGCGCTCGCCGACCGAACTCGAGCGATAGCCGCTGCGCTAAGGTATTTGCTGGCGAGCCTCGTGGCGTCACTTGCCTATCTTCTCGGCGTTGCGATTCTCTATCACTCGCATGGTGTCCTCGACCTCGTGGCATTGGCAGACAGCGCTACCGGGACGCCGGCGACGTGGGCGGCACTCGGTCTGATGACGACCGGGCTGGCCATCAAGGGCGCGTTGTTCCCGATGCACTTCTGGCTGCCCGGGGCCCACTCATACGCTCCCGCCCCCGTTAGTGCCCTGCTGTCTGCCCTCGTGGTGAAGGCCCCGTTCTATGTCCTGCTGCGATTGTGGCTCGGTCCTTTTTTTGACGCACCGCCCGAAGTCGGCGATTTGCTGGGGGTGCTCGGCGTCGCCGCGATCATATGGGGCTCCGTCCAGGCGCTGCGGCAGGATCGCCTCAAACTTTTGATCGCTTATTCGACGGTCGCGCAGATCGGATTCTTATTTTTGTTTTTTCCGCTGGTGAAGGCCCACACCATAGTGCAAGGCATAACCTTGCTGATGCTCGCGCACGCGCTCGCGAAAGCGGCCATGTTTCTTGCGGCCGGTAACATCATTCACTACCTCGGTCACGACCGGATACATGACCTTCACCGCGTCGCGAAAGAACTCCCGCTGACGCTTGCCGCCTTCGGCATCGGCGGTGTCTGTATCATCGGACTGCCGCCCAGCGGGAATTTTATTGCCAAGTGGCTGCTGATCGAGGCCGCCTTCGACAGCGGGGAATGGGGTTGGGCGGTGGTCGTGGTCACCGGCAGCCTGCTGTCGGCCGCGTACGTCTTTCGTGTCATCGGCCACGCGTTCACGCTGGATGATGTGCCCGAAGCCGGCAACCGGGTTGCGCGGCCGATGGTGTGGACTGCATTCCTGTTATCCCTGGTTGCGCTGACGCTCGGTCTGTTCGCGGCACCGCTCCTCGAAGTCATCAGCATGCCGGTTGCCGGCACTGCAGATGCCATGGGAATCTTTCCATGAGTTTGGCGCAAGCACTCCCGCTCCTCATACTGGCGAGTTCGCTGCTGCCGGGCCTGGTCATCTTCGTACTGCCGGAGCGCAGCCGCGGCGCACGGACGACGCTCAATATCGGCGGCGCAGTTGTGAAGCTCGGTCTCGTGATCTGGATGGTCGGGCAAAGCGTTCAGGGCGTACATTATGAGTTTCGTGCATCCTTGCTACCGGGCCTGGACATGGTCGTGCGCAGCAGTGCACTCGGATTGTTTTTCGTCGGCCTGTCGGCGCTGCTGTGGTTAGTGACGACCGTCTATGCGATCGGTTATCTGGAGGATTCGCCTCACCGCAGCCGATTCTTCGGATTCTTTAGCATTTGCGTCACCGCGACCGCAGGCGCTGCGCTGGCAGGCAATCTCCTTACATTTCTCGCGTTCTACGAGTTGCTTACGCTCGCCACTTACCCGCTCGTTGTACACAGGGGGACGGACGAGGCCCGCCACGCCGGACGCGTGTATCTTGCCTACACCATCGGTGGCGGTGCGTTAGTTACGATCGGTACGTTCTGGTTGTACAGCATCACGGGTACGCTCGAATTTGAACCGGGCGGAATCGTTGCGCCGTTTGTCGACGGTCGAGCCCGAGTGCTCAGCGCCATCTTTGTGCTCCTCGTGGCCGGAATCGGCGTCAAAGCGGCGCTCGTGCCGCTGCATGGTTGGCTGCCAACGGCGATGATTGCGCCCGCGCCCGTGTCTGCACTGTTGCACGCGGTCGCGGTCGTCAAGGTAGGCGCCTTCGGTCTCATCCGGGTCATCTTTAGCACCTACGGAATCGAGGTGGCCACCGGTCTTGGCCTGGCCCAGGGGCTCGCCGTCGTCGCGGCGATCACCATTCTCTTCGGATCGCTGCGCGCGCTGGCGCAAACCAACCTGAAACGTCTGCTGGCGTATTCCACGGTGAGTCAACTCTCTTATATAGCGCTCGGCGTCTCCCTCGGTGTTCCTGTTGCCGCTGCCGGCGGCATCGTGCACCTGGTCCATCAGGGGCTCATGAAGATCACGCTGTTCTTTGTCGCCGGCAATCTCGCCGAGACTCTGGGCATTCACGAGATTCGCGACATGCGCGGCGTAGGTCGGCGCATGCCCTGGACGATGGCCGCGTTCACGCTGTGCGCATTCGGCATGATCGGTACGCCGCCGATGGCCGGTTTCGTAACCAAGTGGTACCTCGGAGTCGGGGCCATCGAAGCAGGGGCTTCATGGGTCGTTTGGGTACTTGTGGCCTCGAGTCTTCTGAATGCTGCCTACTTCCTGCCGATTCTGCGCATTGTCTGGTTCGATGATCCACGCGGGGACTGGCCGCAAGAGCGCAATTTCGGCGGCGCGGAGACCTCTCTCATGTTGCTGCTGCCGACCTTGTTCACGGCGGCCGCCGCGCTCGCGGTCGGCTTGTTCGCGTCGCTGCCATACAGCCCGCTCGAATGGGCGCGCCTGATTGCGACCAGGCAATACGCGCCATGAGCGCGACCGCCATCATGCTGTTACTGGTGCCGCTGTGGCCGGGGATTCTCGCGCTTATCGCACTCGCGTTGCACAAGCGCCGGTTGGGTGGGCTATTCGCCATTGCGGGCGTTTTGCCGGCGCTTGTTGTCGGAATAGTTCCCCCGACATCCCAGGAATTCTTCTACCCGTGGCTTCTTCTGGGAACGCGGCTTGGCGTCAACTCAGCCGATGCTGTGATTCTGCTGTTCACCGCCGTTGTGTGGCTGGTGGCGAGCAGCTTCGCGTTTTCATGGATGCAACGTTACCCGCACCGGGAACGGTTCTTCGTATTTTTCCTGCTCACGATGTCCGGCAATCTGGGTGCGATCATTGCTCAGGACATGCCGAGCTTCTATGCGTTCTTTGCCGTGATGAGCTTCGCCGCCTATGGACTGATTGCGCACGAAAAAACACCCAAGACGCGACGTGCGGCGCGTGTGTACATCGTGCTGGTGGCGGTCGGTGAGGCGGCGCTGGCTCTGGCCATGATTTTCGCTGCGGGCATGCTTGGCACTTTCGATTTCGCCTCGGTGCGCCTGGGTCTGGGGGCTTTGCCAATCCATGATTTGATCATCGCATTTGCCTTACTGGGCTTCGGCATTAAAGCGGGCGTGTTGCTCCTGCACGTCTGGCTGCCCCTCGCTCATCCCGTGGCGCCTGTGCCCGCGAGTGCGGTGCTCTCGGGAACGATGATCATTACCGGTCTCGTGGGCTTGCTGCGGTTTCTGCCTGTCGGCGTTGTGGCGTTGCCCGGATGGGGCGGTCTACTCGTCGCATTCGGCCTGGCGGCAGCCTTCTATGGCGCGGTGGTCGGAATAGATCAGCACAACCCGAAAGTAGTGCTCGCCTATTCGAGCGTGAGTCAGATGGGCATCATGACAACGGCAATTGGGATGATACTGCTCGAGCCGACACTGTCGGGGCCCCTGAGCATCGCAATCGCTTTTTTCGCTCTGCATCACGGTCTCGCCAAGAGCGCCCTGTTCCTGGGTGCGGGCCTCGAAAAAACGCGTTTGGATGCCGTTCAGCGACGCTGGCTCGTCATCGGCCTCACCTTGCCGTCGCTGGCGCTGGCCGGGGCACCGTTTACCAGCGGGATGCTGGCGAAATCGGCGTTGGTCGTCGCCGAAGCTGCGCTGCCCGAGCCATGGGGCACTTTGCTGCGCATATTTCTTCCATTCACGTCGGCGATTACTGCGCTACTGATGGCTCGTTTCCTGGTGCTTGTTTCCAACGGTCCAGCGCGTCCCGGGGAGCCAGTGGGGAGAGCGCCGTGGATAATTTGGTGCGCATCGCTGTTGCTCGTTCTGGTTCTGCCCTGGTGGCTCAGGCCCGGCCCGCGACTTCCCTGGACCCTGCAAAATATTGGCGGGAGTCTGTGGCCGCTCGGCCTCGCATTCGTCACGGCACTGATTGCCGTGCGGGTGTGGCGTCGTGCGGGACGTCCTGCCATTCCGGAGATTCCCCAAGGTGACCTGCTGTTGCCTCTGGAGCGGCTTCTGGTCGCCATCCGTAATGTCGCCTTGTTAATCAGTGAGCGCGTCAGTTTCGCGTACACGATGATGGGTCGCGTGGCGGACGCCGAGCGGGTCCGGGGGTGGAAGCTCATCCGGCGCACGGGTCGTGTCGAAGTGCTGCTCGAGCGCTGGGAGGTGGCAATGTTTCTGGGCGCGCTGCTCGGCGTCGCATTGGCTGTGGTCGCGATGCGCTAGGCATTGAGAAACTTGCGACGGCGCGCAAACTATCGGCAGCATCCTTCGCTTGGTCGGCCATCCCTGCGCTGCGCACCCCAAGGGCATTTCCTCGCCCGGCATAAATTCCACTAAAGATCTCTCCGCGCTTGCTGCGCAACCGCTGAGAGCTAGTGTCATTTAAAGTCCACCCATCACCACCAATTTTCCCAACTAGTTCAATAGCTTCTCTCGGTGATCCGAATTGAGCGACTTCCTTGTGTGGAAGAATGCCGCAGGTCAGGAACACGAACTTCGTCTAGACCAACATTCGCTCGGTGCGCCGCGGGCAACGAGGCCGGCCCAGGAGAAGCGCCTGACGAACGCGAAAATGCGGTTCGGCCCCTATTTCCTCGGCGTATCGATAGCGCCGTCTGCCGACAAGATCTACTCTCGGTCTCAAATCTTACATCTGAGCAAGCCCCGCTATTTTTCAGATTTTGATGTCTCGCCATTCATTGCATTCTCTTCTCAATATCCTCTTTCGGAATTCACCGATAGCGGCAATGTTGTGCTTGCGGCCGCAAAGATCGAAGAGAGGAAGCCGGGGGGCTTCAGCTCTCGTGAGGAGCTAAAGTTGGGGGAATTTTCGGCGGTTTATGGTTACGGGCTTTTTTTAGTCGATGTCAACAACGAAACCGTGACAGAAATAGTTCACTTGCCTTCCTACCTGGACAGTCCAGCCATTTTTCACGATCAGCAGCGTGTGTTGTTTGTCAGGAACGACAGCGTCTGGGGCGGTGAAGCGGGACGAGAATTATGGAGCGTAAACCTCGATGGCTCGAACTTGCACAGGATCGATTTGGCGCTAATGAAAGAGTTCGATTGAGCATCTGCTGTCGCCCATAGTCGAGCGTACAGCTGTTGATAACTGGATATCCGTTCCTGGCTGTTCTGAGACGACCTGGCGGCTGATTCCTACCCTGTAAAGGCGTCTGCTTCCCGCCTGAAAGCAGCCATTCGCCTCAATGCGGCACTGGCGGCTACTGCCGTCCCACTGCGAACATAGCTGATGATCGAATGTTCCGGGCATCCGTCCCGGATCTTGAAGCAGAACAAGGCCCCACAATACCCATGCTAAGGGTAATTCGGAATTGCGCACGCTGAAAAGCAGGCGCATAGATAAACGTATGAGATATACGCAAATATGGCCATCCAAAGGGCTGCCATGGCCCGGCAGCCATGTGGGGATGACTTCGATGTAGGGAATGGACGTGAAACAGTTCGAGACCGTGTTGGTGACGGGTGCGACAGGTTATATCGGCGGGCGGTTGGTTGGTCGCCTGCTGAACGCCGGTTATCAGGTGCGCACTGTCGTACGTGACCCTTCGAGATTGCAGGCTCGCCCCTGGACCGACCATGTCGAGGTAGTACAGGGAGACCTGCTCAACGGGGATACATTGCCTGCGGCAATGGCAGGCGTTGACGCGGCTTACTACCTGATACACAGCATGCGCGAAGGTGCCGACTTTCAATACCGGGACCTTCTTGCCGCCCATAACTTTGGCGTCGCAGCGCGGGAGGCTGGGCTACGGCGGATCATATACCTCGGCGGGCTGGGCGAGCCGGCTGACTCGCTTTCCCAACACCTGAGCTCTCGCCAACAGGTCGGAGCGGTATTACGAGAATCAGGAGTGCAAGTCACAGAATTTCGGGCGGCGATCATTGTGGGTTCGGGCGGCATATCATTTGAGATGATTCGCCACCTGACCGAACGTTTGCCGGTGTTACTCTGCCCACGCTTGATCTACACGCGAATACAACCGATAGGTCTTCGCAACGTGTTGCAGTACCTGGTTGCTGCTCTGGATATACCGGAGAGCGATGGTGAAATCGTAGAGATTGGCGGGGCGGATGTAATGACCTACGCCGAGTTGTTTGTGGAGTATGCAGCCCTGCGCGGGTTGCGGCGTCGTATTATTCCCGTCCCGATCCTACCGCCGAGATTGTTCGCGCATCTCGTGCATTTTCTGACACCGGTACCGCTCTCTATTGCGCGGCCATTGATCGATGGGCTGCGCAACGAGGTAATTGTGCGAGATGATGCCGCGCTACGCCTGTTCCCTGGCATTCAGCCGATGACCTACCGGGTGGCCGTGCAGCGGGCGCTAATGCGTCTGGATGCTCATCAGGTGGAAACCACATGGAGTGATGCGTTGGTCAGCAGCGAGGGGAATGTGCCTCCGGTTGTTTTGACCTCCCATGAGGGCATGAATATCGAGCGCCGCCAACGCGTCATCGTTGCGCCACCCGCGGTAACATTTCGGGCCTTCACGGGATTAGGTGGTGATCGAGGCTGGCTGTACTGCAACTGGGCATGGCACTTGCGCGGGATTTTCGACCGTATGGTCGGGGGCGTTGGCTTTCGTCGAGGTCGCCGTAATAGAGATGAGGTCCGTGTGGGTGATGCCATAGACTTCTGGCGAGTTGAGGCCATTGAGCAGGATCGGTTGCTGCTCCTCAGAGCAGAAATGAAGGTCCCTGGCCGCGCGTGGCTCCAGTTCGAAGCTGAGCCGACCGACGGCGGGGGTTCGCACTTGGTGCAAACGGCCTTATTCGCGCCTAAAGGGTTGTTTGGCTTAGTGTACTGGTATGCGCTTTATCCGATACACGGCCTGATATTCTCAGGCTTAATTCGGAAGCTGGCGCAGCGGGCAGACGCGCTGCACAACACATCTCCCCCAGCGGAAGGTCGCAGCGAGCAGATGTCAGGTAAAGGAGCCTGATAAAGGCGCCAACACAATGAACTATCAGCGCGGCGTCGCAGCATTTTCTGTTCGCTCTCGGCCGTTTAGAGCATCAATCTGAGCCTGGTCTGCGCGTCTGCTTCGTGCCCGAAAGCCGCCGTTTGCTGCTCGGCACCACGGATTTCCGCTGTCGTCCCGAAGCGGACGTCGTGCAGATTGTCGTTGGTGGCGATGTGGGGTCCGGGTCGATTCGGAAAACTGTGGTCTGTCCCCTATTTTACAAGCCGCTAAGTATCGCTAGCCAATCGTCCTGGGCGATGTGCCAGTCGTGAGAACGCGTAACTTGCCACGAGACCCACAAACGCGAATGCCGATAGAAACATGAAGAAGTGCTGGTGGCCCTCGAGGCCGGGCGACCGGTCAATCAGAATACCGGCTACCAGCGTCACGAAAATGTCGGGCGTATAACCAACGACTGACACAACGCCAACGGCTGTGCCTGTAACGGCCAGAGGGATTTTGGCTTCCTCGAACAAAGCAAAATACAGTCCACGGAAGCCAAAGATTGCGATACACGTCAGCAGAGTATTCGTCAGCAAGGCCCAGGCGGCACCCGGTATCGGCGTGGAAAGCGCAAAGTACAGATCGGAGGTAAGCAGCAATGCAAACAGAATCATGATGGTTCTTGATGCACTGATGCGATCGCCAATGAGCCCGGCGCCGACCGCGGCAATCGGGCGCATCCAGGCGCCGATCGCCACTATGCGTGCGGCCTCGATTTCATCGAGGCCGTAAGCCTGGACGGCGAACAGCGAGTAATTATCGAAACCTTTGAAGCCTACGTAGGCACAGATGACAATCAGAGCCTGTAGCCACACCGCCGGCAATCGAATCGCATACATAACGTGAGCAGCCATGGAACTGTGTTGATCAATCGACGCAGCACTCGCTGTCGTCTGTTCATCAGTTCCATCACGGATCACAAACCAGGCAAGCACGCCTGCGGCCGCGGTCACTGCCGTGTACCCGTAGATGATCGTTCGCAGCACGTCTTCCTTGTGTTCGGTCGTGGCCACGGCCGCACCGTCGGGAAACGCCAGGGTGAACACCAGTACTCCCAGAGACGCCAGGACGGCAGACAGTAACCCACGACCGCCATCGAGGAAGCCGTAGGCTCGTCCTTGCTGTGTGGCACCACCCCATTCTCGAGTGGCTTTAATCATGGCGGCCCAGAACAGCAGGATTG
>Ga0209567_10001424_pt1 | contig 12344 bp, 9 predicted proteins | sample COG_12_FD_184756 | JGI IMG/M metagenome (GOLD analysis project Ga0209567, IMG submission 184756) | Pelagic marine sediment microbial communities from the LTER site Helgoland, North Sea, for post-phytoplankton bloom and carbon turnover... | ecosystem: Environmental > Aquatic > Marine > Neritic...
TCCTCGGCTTTGGCCAATAGCAACAGCGAAGCCTGATCGCACTTGCCGGCGCCCCGGGTCCACAGCAACCGTGCATTTTGGGTGTTCAGAAGCTCCGGGCGGACAAATCCGGCTATACGCATCAACCAGTTGTCGAACAGGTTCAAACGATACTTGCGGTGGACAACGGAGCCCGAGACCAGATGAAACAACGCCTCGATTTTCTCAAGCTCCGGTCTGCCGCTCCGTTCCAGATCGCGATATCTCGACCGGGCAACGGCGGGAGGAAACTGCCTGTAGTCATAGCCGTCAACAGGCTTGCGGCCACGAGGGCTTGTCCCAGGAACCGCACCGCGCAGTTTTCCTATCAGATTTACGCCGATCAGCAGGCATCCAACGAGGACACACGCCAGGGCCATTGGCTAATTTGGCTTCTCGAGAACGTAAGGGCCAAGAGTAGAAATACCATTCCCGGATAGATCGGTGGTGGAAATCATCGAATCCTCGAATCCCAAAGCGTAGTATGCCGAGGCGGCATGGGCCCTGTGGTGGTTCACAAATCGCAGCTTCGGAGAGCGCCCGAACAGATGTGTCATGTAGCGTTCCAGCTTCTCCGCGGCTGGGTTGCCGCGTCGCTGCGCTCCTCGCAATGACTCAAGCTTTTTCTGGACAGGAACTCGTTAAGCGCCGAGTAGAGACCGGTATAGCTCGTACTCGCGTCCTATATTGGATTGCATGGAGTAGTGCTCCACTACGTCGTTTCTGGCTCTCTCTGTGATCTCCGCCAGCATATCGGGGTTCGTCTCGATGACCCGTTTAGCACAGGCGGCGATGGACTTGGCATCGAACTCGCACAAATAACCGTTGACACCGTCGGTGATAACTTCCCTGTGCGCTTCGAGGTTCGAACTGATAGTGGGCAGACCGCAGGACATGGCTTCGATCATGACCTTTGACATGCCGGACGCATACAACTGGGGCATGACAAACACGTCATGCCGCCGATAGATTTCAGGCAGGTCGGAGTTATCGATGTTATCGATGAACTCGATACTGCAGCTCTGCTCATTGGCCAGCCGCTTAAACTCGTCCGCGTCGTCACCACCGCCCACGATTGTCAGGCATGCATTACCTTCGAACCGGCCGATAGCGGTAATCAGGTTGTGAACGTTCTTCATTTCGGCAAGGCGGCCTATGTAGAGAAACCGCACCGGATCGTAAAACCGGCGGACACGGTATTTATCCGGGAAGAACAGATCCGTATCGACGGTGTTGGGGATCACCGTTACCTTGCCTGCGGGAATTCCGTAAGCCTCGACAATGAACTTCCTGTCCGCTTCCGTGGTAACAATCACCGCGTTGGAGAATCGATAGCACAACCTTTCCACAAATTTCACCGTGGACAGCCTGATCCCTGCCAATCTCTCGTGTCGCGACATCATCTCGGTGTTGCGCACCCATCCACAGCGCGTGACGAACTTCTTTCCCGGGAAGAATATCCTGGCGATCAGACCGACCCAGGCGCCGTTCGACTGGTTCGATTTGATGATGTGTGATTCCCGGAATGCCCGCCAATGCACGAATACGGCGATTAACGAGTAGATCAGCACGTGGCGCACGCCGCGTTTGGCATAAACTTTGATAGGCTCGATGCTTTCCTCGTAGCGTTTGTCGTCGTCGCCATAGGTAACGAAACCAACCTTTGACACCCCCCGATCCATGAGACCCGTGTAATACCTGTATTCACGATCGAGAAAACCGACGTTTTTCCAGGTTTCGAGCGTCGTACCGAGAGAAAACAGCAACAACAGGTTCATGCATTACCCGGGAAATTACGCCGAGGTGTACGTCTCAGCACGATGCCGCAGTTACCCCCTCGGACTCTTGGGCGCGTGCCGCGAACCAGTTGAAGGTCTCTCTGAGTCCGTCACCGAAAGACGTCTTGAACTCAAATCCCAGGTTTTTAATTTTTGAGTTGTCGACATCGAACACCTTGATATCTCCAGGCATCCAGTCATCGTACCTGATTTCGAGATCCGGTCGTCCGGCCAGGCTGCGGATATTTTCCGCCAGCTCCTGGATGCTTACCTTGATGCCGCTTGCGCAGTTGTATACCTCCCCCCTGGACCTGCTGTCGGTAGCAACCAGCATGTTGATGTCGACCAGATCATCAACGTAGGTAAACGATCGCTGTTGGGTACCGTCACCGTGTATATACAGCGGCAGATTTTTTACCGATCTCGTAGCGAAAATGGCGACAACGCCCCCACCGTCCGAGAAATCCTGCCGGCTGCCATATACATGAAAATACCTCAGCACGGTGATGTCCATGTCGAATTCGCGCGAGAACAGCGTGCAGTATTTTTCTCCAGCAAGCTTGCTCACACCGTAGAATGAAGTCGGGTCCAGCGGATGGGTCTCCGACTGCGGAAAGAATCTTGCTTCGCCGTACACCGACCCGGTTGAGGCGTGGACCACTTTCCTGACACCGAAATCTCTCGCCAGTTCGAGGACGTTGAATGCCCCCTTTGCGTTGACATCGAGATCCAGGCGTGGATCGTCCATGCAAACCGTCTTTTTGGACGCCGCGTTGTGAAAAACGATGTCTACTCCGTCGAAATGGGGCCGCAGCGCCTCGTAGTCCGCCACGCTGCATTCCACGACGCGCAATCGATCACGGGAAAAGCCGGCAAGGTTTTCAATCTTGCCTGTGGTGTAGTCATCGATGCACACCACCTCACCCCCCATGTTCAAGAGCCTCTCGATGATGTGGCTGCCAATAAATCCCGCACCGCCGGTGACGAGGGCTTTTTTGAATGGAAACTCCAAATTTTATTCTCCTTGCTCGTTAGTTGGTTGCTGTCCAGAAAAAGCTTGAGTCATCGCGAGGAGCGCGCCGAAGCTGCGAGCGAAGCCTGGCAGGACGCGGCAATCCAGCACCGTATTTAAACAATTTGTTTCACTGGATTGCTTCGCTACGCTCGCAATGACTCAAGCTTTTTCTGGACAGGCACTAGTTATTCAGTTCAAAGCCGCAAGCAATGTGTTGACGACCCGCTGCTGTTGGGCTTCCGTCATTCCGGGAAACATGGGAATAGCCAGCGCCTCTCTCGCCGCGCGCTCGGCTTCCGGAAAACGCTGCCCTTTCCGCACGAATCCGCTGCAGGGTGCAAGTTCGTGCATTGCCGCGGGATAGTAGACCGCATTGCCAATGCCGCTTTCATTCAGTTTCTGCTGCACCAGTTCTCGCTTTCCGACCCTGATGACATAAAGGTTGTATACGTGGTACGCACCTTCGCCTTCACAGGGAAGCACCAGGTCGGCGTCCTTGAGTGCGCCGTTGTATCTTTTTGCGCAATCACGCCTTTGTTCGTTCCACTGATCCACCTTGGGCAATTTGGCGCTCAAAATGGCCGCCTGGAGCGTGTCGAGCCTGCTGTTGTAGCCCACTATCTCGGGGAAATTCTTTTTTTTCCATCCGTGCATTCTCAACATCTTCAGCCGGCTTGCGGTCTCGTCACTGCCGGTGACGACCATGCCGCCGTCGCCGCATCCGCCCAGATTCTTGCTGGGGAAGAAACTGAGGCATCCGGCATCGCCGATCGATCCCGAAACCTGCCCCGCATGTCTCGCGCCGAATGCCTGGGCATTGTCTTCGATGACCTTCAATCCGTGGCGGGATGCCAGTTCGGTGATTTCCGTCATGTCCGCCGGATGACCAAAGAGGTGCACCGGCAATATGGCTTTAGTGCGCGGGCCGACCAATGCACCTGCCTGACCCACATCCATGCAATAGGTATCCGGGCGGATGTCCGCAAAGATCGGGATTGCACCGACGTGCAGTACGCTTTCAACCGTTGCATAGAAGGTGAATGCGGGCACGATGACCTCATCACCGGGTCCGATGTCCAATGCCCTCAACGAAAGCGTCAGGGCATCCGTACCTGAAGCCAGACCGATACCGTACCTGCAGTCGGAATAATCGGCCACCGCCTGCTCGAAGCTCCTGACCGGCTCACCCATTATGAACTGCTGGGATGCAAAGACGTCGTCGATCGCAACGCGAATATCTTCTCGCACCTCGTTGTACTGTGTTTGCAGGTCTAGTAAGGGCACTTGGTTATTCACGATAAGGCTTCTTCATTGATTGATTGATGGATTTCCTTAAGCGAAACGGGAGCGCCGCCTTGTTCAATCGACAACTCACAGGCGTGGAGCACCTGCAGGACATTCAGCGCGTTTTCGCCGCCCGTCAGCGGCTTGAGGCGGTTCCGTACGCAGTCCAGGAAGTGGGCGCATTCTTCCCGCATAGGTTCTTTTTTTTCCAGGGCAACGGAAACCTCGGATTCGTGTCGCGCAACGGGTCGATCGGCTTCCCACTCGATACTTTTGTCATAGATCACCAGTTTTTCTTCAGGGACGGCGTCATTGAAAACCGCCATTTTCCGGTCCCCAATGACCACCAACCTCATTTCCTTATAGGGATGAAGCCAGCTCACGAAGATGTGACTCCGCACTCCTCCGGTGAACGTCAGGTTGGTAACCGTAACATCGGCGATGTCGCTCCGCAGGTAGCAGCCCGCTGACGCGCTCACCGTCTCCAGGGGTGCACCGATCAATCCGGAAATAATCGAGATATCGTGCGGGGCGAAGCTCCAGAGTATATTTTCCTCCTGCCGGACCTTGCCAAGATTCAATCGATTGGAGTAGACGTACCGGACTTCCCCCAGCTCACCCGAACTCACGATCTCTTTCAGGCGCTTCACGGCAGGATGGTACTCGAGAATGTGTCCCACCATCAGGACGACACCTTTGGCCGCAGCCATCCCGGTAATCTCCCTGCCCTGAGCCAGGTTCAGGGCGAGCGGCTTTTCCACGAACACGTCCTTGCCATGCTTCATGGACTCGACGGCGTGCTCGTAGTGCATCGCCGCCGGTGTTGCAATGACCACCGCATCCACCACGTCGTCTGCAAGCACTTCCTGGTAATGCGTCGTGACGGAGATGCCGGTGTACTTGGTTTGGAATTCCCGGAGCGCCGAAGTATCGACATCACAGATCCACTTGAGCGCGCCCAGCTCGAAAAAATTTCTCACCAGGTTCCTGCCCCAGTACCCGCCGCCCAGGACGCCTACTCTAATACCGCCGTCCATGAGTATTCCGCCTGCCCAGCAGGTACAACCACCCGGAAGCCGCGAACAGCGCGACCAACGGTGTGATCGGCATGCGTAATCGTGGATAGCCCTCGGGGCCGCCCGATATGACGATGAAGTAGAGCGTCACCCCGGCCAGGAACACCTGGGCCGAAACGTGTGGGTCCTTTTTCTGTGCCAGATTGATCAGCGAGACTCCGCATCCGGCATACAGCACCACAAGATAGAAAAAAGCCAGCACGAATGCCGCCAGATAAAGCGGGTTGTCGATAATCCACTTTTGAACGAATTCTTTACCCGGCAGCCTCAACAGACTTCCGGCGACCCCCCCCGAGGGCGGGGATTCGAACCCAAGGAATCGCAGCACATCGCCTTCTCCCGGCACCAGCAGCAGCTGAACAGTGCCCTGCACCTGAGCCGATACCGCATGCCCGGGATGGGCCTTGATGAGGTCCACCGCCTTGTCCGTGTAAGCGGCGCTTTTCTCGCTATCGGACATGTTTTGCAAACCGGGAATTTCGTTTCGGAATACCTCCTGCGCTTCCTGCATCGAAATCCCGTCTCGTTTGGCAATAATGTAAGCACCCCGGTAGCGCATGAGATTGATGCCCTTGATTGCGCTCAGCTCCGTCGTATCGGCGACGGCGTAGTTACGGGCCTGCCAGCCGCCGACAATCAGCAGCCACGGCAGCGCGATGAGTAACGTGTGCCCGGCAGCCTTTTTCCAGCCTGATTTTTTGAGGTACACGAAACCAAATCCGAGCAAGACCGGCGCGATCAAATAGTAACTCACCGGCCTGATCAGGGTTGCGACGGCAAGCAGGGTGCCGAAACACAGCAATAGCCAGCGGATGCGACGATCCTTCAACAACGCCGCCACCCCCAGTGACAATGCAGACACCAGGGTGAACACATACAGACTGTCCGTGAGCAGCATCTGAGAGGCGAGCAATGAAATGTAGTCGAGAGCGTAGAGCAGTGCAGCGGTAAACCCGGTTTCCTGGGACCAGATCATTGCGCCCATCCAGTACAGCGGTATCAAGGTCAGTACGCTAAGCACCACCTGTATTGCCAGCGGCCAGAATGTATCGACCCCGAAGAGTGCGTAAGCAGATGCAATGTAAAAGGGATATCCCGGCGTCCTGATCACATCGGGACGTTCCACACCGCTTACCTCTTTGGCGAATCGACCATCGTGAAGAATGGATCGGGCGAGCCGGTCGTAAGATTCTGAATCCTGCGCAACCAAATTCATGGGGTGGGACTCGTAAACCGAGGTCAAGAGGGTCATCCGCACTGCCAGCAGTACCAGCAGCAACACCGACAACGACATCAACCAGGGGCGGCTCAAATCAGGCACGGGATTTGTTGCATCGGGCATTTACCGGACGGGGACCCGCCCGCATTTCCAACCACGCGACTATGGATGTTTGTCTACACCTTGCAAGGGTTTTTCGAGCGTGTAGTCGGAGGAAACCATTTCCGAGACCAGTTCAGTAAAACCGATCTCCGGCTCCCAGCCCAGCACGGATTTCGCTTTGGACGCGTCACCAAGCAGAGTATCCACTTCGCTTGGGCGAAAATATCGCGGATCGATCCTGACGATTTCCCGCCCGGGAGATAGCGTGTTGTTTGTGATCACGTCGGGATACGCTGGCACCGGCTGGATCGAGGCGATCAATCCCGTTTCCTCATTGCCTTCGCCCCGCCACTCCAGTTCGAGGCCGAGTTCCCGCGCTGCGCATTCAACGAATTCGCGCACCGAGCGTTGTTCACCGGTAGCGATGACGTAGTCGTCCGGATCGGGTTGTTGCAGGATCATCCACTGTGCACGAATGTAGTCCCAGGCGTGACCCCAGTCCCTCCTCGCCCCCAGATTTCCCAGATAGATCGCATCCTGCATACCCAGTGCGACCCTTACCAGGCCCTGCGTTATTTTGCGGGTGACGAAGGTCTCCCCCCGGGTTGGCGATTCGTGATTGAACAGGATCCCGTTACACGCGTACAGGCCGTAGGCTTCCCTGTAGTTGACGGTGATCCAGTAGGCATACAGCTTGGCGACCCCATAGGGCGATCGCGGATGAAACGACGTACCCTCCTTCTGCGGGGTTTCCTGCACTTTACCGTAGAGTTCCGATGTCGAGGCCTGGTAGAAACGGCATTCGTCGGCCAAGCCCAGGGTCTGAATGGCCTCCAGGATCCTCAACGTCCCCAGTGCGTCTGAATTCGCGGTGTATTCCGGTTCTTCGAACGACACCGCAACATGGCTCTGGGCGGCGAGGTTGTAGATCTCACCGGGCTGCACGTGCTGGATGACTCTGACCAGGCTGCTCGAATCCGTGAGATCGCCATAGTGCAAAACCAGTTTTCTGCCGATCTCATGCGGGTCCTGATACAGATGGTCGATCCGGTTGGTATTTATTAGCGATGTCCGCCGCTTCACTCCATGGACCTCGTACCCTTTTTTCAGCAGAAATTCGGCAAGGTAGGCCCCGTCCTGGCCGGTAATACCGGTGATGAGCGCTTTTTTCATCGATTATTCATATCTTGTAATATGACTTGTACCAGTCGACGAAGCGGGCAACGCCCGTTTCCACGGTGGTTTCGGGCTTGAATCCAATATCGTCGACCAGCCGGGAAACATCGGCGTAGGTGGCGCGGACGTCGCCCTCCTGCATCGGAAGCAGATCCAGCTTAGCTTTCTTGCCCAGGCACGATTCCAGCACCTCGATGTATGTCATCAATTCGACCGGGCGGTTGTTGCCGATGTTGTACAACCGATAGGGCGCGGCGCTGCTGGCAGGATCGGGATCGTCGCCGGACCAATCAATATTTCCCACAGCGGGTCTGTCGATCACGCGCATTACGCCTTCCACGATGTCATCGATGTAGGTGAAATCGCGCACCATCTGTCCCTGGTTGTAAACGGGAATCGGCTGATCGTTCGTGATGCCGCGTGTAAACAGGAAAAGCGCCATGTCCGGCCTCCCCCACGGACCGTATACCGTAAAAAACCGAAGCCCGGTGCACGGGAGCCCGTACAAATGCGCATAGGTATGCGCCATTAGCTCGTTCGATTTTTTGGTTGCGGCGTACAAGGATACGGGATGATCCACGTTGTCCGACTCTGAAAACGGCAGCTTCGTGTTTGCACCGTACACCGAACTCGATGACGCGTAGACAAGGTGCTCGACCGTTGCCTGTCTCGCGGCTTCCAGGATGTACGCAAAGCCGACCAGATTGGTATCGATGTAGGCCGCTGGATTTTCCAGCGAATAGCGAACTCCCGCCTGCGCAGCGAGATGCATGATGCGCTCGATCCGGTGTCCCGAGAATACGTTTTCGATATCCTGTCTATCCGTGATGTCGGCCTTGTAGAATCTGAAATTTCCTCCGTGTTTCTCCAACAGTTCGAGGCGCGCCAGTTTCAGCGACACGTCATAGTAATCGTTGAGATTATCTATCCCTATCACCGTGTCTCCACGGTCGAGAACACGTCTTGCTAGCGCGGACCCTATGAATCCAGCCACACCCGTGATCAGCAGGTTCATGACCGTTTACCGGCCGCCATGTTGCGTCGGACGACCGCGCCGTTGCGCGTTACGACATTACGCCTCAAAGCCGCCACAGCGTAATCCCGCGGTTCTCGATGGTCTTGCCATCGACCACGGATTTGACGTCTATGAACGCCCCGGGGGAGGCAATCTTGGATACCAGCATCCCCGTATGGCCCAGAAACTCGCGGTGGGCCACCGCCAACAGCAGTGCGTCCGCTTCCGGCAACTGATCCCACGTTTTGAGTTCCAGATCGTATTCGTCCCTGGCTTCGTCGCTGTTGGCGACGGGATCACAAACCGATATCTCCAATTGATATGAACGCAGTTCCTTGATCACCTCGAATACCTGGGAGTTTCTCAGGTCGGGGCAATTTTCCTTGAATGTGATTCCGAGAATATTCACCTTCGCACCCTTGAGTTCGATGCCGGCTTTCAACATCGTTTTTACCGTACTTTCGGCGATGAATTTGCCCATACCGTCGTTTATGCGGCGGCCGGCCAGGATGATTTCCGGGTGATAGCCCATCATCTGGGCCTTGAATGTCAGATAATAGGGATCCACCCCGATGCAATGGCCCCCGACCAGGCCCGGCCGAAAGGGTAGAAAGTTCCACTTCGTGCCAGCCGCCTCGAGCACCTTGACCGTATCCAGGCCCAGGCGATCGAAAATGATCGCCAGCTCGTTCACCAGCGCAATGTTCAGGTCCCGCTGGGTGTTTTCGATCACCTTGGCCGCCTCGGCAACCTGGATGTTGTCTACTTTAAAGACTCCCGCCTCGATCACGGCATCATAGAGTTCCGCAACCCTCGCGCAGGTCTGTTCGGTATCCCCCGCAACCAGTTTGGTTATCCTCTCCAGGGTGTGTTCCCGATCCCCGGGATTGACACGTTCTGGCGAGTACGCAACGAAAAAGTCCCGCTTCCAGTCCAGTCCCGACTGCTGTTCCAGGACCGGCACACAGACTTCCTCGGTGGCGCCAGGGTAAACCGTCGATTCGAATATCACCGTGGTTCCCACGGTCAGGATGCTCCCGACTGTGCGGCAGGCGGACAGCAAAGGCGTGAAATCCGGCCGTCTTGCATCGTCGACCGGCGTCGGAACCGCGATCACTATAAAATTTACGCCGGCACAATCCTCTATTCGGTCGGCGAACGTGAGATGTATGGCACGTTCGAACGCATCGGATGAAACTTCACCGGAATGGTCGCTCCGGTTGCGTATGTCAGCGACCCGTTTGCCGTTAACGTCGAAGCCAACCGTATCGAAACGTTGGCCAAACGCAACGGCAAGCGGCAGACCGACGTAACCAAGCCCAACCACCGCCACTTTGTTTACTTTATTCATATTGTTCTTTACCCCAAATTTCTCGACAGGATCCCCAGTACCGGCACGAGGTAAGCTATATAGTAATTCATTTCCACGCTACCGCCCTGCGGAATCATCAAGCCGCATAAATTGCGAATGATGTGTCGCCCAGTTAGGTGTCCGGTTGCCCGGCCAGCTGACTGTGATCTATTCCCAATACCCGCGGCACGAGCACACGGTCCTTCTCACCGATCTTCAGCACCATGTCATTGAAGATCTTGAGTGGATTCTGCAAATCGGTAATGACGTAGGCATCGGCTTGGGGGCAAGCGGCCCAGTCCTGGTAGATCGGTCGACCCAGGAAGTCGACGGCGCTGTCATCAGGTTCATACACCGCGATGATTTTCAAGCCGGTTTTATCCACCCTCAGCATGGCGATCTCGGTTAAATCCGAAACACCGCAGAGGACGAGCCTTGTCCAGTCCTTGTCCTGGCAGTCCCTGAACAATTCGTTGAGAGATTCTGCCGATTGGCGGTAGAAAGTGAGGGAATCCGAGAGAAACTGGGCCGTTAGCCGGGATTTTTCCGCAAAGCCCTGGGGCGTCAGGTAGTAAAAGTATCGATTTGCCGGTGCTTCGCGAATCTTGACCAGTCCTTTTTTCGCGCATCTTTTGAGGTAGGAATTGGCCAGCCCGAGGGCCACCCCCATTTGGCTGGCCAGATGGCGCTGACTAACATCTCCACTGCGCTCTATGGCATCCAGCAATTCCAAAGTGAGGCGCTGCTCTTTGGATTCCATATCGTTCATCTTAAGAACACCTTATCGAGCAGTTTCGAGATGAATAATATGATGTAAATCAAAATCTTAAGAGGCAAACTTATTGCAGCAACGGGAATCGATGTCTGGACCTTGGATCATCTGGGAGCAAATAGTCGGAACGACAATGTTCACGATATGAACACTATACTCATTATCTCGAACCCGGTCAAATTATTATTTTATTACAGACACTTAGCGCACATAACGCGCACCAGACCCAAACCACGGCGTTACTTTTCCTCGTGGTACTCCGCTTCCGTATTCACCGTCCAGATATTCTCCTTGTCAACGACACCCGATATCGCGTTTTCGACCGCGGTCATCGCGGTGAGCATCGAATGATCCTGATTGTTGTACCGATGCATGCCATTACGGCCGACCAGATACAGATTCGGGATCTTGTCAATGAATTGCCGGATGACGTCGAATGAATCGTAGGTCCCGAAATACGCAGGATATGTTTTGGGTTCACGCAGCACTACCCCGTCGATAACATCGTCGAGTTCGATGATTTCGATTTTGGCCAGTTCAGCGGCCGCGAATTCGATCATCGCTTGGTCGGTTCTGGCCCAGAGCTCGTCGCCTTCGTTGCAAAAATACTCCAGGCCAAGCCACACATTACCCGGGTCCGCTACCATGTACGGGCTCCAGTTGTTGAAGATCTGCAGCCTGCCCAGCTTTACGTCGGGCTCCTGTATGTAAATCCAATTGTCGGAGACCATCTCCGCCATGCCGCCCGCATCCTTGATTTTCATTCTCTTGACCAGCAGGCCTACGGTTACAAAATCGCGGTATACCAGTCCATCCGCCACCGCCTTGACGTGGTCGTCAACCGTCGGTGACATCGCGTTGACGAGGTCTCTCACCGGCATCGATGAGAATACATAGTCGGCATCGTATTTGGATCTTTCTCCGTTACTCGAATTGACCACGGTTACGGATTCGATCTCGCCGTTGCTCATCGTCAGTCCTTCGACTTTGGTGAATTTGTGCAGCACGCCTCCTTTTTCGACGACCCGGTCCGCAACCACCTCCCACATCTGGCCGGGCCCGTACTTTGGATAAAGAAATCGCTCAATGAGTGATGTCTCCGTCTTCTTCTGCCGTATATCGGATTTTCCGGGAAGCGCCGACTTTATCTTGTGCAGGACAGCCTTGCTGATCGAAAGCCCTTTGACTCTCTGTGCGCCCCACTCGGCACTGATTTCCGTGCATCCCACGCCCCACACTTTTTCCGTATAGGATTTGAAGAACGTTGAATACAACTCCCGGCCGAATCGATTGATGAAAAATTCTTCCAGAGTGCGCTCCGGCTTGATGGGGAGTGCAACACTCCTCAGATAACTGAAACCCATTCGAATCGATTTGAATATTCCGAGTTTGACCAGCGTATCGGCGGTAAGGCTGATGGGGTAATCGAACAGCGTGCGGTTGAAGTAAATGCGTGACTTCCTGCTCCTTACCAGCATGACCTGGTCGGTCTTTTCGGTGTCGGTCTTTGCGGGATTGCTCCGTTCGCCGCCAACAAC
>Ga0209567_10001425_pt1 | contig 12341 bp, 11 predicted proteins | sample COG_12_FD_184756 | JGI IMG/M metagenome (GOLD analysis project Ga0209567, IMG submission 184756) | Pelagic marine sediment microbial communities from the LTER site Helgoland, North Sea, for post-phytoplankton bloom and carbon turnover... | ecosystem: Environmental > Aquatic > Marine > Neritic...
TTGGAATATGGGCGCGTGGACACCGACGTGGCTGACCTCAGAGTCGATATCATTACGCTCGGGTTTAAGTACGAATTCTCACAATAGTCTCGACTCGATTCGGCCTCCGTCTGGGGCGGAGGCCGATGACCGTTCAAGATCGTGCCCCCACCTCGCCAATCTGCTACACGCCATAAACTTGTCAACAATACGGTGGAAGCCCGGACTCGTGACGGGCATTCTTTAGCTGTCGACTGACCGCTTATGGCCGATTGCTGACTGACAGGGTGCAGTGAGACCCCCATGTTCAAGCCCAGTTTTCTCGGTCCGCTTTGACGAGGACAACCGCCATTCGATAATAATCCGTAGCAGGAAATATAAGCGTTTCCCAACAGTCTGGACCCGACCCGACGTTCAAGAAGTAATGTCGATCGCCTCCACGTTTGCCTTTTGAAGACCCTCCATGTAGTGCTCTAAATCCCCTGGATTCTTGTACGGCAGTATCCTTCGCTTGTGTTCCAGAGAGTAGTCCGGATTTATTCTGAGTGCTTCGCGCCAAGCTGCTCGTGCTTCCTCAAAACGACCCAAATGACCGTAGCATGCCGCCAACAATACATGTGATACATCCGTATTCGGATTTCGGATCAACCGTCGTTTCAAGCTGGCAACAGAATCCTCATAGCGACCCATGTGGAAATAACAAAGCGCTCGCAGATGAAAAATTATGTCAGAGAAATGCGGATCGAGGCGTACAGCCTCGTCGAGCATATCAAGCGCTTCAGTTGACCTCCCAGCATAGTGAAGAAACCAGGCCAGATCGAGATGCGCGTGGGCGAAGTTGGGGTCAAGAGAGATAGCCCTCTCACCCTCGGCAATGGCCAGTTCATGCTGCCTCGCCCAGATATAGACCATGCCCAACTGAACATGGCGAATGAGTCCTGGTCATCCAGCAAAACAGCCCGTGGCGCCATTTCTGAATGCAAGCGAACGGACTGTTCCGCAGATTCGCTCCACTGGTTTATTGCGTCAATCAAGTGAGTAGATGCAAGCCATGCGAGCGCCATTGCAAAATTCGGATCCAGTTCGACCGCTCGTTCGAACATCGACCGGGCAATCGCGTTTGCCTGTTTGGTGAGGCGCCACCATTGTTCACGCCCCCGCAAGAAATAATCGTATGCTTCGAGGTTGTCCGTGGGCTGGTGGGTCGCGAACTGCATGTCCTCCGTCAGCTTGGGCGCCAGCGCCGCTACTATCTCCCGTGTAACCTCGTCCTGTACAGCAAAGATGTCCGCCAGTTCCCGATCATAACGCTCTGCCCAAAGATGTCCTCCGGTAGTCCCGTCGATTAGTTAGGCGGTGATACGAACTCGATTGCCTGCCTTGCGAATGCTGCCTTCCAGGGCGAACCTGACCCCAAGTTCGCGGCATATGTCGGGCACATTGGACGCCTTGCCCTTGTAGGTGAACGCCGAGTTGCGTGCGATGACAAACAGCCCGGACATCTTTGACAGGTCCGTGATGATGTCTTCGCTAACGCCGTCACTGAAATACTCTTGCTCCGGGTCACTACTCATGTTGGTGAATGGCAGTACGACAATCGATGGCTTATCGGGTAGCTCCAGTGGTGCGTCTCCGCGCGTGCTGTCAGCGCTGGTCTCCGACTCTGGAATCTGTTCACCGGGCTTTAGCTTGACGACAAAAGCCCTGACTGGTTCCTCGAACCCCTTCAGTGCGTGCTCGCCGAGACTTTCAAAGATGAATGGCAATCGCCTCGGTACAGTCTCCGAAACAGATCCCTGGACTACCACTCCTCCGGGTAAGGCTATCTGTTCCAAACGCTGCGCGAGTACGATTCCCGCACCAGTGACGGTGTTGTCCGCAACTATTACTTCACCAAGACTAATACCGATCCGCAGTTGCGGCCTGATACCATCTTCAATCTGGTCGTTAGAGTCGGTGTTTTCTGTTTGAAACGCAATCGCAGCGATGACCGCATCCGATGCCCGAGCGAACTCAGCCACCAGTGCGTCTCCTCTTATCTCCTGGGTCATGCCACCATAGGCCTTAATCGTTTCGGAAAAACGTCGAAAGCTGTCTTGAATACGTCCATGGGCGAGTGATTCATCAAGCTGGACCAGCTCCGTCGAACCAACCACATCGGCGTGGAGAATGACGGCGAGCTTGCGCGAAGGGTAGTCTGACAAAATAAAACGCTTGTTAGTATTCCAGGGCTCTTCGAGATATTACCTCGCCAGCTTGGAGTTAGCGAGCGCACCTATCGACGGAATCAATACGGCCACTCATGCGGTAGTTCTATTCAAGTCGAGTGACCGGAGTTGGCCGGGTGCCGACTCACGCGGTGCAGTGAAATCTACATGCCCAAGGTTTTCTTGCTCGGTCCGCTATAGCGGGGACAGCCGCCAGTCGAGCTCAGGCAATATCAGTACTTAGTAGACCGTCCAGCGCATAGCAGCACTTTTACTGGCTCAGGCCAGGCACTCCCTATCGTGCCTAGGGAATCAGCTACCAGGTTACCCGTCGTGGTTCGTGCCACCGAGCCAACGATAGGTCACTCCGGCAAGCGCTGCCCCGGCAATAGGTGCTACCCAGAACAACCAAAGCTGTGCCAGCGCCCATCCGCCAACAAAGATAGCAGGACCAGTGCTGCGTGCAGGATTTACGGATGTGTTAGTAACCGGTATGCTGATGAGATGGATGAGTGTGAGCCCTAGCCCGATGGCAATGGGTGCGAATCCTGCTGGTGCGCGCTTGTCGGTCGCACCGAGTATGATGATCAGGAACATAAACGTCATCACAACTTCACAAACGAGACCTGCACTCAGCGAGTACTGGCCCGGCGAGTGTTCACCATAACCGTTGGAGGCAAATCCCCCAGCGAGGTCGAATCCAGCGGCACCGCTCGCAATCGCGTAGAGCACCGTTGCACCCGCGACGGCACCCGCCACTTGGGCGATGATGTAGGGGGCGAGTTCCGAGGCGGGAAATCGACCCCCAATCCACAGTCCGACTGACACCGCAGGGTTAAGGTGGCACCCAGAAATGTGACCAATAGCGAAGGCCATGGTGAGTACTGTCAAACCGAAGGCTAGCGAAACGCCGACGAATCCAATCCCGGTCTCTGGGAATGTTGCTGCTAGAACGGCGGACCCGCAGCCGCCCAGTACAAGCCAAAATGTACCAACGAACTCTGCGCCGAGTTTGTTCTTCATGGGCATTGCCACTCCTCCCGGTTATCATTCAGTTATAGGGGGTGGGATTGTATTGAATCTATGTTTCAGATCCATGCTCGATGCGGCGGATTTTTCAATCCATGCGACCAGTTGATTGTTATAGCTGATAAACCCTCCGGATCGTTCCTCTTCAAATGGCCATATCCCGATGGTGTGGATGTCTCTTTTTGGCCGGGTCCTGCCTGATGCGGTGCTGCGGAATGTACGCCCCCGGTGCCTGTTTGCGCGGTCCGCTTTGTCGGGGACAACCGTCGTTCGATAGTTATCAATGGCGGGGTATATTAGCATTCACTAACAGACAGGACCCGACCCGTTCCGGCCGGTCGCGAATCGATCACGCTACGCCCGCACCTTGCCCCATACGGCCACTCTCGGGAAGCCGACGAACTCCCGGAATCGGCTAAGCAGCTGTCATTATGTCCTCCGCAGTCGACACGGATTGACACTTGCTTGACGCAAATCAAAAGCTCAGATTCGAATAAAAAGTAGCCTTTAATTAACTTAATTGGTTAGTGGGAGTTTGTTTTGTCGAATTTGTCTAGGGCTCAGATTCAGGAGAAAGTCTTGGCCGTGATCTCGGAAGTCTTAACGGTAGACAAGTCAGAGATAAATGTCGATGCGTCAATACCCGATGACCTCGCGGCAAATTCAATGGACAAGGTCGAGCTGATTTTAACTATTGAAGACGAGTTCGGTGGTTCCATACCGGAAGAAGACATAGAGAATATTGTTACAGTTGGCGACATAATTGACTATGTTGAGAATAATTTAAACGCCGCCTGAATCAGAATGCGAAGGAGAGTCGTCGTAACTGGAATGGGGGTGATTTGCGCGCTTGGCGAATCCGTAGAGGAGTTCTGGAGTAACTGCTTGGTAGGCTATTCACCCATCTCGTCTATTCCAGATCATTGGCTCCTATACTCAAACTACAAATCTCACATCTGGTCCGTTCTACCGGAAATCGACTTCAAAAAATACAGTATACGTCGTGTTGAATTACTCAAACATGATTTGTCTAGTATCTTGAGCCTATGTGCTGCGAAGCAGGCGGTCGAGCAATCGGGGTGGTGCGTAAAGCAACTCGATCAGAAGAATCAGTCCTACACGATAGAGGAATTGGGTTCCGATCAAGTCGGCATTTATCTTGGCACTAGCTTCGGAGCCACCAGTTTTTTAGAGGCTCACGCCAACCAAATTCTTGATAGACCGACGCGGGCTATGCGGTCGACAGTCAAAGATCTGAAACTCGATGCTAATGGGCAGGAGGCAATCTGCTCTGTTCTGAACACCCTTCAGCATGCACCCAAATACCACCCATTGACGGTATCCAGGCTGATGCCAAACGCGGCTTCGGCTGTTTTGGGCATTAAATATTCGATCAAGGGGCCCACAGTCACACTGGCATTGGCATGCGCTGCAAGCACTGTTGCAATTGGCCACGCATTCAGGTCAATTCGAGATGGGTACATCGACGCAGCCATGGCCGGTGGCAGTGAGTATTGGAACGACTACTACGGCGCAATCTTTCGCGCTTTTGACCTGGCAAATACATTAGTGGGGCGAGATTTAGATCCACATGCATCAAATCGCCCCTTCGATAGAGACAGGTCCGGATTTCTATTCAGTCAAGGCGGTTCGGCCATACTAATTCTGGAAGAATTAGATATGGCCAGACAGCGAGGCGCGGACATCCTGGCTGAAGTTCTAGGCTTCTCCGAGACCTTTGATGCGCACAACATGATGAGCCTCGCACCAGATGGGGCCGAAATCGAGCGAATGCTCTTTGAATCCCTGAAGGACGCGAAAATCGACCCGTCCCAGATTGATTACATAAATGCCCATGGAACCGGGACGCTCCTAAACGATGAGGTAGAGTGTGATGTACTCAGGAGGGTATTTGGCACCAAACCGAAAATAAACTCTACCAAGTCATTGTTGGGCCATACTATCGGGGCAAGTGGTGCTCTTGAAGCGATTGTGACTATTCAGAGCTTAAGGAAACAGACCACTCATGCCTGTAAGAATCTGGTCAATCCCATCTCGGATCTTAATTTCGTTCGTGAGGTCGAACCTGGCGAATTTTCACATGCCTGTACCCATTCGTTTGCATTTGGCGGACACAACGCAGGATTGATATTAGGGCGTTATCGGGGCGATTGACAAATCGCCCCTCAGTTCCAAACAGGTCAGGCGGTATGCGTCTGGTCACCCAAGCTCTTCCAGGCAATGATAAACAGAACGAGAAACACTACGTCCATCCATGCCCAAGGGATCCACATAAAAGGTATCTCTGTCGTGATCTGATACCCAAATGCCAATGCACAGTAGGAAATCTTCAAACCGCATCCGTACAGGATAAGCTCCCGGTATTTAACTGGATTCGTTGAAATCCTGTAAAACATTGCTGCAAAAACAAGGAGCAGTAATGCAGGAAATTGAACGTAGGCCATGTGATTAGGTGGTTCCACGGCGTAAAATATAAATATCTCCGCGCCAAACATTATGAACGCCATTCCTAATATGCCGTCGTACAGCGCAGCTATGATAAAAAGTGTTTTAACTTGCTTTTCGCTCATAGTCACTTCTCCTGTCTAAGCGTTTTTGTTTTATCACTTGACGCAACTTGTCGTGGAATTTTGCCTTTCGTTTACTTGTGACTTCCTCGCTGTAAATCTCTTTCGCTAGCCAGAGAAAGTTCTCTTGAAGTTCGGCTATCGTCATTCGGTCAGGAACGAAATTGATATCAAAGAGTGTGCATAGCTCCCATGCGTCTTCCTTGAGCAATCGTCCGGACTTCTTGAGACGATCGTAAAGCGGCGTCCCTGGAAACGGTGTCTGGATTGTTATCTGCACGTCGTGTAAACCGCTTTCCTCGACCAATTCATACACCTGTTGGAAGCTCTCGGTCCCAGTCCCATCTAAGCCCAGTATAAAACAACCATTTACACCGATGCCGTAGCTCTGAATTTTCTCTATCGCGGAGTAGTAGAAGTCGAATTGTTTCGCTTTCCAATCGGCGTTTACCTCCAAGCCGGAAAGACCTATAGGAGATGCACTCTCAAAGCCAATCAATACTTGCGCGCAGCCACTATCCTGCATCAGTGCCAAGAGTTCATCGTCTCGCGCAACAGAAATATCTGTTTCGGTGAACCACCGGACATCTTCTGCAGCCAGGGCACGGAGTAATTCTTTGGCATGTTTTTTATTTACGAAGGTATTGTCGTCCGCAAACTCGATAAACGGTCTGGACCACAGATCCTTGATGTAACGAACTTCTGAGATCACTTTGCGCACGGGCTTGATTCGGTAAATAGGATTGAGCCTGATCGATGCCGCGCAAAACTCGCAATTAAATGGACACCCGCGCTGAGTTTGCACAGTGAGCCGGTTGTACCGATCTGTATCAAGCAGATCATAGCGGGGCATGGGTGCATGGGACAGGTCTAAAGTCATCTGGCGGGCATCGTACTTTGCCAGCAGACGTTGGCGCTTCAGGTCTTCCACGAGTTGTGGCCAGACTGGTTCACCTTCTCCAATGACAATGCTGTCAGCATGTACAAGTGCCTCATCTGGGCATGCGGTCACGTGTAATCCGCCAAGTATCACCAGGACATTCAATGCCCTGAATCGATCCGCCAATTCATAGGCATCCTTGATTTGGCCGGAGAATGATGAAATCGCGACGACATCGTAGTCCGCAGGCAGGACCTCGAGTTTTCGAATGTCCTCAACTTCCATGTATTCAACATCGATGTCCGCGGGGGTCAATCCGGCAAGAGTAAGGAGCCCTAGGCTAGGGAGAGAAGCAATAATCTTATTGCGCTCTACAAAACCCGGTAATGTCAGGCCGAGTTCAGTCAACTCCGCGTTATAGGTGCGTAAACCGCTCATTGCTATGAGACCCATTCTCATGTCGACGGCCATCCAATCAGAATAGGAATGATCCCAAGTGACACACTAATCACGGGTATCGGGAACAAATGTCGAAAATACGTCCTCCAGGCAGTCAAAAAGCAACAAAGCGGCATAGCAATCACACCAACTATAAAGCCATACGATGCAATGGTGACATGAAGATCTGGCAAAGATACGAACTTCAATGTCAATCCAAACAGTAGATTAAGAAAACCTATCCCAAAGAAAGAAATGTGACCTAACCTCATCATTCTTCTTTGAAACGAACCATATCCGCCTGCCCACTTTTCTTGATGAAAGAAAAGTCCGATTACGGCCCCCGATACAACACCCCCCAAAATTGCAGTCCATCCGACAAATATGTGCAGGTTATCAGCGCCCATTATCCAAGTTACGAAAATTATTTCGTGATGGCATGGTGGATTAACTTCGGCTTCATCCCGATACGATTTGCTTGATTAATCTTGGTATGTCAAGTCATTGTATTTACTATGTTTCTAGCATATAAGACTGCTTGTTCACGTGATCTAGGTCAATTAATCACCCCTGCTCTAAAGGCCTACTTTTTAGTGGTCTATGACTATGTGATTGGGTGGAACAGGATTACGACTGGAATACAGAACAGTACCAGTCTCGCGGAACTCTAGGGGGGCGGGAGTGTAAGGAGTGATCAAGCCCTGGTAATCTCGACTAGATCTTGATTTGGTCTGCAAACAGACGTTGAGCGGTAGTTCGCGCGAAACAGCCCAATGGCAGTGCCGAGTATTTAAAAACCCTTCGCGCTACTTACCCCGAGTGTCCGGAGTTGGCCGATAGCGCCAGTTCAAGAAAATACCGCGAGTGGCGGCAATGGGCAATTTCCGGCCGATTAAGCATCATTCTCCGGACTGGCGGCTTCACGCCGGTAAGCGGCCACAACATTTCACAAAATCTTAACGATTCTACGTCTGGAATATACTCATTGCGGCCGGTCGTGTTTTTTGCACGGGAACGCTCACGGTAGAGTAAGGATGTGGCGCGGTGGTCTAAGGTTCAGCCTGCTGTTGCCGCCCCTTTCGTGTGGCGGTGCCTCAATAGCCAAACCATCACTCCGTTTCCACATCCTTCTCATCGAACTGGACATGCAGATCTCCCGCATCCAGCTCTCGGACAAGAACTCACACCTTCGCACACGAAAGGTCATTACAGTACACTCAGTCCCCGCCCAGGACCGTGTTCCCCGGCGTGCAACGACCGAGCGTTCTGCACATAACCACCAACGCCTCCACTTGGGTGGTCATTCGTTTCCCGGAGCGCACCCCGAGTTCTTCCTTCGCTTCAGCATGCGGCACCTGCCGCAGGTCCCGCACATTAACGGAGTTTACTAGGGTTACCCCAATCTCCCGTGCTTCGCCACTTTCAGCACCTGTCTTGAACCAAGGCCCCTTCCCTCCACTAGCATTACCCAGCTTCATAGGTAGTACAGACCTCTCCGCCACCCCATAGCGCCCTCTCTGACCGTCACCGGCCTCAGGTTGGTCGCCACGACCGACCACGCTATCGGGCTTCCCGTGTTGCGTGCGTCTCCCTTGTGTACATGCTGTCGCCACTACCCCGGCGCAGCGATTGGGTGTCTGTTTTGCTCTCTTCCCCAACCGTATCAGCCTTCCCCGTATGGGTGTCCGGGTCGGCCTGCGCAACGACCTTTTCGAGGATTGCTCAGCGTTCACTCGCGTTACGGCCTGTACACTCGCCAAGTCACCAAATTGTGACCCTCTACACCGGAGACTTCAGCCACTTCGTTACCTCCATGACTGCTCCGATTGCTACCGGCTGGAGCAAAAGTTGCCGGGTGGGACTCTCACCCACTGAGAAACGCCGCCTTACCACGGCGCACACCCGAAACGGTCGTTCGCTAAATCCGCTAATAAGTACGGGTTCAGCCAGAAAGCGGACGCTCTATTATCGAATGTCGGTTAGATTAGGTGCTGGCGGGTTAGGATGATCTACCAAAGTTGCCTGGTATTGAGCCACAAGCTGCAAGTACACTGCCACCAGCCAGCCGTTTAAATGGGCAACATTAACTTGTTCTTTCGGATCAGCCTCAATATTGTAGATTTGTGGGTAACCAGCTGTCGCTCGCATCGTTCCCACATATCCTGCGGTAGAGGGATTACCTCGCGTGCCGAGAAACTCGACAGGGTACATGCGCCACTGCCTCCAGCGTAGCGCGACAAGTCGATCACCAATGAACGTCAACAAATGCTCACGGTTGGATCTGTCTTGTTCGCCCAAGAGGAAAGCGCTCTGATCAATCCCGTCGATTGGTCGGTCTACCGGAAGGTCAACGTCGATTATATTGGCAAGCGTCGGTAAAAAATCATGAATGGCGAACATCTCGTCATTTACCGAAGGCTCGATTTTCCCTGGCCACCGGACCATTCCAACTGTGCGTATAGAGCCTTCGTAAGCATCGCCCAGCTCACCCCGGTACGGCCCCGTATCACCAGCATAAAGCTCGTCGAGCGACCCGCCAGTAGATGTAGGTCCATTATCGGACACGAATATCACTATCGTGCTATCTGCGATTCCCGCATCGTCAATCGCATCCAGCACTTGGCCTGTTCGATAATCCAGCTCGATAACGCTGTCGCCATATTTCCCTACGCCGGACCTACCAGCGAACTCCGATCCTACATCGTTCGGGAAATGCGGCCTAGTCCAACCAATTAGCAGAAAGAATGGCGAGTCCGTTGCCGCCTGTTGCCTAATGTAATCAACCGAAGCATCAGCAATATCGCTTTCAATTTGCTTTCGATACTCAAGGTCATACTTTCGAATCGGTCGCGGATCACCCGGTCCTTTTGCTTCGACGATCCAGTACTCCAACGCCTCTTTCATGGACTTAGGAGCACCCGCCTCCTCCATACTAGATCCGTACAAAACTACGTCGGTCGTTCCTGAGAAGCCTACGAGCCATTGGTCAAAACCTTGGTTCTGTGGCTGACTCTTTGGTTCTGCGTCAAGATGCCACTTACCTATGTAGGTTGTGTCGTAACCAGCACTCTTAAAGAGTTCGCCTAAAGTTACTTCTTCAGGTTGCAGAGTATTCACGCCACCCGGCGCAATGATCAAAGACAGTCCAGACCGTACAGAATAGCGACCTGTCAGTAGCCCGGCTCGACTTGGCGTACAGCCGGGCTCAACCAGAAATTGGGTAAATCTAATTCCTTCAGATGCCAACTGGTCGATTCGGGGTGTCCTCATTTTTCCCCTTGTTCCGCCGTTGTATGCTGAGACATCTCCATACCCGAGGTTATCTGCGAGCATAAGCACGACATTTGGCTTGTCTGACTGTGCTGCAGCGGTTCCCTGTATCAGGACATAAAGGGGTAACGTAAGAGATACCAAGAACGGCCGGAAACTAATCATGGAGCGATTAATCCTATGTATCAGTGATCAAAGGGAGGCCAAGAATAATGGTCCATGAATCAAATCTGGTTCGGAAGTAGTATTTTTTCATCCGAGCGAATGACCGCAAAGTATACACCGGCCCGTTCTCTAACATTTGGCGAATGACTCTTACTGGCCGAAAGCGCCAGTTCAAGAAAATAGCGTCAGTGGCTGCAATGGGCAAGGTCCGGCCGATTAAGCGTCATTCTTGGGACCGGCTGCTTCACGCCGGTAAGCTGCCGGACTATTGGCTGAATATTCCGGGGATTCTATGCCCGCTGAATACTCTTTGCAGACGCTCGCAAGATCGGTACGAACTGGCGCTTTCGACCCGAAGGAGCCGGTGGAGAATCGATCACCCTACGCCCGCACCTTGCCCATTGCCGCCACTCGCGACATATATTTGAACTGGCGTTATCGGCCGCAGAACGGGGCGTTCGGATAGTGCTTATAATCCCGTACCAAGTGTCCGCTTTCTCGATATTTTAGTATCGCGCCACACACTGCTCACAGGTTTCGATATCGATCTTGAATACGCGTTTGAGGCGTTGTGCCCAGGTCATGGCAGCATGGCGTTGAGCGGATGTCCTGGGTTCGTTATCCTGCCGGCCACGCCGGGCCGGTGTCACCTGTTGCCGTACGGCGCTATTGGGAGCGAACACACCGTGAAATCGTGTCAGGTTCACCCGCGGTTTAGGCACCAAAGCCGCCGGGCGGGCGATGTATCGGCACAGCCGCTCCAGCTTTCGTCGTTGGTGTGCTTGTGTTGCGACACCGGCATGGAGTGAGAAGTGGCAACAGGGATGTGCCGCTCACGGACCAAAGGATGGAAAACCCGGAAGCCTTTGCCAGTTTCCCATCTTCTTTTCCGTCTTCGGGTGCCGGAATCATCTGCAGCGTGAATGCCTTACGACCGGCCGTGGAGACCAACGGCAATCCGGTAGCTGATCGAATGACCCAACAGATCGTCCATGGTTGAGGAGTCTGTTGATTCGAGTGCCAGGTAAGTGTTCTCGATATCCCGCACCAACAGTCCCCGGCGTTCCAGGTAAGCACCGACCCGTTGGCCGACGATCTGGACGAGGTGCTCCAAGCTCCTCCGGGTCGGCGGCCGGACACAAGGAAAAACCAAGCCTTCCTCTCCAATGACGTACACTCCATCGAGGAACAACATGTGAAAATGGATGTTCGCATTCAGCGCGCTGCCGAACCGTTGAATCAGGGTCACGGCACCCGTCTTGGCCGCGGTGCGGGTCATCCCCGCCTGATGAATCAAATAGGTCTCGATCGCCCGGTAGACGATACCCAGAACACGGCTCATCACCTCGGGCCGGCTGGCGAAAAGAAACCGCAACTGGAAGGGAAAGCTCAGCACCCACTGACGCATCGGCAAGCGTGGCAGAACCTCGTCCACCAGCAGCGCGACGCTCTCCACCATCCGCCGGGACCCGCAGCTCGGACAAAAGCCGCGCCGTTCGCAACTGAACGCTACCAGACGCTCAGCGTGGGCGTTCAATTTTATTGTAGGAGGCCCGCCTCGGGCCGATGTCGCGGCGGGGCGCCGCTCCTACAAGGAGGGTGGCAATCCAATCTCTCGCAGGAGGCGCGCCCTCGCGCCGATTTCGAGGCATTCCAATCATGCCAAACCCGAGTAGTCAGCGGCTTCTCGAATCGCGCTCTTCGCCGTCCTCGGCATCCTCGTCCGTGGAAAGCGGCTCGGCGGCTTCGTGGGCGTACTCATCCCGCTCGTCGGCATCCGGAGAG
>Ga0209567_10001427_pt1 | contig 12335 bp, 8 predicted proteins | sample COG_12_FD_184756 | JGI IMG/M metagenome (GOLD analysis project Ga0209567, IMG submission 184756) | Pelagic marine sediment microbial communities from the LTER site Helgoland, North Sea, for post-phytoplankton bloom and carbon turnover... | ecosystem: Environmental > Aquatic > Marine > Neritic...
TTGGGCGCCGGCTCTCAGACGCTTAACGTCCTCTTCCAAAGATTTCAGATCGGCTTTTAATTTGTTGACGTGGGCTTTGGCGGCCAGTGTCTCTTTGCTTTTGTCGGAAAGCTCAACCTTATTTTTGTTAAGAATCTCAATGATCTGTCGAGAAAGCCCTTGAATTTTTACCAGGTCTGTTTCGGTATTTTCCAACGAATTGCGGGCCTGGATCAAATGCTTCTTGCCATCCAGCGCCAGCCTTTCCAGCCGGCTGACTTCGGCGCGAAAATCAGACGTTACCGTATCCTGGTGGGCCGCACTTTTGGCGTTTATCAGAACAAATAACAGGATTACCGCACCTAAGCCGCAGGTGATGATGTCCAGAAAAGAAAGGCTGAATACATTTAGCTTTTTACGTTTCATCTAATTACTCCGTCCTTAAATATAGCAATAACGGGGTTGGGCATCGTAAATTTGTTTTTGAAAAATGAAGAAAATATTTGGCCGTTGACCAGGCGGATTAATTAATTTATGCTGCGCAAATTTTTTGGCCCTTATCCGGAAAGTTCAATTTACCATGGAAAAGTCTCTATTTATCAAGTTTTACACAGGCAATCACCTGCAATTGTTCACCAGGGGTTCCGACTCGAATGGTCTGGCCGAGTTTCAACGCAATACTTCCGTTTACTCGCTTTTCATCAACAAAGGTCCCCTGGGCGCTTATATCATGTAGGACGATTTCCCCGTCCAGAAGCTCTATTGTAAAATGTTTAGGGCAGACACCGGCAGTTTTACCGGTTATTTTGACATCGTTTTGTGCACTGTCCGGGGCGCAGCCGATCATCAGCGGTTTGTCGGAAATTGGATAGGCAATGCTGCGATAGAGCAAATGGGTCGGATATTTGTTTACAGAATCATCAACGGATCGGGCCTGAGTTTGGCCTGATCGTCTGGGCTGCAACGGGAGGCTGGTAAAAAAAGAGATTTCTTCACTGTCGGCTTGATCGGACAGCTGATGCCAGATTTCCAGGGCTCCCCGGGCGCCGGCACCCTCTTCAAGTTCGAAAATTTCGGCCCCCTTTAATCCGGCAAGAAATTCTTTACATCCCGGCAGCCGGGTGAGGCGGTGGGTGAGATACAGGATTAGCGCTGTCTCATTTTTACCATGTTTGGTCTGCAGTCCTTGAATTATTTCGTGCATTTCGGTGTAAACGGACTCCGCCTGCCGGGTAAAAAGTTCGCGGGTCAGCGTAATGCCATAGGTTCGTGATCCGCCTGTCATATCAAATGCGATGGATGGGCTATGGTGAAGGTTATAAAGAATCCCGGGCAGGCGATGATATAACTCCTGTTCCGAGGTTGCCTGGTGGAAGGGGTCAAACCGGGTGCTACTTACAAATTCCTGCCCGATGGTTTCCGCCCATTGCTTGTGCAGATAAATCAAACCTTTTTCAGTGCCCGTTACCGAGTCTTCCAATGTGAGATGCTGTCCTTGATTTATATAGGTCACTTCCAGCCGGTGCAGTTGAATATCCAGGTGCAGCATCATTTTTCCAGGATGGGCGCAGGGTGAAGCGGCCAGCGCCAGTGGTACGAAACCTTTAACCGGGATGGACAATTCATTGGCAATACCCAGAATAAGCCCCAGCTGTTGCCGGTCATAGAAACCCGGCACGGCGAAAATGACTTCATTGCCGTATTTTTGAAGCTGCTGCCAGATGCGGTCCAGGTGATGGTAAGCGATTTCGGCGGTGCTTTGCGGAACATGCTGTCCGGGTAGCTCCAGAGGGTCGGTGTTCAGATGGTCCCAGAAATGGTGTATAATTTGGCGCGGAAACAAATGGGCTTTACTTTCAGCCGCTTTGCCCACCAGCAGGCCACTTTTTTCCGGTAGCGCAAAGCCGGGGCTTTCGGAGGCCTGTCCGTCAATTTGAAGCAATTTTTCAGTTGTGCTGCCGGCTGCCATAATGCCGGCATCGCTTAACTCAAGTCCGATTAAGCTCATGAAATTACCTTTCGGATTAGGATGCAAGTTTCAGTGCTTGGGTTCAGTTAAATTAGGTTTCAGGTGTCAGGTTCCAGATGACAGAGTGCAGATGACAGAAGACAGATGGCAAATCAGAACCTTCGGCTCTGTTTGTCTGATCCGTTCTGTGAGCTTGCTGATGGGTCATCTGACTTCTGTTTTCTGACCTCTGTCCTCTGCTCACTGACACCTGAAACCTGAAATCTAATAAGCCTCCATTGCTTCTGCTATTTTCTTATACTCCAAAACCAAAGCTATACGTTGATTTATTGAGTGTGCAAATGCCTCGTCAACTTCTCCTCGCAGTACGCTTCGGTATCCAGGATATAATGTTCTTGAAGAGATTGGAGCTGATGTAAGAGAAACATCAGCACGATGCTGATTAAAAGGGCGATCAGGGTCGAATTGAAAGCCACTCCCAGGCTGGTGGTGACATCGAAAATATCGCCTTCCATGGCTTTGTGGGCCTGCCCAAGGGCCTGTCCGATTCCGCGGACGGTGCCGATAAAACCCACCGAGGGGATGGCCCAGGCGATGTATCTGATCATCGACAGCTCAGATTCCAATCTTTCGGCTTCAGCAGTGCAGTAGGCGTTGGTGGCGCTGGCGGCGTCCTGGATATTTCTCGTGGTATTAAACCTGTGCAAAGCTGCCAGCAGAGCCCTGGGTAACAAGGCGTTGCGCTGCTGGGACGGCAGAGCTTGAATCTGTCGCGACAAATCGCGGGTATCTTCCGGCAGGACACGCATGCCTTCGGCTAACGGGATCAAGTCCTGATTGAGAAGCACGCGATGGCGGATCGTCATGATACCTTTATAAGTCATGATGGCCATGGCCCAGAACATAAGGATGAAACAGGTTTCCTGCTCGTAGTCGCGTATCAAAACGAACACGGACCGTTCGGTGACCTGTGATTTGTCCTCCTCTATCAGGGTGGCCTGCCGGGCAAGAATCGCATCGGCTTTGGGCCGGATAACCGCCACATAAGCGGCGTGGACGATAATGATAATCACGATTAACGAAAAGATCTGATAGATAAACTCAATGGATACTGGGAAGTTTTTTTTCATTATAATTTTCCGTCTTTCGTTGGGATCGTTTAGATGGTTTCTCCTCGTCAATGTTCCGGGTTGCGAGTTGCGCGTTACGTGTTGAAAGTCAGATCAATCCGAAATCCGCAATCCCAAATCCGAAATCGATTAAATGTCTACCGGGAAATCCACCGCCTGCTCCCCCGGAATTTTTTCAGACGGTACAAAAGGCTTCAGCGGTTTTGACTCTGCATTCGATGATTTTTCTTCATCTTCAGCCGCTGCCTCAGATCTATCGGTTTCAGACCCAGAAATTGATTTCTCACTGTCCTCTGAAGCGGTTTTATCATTTTGGGCCAAAACAATCGATGCCCCGCTTACAGTAAAGAAATTCGGACTAGCTGAGAGCCCCTTGTATGCAGTCGTGCCATCAACACGTTTTCCCATAGCCATCTGTGCACCCAGGATGAATATCAGCGATACCATCGCGGCTGTGAGTTTTTTACCAAACATTCTCTTTATCTACCCTCTGTCTGCCTTGCAAATTCCCGTCTCAGTGCGCAGCCCTCAACTTCATACGTTGTAATGGTGAGAGCGGCTTTCCAGCCGCGATCTCAGATTTTCGCGGCTGGAAAGCCGCTCCCACGATAATTTTTCGATCATCAAGTGTTAAAGAAAGCATTCATAGCCAAAACCAGAGGCTTTGGGTTTTGCAGACTAATCTGCAGTTCAGATTCCGCATTCCGCATTCCCACTTCCGAATTCAAAAGCATCTGACCTCTGCGACTATTCGAGATACCGCGCCACCCGAAACCCCAAATCCAGCCGTTGGCCGTCGTTGTAATCCCGGTAAGAAGATCTCAAGATACTGATACTGGATTGCCGCCAACTGGAACCCCGGATGATGTGATGCTTGCCCTCTTCAGGACCCAGGGGGTCTTTATATACTTTTTGTGAGTCATAGGGATAAATCGAATAGTAGTCATGACACCATTCGGCCGTGTTTCCACCTAAATCATACAGTCCCAGCGAGTTTGCTTTAAATTTTGCCGGTGGGGCCAACACGGGATAGCCATCATTGTATGCCACCAAATATGAAGACAGCAGATCCTTGGCGGACTCATCTGCAAAATTGCCGGACTGCGGCCCCGGCGGAAATTTGTTACCCCAGGGGTATTTCAAATTCACCTTTGTTTTATTAAAACGGGTGCAATATTCCCATTCGGCTTCCGTGGGAAGGCGATACCCGGTTCCCACCGGATCTGCAGCCGCCAATTTGCCTCCTTTAAGGATATAGACCGGGGGCAATGCCTCCTTGGCGCTTAACCAGTTGCAAAAAAGAGCGGCTTGTTCCCAGCTCACTTCCACCACCGGTAACTCCGGTTGATTCAAACTGTAGGTTTTGAATTTACCGGAATTGTGACCGGCTGAAAATTGCCTGAATTCTCTATTGGTGACTTCTCTGATGCCAATATAAAATGGCCGCTGTAAATTAACTTTGCGCAGAGTTTCATTGGAGCGGCGTCCCTGTTCGCGACGAGAGGATCCCATGGCAAACCCCTGGGGGCGAACCAATTTCAATTCATAGCCGTTTTTGGTCTTGATGATCGCGCCGGGGCTTTTTCGGGCGGACGACGGGTTTGTCAGGGTGATTCTGATTTCCTGGGGAAATCCGGGCCGGGGCGTGATCCGGGTGCGATAGGATTGATATCCCATTTTTTTTATCTCTATTTGGTGCTCAACCGCCAGCAGTCGCATCTGTCGAGGAACGGTTCCCATAGATTTGCCGTCTACCAAAATTTCGGCATCGGGCGGGTCCACCGCAAAATTCATGACACCCAGTTTTGGTTTCAAAGCGATGGTGAGCGTTTGGGATTCTTCACTGATGAGTTTTATCTTGCGGTTGGCTTCTTCATATCCGGCCTTGTATATATGGATTAAATGTTGTGTCTGCGCAGCCAGGTCTAATTCTAGCGGAGTTCGACCGGCGAAACTGCTGCCGACCATCACATTCGCACCCGCAGGATTGGTTCGCACCGTCAGGATACCGTCAGCAGGCTGCAATTGAACAGTTTCCAGTTTGCGGGGCTGGTTTGCTTTGACAGCAATTACCTCACGCCACGGTTTAAAACGCTCGGCTATTAGCACAATCTCATGCTCACCTGCCGGCAATTCGACGGTAAGCGGTGTGGAACCTGCTGATTTCCCATTGACCATTATGCGGGCTCCCCGGGGAACGGATTCGATGGCAATGTCCGACCAACCCGGAACCAGAGCCAGATCCAATGTCTGACGAGCACCGCAGCCGTCCACCTCAAATTCTGTTTCCAGGTCCTGGTATTTTTCAGCACGGATCAGCGCTGACTGGCGTCCCGGGATTATTTCAAGATCGGTGGCAGGGGTTTGCCCGACTTCTTGGCCGTCAATAAATATTCGGGCCCCTTCCAGACTAATCGCCGGCTTATCCGAGCGGTGGGCTTTAAATGACAAAAGCCCCGGCTGTTTTGTCATCGTAAATACAAAATCCTGGCTCTTTTCATCGGTCACCGTAAAGCCTTCGTCGAGCAACTGGAAACACTGCTGCTCAGCCTGCAGTCTGTAGTCACCCGGACGCAGAAGGTAATGGTCTCCGAATTTTGGAGCTGCCATACCTCCCTGAATGGAAATACGGCTCGGCTCCGGCTCTATTCGAATGGCCACTTGCCGGGCCGTGAAAACAAACCACGCCGAGGCACCCAGTAAGATAAGAAACAGCGCCAGAGCAGTGCTGATTATCCCCCTTTTACGGGAGGTTGATTTTAGGCCCCGGTGACGACGCGTGGGACGAAAAGACACCGGTTTAATTTCAACCGGTGTCCCGCTGCGCTCCCTGTTTTTATCTGTGGTTTTCAAATTTTAACCCTGCATTTGACGATAACGCGAAGGGATTGCCGGCCGGGTTTTACCACAATTTTTTGACGGACATCCTGATAACCGTCCCGGGCGCCAACGATTGTGTACGATCCCGGTCGAAGTTCAAGTTCACGCACCTCAAAGCGGCCCAGCTTCCCGACCCTGTAAACGGCGACGTGGGTGAGATTATCCGATTGGATGGTGATTTTTACCGGTGTCTTGGCAAGGCTGACCAGTTGTTCCAGTTTTATTATGCGTTCTGCCAGCTTCGGTCCCTGCGGCTTGACGTCCTCGGTTTCACTGAGTAAAAGAATTGCATTATTAAGCTGGCTGTCGGACTCCAGGGTTTCGGGTTTGGCCAGAAAGAAATCCAATCGCTTGGCGATACGAATTTGCTCTGCGGCGCGTTTTGTACCCCGGCCGGCAAATTGAACGTTTTTGTCGATGCCAAGAACAGCCTGGTATGATTTAAGCGCAGTCTGCCAGTCTTCGGTTTGTTCGGCTGCCAGCGCCTGTTTCTGGAGCGTATCTATGCGCGCCAGGCGAATCGCCTGGTCAACCTGTGAAAGTGCATCCAGTACCTCAAGGGAATTCGGTTTTAATGCTTTGGCTTTCATCAATTTTTTACGGGCAGCTTGATACTCATTGTTATGAAAAGCTGCCAGACCCCTGGATATCAGCTGTTGAAATTGGGCCTCTTTTATCCGCCCGTTGACGCTCTCGAGCGCAATGCGAGCCTCCTGGGAATAGGCATCTAACTGCAGGGCCTTTTGATAATCGGCCGCGGCAAGGGACAGATCACCGCCGGCTTCATGTTGTTTGCCCGAGGCAATCAGCGTTATTACCGCTTCAATCGTCTTGGCTCTTTCCAGGCCGCGCCGGGCGACCTGGTTGGCGGAATCAATCATTAGCGCGGTGGCAAATTTTCGTTGGGCAAGGGAGCCGTCGCCTGCATTAAGGGCGGTCTGCCCCTCATCAAGCAGCCGGATCAGCGCCTGACCGCTGCGGCCGGCCAATTCATTTGCTATTGATGTCGCCCGGCCATATTGTTCCGCGGCGGCTTTATATTCCTTATTCATGAAAGCGGAATCGGCTGCCTGGCCGAATTGAGTCATCTCAATATACGACGGTTCGCCCCAATCAGCAACGCCTTTGCCGTCCAGGTTGTTTTTGGCCTCTAAAAAGTCCGCCAGTCTCTGTTCGGCCGTTTCCTTTTCCCGGGCGATTTGGTCCGGCTCAACCGTTGGCATTGGTTTCTCCTGGGATGATTCAGCAGGCCTTTTCTTTACATTTACAGGCGCCGGCGACGGAATGTCGGTTACCCCGCCTGTTTGAAGTGGATTTTTTGAAAGGTAGACCAGCAGCCAACCGCCACTGATGACGAGCAGTAAGAGAGAACCTAGCAGTGCTAATATTTTTATCCGATGTTGCCTGTTGAGATTATCGGTATCGGCTCCGTTGCGTTTTATTCTGGGGGCAGTCAGCGGGGTGATGGTTTCGATAGTTGATCGGTTGGATACATCTTTTTTAGACATTTGATATTAAATTTACAGATTAGAGTCTTTTCTTTTCGGGGACATGCTAAATGATAAAATCGATGGTAAAAATCTATAGATATCGCCCTCGTTATTATTCGGATTGGCCGGAATCGACGGTATCCTGGGTGGGGTCCGGATCAAAACCGGTTTCCGCAAAATAAATTTTTCGCAATAATGCGCGCCATTGAATAAACTGCTCTTCCGCCGAACCGGTGAGCTCATATTGCTTGCCTTCAAATTCCATTACCACAGGCTTCATTTCGCTGCTGAATGATTCGCCGAGCTCCTGTATGGCCGCTTCGTGTATTTCGGCTTCCTTGGAGACATTGAACCCTCTGATAATTACCTGGGTGCCGGCCAGAATCATGCCGGTCTGGATGGCGGCAGTACCGCTTGAGTCACTCGAGCCGGCCGCAATGGCACCCGCTATCAGCAAAGCCCCTATCAGCTGCTGTGTTAAAGCCCGGCGTTTAATTTCTCTCATGGCTTTACGCTCGGTCATATTGAGCTGGCGCCAATTTTCATATGACGGCCACATATCATTGTAAAACGCATCGTACTGTTCATTGAGCGTGTCAACATACATGTATTCACGCTCCCGTATTTTGAGCAATCGGGCCATCATGGGATCATCATCGGCCGGCTTTCGCTTTATCTCGGTTTCGTTATTTTTACCTTTTGCCAGATAGCCGTCGAAGGCATCCGGTGCGAAATCTTCTGCAAACTTCAATTTCGCAGTTGTCCGGATCTTTTTTATATCATCGGCGGTCAGTTTCTTCTTAAAATCCGCCATGTCGTTGGCAATCGAATTATAGATATCCTGATAGGCGTCTTTTTCCCCGGGTCGATTGCCGGCGTAAGAATTCCGGGTGGCCTCCATTTTATATTTTTTAGTGAACCAAGGCCTGTCGGCGGCATCGACAACTTCGATTTCCAATGTTAAGTGCTCACCATTCGATTCTATAATTTTGCCTTTTACGAACAAGTCGATGCTGTCGGTTTCGGCCGGAATTACCCGCACGGCACCCCAGTGACTGCTCTGGTGCAAGGTATTTTTAAGATGATAAGGAATGAAATTACCTTCTGCTTTTCTAATTTCATTGCTCGTGCCTTCTTCTTCGGCCTCCTTTTCGGATATCTCTTCACTTTCAAAAGTAAGAATGCCCACATCCATCAACTGATCCTCGGGAATTTCTTCCTGGGCACGCCTGATCTGGGTGGGACCCACATTTGCCTGATAGGTCGAACAACCAGATAGGAAAATCAATGATAGGGTAATAATCGCCAGATTAGGGAATCTGATTTTTATATCAGCGTTTGTTTTTCTTGTATTCATCATACTCTTTCCAAAGCTTTTCTTTGAGCTCCGGATCCGTTTCGTTTTCAGCGGCTTCCCGCAACTGTCGTGCCACGATGTCATCGTCTTCGTAGCTGGCACGGCCTTTTTCTTCTCTACTTGAACCTTCGCCGCCCGCGCGAGATGTCTCCGTCGAGGCTGTTTTGGAGCCTTCGGTACCCTGCTCGGCTTGCGTCTCTGTTTCCGCGGACGCTTCCGAAGATTCCGATCCGGAAGTGTTTACGTCCACGCCCTTTTCCCGCAACCGCTTGGCGGCGTCTGCTGCTTCCTGTGCCAGATCACGCATTTTTCCTGCTGATTCATCCCGTATGTCATCCATTTCCTTCAGCAGCCTGGTATCAAATTCGTTCAGCGAAGCGTTTAACTGTCGGTCCAAGGCCGCTACCTCGTCTGTGGTTTGCCCCTCGGGTATTTGGGGATTAAGCATATTGTCCAGTTTGCCGCCGGCCGCTTCGGATGATTTTGCCTCGGAAGAATGCCGGGCTTTGGCGGCCTCCATTTGCTCTACAATTTTGCGGTTTTCAGCCACCATCTCCTGGACACTCTCGTGGTAAATTTCATAATTTTTTATGGTATCAGGAGACGCCGTACCAGAATTTTTAAGTTGCTCAAGTTCGGAGGCGATCCGTTTCTCGGTGGCCTCGCTGATACGCAAATTTCGGCGGGCTTCCTCCAATTTTGAGTCGGCTGTCTCCCTGGAAGTCTCCCGCATGCTACTTGGGCTCTTTGGGGCAGCTTTCTGTTGGGTGCTGGCGTCTCGGGCAGGCGCGGCCTGGGAAGACTGGGATTTATCCCGGGCCTCTTTGGTATCCGGCGCTTTTTCGGTCTTGGCGGCCGACTGAGCGGAATCTGCTTTATCCGCGGCCTGTTTCTGATTGTCTTTGGCCGCTTCCCCAGAAGCTGCCTGGCTGGATTGCGACTTTTCAGAGGCCTCCTGGCCCTGCGCGGTTTCCGTCTGCGAGGCGGAGGTCGGGCTTTCCTGGGTGGTTTGCTTGGCTTGTTCCTCCTGGGGTTTGGTGGCCTCAGGAGCGCTTGTGTGGGCACAGGCGGCGAACCACAAACCGGCCAGAATCACTGATAGTGGTTTAAGGGAATTAATCATACCGTTTAAAATAAGATTTTGTAAATTGGGTGTCAAGCGTTAAAAGGGTTGCACCAAAAGGGACCCCTAATTGGAGGGACTTGAAGATTTGTTCGCGTATTGGAGACGCTCAAGGAGTTGGCGCGCTGCGCGATGATCAGGATTGATGCGCAGGGCCTCAGACGCATGCTGTATGGCCCCGGGAAACTTGCCCTGGTTGGCCAGCACAATACTCAATCTCAAGTGCGCCTTCAAATAGTCCGGTCTTAGCCGTATTGCTTCTGAATAGTGATATTCTGCTTCCTTGATTTTTCCTTGTTGCAGCAATACTCCGGCCAGGTTGTAGTGTGCCTGGGCAGAGGCGGGGTCCAGGCCAAGCGCCTCGGAAAAGTGAAGTATGGCCTCGTCAAACCTTTTCTGCATTGCGAGGGAAATTCCGAAGTTGATGTGGGCCTCGGCGTTGTGCGGCTGCAGCTCTAAGGCCTTCATAAAATTATGCCTGGCCTCCTGAGGTTTACCTTGACGCATCAATACTTTGCCGAGATTAAGGTAGGCCTCTGCGAATCCAGGTTCTAACCGCAAAGCTTCCCTGTGAGCTGCTAGCGCTTCGTCAAACCGTCCTTGTCCGGCCAGGGCGATGCCCATGTTAGTGTGTGCGCGGGCATAGACGGGCACTATCCGTATGGCTTCGGCATAGTGGTGTATGGCTTCCTGGTACTTGCCCTGGTTCGCCAATGCATTACCGAGGTTCAGATGGGCGACGGGAAATTCGGGTTCGATCCGTAACGCCTCGGTGTAGTGATGAATAGCCTCAACATATCGCCCGTGTTCGGCGTGAACCAGACCTAAATTGCTGTGGGAAAAGGAGGACTCTGAGTTGATTTTCAAGGCGTGCTCAAAAAAGGTTTCATTATTCTGCCAGTATGGAATCTGGATAACGCTGCGAACGAGAAAATAGCCCAATAAGATTACGCCGCCGACAACCGCAAAATATTTCTTAGGCCTCGTCAATCCCCAGGCCAGGACCAGTGCTGGGCCTAACATGGCCAGGTAGACATACCGGTCTGTAACCGTCGAATAGCGCTGAAAGCTAAACGGGATCAGCCCCAAAACCGGCAGCAGGCCGATGACAAAAATACCCGCCGACACTGCCAGCCATGGCAGTCGCAACCGCTTCAACCATATCCACACCGCAACAATCCACGCTACTGATCCGGTGAGCAACAACCAGCCGTGTTCCAGGACAAACTCTGGCGTTCGTCCGTAATCCGGTCCAAATTTTAGCGGCAGAACCAGCTTGTACAAATAAAATACGATGGCATCACCCGCAATCAGAGGACGTGCCCAAATAGGTGGCCTGAATTCAAGGGCAGTGCCAGGTTGCACCCATCGGGTCAGAAGGCCCCAGGCCAGGGCAATCAGGAGCCACCCCGCCAGGCTGGCCATTTGCTCACGCGTTGAACGCCGCCAGCCCCATGCCGCCAGCAGCCATGCTATTATCGGCACCACCACGGCTGTTGGCTTTGCCAAAAGTGCCAGGACAAATGCTCCTGTAGCAAGCCAGTAGTGCAGCCAGGGACGAGCCTCTGTTTTTGAATCGGCATACAACAGGTAATGCCGCACGGCCTCGAGAGACAATAGGCCACATAACACATCCTTTAAACCTGCGACCCAGGCGACCGGTTCAATTTGAATCGGGTGTATGGCAAACAACAGGGCACCACCGCAGGCCGCCCACTCCAGGGACAATGTATCGACACCGTCCGGCGGCAGCGTTTCCATCTGCCTCGCACGGCTCAAGAGCAGGTGGATGATTCCCCATACGCTCAGGACACTTAGCAGATGGAGAAATAAGTTCAGGCTGTGAAAAATCCGGGGGTCGGGGGCGAATCCTCTGGAAAGTGCCCCTGGCAGCAGCGAAGGTGTCCATGCTGCCAACGCAAAGAACGTATAGGTTAATGGGGTATAGAGGCCTTCATAAGGGTAACGCCAGAAGTGAAGCAGATTTTCAAGTGAAGGCTGCTGAAGGTAGGGATTTTTATAGACATCAACGGGGTCGTCATATTTCAGAAACTGGTGACCGAACACCGGCCAAAAGACAACCATTGTAGCCAGGATGAGGAAAATTACCGGGAAAAACCGTGTCCACGACCCTGCACGCCGGTTGTCAGTATCCGGGCGTCCTTTAATCATGATCAATCATCCCTGTGGCTTTGTCCTGTCGCTCAATTCTGATTTAACAGTGGTCTATTTTCAGTTACAATATCCTGATATCTTTAAGAAAAAGAGCCGGTTTCCAAAAAAGCCAGAACCGGCTCTATTCTTTTTGAATGGCGGAGAGAATGGGATTCGAACCCATGATGGAGTATAACCCCCATACTCGCTTAGCAGGCGAGCGCCTTCAGCCAGCTCGGCCATCTCTCCAAAA
>Ga0209567_10001428_pt1 | contig 12331 bp, 12 predicted proteins | sample COG_12_FD_184756 | JGI IMG/M metagenome (GOLD analysis project Ga0209567, IMG submission 184756) | Pelagic marine sediment microbial communities from the LTER site Helgoland, North Sea, for post-phytoplankton bloom and carbon turnover... | ecosystem: Environmental > Aquatic > Marine > Neritic...
AGAATCTGGCGCTGCAGATTGGATAAGTCCACTTCATCGTCGTCGGCAATGGTGATATGGCCGATACCGGCGCTGGCCAGATAGATGGCAGCCGGAGACCCCAGTCCCCCGGCCCCTACAATCAAAACGTGCGCGTCCAGTAGTTTCTGCTGACCTTCGTAGCCGATCCGGGGCAGCATGATTTGCCGACTGTAGCGGAGCAGTTGTTGATCGTCCATGACGCTTAGATACCGGCCTCGGAATAAAAAAACAGCTACAGGTACTTGCGCCAGTAGTCGGGCCGTTCATCCCGGCAGCCATGGCTCTTGCAGCGATAACAGCGCATGAAAATATCGCGTGTGCTGTGGTCCTGGTCACGTGTAATTCCCAGGTTTTCGAGTTCGTTTTCTTCTGTGTAATAGTGCAATGCACGTTTCAGTTTTGATAGCAGGCTGTTGTCCAGATGAAAACCCAACTCGAACAACAGGGCTTCTACGACACGCAGACAAATCCGGCTGAGGTCGTAACTGATATGGATAGTATTGCGGGAGCGGTCCGGGATCTTTGCACTAATAATCCCCTCAACATCGGCGAGTACCAGCACGGCACTTCGCGCTTGCTGCGGGTCCGGGTGCGGATTTCGAAAGCCGATTTCCCGGTGTTTAACGGGGTCCGGGTATGGTCGATCCATGTGTGAAGCCTATACGAAAAACCCAGGTGATGCGAGCGGGTTCTCAGGCGGGTTTCTGTGCGCAGCTGACCCGTTCCAGTCCGGCCAGGTCCGGTGTCGTCGTGATATTTGTAAATGCTATATTGTTTAATAACTTGTGAAGGCTGGCCGCTTGATTAAAGCCGTGTTCGAGGACAATCCAGCCACCCGGTTTCAGAACTCTGGGTGCTTCTTTAATCAGGTTTCTCAAGTCATCCAGACCTTGCGGACCGGATGTCAGTGCGCTTGCCGGTTCAAAGCAGACATCGCCCTGCTGAAGGTGTGGATCATGATCGGCGATATACGGGGGGTTGGCGACAATAGCGTCGAAGCACTGATCGGCCAGCGCGTTGCTCCAGTCAGCGTTTATAAAACACAGATTGTCGACATCCAGGCGCCGGGCATTGCGTTGTGCCAGCTTTACACACTGCAACGAGCGGTCGATAGCATACAGTCGCCAGTGTTTTCGTTCATATGCCAATGCAATGGCAATGGCACCACTGCCGGTACCGAGGTCGGCGATCCGCAGGGTCCGGTTTTCCGGCAACAGGGCCAACGTTCGTTCGACCAGCAGCTCGGTTTCAGGGCGTGGGATCAGGCTGTCCGGGGTGACTGCAAAATTCATTGACCAGAATTCACGCTGTCCCGTGAGATAGGCGACCGGCTGGCCCGCGGCGCGTTGCCGGATCATGTCGAGGAACTGCAATTCCTGATCCTGACTGAGTTCAGCTTCCGGCCAGGCATGCAGATAAACTCGCGGCTTTTTCAGCACATGTGCTAACAGTACCTCGGCATCCAGGCCGGGCTGATCGTGCATCTGCAACTGACTGATGGCCTGTTTCAGCGCCTGTGCAAGCGTAGTCACCGATGCGCTTATTGCTGCTGTGAATTAAGTGCGGCCAGGCGGTCTGCCTGATCTTCGCTCTGTAACGGGTCTACGACATGGTCGAGTGCGCCCTGCATGATCTCTTCGAGTTTATAGAGTGTCAGGTTTATACGGTGATCCGTGACACGGCCTTGAGGGAAGTTGTAGGTACGAATACGATCTGAGCGGTCTCCGCTGCCAACCAGGTTGCGCCGTGTTTCTGTTTCTTCAGTGCGGCGTTTATCATCTTCAGCGGCCTGCATGCGTGCTGCCAGCAGGGACATCGCGCGGGCGCGGTTCTTGTGCTGAGAGCGCTCGTCCTGGCATTCCACCACAATGCCGGTCGGCAGGTGAGTGATGCGTACCGCCGAATCCGTTTTATTGACGTGCTGACCGCCGGCGCCGGATGCACGGTAGGTATCCACTTTGAGGTCGGCGGGATTAATATCGATCGCTTCCTGCTCTTCGGCCTCCGGCAGAATCGCCACTGTAGCTGCCGAAGTATGAATACGCCCCTGGGATTCGGTTTCCGGAACACGCTGCACACGGTGTGCGCCGGATTCAAACTTGAGTTTCGCATACACGTTCTGACCGCTGACGCGTGCTATGATTTCCTTGAAGCCACCGTGTTCACCTTCATTCTCACTTAGGATCTCGACATTCCAGCGCTGTGATTCCGCAAAACGTGAATACATGCGGAACAGGTCACCGGCAAAAATCGCCGCTTCATCACCACCGGTACCGGCGCGGATTTCCAGGTATGCATTTTTATTGTCGTTGGGGTCCCTGGGCAACAGGTGGGTTTGCAGCTCGAGTTCCAATTCCTCCCTGCGCGTCTGTACTCCAGCCAGTTCTTCAATGGCCATGGTACGCAAATCCGGGTCGGGGTCGTTGAGCAATTCCTGTGCAGACTGTTCGTCTTGCTGAGATTGTTGCAGAGCTTCAAAACAGTTCACCACCGGGTTGAGTTGCGAATACTCAACCGATAGATCACGGAAGCGCTTACTGTCAGCGATGACATCCCGATCAGCGAGTAATGCGCTCACTTCCTGGGCGCGTTCGACGATAGTTTCCAGTTTGCGTTCCAGTGAAGGATTCACGTCAATCTTTCCGCAAGTTAAGCAGTTCGAGAGCAGCCTGCAGCAGTTCGGTATTTCCACATTCCCCCGCCAGCCGGATTTGCACGCTGGGCTCGTGGGTCAGTTTGTTGGTCAGAGTGTGGGCGAGAAAGTCCAGAACCTGCTGTGGGTCCTTGCCGATAGCCAGCATGTGCCGCGCTTTTTCCAGCACTTCATCGCGTTGCCGCTCGGCCTGTTGCCGGTAATCTCTGATAGTGGAAACAGCGCCCTGGGAGCGTAACCAGGCCATGAAGCGTTCGACCTGAACGTCGATGATCTCTTCGGCCTGCAGAGCTGCCTGTTGCCGTGATTTCAGGTTTTCCTGAATCACTTCCTGCAAGTCATCCACGGTATACAGATAAATATCTTCGAATTCAGCGATTGCCGGATCGATGTCGCGTGGAACAGCGATGTCGACCATAAATACCGGCCGGTGTTTACGGCGTTTGAGCGCCGTTTTTACCATGCTCTTGTCGAGGATGGGTGCGCTGCTGGCGGTGGCGGAAATAATGATGTCGGCCTCGGCCAGGTGGGCGGGGATTTCATCCAGAGAAATGCCGTAACCATTGAAATTCGTCGCCAGGCAGTGCGCGCGTTCCTGGGTTCGATTGGCGACAATCAGGCGCCCGAGCTTCTGATCGCTCAGGTGTCGGGCTGTCAGCTCTATGGTTTCACCGGCGCCGATCAGCAGGGCCGTATGTTCGCTGAAACCACTGAATATCTGTCGTGCCAGGCTGACTGCCGCGAAAGCCACGGAAACCGGGCTTTCGCCGATAGCGGTATCGGTGCGGATCTGTTTGGCGACTGAGAAGGTGTGCTGGAACAAACGGCTCAACACGGCGTCCAACGTGCCGGCATTGCCGGCCGCCTGATAAGCTTCTTTCATCTGGCCAAGAATCTGTGGTTCACCGAGAATCATTGAATCCAGTCCGCCGGCAACACGCAGCAGGTGCCGAACCGCATCGTTATCGGGAAAGCTGTACAGGTGGGGGTGTATCCGGGCTGGTTCCAGCCGGTGAAAGCGGGCCAGCCATTCCGTCAGGACCTCGACATGCTGCTCATCCTGCAGTCCGCAGTACAGCTCTGTACGGTTGCAGGTGGACAGAATGGCCGCCTCACGGACGGAGGGCAGTGCGGCCAGATCCCGCAGCGCATCGGCGATATGTTCACCACTGAAAGCGACCTGTTCCCGTAGTTCGACGGGAGCCGTACGATGATTAATGCCAAGCGCAATCAGGGACATAAAGGCACATTTGTAAACACAAACGGGAAATTCTGAGGTATGGTCGCACTGAATACAAGCTAGTGTACTGTCCCATAGTGATTGACGATTTCAGCAAGCCGCCAAGCGGCCAGCTGCCAGGCGCATTCCCGCCGGGGTAGCCATTCTACCTCAAGGGGAGGCAACAACGCAGATGGCCGCTTGGCGGCTTGCCCGAGGGGAGCGCCACACAGGCGCCACAGCCGCGGGACAGTCCCAGGCAAGGGCACAACACCTTTGCCTGCGGGCTGCGCCCTAAGGAAGTGCCCGTCGGGTGCGCCTCGCCTAAAGCGGCTACTGTTGGTGCTGTGACGCCTGTGTGGGGCTCTGAATTTGTCAATCACTTCTGAGACAGTACACTAGCGCAGGTTACTGTAGCTTAGGAAAACTTTGCCGTATAGTGACGTGATGAATAAAAGATGGACCGAATACTGGATAAAATGATTGGTTTTAGATGTAAAAATGTAAATCTTCGTGCTTCTCTGCCCGGTTTTTTGATCCTGCTGCTGGCCGCCTGCGCCCCTTCGGTGGTCAAGGACGAACCCGGGAAGGCAATCTCCGCTCCCGCACCGGTTGAGCCCGAGATCGATTCCGTTGGGCCGTCAGTGCCGCCTGCGCCAGAGCAGGAGCAACTGACCGCTCCCTTGTTATACGGGATGTTACTCGGAGAAATCGCCGGGCAGCGCGGGAAGCTGGATGTTTCCGGAGCCAGTTATCTGGAGGCGGCGCGGCAAAGTAACGACCCGCGCATTGCAGAACGTGCTCTGAAGATTTCCGTCTACGCCAAGAAACAGCAGCTGGCATTGCAGGCGGCGCGCCGCTGGGTAGAGCTGGCGCCCGAGAACCTAGAGGCCCGGCAGTCTCTGGCGGTGCTGGCATTACGTACCGATAATCAGCAGGAAGCGCTGGAACAGTTTGAATATTTGCTGCAACAGAGTCAGGACGGCGGCAGCGACCCCTATCAGTCCCTGCTTGCACTGCTGGCACGGGAACCGGAGCAGGATCGCGCCCTGAAAGTAATGAAGCAGCTGGTTGCCTTGCGTCCGCAGGATCCGGGGGCACATTTCGCCTACGCCCGTCTGGCAGTACACGCCAAAAACCAGCCTCTCGCCAAGCAGGAGGTCGAGCGTTCTCTGCAGCTGCGCCCCGACTGGACGCCGGCACTGATTCTGCAGGCCCAGATACATCTCGATCAGGGTCAGGGCGAACTCGCCCGCCAACAGCTGCAGGCAGCGTTAAAGCGAAAGCCGAAAGATGCTGATCTGCGCCTCGCTTATGCGCGCCTGCTGGTGGATCTGGACGACTTTGATGCTGCACGTGCTGAGTACCGCACGCTGCTTAAACAGCAACCCGATGATGGTCAGGTTGTCTATTCACTGGCGCTTCTGGCGCTTGAAGCCAACCAGTTGGAAGAGGCACAGGATTTTTTCGAGAAGCTGGTTGCGCTGGATTACCAGGTGCAGCAGGCCTATTACTACCTGGGTGCCATTGCCGAAGAACAAAACAACAGGTCGCGCGCGTTGCGGTGGTACCAGAAGGTCGAACAAGGCGACCACTGGATCGAAGTGCAGATCCGCATCGCCCGGTTGGAAGCGCAGGGGGATGATGTCGATGCTGCCCGCGAGCGCCTGCGTAAACTACGCCTCGGGCACCCTGCTCAGGCGCAACGCCTGTTCCTGGTGGAAGGGGATATTCTGATACAGCTCGGAAGGTACCAGGAAGCCTACGCTTTATACAGCCAGTACCTGGAAACACAGCCGGACGACTCCGAAATTCTTTACGCTCGAGCGCTCACCGCCGAAAAGCTTGATCGGCTTGATGAAGCTGAGCGTGATTTTCGCAAGGTATTGCAGCAGGATCCGGAGAATACCCGGACTTTGAATGCCCTGGGTTATACGCTCGCCGATCGTACCGAGCGTTACGAAGAGGCTCTGGTCTACGTGCAAAAGGCGTTCACCCAGACGCCCGATGACCCAGCCGTAATCGATAGCATGGGTTGGGTGTTGTATCGTCTGGGGCGTTTGCAGGAAGCACGTGATTACCTGCAGAAAGCCTATGACATGACCGGGGACAGTGAAATTGGTGCACACCTGGGTGAGGTCATGTGGACGATGGGTGACAAGGACGCCGCGCGCGCCGTCTGGGATAAGGCGCGCAGAGATTCGCCCGACAACGCTGTTCTGGAAGAGGCGCTCAGGCGCTTTTCACCCTGATTCCGTCTATCGCGGTTTTTAATGACGTTTGCAGTATTCACGCGCTGGGTCTGGCTGGCCGGCCTTCTTGTCCTGAGCGGTTGCGCTACCCGTCCACCGGTTTCCCCCGCGGATTCAGAGGCAAACTGGCTGGCTCACCAGGCGGCACTTGAAACCCTGACCCATTGGCGGGTCCAGGGGCGGATCGCCGTGCGTACTGACAGCGAGGGTTGGAGTGCCAATTTTGACTGGAAACAACAGGGCGAGGATTACCGGATTCGTGTGCGTGGCCCGTTCGGGCAAGGGGCGGTGGAATTGCACGGCAATGGTCGGGGTGTGTGGCTGAAGCGTGCCGATCAGCCACCCGTTTTTGCACTGAATCCCGAGGCGCTGCTCGAGCAGGAAACCGGCTGGCAGCTGCCGGTGGAAGGTCTCAGCTCCTGGCTGCGTGGTCTGCCGGTACCGGGCGGGCAGCCGGATATTGCCTGGGATGCGCAGGGCCGTTTGCTGCAAATCGATCAGAATGGCTGGCAGATCAGTTACAATCGCTACCTGGCACAGGGTGATTTGCAGTTGCCGGAGAAGTTGCGGATGCAGCGTGATTCCCTGCAGGTGAAATTCATCATCGATGGCTGGCAGACATCGTGACCGGGGTCTTCCCGGAGCGATCCTGGCCTGCACCCGCCAAGCTTAATCTTTTCCTGCACGTTACCGGACAGCGCGCGGATGGTTACCATGAATTGCAGACGGCTTTTCAATTTCTCGATGTGGGTGACGTGCTGTGGTTCGAGGTGACCAGTGGCGGTGGAGTCGAACTCGAGTGCGGTTTGCCGGGTATTCCTGCCGGGCAGAATTTGATTATTCGTGCAGCACACTTTCTGGCTGATCACACCGGCTGTCGTCAGGGAGCGCGGATAGGTGTTGATAAGCGCTTGCCTGTGGGCGGTGGACTGGGTGGTGGCAGTTCGGATGCGGCAACCACGCTGGTGGCCCTGAATACCCTGTGGGGGCTGGGGCTGGGTGTCGATGAGTTGGCCGAGCTGGGCTTGCAGTTGGGCGTGGACGTACCGGTGTTTGTTCACGGGGCAGCGGCGTGGGCGGAGGGTGTGGGCGAGAAACTGACGCCGCTCCCGCGTCTCGCCGAGCCCTGGTACCTGGTCGTGCATCCTGCGGTAAGCGTATCAACCGCTGAGATTTTTTCCGATTCACAATTGACACGCAACGCGCACCCCATCAAAATATCCGCCTTTCTCGCAGGTGCAGGGGTTAACTGCCTCGAACCGGTGGTTGTGCGACGCTATCCGGAAGTTGGTAAGGCACTGAATTGGCTTTCAAAAAACCGGCCGGCGCGCATGACTGGAAGTGGTGCCTGTGTGTTTGCTCCGTGTAAAGATCGTCACCAGGCGGAATCCATTCTGAAGCAGTTGCCGGTGCCCTGGACGGGATTCGTGGCTCGCGGCTGTAACCGTTCCCCGTTGCTGGAGAGGCTGGAACAGCTGCACATATAGGATTTTATTGGGGCGTCGCCAAGCGGTAAGGCACTGGGTTTTGATCTCAGTATGCGCAGGTTCGAATCCTGCCGCCCCAGCCAAAGTTAAACAAGGTTGCGTTATCACCGGGCTGAACGAGTCAGTCGAGGTGATGCAGGCGGCAGGGTTCGAACCTAAAGGTTCGACAAATCCGCGTAGCGGATTTGAACGGCGAAGCCGGCCCCGACGGGGTGAAGGGCGTAAGCCCTGAATAATCCTGCCGCCCCAGCCAAAGTTAAACAAGGTTGCGTTATCACCGGGCCGGTTTTGCCCGGCCAACTATGGGTAGCAATTGCATGAAAGGCATTCCTCCATCGGACGCAGACCATCCCTTGATGGTGTTTTCGGGTAATGCTAACCCGCCATTGGCGCAGTCGATCGCCAACCACTTGCGCATGAACCTGGGCAAGGCGGTGGTCAGCGAGTTCAGTGATGGCGAGATTATGGTCGAAATCATGGAAAATGTTCGTGGTCGAGACATTTTCGTGGTGCAACCTACCTGTGCCCCAACCCATAACAATTTGATGGAATTGCTGGTCATGGTGGATGCCCTGCGTCGCTCCTCGGCGGCCCGTATCACCACGGTGATTCCTTATTTCGGTTACGCGCGCCAGGACCGGCGTCCGCGCTCGGCCCGCGTGCCGATTACCGCCAAGGTCGTTGCGCAGATGATTGGTAACGTGGGTGCGGACCGGGTCTTGACGGTGGATCTGCACGCCGATCAGATACAGGGCTTTTTTGATGTGCCGGTGGACAATGTCTACGCCTCGCCGATTTTGTTGGGTGATGTATGGCGCCAGAAGTATCCGAATCTTATCGTGGTATCGCCCGATGTCGGTGGTGTGGTCAGGGCACGGGCGTTGGCCAAACGCCTGGACGATGCGGATCTTGCTATCATCGACAAGCGCCGGCCGAAAGCCAATGTGGCCAAGATCATGAATATCATCGGTGAAGTTGAGGGGCGCAGCTGTGTATTGGTGGACGACCTGGTTGATACCGCCGGCACTTTGTGTCAGGCCGCCAAAGCGCTGAAGGATGATGGCGCTGAACGTGTCGTGGCGTATTGTACTCATCCGGTACTGTCGGGTGATGCCATCAAGAACATTGCTGACTCGGTACTCGACGAGCTGGTGGTGACAGATAGTATTCCCTTGCGCCCGGATGCACAGGCCTGTCCGCGTATCCGGCAATTGAGCGTCGCCGAAATGCTGGCCGAAGCGATACGCCGTATCAGTCAGGAAGAGTCCGTCAGTTCGATGTTTATGGATTAAGGTTTCGGGTTTGGCACGCTGGGTGCCGAACCTTGTGGTCTCCTCTGGTCGCGGAGGAGTTGTTTATACAAACTGGAGTAAGTGGTATGTTAATTTTTGAACTCGAAGCCGAGTCACGCTCAGACATGGGGAAAGGTGCGAGCCGCCGCCTGCGTCGTGACGGCAAAGTGCCCGCTGTCATTTATGGCGGCGGAGAGGCCCCGCATTCTATTACGCTGGTACACAGCGAAATTCAAAAACGTCTGCATCACGAGGCTTTCTATTCACACGTTCTGACGGTCAACGTCGGCGGTAAGGCCAATAAGGCTATATTGCGTGACATGCAGCGCCACCCGGCAAAGGCGATTATCATGCACATGGACTTCCAGCGTGTTGATGAGGGCAAGCCGATTCGTGTACACGTGCCGTTACATTTTATCGGTGAAGATGTGGCGCCTGGCGCCAAGGCCGGCGGGCTGATCACCCACGAACTCATCGAAGTTGCGCTGGATGTGTTGCCCCGGCATTTACCGGAATTCATCGAAGTGGATGTTTCCGGTCTCGATGTGGGTGAATCACTGCACCTGTCGGATCTCCCGCTGCCGGAAAGCGGCGGCCTGGTTGAGCTGGCACGTGGTGAAGGACACGACTTGCCGGTCGTATCTATCCATGTACGTCGCGGTGGTGTCGAGACCGAAGAGGGTGAAGCGGCCGAAGGCGGTGAAGCAGCCGCTGAAGGCGAAAGCTGATCCTGCTGGCCGGTGCCGGCTATTCAGCTTATCGTCGGACTGGGCAACCCCGGTTCGGAATACGAACCAACCCGGCATAACGCCGGGTTTTGGTTTGCAGATGAACTGGTGCAGCGTTGCCGGCAGAGTTTCCGTTCCGAACAGAGGTTCCACAGCGAAGTAGCCCGCTGTCTGCTGGAGGGTAATGAGTGCCGCCTGCAGAAACCAATGACTTTTATGAACCGCAGCGGCCAGGCCGTCGGTTCACTGGCGCGGTTTTTTAAAATTCCGCTGCAGCAGATCCTGGTTGTTCACGATGATCTGGATCTGCCACCCGGTACCATCAGGCTGAAAAAGGGCGGTGGTCATGGTGGTCACAACGGTTTGCGTGATCTGATCAGTCATCTGGGTAGTAAGGATTTCTATCGTTTGCGTGTCGGCATCGGTCATCCCGGGCACAGGGACCAGGTCGTGGACTACGTGCTCCGCAGACCGTCCAGAGAAGATCGCCGTCGGATAGATGACGCGATTTATGATGCGTTGAACGTGATGCCGGATGTGGCTGAAGGGAAGTTTGAGCTCGCCATGAATTCACTGCATGCCCGTAATGACCAATGATTAGCATCCGATCGCCATGGTAAGCCTGGAGCGGCCTATTTGACCGCGATTCGATAGACCCCAGAATAGAAAATTGGGAACAACACACTATGGGATTTAAATGCGGAATTATTGGTCTGCCGAATGTCGGCAAATCCACCCTGTTCAACGCCCTCACCAAGGCCGGAATCCAGGCTGAGAACTATCCGTTCTGTACCATAGATCCCAACGTTGGTGTCGTACCGGTTCCCGATCCGAGACTGGCTGCGCTGGCGGCGATTGTGAATCCACAAAGGGTGTTACCTACCACCATGGAATTTGTGGATATTGCCGGACTGGTTGCCGGTGCCTCCAAGGGTGAGGGGTTGGGTAACAAGTTCCTCGCCAATATCCGCGAGACTGATGCCATTGTGCATGTCGTGCGCTGTTTCCAGGACGATAACGTGGTACACGTTGAGGGCAAGATAGATCCGCTGTCCGATATCGAGGTCATCAATACCGAGCTGGCGCTGGCCGATCTGGAGACTGTGGAAAAAGCCATACACCGGGCTGGTAAAGTTGCCAAAAGCGGTGACAAGGCCGCCAGGTCCAGGCTGGTTGTCCTTGAACAGCTTAGGACTCACCTCGACGAGGGGCACATGGCACGTGCCATGGATATGGGCGATGACGACCGGGCAGAGCTGTATGACCTTCATCTGCTGACCATCAAACCCACCATGTATATCGCCAATGTTGCCGAAGATGGATTCCGTAACAACCCCCAGCTCGACGCCGTGCGTGAACTGGCGGAACGGGAGGGTGCTGTCGCGGTGCCCGTGTGTGCAGCCATCGAGGCCGAGCTGGTTGAGCTGGACGAGGAAGACCAGCGCGCCTTTCTGCACGAGCTGGGACTCGAGGAACCCGGCCTGAACCGGGTAATACGTGCCGGCTATCTCCTGCTCGGGCTGCATACCTATTTCACCGCCGGGGTGAAGGAAGTCCGCGCCTGGACGGTACGCATCGGTGCTACCGCGCCACAGGCGGCCGGGGCTATCCACACAGATTTCGCGAAAGGTTTTATCCGGGCGGAAGTGACATCCTTCGATGACTTTACCGACTGTAAAGGCGAACAGGGTGCCAGGGAGGCCGGAAAACTGCGTCTGGAAGGCAAAGACTATGTCGTGCAGGACGGAGATGTCATGCACTTCCGATTCAACGTCTAACTGGACAGCAGGCCGTTAAATTTCTACAATTCCGCCTCTTTGCGCGGCCGAACCGGGGCCGCGTCCGAACTATGGCAAGGTAGCTCAGTTGGTTAGAGCACAGCACTCATAATGCTGGGGTCGGCGGTTCGAGCCCGCCCCTTGCTACCAAACATTTCATTACCTATCAATGTGTCACGTTCACCTGGATGTGGCTCAGGCCTGGCGCAGGATCACCAGTGCGGGACTTTTGCGGGACATTTGCCCGCAAACCTGTTCCGCTGCCTTAATCAGGTTACCCAGTTCCGCGCCAGAGTAATGCGTCGTTATGCGTCCTGACGTGTGGCCGAGCAGATCCTGCCGATCCTCAAACGATACACCGGCCGTCCGCAATCGGCGCCCGAAGGTATGCTTGAGGTCATGCACCCTGATTCTCCGGAATCCTTCCGAGCAGGGTTTGCCAGAGTGTTGTTCGTAACAGTTGGCGGCTTTTTCTCTGACACGCTTCCATGCGTTGTTGTTTATTCGGGCGACGGGTTTTTCCTTGAAGGTGAAGACGAATTCATGTGCGATATTCCGAAGCTGCTCGATCACTGATCTAGCCACCCGGTTTAAAACCACTAGTCGGTCCTCTTTGTTCTTCACAATGTCAGCGGGAATAATGAATACCGAAGTACACATTATGAAAAGCTTTCCATAAAGCTTATTGTGGGAGGTAACTTGCAGGCCAAGCTGTAGAAATTTCAATTCATACCTTAATTTTCTTAAAGACACGATTTGGAAGGCCGAAGGGCAGGTTTTCAGGCGAAAGTCGACTTTTAGTGGCTAGTAATATTGGCTTTCACTAAACAGGTATTAACGACCCGTTCCTGCCGTTCAGCCGAAATTCCTGAACGGCAACGATGTAGTAAAAACGGTCATT
>Ga0209567_10001430_pt1 | contig 12312 bp, 4 predicted proteins | sample COG_12_FD_184756 | JGI IMG/M metagenome (GOLD analysis project Ga0209567, IMG submission 184756) | Pelagic marine sediment microbial communities from the LTER site Helgoland, North Sea, for post-phytoplankton bloom and carbon turnover... | ecosystem: Environmental > Aquatic > Marine > Neritic...
TCGCAGGCGATTCGTGACGTCAAGGAGCAGGAGGTCTACTTCGGCGAGATCCCGGTGATGACCGAGAACGGTACGTTCATCATCAACGGGACCGAGCGGGTGATCGTCAGCCAGCTGCACCGCTCCCCGGGCGTCGTGTTCGAGGAGAACATTCACCCGAACGGCACGCGACTGTTCTCGTCGCGCATCATCCCGTTTCGCGGTTCGTGGGTCGAGTTTACGCTCGACATCCACGATGTGATCCACGTCCACATCGACAAGAAGAAGAAGTTCCCGGCCACGGCCCTGCTGAGGGCATTCGGATACGGGACCAACGCGGACATCCTCGACCTCTTCTACGAGACCCGAACGGTCTATCCCGAGGATCTCGAGGACGACAGGGGTGCGCGTCGCGAGGTGATCGGCGCCATGGTCGCTGAGTCGGTCATGGATCCCGAGCGTGAAAAAGAGAAGACCGTCACCCTCGAGCTGAAGGGCTTCGACCCCGACGTCGAGGACGCCGAGCCCGTGTTTCTGGCCGACGCCCCCTACGATCCCGAGACCGATGAGTGGCTGGCCGACGTGGGTGACCAGCTCGATGACACACTGGCGCGGCGCTTCATCGGCGCCGGACTCACCGAGGTGCCCGTCTACAACGATCCGGAGGTCTTTCTGGCCCGTCGCGGCGAGGAGATCACCGAGGAGCTGCTCGATCGCGTCGTGCGCGCCGAGGTCGAGGAGTTCGAGATCTACTCCAGCGCGACCTTCATTCCGCTGCGCGGCGGCTACGAGGACCTCACGGTACGCCGCGATTGGAGCCAGAATCCGCAACTGGCCGCCGACGCCTACGACCCGTCGAGCGGCGAAGTGCTGGCCGAGAAGGGCGAAGAGTTCAACTCGAAGCTGTTTGCGGCGCTCAAGAAGGCGAAGGTCCGCGACGTTCTGGTGTTCACCGGAGGCCCGCGCGGCGAGTCGCCGTTGATCAAGAACACCCTCGCCAAGGACCCGACCGGGGGCGAGGCTGCTGCCCTGCATTCGATCTACTCGCTCATCCGGCCCGGTGACGCGCCCAACCTCGAGACGGCACGGCTGGCCCTGGAACGGCTGTTCTTCAATCCGAAGAGGTACGATCTGGGTCGGGTCGGACGGCACAAGGTGAATCAGCGCCTCAAAGAGGTCTATAGGCTGTTGGATCTGGAGCTGCCGGACGCCAACACCACGGTGCTCACGCCTTCCGACTTCGTGACGATCATCCGGTACCTGGTCGAGCTGCATGAAGGCCGCGGCTACACCGACGATATCGACCACCTCGGCAACCGCCGCGTGCGTTCGATCGGCGAGTTGATCGCCAACCAGTTTTCCGTCGGACTGTCCCGCATGGCGCGGCTGGTTCGCGAGCGCATGTCGATCAACAGCGACCCCGACAAGATGTCGATCGACGACCTGATCAACGCGCGCACGGTGAGTGCCGTGATCCAGGCGTTCTTCGGCAGCTCGCAGCTCAGTCAGTTCATGGACCAGACGAACCCACTGGCGGAGCTCACGCACAAGCGGCGGCTGAGCGCGCTGGGGCCGGGCGGCCTGACCCGCGAGCGGGCGGGCTTCGAAGTCCGCGACGTGCACTACTCGCACTACGGGCGAATGTGTCCGATCGAGACGCCGGAGGGCCCGAACATCGGGCTCATCACCTCGATGACGACCTACTCTCGGCTCAACGAGCTGGGATTTCTCGAGACACCTTACCGGCGTGTCGTGGACGGGACCGTCACGGACGAGATCGTTTGGCTGTCGGCTAGCGAGGAAGAGGACTACGCGGTGGCCCAGGCCAACGCGGCCCTCAGTCCCGACGGCACGTTCAAGCGGGACCTCGTCCTCTGCCGGCGCCGCGACGACTACCCGCTTCTGCCGCCGGACGAGATCGACTTCATGGACGTGGCCCCGGACCAGCTGGTCGCGGTGTCGCCGTCCCTGATCCCGTTCCTCGAGCACGACGACGCGAACCGGGCCCTGATGGGCTCCAACATGCAACGGCAGGCAGTGCCGCTCCTCTTCCCGGAGTCGCCGTTCGTCGGCACGGGTCTCGAAGACAAGGTCGCCAGCAACTCGGGCGCCGTGGTTACGGCCCGCCGGGCTGGCAAAGTCACCCGGGTGACGGCCGATGAGATCGTGATCGACACGGGCGCGCGCCGGGGCGGAGCCGCGAACGTGCCGCTGGCCCGACTGTCGCAGTACGACCGATACAAGCTCAAGAAGTTCTGGCGCACCAACCAGGACACGGCCATCAACCAGCGGCCGATCGTCCGCATGGGCGACAAGGTGGCGCAGGGCGACGTGATTGCCGATGGCGCGGCCACCGACTACGGCTCGCTCGCTCTGGGGCACAACGTGGTGGTTGCCTTCATGCCCTGGTACGGGCACAACTTCGAAGACGCGATCGTGGTCTCGGAGCGACTGGTGAAGGATGACGCGTTCACTTCGGTCCACATTCAGGAGTTGGAGCTCCACGTGCGCGACACGAAGCGTGGCATGGAGGAGATCACCGACGAGATCCCCAACGTGGCCGAGGAAGCGCTGGTGGACCTTGACGATCGCGGGATCATTCGAATCGGCGCGCCGGTGACGTCCGGAGACATTCTGGTCGGCAAGATCACACCCAAGGGTGAGACCGAGCTGTCGCCCGAAGAGAAGCTGCTCACCGCCATCTTCGGTGAGAAGGCCAAAGACGTGAAGGACAGCTCGCTGCGGGTGCCGCCGGGCGTGTCGGGCACCGTGATCGATGTGAAGATCTTCTCGCGGCGCATCGACGATCCGATTCTGGAGCGCGAGCACGGCGAGCGGATTGCGGAGCTGCGCGAGACGGAGCGGGAAGAGATCACGCGGGTCACCGAGGCGCGTGACGATGAGCTTCGGGAGCGCCTTTCCGGACAGACGGTGGCGCTGTGCCTCAAGCGCGGCACGATCGAGCCGTACTTCAAGGAGGGCAAGAAGCTCGGCGCCTCGAATCTGGGCGACGTGGACTTCGGGGAGATCGACCTCTCGACGCTGAAGGTCAAGAACGACAAGGCCAACAAGGCGATCCGTCAGGTGATCGAGGAGGCCAAGCAGCGGGTGGAGCGCATCCGCGAGCGCACCGAGGACGGAATCGACAAGGTGTTCCAGCCCGACGAGCTCTCGCCTGGCGTGGTGCAACTGGTCAAGGTCTACCTGGCCGAGAAGCGCAAGATCTCGGTTGGCGACAAGATGGCCGGACGGCACGGGAACAAGGGCATCATCGCCCGCGTCGTTCCCGAGGAGGACATGCCGTACCTGCCCGACGGCACGCCGATCGATATCGCGCTCAATCCGCTTGGCGTTCCGAGCCGAATGAACGTCGGACAGATTCTCGAAACGCATCTCGGGTGGGCGGCGAACATCCTCGGCTTCAATGCCTACACGCCGGTATTCCAGGGTGCGACCGAGGATGAAATCGGAGCTCTCCTGAAGATCGCCGGGTCCGTGTGGGCGGGTCAGGCCCTCAACTCGGGTGTCCCGGTGCCCGACATCAGCGCCGAGCAGATCCAGGAGCTGATCCAGGCAATTCAGGCGTATGAGCTCACGCCCGCGGCTTCCAAGGCGAAGACCAACGGGGCGTCCAGCGCCGGCCTCGGCCGGTCCCTGGACTCGTACCTGGAGGGAAGACTTCCGAAGCCGGTGCGCAAGCTGATGAACGACCTCGGCGCGTACGTCGGGGAGGTCGCTCGGAAGCTGGCGGACACTTCATCGGCGTCCGGGATGAAGAGGGCCGGGTGGTCCAAGGCCTCGGCCCTGACCGGCAGCGGCCACGTCAAGAAGGGGTTGGACGCCGCCGCCGTCGAGCTGATGAACAAGGCGGGCCTCAAGGCCGGCGGAAAGATGCGGCTCCGTGACGGGCGAACCGGTGAGGAGTTCGATGCCGACGTCACGGTCGGCGAGATCTACATGATGAAGCTGTCTCACCTGGTGGACGACAAGATCCACGCCCGCTCGATCGGGCCCTACAGCCTGGTGACGCAGCAGCCGCTGGCCGGTAAGGCGCAGTTCGGCGGACAGCGCTTCGGTGAGATGGAAGTGTGGGCTCTCGAGGCGTATGGAGCCGCGCACACGCTGCAGGAGATGCTGACCGTCAAGTCGGACGACGTGACCGGCCGCAGCCGCGTCTACGAGGCGATCGTCAAGGGAGACAACCTACCGAAGCCGGGTGTGCCGGAGAGCTTCAACGTGCTGGTGAAGGAGCTCCAGGCGCTCGGACTGAGCGTCACGCTCGGTGGTGAAGAAGGCGGCGGGATCTTTTGAGGGGTCCTGCCACGGAAGCGATGAGATCCGGCATGTTAACGGCGACACCAGAGGTCAATAAGGTATGATCGATTTTCCGAGACACCGCGACGCAGCTCCGGCCGACTTCGACTGGATCCAGATCAAGATCGCCTCGCCCGAGGAGATCCGATCCTGGAGCTATGGCGAGGTCACCAAGCCCGAGACGATCAACTATCGATCGTTCAAGCCGGAGCGCGACGGTCTTTTCTGTGAGCGCATCTTCGGTCCCGTAAAGGACTGGGAGTGTCACTGCGGGAAGTTCAAGCGCATCCGCTATCGCGGACACGTCTGCGACAAGTGTGGGGTCGAGGTCACGCTGTCCAAGGTGCGCCGGGAGCGCATGGGGCATATCGAGCTGGCTGTGCCGGTCGCGCACATCTGGTTCTTCAAGACGCTGCCCTCGCAGATGGGCTACCTCCTGGGCATGAAGCTGCGTGACCTCGAGAAGGTCATTTACTACGCCGCCTTCGTGGTCACCAACCCGGGCAAGCAGGAAGTGGAAGTCCAGCAGATCCTGGAAGAGGACGAGTACTGGGAGCTGTCTGCACAGGCCAAAGAGATGGGCGACACGGCGTTCAGCGCCGAAATCGGGGCAGAGGGCGTCCGTACGCTCCTGCGCCAGCTCGACGTCGACCGCCTGTCCGAAAGTCTGCGCGTGGAGGTAGCCGAGGAGACGAGCAAGCACCGCAAGAAGAAGAAGCTCAAGCGCTTAAAGGTCATCGATGCGATCCGGAACAGCGACACCGACCCGGTGAAGCGGAACAACCCGGAGAACTTCATCATGGACGTGATTCCGGTCATTCCTCCGGATCTGCGTCCTCTGGTGCCGTTGGACGGTGGCCGTTTCGCGACCTCGGACTTGAACGACCTGTACCGGCGCGTCATCAACCGCAACAACCGGCTCAAGAAGCTGCTCGAGATGCGGGCGCCGGAGGTCATCCTGCGCAACGAGAAGCGCATGTTGCAGGAAGCGGTCGACGCGCTGTTTGACAACGGACGGCGCGGGAAGGCGATCCGCGGTCGGGGCAAGCGGCCTCTCAAGTCGCTCTCCGACATGCTGAAGGGCAAGCAGGGGCGCTTCCGGCAGAACCTGCTCGGAAAGCGGGTGGACTATTCCGGTCGTTCGGTGATCGTCGTCGGGCCGGAGCTCAACCTGCACCAGTGCGGGCTCCCGAAGATCATGGCCGTCGAGCTCTTCAAGCCGTTTATCATCCACGAGCTCGAGCGGCGCGGGCTGGCCGAAACGGTCAAGCGCGCCAAGAAGCTGGTCGAGCGCGAGGACCCGGCGGTATACGAGGTCCTGGAAGACATCATCAAGGACCACCCGGTCCTTCTCAACCGGGCCCCGACGCTTCACCGCCTCGGGATCCAGGCGTTCGAGCCCGTCCTGGTGGAGGGGAAGGCGATCCGCATCCACCCGCTGGTGTGCGCCGCCTTCAACGCTGACTTCGACGGTGACCAGATGGCCGTGCACCTGCCGCTGAGCTTTGAGTCACAGCTCGAGTCGCGCGTGCTCATGCTGTCGGCCAACAACATCCTGAAGCCGTCCAACGGACGTCCGATCACGTCGCCGTCGCAGGACATGGTGCTCGGTTGCTACTACGTAACCAAGCTGCCGCGGGATTTCGAGAAGCGCGCGGCCGGCAAAGACCTGCCGACCTTCGCCAGTGCGTTCGAAGTCGAGATGGCGCTGGCAAACGGCTACCTGCACTCGACGGAGACGACGCCCAACTACCAGCTGCCGATCCTGTATCTGGTCGAGGACAAGTGGGTGCCGACGACGGTGGGACGTGTGCTGTTCAACGCGATCCTCCCGGAGGGTCTGCCGTTCGTCAACGTGACGATGGGCAAGGGCTCGCTTGGAGACCTGGTGTTTGAGGCCTTCCGGAACGTGGGCCTCAAGGAGACGACGGAGTTCCTGGACCGCCTCAAGGCGTTCGGCTTCCGTTCCGCGACCGAAGCTGGAATCTCGGTCGGGATGGAGGACATGGAAATCCCACCCGAGAAGCGGGAGATCCTGGCTGAGGCTCAGGCCGACGTAGATCGCTTCACCAAGGCGTACCAGCGCGGAGTGATCTCGTTCGGAGAGCGCTACAACAAGGTCATCGACGCGTGGACGCATGCGAACAACGACGTCGCCGACGCCATGGTCAAGGGGATGGCCCACTCGCGGGGCGGTTTCAACCCGATCTACATGATGTTCGACTCGGGTTCGCGTGGCTCCCGCGACCAGATTCGTCAGCTGGCCGGCATGCGAGGCCTCATGGCCAAGCCGCAGAAGAAGCTGACCGGCGGCATCGGCGAGATCATCGAGAGTCCGATTCGCTCCAATTTCCGTGAGGGCCTGACCGTGCTCGAGTACTTCATCTCGACCCACGGGGCCCGAAAGGGTCTGGCGGATACGGCGCTCAAGACGGCCGACGCCGGCTATCTGACCCGCCGGCTGGTGGACGTCGCTCAGGATCTGACGATCACCGAAGAGGACTGCGGCACCGTCCTGGGCCTCGAGGTCACGGCGCTGAAGGAGGGCGAAGACATCATCGAGCCGCTCAAGGACCGCGTGGTCGGAAACGTGGCGGCCGAGAAGGTGGTGGATCCGATCGATGAGGAGCGGCTCTGCAAGGCTGGCCAACTGATCGACGACGAGGTCGCGGAGAAGATCGACGAAGCCGGCATCCAGGCCGTGAAGATCCGCTCCGTTTTGACCTGCGAGTCGCGGCGCGGCGTATGCCGCCAGTGCTACGGCCGCAATCTGGCGACCATGGAGATGGTCGATCTGGGTGAGGCCGTCGGCATTCTGGCCGCCCAGTCGATTGGCGAGCCGGGCACGCAGCTCACGCTGCGGACGTTCCACATCGGTGGAACCGCCGCCCGCATCGCCGCCCAGACGCACCGGCGGTCGAAGCTGCAGGGAACGGTCGGGTTCGAGCGCATCGCGTTCGTCCAGACGCCGGAGAAGACCCACGTGGTGACGAGCCGCGAGGGTCAGATTCTCATGCGGACGACCGAAGACAGGGTCCGCTCACGCCTGGCGGTGCCCTACGGCGCGACGCTCCACGTGGACGACGGTCAGGAAGTAGCGCCGGGTGACCTGCTCTTCTCCTGGGATCCGTACTCGGAGCCGATCGTGGCGGACCACGTCGGAAAGGTCCGCTTCTCGGACATCGTTCCGGAGGAGACGATGCGCGAGGAGCTCGACGAGGCTACGGGCCGACGTCAGCTGGTGATCATCGAGGATCGAGACAAGAAGCTCCATCCGCGGATCGAGATCGCCGACACGAAAGGCAAGAAGCTTCGCGAGTTCATCGTTCCGGTGGGCGCCCAGATTCTGGTGCACGACGGAGAGAAGGTGAACCCCGGCGATATCATGGCCAAAATCAGCCGCGAGGCCTACAAGACCCGCGACATCACCGGTGGTCTGCCGCGGGTGGCTGAGCTGTTCGAAGCCCGGCGGCCCAAGGACCCCGCGACCATTACGGAGGTCGACGGCACCATCTCCTTCGGCGGTATCAAGCGCGGAAAGCGTGAGATCCTGGTGACGATGGAGGATGGCGAAGAGCCGGTGTACAGCGTGCCTGTCGGCAAGCACCTTCGCGTTCATGAGGGCGATCACGTGCGGGCGGGTGACCGTCTATCGGAGGGGCCCGTCAACCCGCACGATATTCTGCGCGTCAAAGGACCACGGGCCGTACAGGAGTACCTGCTGAACGAGATTCAGGAGGTATACCGACTCCAGGGTGTGCGCATCAACGACAAGCACATCGGAGCCATCGTACGCCAGATGCTCCAGAAGGTCCGGATCACCGAGCCGGGCGACACGGATTACCTGGAGGGCGAGCACGTGGATCGCATGGAGTTCCGCGACCGCACTCGCGAAGTCCTGGCCGAGGGATCCGCGCCACCGAGGGCGGAGCCGGTCCTGCTGGGGATCACGAAGTCATCTCTGACGACGGAGTCGTTCATCAGCGCGGCCTCCTTCCAGGAAACGACCCGCGTCCTGACGGATGCGGCCGTGCGGGGAGCTCGCGACGAGCTCCGGGGGCTCAAGGAGAACATCATCATCGGCCATCTGGTCCCGGCTGGGACTGGCGTGCACCGCTATCAGGACATCGAGTTCCTGGTCGACGAAGCGCAGCAGAAGGAGCTCGATGCGCTGCGCCGCGTCGCCCCGACGGAGGAGGAGCGGAGCCTGTTTGCCGATCTGCGCGAAGCGGCGGCTGAGTCAGCGGCGGCGCAGGAGGTTGGGCAGCCGGCGCAGACCTGACGCGAAGACCCGTCGGGAGACAGGGCTGGAGGGCCGCGGATGGCCCCCCAGCCCTTTCTTGACACTCCCGGAGACCGCCCGTAACTTCTTCAGTCTGCCGATTTTCCGGTCGGCAGGACGATCTCATACGGGGACAAATTGTCCCCGCTTTGTTTCTACAACCCCACAACAGCCTCTCGGGGCATCAGTGGGGACGTGTGTGCCGAAGAGCCACGAACGGTGAATGCCGACCATTAACCAACTGGTCCGGAAGGGCCGCAAGCAAACCGAGAAGAAGCGTAAGGCGCCCGCCCTCGAGCGGAATCCGCAAAAGCGGGGCGTGTGCACGCGCGTCTACACGACGACGCCCAAGAAGCCGAATTCGGCCCTCCGCAAGGTGGCCCGCGTGCGGCTGACGAACGGTTACGAAGTGACCGCATATATCCCGGGCGAAGGTCACAACCTGCAGGAACACAGCATCGTCCTCCTCCGGGGTGGCCGAGTAAAGGACCTTCCTGGCGTGCGCTACCATATCGTAAGGGGCACGCTTGACGCCTCGGGGGTTCAGGACCGACGCCAGGGGCGCTCCAAGTACGGCACGAAGCGCTAAACGGCGGAGGCCACCCAAGGTGGCCGTCGCGACAATCTGAGAAACGGCCCGGCCGTCTGCATTGGCCGGGTCGTCGTACAAGGGACAGTACATGGCACGAAGGCAGAGGGCAGAGACTCGAGACATCCCGGCCGATCCACGATACGGCAGCCAGGAGGTCGCGAAGTTCATCAACGTACTGATGTACGACGGCAAGAAGTCGACGGCCGAGTCGATCTTTCATGAGGCGATGCGGATCATCGAGGAGAAGACCGGGCAACCGGCGCTGAACGTGTTTCGACAGGCGATTCAGAACGCCCGCCCGATTCTCGAGGTGCGCAGCCGCCGCGTCGGTGGAGCCACGTATCAGGTCCCGATGGAGGTATCGCAGGCGAGAAGGGACTCGCTGGCCCGACGCTGGCTCATCAGCTACTCGCGGCAGCGCGCCGGCAAGTCGATGGCGGACCGCCTGGCCGGAGAGCTGCTCGACGCGGCTCGCAGCGACGGTGGTGCGGTGAAGAAGAAAGAGGACGTCCACCGTATGGCTGAAGCAAACAAGGCGTTCGCTCACTACCGGTGGTAGGAGGCGATCGCCCGACGACGTCCCTCCGCGAGTTCGCAGTCGCCCGGTGACGAGCCAGCAGTCTTCGCTGTGCACCGGTCGACAGATACTCGCTTCGGGATCGTCGCCTGAGTCGATCGCACGACCGCCGGCACTGAGGGAACTGAAGGAGGGTGGGTGAGGCTCGCTCCGGGATCCTCGCCTGAGTCGATCGCCGGCACGGTTCGCCGCACGATCGCACGACCAGCGGCACTGAGGGAACTGAAGGAGAGGGTGGCTGGAGAGGGCTGCAGGGTGAGCGCGCGGGAAGCCGCGTGAAGTGAGAAGAAACGAACATACGAAGCGAATAGATAGAACAGACCGATGGCCAGACGGACAGAACTCACGAACCTGCGCAACATCGGCATCATGGCGCACATCGATGCCGGTAAGACGACCACGACGGAGCGCGTCCTCTACTACACGGGGCGGACGCACCGGATGGGAGAGGTGCATCACGGCGACGCCACCATGGACTGGATGGAGCAGGAGCAGGAGCGCGGCATCACGATCACGTCCGCCGCGACGACCTGCTACTGGAAGCGCGACGACGAGGATTACCGCATCAACATCATCGACACGCCGGGGCACGTGGACTTCACGGTCGAGGTGGAGCGCAGCCTGCGCGTCCTCGATGGAGCCGTGGCACTCTTCTGCGCCGTCGGCGGTGTGGAGCCCCAGTCGGAGACGGTGTGGCGTCAGGCCGACCGGTATGGAGTTCCGAGGATCGCGTTCGTCAACAAGATGGACCGCGTCGGCGCGGACTTCGAGCACGTGGTGACCATGATGCGGGAGCGGCTGGGTGCGAACCCCGCGCCGGTCCAGTACCCGCTCGGCGAGGGTGAGCTGTTCACCGGCCTGGTCGACATCATTCGCGAGGTCGAGATCGTCTACGACAGCGACTCGCTCGGCAGCACGTGGACCGAGGGACCGGTTCCGGATGCCCTCAAGGGTCGCATTGGCGAGCTCCGGGCCGAGCTGATCGAGGTGTCGGTCGAGCACGACGAGGAGCTGCTGGAGAAGTACCTGGATGGACAGGAGCTCACCGAGGACGAGGTTCGGCGCGCGGTCAGAGCGGCCACGATCGCCGGCGCCATCACTCCGGTGCTGTGCGGCAGCGCGTTCAAGAACAAGGGCGTTCAGCGGTTGCTGGACGCGGTGGTGGACTTCCTGCCCAATCCGGAGGAAGTCCCGCCGGTCAAGGGCCACCTCCCGCACCAGGACGAGCACGAGGCGAGCCGCGAGCCATCGGTAGACGCGCCGTTCTCGGCTCTCGCGTTCAAGGTGGCTACCGATCCGTACGTCGGGCGTCTGACATACTTCCGGGTCTACTCGGGAAAGCTGCAGGCCGGCTCTCACGTGCTGAACACGACCGCGGACAAGAAAGAACGCGTTTCGCGGCTGCTGCAGATGCACGCCAACAAGCGCGAGGAGCGGGAAGAGGTGTACGCGGGCGACATTGCCGCCGCGATCGGTCTCAAGTTCACCAAGACCGGCCACACCCTCAGCGACAAGGACGATCCGATCGTCCTCGAATCGATGAGCTTTCCGGAGCCCGTGATCCGAGTCGCGATCGAGCCGAAGACGAAGGTCGACCAGGACAAGCTCTCGGAGGCGCTCCAGAAGCTGGCCGATGAGGACCCGACTTTCCGCGTCCATACGGACGAGGAGACGGGTCAGACAATCATCAGCGGCATGGGCGAGTTGCACCTCGAGATCATCGTTGACCGAATGCAGCGCGAGTTCAAGGTCGATGCGAACGTCGGCCGGCCGCAGGTGGCGTACCGGGAGACGATCCGCAAGCCGGTGGAGAAGGTGGAGGGCAAGTTCGTCCGCCAGACGGGTGGACGCGGACAGTACGGCCACGTGGTGATCAACCTCGAGCCGACGGAGCCCGGCGCGGGTTTCGTGTTCGAGAACGAGATTCACGGCGGCGCGATTCCCCGCGAGTACATCGGGTCGGTGGAGCAGGGGATCCGGGAGGCCCTGGATTCCGGCATCGTCGCCGGATACCCGATCATCGACGTGAAGGCCACCCTGATCGACGGCTCATACCACGACGTGGACTCGAGCGAGATGGCGTTCAAGATCGCCGGTTCGATGGCTCTCAAGGAAGGCGCGCGTCGCGGCGAGCCCGTGCTGCTGGAGCCGATCATGGACGTCGAAGTGATCACGCCCGAGGAGTATTTGGGCGAGGTCATGGGTGATCTTTCCAGCCGGCGCGGCAAGATCGGCGGCATGACGCAGCGCACCGGCGCTCAGGTTATCGGGGCCTCTGTCCCGCTGGCCGAGATGTTCGGCTACGCGACGACCCTCCGCTCGCTGAGCCAGGGCCGAGCCGTGTACTCGATGCAGTTCTCTCATTACGACGCGGTCCCCAAGGCGAAGGCCGAGGAGATCGTCTCATCACTGGGCGGGGCCGGGAGGCGATAGAGGCTCCCCGCGACGACGGGAGCGACGGTCGCTCCCTCAAGACACGGAGATAGGTGACGGATGGCGAAGGCGAAGTTTGAGCGGACGAAGCCGCACGTAAACGTGGGTACGATCGGACACGTGGACCACGGGAAG
>Ga0209567_10001432_pt1 | contig 12300 bp, 9 predicted proteins | sample COG_12_FD_184756 | JGI IMG/M metagenome (GOLD analysis project Ga0209567, IMG submission 184756) | Pelagic marine sediment microbial communities from the LTER site Helgoland, North Sea, for post-phytoplankton bloom and carbon turnover... | ecosystem: Environmental > Aquatic > Marine > Neritic...
GGCTATCAGAACCAGGCGCTCGCTGATCGCTACACGTCGCTCGTACAGCGGGTCCGTGATGCTGACGGAAGCAGCGATGAACTGACAGAGGTCGTCGCGAAGAGCTATTTCAAATTACTCAGCTACAAGGACGAATACGAAGTCGCACGGCTGCATACACAGACCGGGTTCCTGGAGTCGATCCGTGAATCATACGGCGATAAGGCCAAAGTCAGTTTTCACATGGCGCCACCGCTTCTCAGTCGTAAAAAGGACGGTCGCGGCCGGCCGCGGAAAAAGGAGTTTGGCGCAGGGACCATTCCACTGCTCAAATTGCTGGCAAAGCTGCGCGGCTTGCGCGGGACGAAACTCGATGTCTTTGCCCTGTCGGCAGATCGTCGCACCGAGCGTGCGCTGGTCAGGGAATTCGAGGACCGGGTCGATGAACTAATGCCGACGCTCAGCGAAAGCAATGCAGTTCGTATTCTCGAGGTCTTCGCGTCCTACATGGACATTCGTGGTTACGGCCCGGTCAAAGACCAGGCGATCGACGACGTGCGATCTCGCCTGGCTACGAAAACGAGTACCCAAAGCGCTCAATAACGGCGCGATCCTTATCGGCAATCAGGTCACGCAACTCATCGTTGTAGTAGTCCTGGTAAGGACCGTGATGCGTCGTATTGGTCGGCGGCTGTTGCTCGATAAATTGCCGTTCCTCGCGGCTCAGCTCCCTGCCGCAAGCCGGCAATGCGCCGAGCAGATCTTCTCGCAGGCTCTCCATGCCGATAATTCGCGGCTCCTTCGCCCCCGTATACATGCGCTCATACATGAATGAATAGAAGCCGATATTGTCATCCCGCAGTGGCCCAATGCACTCGCGAGTCAGGTTGATGCCACGAGGCCGGTAATGATCGGGCAGAGTTTGCTGCAGCGCGTCCAACCGTCCCGGCGACTCCGACAGGTTCACCAGATTTGTAACCGTGGCGTTGAAATCGAGCCGCCTGTCATCGCTGACGATTCTGAAGAGCGGGTTCGGTTTCTCCATCGACGCCTGGAATGAGTACCAGGAAACATAGTAAGACCATGGGTTACGAACGCTGCCGAGAACCGGCAGCTGATGGTATTCCACAGGCAATTCAGAGTACGGCAGGTGATAGCCGATCATCTTCGCCGACGATTCGAACTGCTGCAGGAACGACAAAACGAAAGTACCACCTGACTTGTGCAGGTGAACAAAGACAAACTGATCGGTAACGATCATGGATCGCTGAGTGGAATACCGTTCGGCAGAAGAGTGCCCAGGTTCCTGTCCGCCTGTGCGACATGTTCCAGGATGTCCGGCTCGGGCAGGAAATCACAAATGATGTGCGTCCTGTAAATCGAATCGTCGCCGTTGTAAACCGCATGTCGGGCCAGGTTGTTGATCGCCCACACCTCACCAACCTGCATGTGATAACAATGTTCGTGAACGTACATATCGACACGGTCGTTGGTCACGACAGGGACGTGAATACGGACGGTCTTGTCGAAATACGGGCCGTAGTCGACGTGTTGCCTGATCCAGTCCCCCGGACCAAGCCTGGCGAGCAGGCACCTGAGTGGCTTGGTGCCAATGGTCTCGTTGATCAGTTCCTTCATATACGGCAGCGTCGCCAGGATCGAGCGGTCTTCGACCGGCTTGAATCCCTCGGCCCTTGCATGACCACGCAGGAAGATCGCATTGGCCTTTTGGTGCAGGTTTACGCGCCCCGCCCGGCTGCCCCAGGCATTGTCTGGAATGGTCTCGAATTCCGCCGTCAGACGATCTGCATCGACCTGCATATCCAGCCGGCTGCAACCGCCGACGAGCGTGTGCTTGTCTACTGGCCCGTAATCGTCGAGCACTGCCAGGAACGGATCGGTCTGTATGTTCATGTGTGTAGTTTAACGCAGGAGTCTGGATTACGTGCGGTTGACGCGTTTCCTGCTCATTTCAAGAGCCGGATCACTGACAGCATGCTGATGATGGTGTCAATTGGTATCAGCAGGCCTTAGCGCCGCAATTCGTTCGTCGTCCCAACCGAGTTCGCGCATTACCTCTTCCGTGTCCGCGCCGAGCTGCGGCGAGTGGTGTCGTAACGGGGCCGTCTCTCCGTCGACAATTATCGGATCGCGCACGTAGCGATACGCACCTTCGCTCGGGTGCTCGTCCTCCTGCAACAAACCGACGGCCGCGAAGTGAGGATGCTCACCGATCTTTTCAAGATCGACGATCTCCGATGCAGGGATGGAATGCTCGGCACAGAAGTTCAGCCATTCCGATGATGTTTTGGTCTTCACAATGTCATCGAGCAAACCGTACAACTCATCAGAGTGCTTGATGCGTTCGCCACCTGATGCGAAGCGCTCGTCACGCTTGAACTCGGGTCGCCCGGCAAATTCGAAAAAGCGATACCAGTTATCGGTGCTGTACGGCAGTATGACGATCCAGCCATCCTGTGTGCGCCGTGGCCGCCGATGCGGCGTACGAATGCGGCTGTAACTGAAGTCACCGTGCTGCGGCCGGAAAGTCTGCCCGCCGAGGTGCTCGACAAGGTTGAACGCGGCCATTGTCTCAGCCATTGGAATCTCAAGCGTCGCGCCCTTACCGCTTCGTGCCCTGTCAAACAGCGCCGCCGCGATGGCGAACGCCACGTGAACGCCGGCGACCTTGTCCGCCAGGATGCTCGGCACGAGTTGCGGATCGCCGTTCCAGGCGAATGTCGATGCCAGTCCCGACGCAGCCTGGATGACGTCATCGTAAGCCGTCATGTCTGCGTTGGGTCCGCCACTGCCAAATCCATTTGCCATGCAGTAAACAATATTCGGTCGAACTTCTCTTACCTTGTCTTCATCAAATCCAAGGCGCTCGATTGCTTTGCGGCGAATATTTGTGACAAACACGTCGGCCGTCGCAATCAATTCACGCAGTGCTTCGCGACCCGCCTCGGTCTTCAGGTCCAGAAGCACGCTGCGCTTGTTGCGACTCACGCTCATGCTGAACGCGCCCATTTTTGGGTTGCGCATGGGCTCGTAGTCCCTGAGTACATCACCGTCAGGCGATTCGACCCAGATGACGTCGGCGCCCATGTCGGCCAGCATACGGGTCGCAAGCGGCCCCATGATGACCGTTGTCAGGTCGACAACACGAACGCCTTTAAGACACAAGGCCAACAGCTTCACCAAAGTGAATCGACAACACGAGAAACAGGGACGCCAGCACGAGGATCTTCAACATCAGCGGCGCAACAAACCGGAACCAGGCTGTGTATGGCACCTTGCCCAGGGCAAGGGCACCCATGACCAGTGCGCTTGTCGGCACGATCATATTGGTAAAACCATCGCCAAACTGGAACGCCAGCACGGCGGTCTGTTGCGGCACGCCAGTTAGCGTCGCCAGCGGCGACATGATCGGCATCGTGACGAATGCCTGACCGGTGCCCGACGGAATAAAGAAGTTCGTCAGCGACTGTACGATAAGCATGCCGACAGCAGCGACGTCTGCGGGAAAGCCCTGGAGTGCGCCCGCGATCGACATTACGATCGAGTCGATGATCTGCCCGTCCTCAAGCACCACGGCGATCGCACGGGCGAACCCGACGATCAACGCCGGCGCGGTCATCTTGGCACAGCCCTCAAGAAACGTGCGGCTGACCTCACCTGGCCCCATACGCGCAATAAGTGCAGCGATCAAACCGATGCCGAAGAAAATGGTGTTCAATTCCACGATGAACCAGTGGCGGTTCGATGCACCCCAGACAAAAAATACCAGCCCGAGGAAGAACACGATGAGAATAGCGATGCGAGCCCGTGTCATCTGGATGTCATCGGGCGTTTCGAAGCCGGAGCTGTAGTCGATATCGGCAACGTAGCTCGCTGACGGGTCCTTCTGCACTTTCATCGCGTAGCGATAGACATGGTGGAAGCCGAGAGCAAGGAACACGAGCATCATGACAAGCCGCGCTTCCCAACCGGATGTCAGTGGCACGCCCGCGATATTCTGCGCAATGAGTACTCCGAATGGATTAATGCCTGCGCAACCCCAGCCGATGCCATACGGCACCCAGACCATGCCCATGGCGACAACGGCATCCATGCGCATTGCGAGCGTCATGGTGACGATGATCGGTATGAGCGGGACATATTCCTCACCCATTCCGATCGTGAAGGATCCGAGGCTGAACATCGCGAAACACCCGAGGATCAATATCCACGGACTGTGACCGAGATGATGTACTGATCGATGCAATGCAGCATCGATCGCCCCGGTCTTGCGCAGAATCTCGATGACGCCACCGACGATGAAGATGAGAAAGATGATGTCCTGCGCATCCGCGAGGCCTTTCGTTATACCCTCGAGAAAATGCCACGCCGGCAGACTGACCTCTTCCTCTGCGCTGACTGTCTCGTAGGTTCCCGCGACCACCATAGAGCGATTCGGATTGTCCGGATAAGGCACTCGGTCGAATGTACCTTGCGGAACCACGTAGGAAAGCAGCTGAGCGAAGAGGATAAAGGTGAAGATCAGGGCGAGCGAATCAATGTTGATGCCGCGCTTTTGCATGGGGTGCCCCACTTATTATTATTGGACACAAGCATAGCAAATCGCCCGCGGTGGCGGACCCCAACAAGAAAGGCGGCCACCTGGCCGCCTTTTTTTGTCGCGCAAACGCTTGACGTTCGTTTTCTAGATGCGGCGATTGACCCGCTTTCCACGACGGTCGTTACGACGATTTGCTTTCGCACCGCGGCGGTCAAGACGCCTGTCGACCTTGTCGCCCTTGCGATCCAATCTGTCCGACAAGCGCTCACGACCCGCTGCATCGGCGCGATCCGACTTCCTGTCGAGGCGACGATCAACGCGATCGCCTTTTCTGTCCAAACGATCTTCGATGCGATCGCCGCGATTATCGAACGCGTCTTCAACGCGGTCACCGGTGTCTGCAAAAGCTGCTCCGCCGATGACCAGTAATGCAACGCCTACAGTAATTGCTTTCCTGGTATCCATGTCAATTCTCCGTTGTATCCATACAAAGTAGTGCTTTCAGTACCTACAACGGGACTGACGAGGATGGGTTGACAGGAATTATGTCAGGTTCGGGCGGAATCGATGCCAACGACGGTCAAGCCATGTTTCAGGCTCTGCGTGTCCTCGTGACCATCGACCCAGCGACGGAAATGATCAGCTGGCATAGGTTTGGCGATGAAGTAGCCCTGCACGAGATCGCAACCGAGTTTCCGCACGATTGCGTATTGTTGATCCGTCTCGACACCTTCGGCGACGATACCAAGCTGCATCGCTTTACCGAGTGCGATGATTGCCTGCACGACACGCGTATTGGATTCGGAGTCGACGAGTCTCAAGACAAAGCTGCGGTCAATCTTCAACGTCTTGACAGGCAACTCGGCGAGATAGCTCAATGACGAATAGCCCGTACCGAAATCATCAATGTGAATTCCAATGCCGAGCTTTGACAGATCATTCAGGATCGGCCGTGCAATGGTCAGATCCTCAAGCAATGCTGTTTCGGTGAGTTCCAGATTGATCAGCTTGCGATCAATCGATTTGCGCGCCAGGGTTTTCTTCACCAGGCCCACAAGATCTGCGTTTCGAATCTGATGTGCCGACAGATTTACACTCACCGGCACATCCCAACCACCGCCATCACGCCAACCTGCAATTTCATTGCAGACATCGGTCAGGATCGTCTCGAACATCAGATCGGAGATGCCGATCTCCTCACTGAGCGGGATGAAGTCCTGTGGCATGACCATCGTGCCATCGGCTCTGATCCAACGGGCCAGCGCCTCGACGCCCGCCAGTTCACCGGTCTTGACGCACTGCTGTGGCTGATAGAACGCCTTTATCTGGCCGTTCTCGATCGCACTGCGGAACTCGTCCTCCATATCGAATTTGTGCTGCGCCCGGTAACGCATCTCGCTGTGGTAATAAGTGATGCCGGCGTCCAGGCCACGCATCGAGCGGTGTAGCGCGGCCTCAGCACAGCGAAAAATGAGTTGTGAATCGCGGCCGTGTACAGGATGCCACGCTACGCCGATACTCGCTTTGAGGAAGATATCGCGACCGTTGATCAGGAATGGTTGTTCGATCAACTCCTTGACCTGCTGGGCCAGTGCGCGAATCGCAGTATCGTTTTCGACACCTGGCATCAGGACGGCGAACTCGTCAGCCCCGAATCGTCCAATGACCGCCCGGGAACCCTTGCGCTCTTCGCATTGCGCACGGCTCAGGCGATTACCAATCGAGCGTAACAGCTCTGTGCCAGCGTCATACCCCAGCGTCTCGTTGAGAAAGCTGAAACGCTCAATGTCGAGCAGCACGACGACCGAGTCACCGTCGCTTTCTTCTGCCTTGTCGATCATTGCCTGCAGCTCGTCGAGCAACAGATTATGATTCGGCAGCCGGGTTACGGGGTCGTAGTACGCAAGCCTGTGCAACGCCGCAGTTCGTTCTTCCACGCGTTGCTCGAGTTCCTCATTCGCATCTCTAAGCGCCATGTCTGCGTGCCACTTGCCGCACAGCGCAGCCGCCAATTGCCGGCATTCAGCAGCATGGAACGGCTTCTTGAAGAAAAATATCTTGTCTGCGGGCGGGACTTCGGCGTCAAGATTGTCGGTCTTTGCGCTGACTGAGCCCGTGACGATTACGATATTGACGTCGGGGTCGAGCTTGCGAATGCGTTTCGCGGCTTCAATGCCGTCAATGCCCGGAGGCATGCGAATATCGAGAAATACGATCGAGTATTTCTCGCCCGCCTTAACGGAATCTTCGACGGCTTCGACCGCCAATTCGCCCTGGTTGCGAGTCTCGACCGTAAACCTGACTGCGCCGCTCTCATCCACTTCGTCGCCGAACAGGACCTTCTCGAGTTCGGACAGTGTGGTCGTCGCACTATCGGGCTCATAGTCCGCGCCGAGACATCGCAAGTATTCGTCAATGAGCAACACATCGTCATCGACGACGAGAATGCGGTTAGTGGTTGGTTGTTTTGTATTCATCATCGCAACGACTCAGTGCTCACGAACCATGGAAGCAACATCCCGAGCAAGCTGCGAGAACGACAATGGTTTATTGAAGTAGTGCAATTTCAACGGCGGTGGCACACGACGCTGCAGTTCTTCGATCGGCATGTCGGAAAAGCCTGTAACAAATACGATCTCGACATCCGGGTCCAGCTCGCGAATCTGGCTGCCCGCCTCAACCCCGTCAATACCCGGCGGCATGCGTACATCGAGAATGATGACATCAAACGGGTTGCCTTCGTTTGCGGCCTGCCTGGCAAGGTCGATAGCATCGTTGCCCTGGCTGCATGCGACGACATCAAAATGTGGTTCATCGTTGCTGGCATCATTCGGCTCGAACAGTTCGGCAGCTAGCGCATCGAGCGCGCGTATTTCCTGTGTCGACTCTGTATCCGAGAACGCTTCACGATAGGCCTGAAGAATATGTTCGTCGTCATCCGCGATGAGTACACGTATATATTCGTCGTCGTGTTGAGTTCTCATACTCAACCTCCCTGTGCTGCCGGAAGCAGTACATGAAACTCGGCGCCGCACCCTTCGCCCTGGCTGTCAGCAAAGATTCGTCCGCCCATACTGGCGACAGCATTGGCACACCAGTGCAATCCCAGCCCCGTGGTATCCCCTTTGGACTTCGATGTGAATCCACGTTGAAAAATTCTATTGCGAACATCTTCTTCGAACCCTGTGCCGTTGTCGCGGACCGTTAGTTGCACCATTTCCGTGTCGTCGACAACGGTGTTTCTGGCGGACAGCGATATCCTGCCTTTGGCGCTTTTTGCGCGCTCGATGGACTCGTAGGCGTTCAGCATCAGGTTGCCGAGCACCTGCAATAATCCTGACCGGTGCGCGCGTACACGGTAAGCAGTCAGCCCGTCGTCGAGCTCGATATCGATTTCAGTGGGCGCATCCCTGGGAATAACCAAAGCGGCCTCTTCGATGACCTCATCAACTACGAGACTCTCTGCCACTGGAGCAACGTTCGTGAATTTCTCCTGGTCCGAGAGAATGCCCTCAACCTGCCGCGCCTGCGACGCAACAATCCTCAGGTCATCCGTCGCCTCGGCATGCACTGCCACGATGCGATCGAAGGATGCATCCAGGTACTGCACATACTTGCCTGCCTTGTCGGGATCGCGGTCCGCATTCGACAGTTGCTCTACAGCCTCCTTCACATGCAGACCATCAGTTACCTTGAACACCTGGCCGATGCGATCGAGCCCGTTGATCATCGGCGTCATCGCATTGCGGATGTTGTGCAGCACTTCGGCAGCCGTATCGGCTTTGCCAGCCTTGAAGGACTGGTGCAGCAACGCCGCACGAGTCTCGTGCACCTCGCTGTTCAGCCTGTCGTACTGATCCGCAAGCAAGCCGATCTCATCATCGCTATTGAGGTCCAGATTGTCCGACAAGTCACCGCTCTCGCGAATTTTGTCCATATGGCCGGTCAGCTGCTGGATTGGGCGAATGATCGTCCCCTTCATGAACCACCACAGCACAATTACGAGTACAAGACCTGCGACGGCCAGGAATGACAACGCGGCGTTGATGGTTTGCCGACCAAGCCATGTGATATCACGTGGCGTCTTTGAGCTGACAAGAAAATAGGGATTGCCCAATATATCTGCGAGCACGACGCGATTCGTAATGATCTCGTCTGTCATCCTGACCGGCAGTTCCCCGACGGCAATGTCGGATAGCTCTCGCTCGCCTTCTACGACGTAGGCGTCGACGAGCACACCGGAAATATCGACCTCGGTTCGCTCGCTTAGCCGGGCGATCCTGGTCGCATCGAGAAACTGCCCCATTACGACTGCGCCGGCAACCGGCCCGGAGCTGTCAGAGTGCAGTATCGGCTGCGAACTGATCAGCAACGGCCCGAGCGCCGTACGAACGATTCCCACGGTGTTGTGGTCGGCCGTCGCGTGTTCGGTAAGCAACCGCGACGCAGGATCCTCCGCACCCAGTAACTCAAGCTCCGACAGCGGAACCTCTTCCCCATCGACCAGCAGCTGACTCCATTTCAGGCGGCTGCCAAGCTCGTAGACGGCCATCATGTCGAGACCAAGATTTGTCAGTGTCGGCCTGTCGAGATTCGACTTCCTGAAGCCCGTATTCCGCCCGGCCACATATTCGTAGATATCGTCCCAGGGCCCCCAATCGAGGGTGACGGCCAGGAGATTATCTATGTCGGTTTGGATCGCCTGTTCGGCGCGTATCAGGTCGGTGTGTGCGGCGGAGAGCTCGAGTTCTTCGAAGGCTGGTGTGACGACGGCCCGCAGGATCAAAAAAACAACGGCAATAAAGACGGTCATCGCGAGCGACAATCGCAGCGATACTTTTCGCTGAAGCGAGCGTTTTGCCTTCGTATTTGACATAAGCTACCCGGATACCCGACATAAGTCCTTACCGGCTTGACCGAGTGTACGAATCCGGGGCTGCCACAGGCGTGACGCAGCGCACTATCTGGTCACAACAACGTGTACAATCGCCCGTTGAATTTTTAGCGAGACCTGCAAATGTTATTGACCTGGAAGACAAAATTCCCTGCTGCCGCCAATCTTCTTCTGCTGCTGCTTGTACTGCCACAGGCCGCAACGGCGACGATCGTTGAGGTCGAAACGGATCTGGGCACCGTCGAAATCAATTTGTACGACAATGCGACGCCCGCCACCGTCACGAACTTTCTTAACTATGTGAATAGTGGCGCTTTCACCGACTCGATCTTGCATCGATCAGTTCCGGGCTTCGTCATACAGGGTGGCGGCTTCATTACCGACATCAACGCCCAGGTCAGCAATATATCGACCAATCCGGCGGTGACCAATGAACCCGTGTACTCGAATGTGCGCGGCACCATCGCTATGGCGAAACTTGGCGATGATCCGAACAGCGCAACCAGTCAGTGGTTCATAAATCTGGCCAACAACGCGGCAAATCTTGACGCGCAGAATGGCGGTTTCACAGTATTCGGCGAAGTAACGGCAGGCATGGATGTCGTTGACGCAATTGCAGGGCTGCCCCGCTACGACTTTGGGGCAGCATTTACCGATTTGCCACTGCAAAACTACTCATCAGCCGACTTCACCAACAACGTGCCAGTCGACAATACTCACCTGGTCATCGTGACCGCAGTCAACGTCACCGACACGACGGTTGACACTGCAGCGGGCCTGAACCCGACCCCGACAACTCGCAATACCACCCCTCCAGGAAATGGTGGCGGCGGAGGCGGAGGCGGTAGTTTCGCCCTGCTCTCTTTGCTCGCTCTTTTCGGATTCAGTGCGACACGAATACTGCGGAACCGCCGCCAGGCTTCAGACATTCGAGTGTGCCTAGCGTCGGAGACCCCACGCTAGCAGAACATTGCCCGGCATCTGGCCAAACATGCCATAGCCCGAATAGACGAATAATCGCTCGCCATCGACGACGACACCGCTGAGATCGATCGCGCCGCCGTGGCCTGCGATTCCGTTTGTTGTGACGAACTCGCGGTTTGTTTCTATGACCCGCAGTACCTCACCACTGCCAGAATCGAGCAGCCTCAGCTTGCCATCCAGCGCACCCGCGTAGACGACGCCGTTGGCGTGCAAGGGTGCTGCTGAATGACCGTAGTAGAACGAACAGTCCGGCCAGAGATTGTCGGGCTCGCCATCCTGCATCGCGACAAGACCTACGCGCGGTGCCGACGACACATCAATATCGCAGCCACGTTCGACCATCTGCGACCATCGAATCTCGCCATCCGCCAGGTTTAGTGCATGAATGCCTGGCTTTGGCACATAGCCCTTGCGCTGCCGCGGCGGATCAGCAACCGTTACCCAAACCGTATCAGCGGATGTCGACACACCCCAATGAATGCCGCCATTCGACGTACCCATGCTGAGGCGCTGTTCCCATATGACCGCGCCACTGCGATCCGGATCGAGCGCATAGACGTGTCCTGACTTCTGGCCGGCCACGATGATATCTTCGCCGTTCGTGTCTCGCGTTAGCGTTATGCCACCGCCAAAATCGAAATCGGGTCCCGCCTCATCCGGACAGTTGGCACGACCAAGATGGCAGGCCACGTTCCAGATATCACCGGCCAGCGCCTGGAACACCCAGGCCTCACCGCCCGTCTCGATATCGAGGGCGATAACCGAGTCGCTGTTATGGGTCGCGGGCGCTGACATGTTCTGCGCTGTGCCTATATAGAGAACACCGCGCCTGGCGTCGACCGCAGGCGTCGTCCAGACTCCAGCACCTGACGGCCCCCAGATATCGGTGCCGGCGCTGGTTGTTCCGACCTTGCTCGCATTGGGTGTTGTTTCGTATTTCCAGACGATGCTGCCGTCGATCGCGTTGATGGCGGCGACGCCGCCATGCGAGCGGCAGCAAGGATAGGTATCAAGGCCCGCAAGTGCAGTTTCAAATGTCGAGATCGGTACGTACAGCCGGTCGTCGTGGAATGCCAACGAACCGCTGATGACCGACACCGGGAACCAGCGTAATGACGTCTTCCAGCGCATGCGACCGTTATTGGCATTGACGGCGTACACCGTGCCGAGATCATCGGCAAAAAACAGCGTCGGTTTGCCATCACTCGTTGTGTCGAGATTCAGCGACGAACGAACCGAGCTGTTCGCGATAAAACGCCAGTGGATGCAACCCGACTCCTGGTCGAGCGCAAATACATTGCCATTCGATGTGCCCACGAAAAGTGCACCATCGGAGGCAACGGGTTGCGAGCGCATCTCCGTAACGCCCGGGAACGCCAGCGACCACTTCAGCTCGAGGTCGTCGACATTCCGCGGCGAAATCGCAACGCCAGACTCGATCGAACGCCGATTGCCGCTGCCGTATCCCCAGTTACCCGTTGGCGCGGTGCCAATCTCCAGCGGTCCTGACGAATCGCAAGAGTGCTCTTCTATCCACTCGTCTCGAGCCTCGGTATTGGCGCTGCTCAGGAACTTGGATATTGCGTAGCGATCATCGCTCGACAGGTGCGCTGCCTGTTGCATCATCATGCCGAACTCAAGTGATCGAGCCACTCGTGTGAACGGCATTTTCTTCAGCGTCGAGAGGTCGGGTGCCTTTATGTCGGGCAAGGAATGGCAAGTGTCGCAATGCTGCTCGTACAGGGCGGCGCCCTGCGTTTCGATAGGGTCCGCCGAGACACCGGGATCGATGTGAATCAGTGTTGGCTGGGCATCTTCGATCATCCAGCTCGGAAAATGAGAGTTGCTCGTGTAAACGCTGCCGTCTTCTGCGACTTCAATG
>Ga0209567_10001436_pt1 | contig 12270 bp, 13 predicted proteins | sample COG_12_FD_184756 | JGI IMG/M metagenome (GOLD analysis project Ga0209567, IMG submission 184756) | Pelagic marine sediment microbial communities from the LTER site Helgoland, North Sea, for post-phytoplankton bloom and carbon turnover... | ecosystem: Environmental > Aquatic > Marine > Neritic...
GGGCCGACATTTTACCTCAGAATTCTCGGGCGGCTGCTATGCAGCGCGAAGCAGTCGTTCGTTCATCGTCCTGGCGAACTGCTGGACCCGGCCAGAAGCAGACGGTTGATGCTACTTGAAACCCTCTTTGATCGCGATCAACTTCTTCGTGGTGCTCAGATCTGCGATTTTCCGGATGTCGACCGTCAATCCCCGGGTCTTGCCGTAGTGCTTACCATTGACGAATTGCTCAATGTACTTCTTTCTCAACGTACTATTGACTATCAGGCTTTCTGCCCGATCCGGAAAATAGAATGTCGTTGTGAATTTCCCGCGATATACACTCACCCAGCAGATCGTTTTGGTCTTCTTGGTAATCTTGTATAGCCAGCTCTTGCCGTCGTTGTAATATCGCCATTCGCCGGAATAATCGGGATAGTTGCTCTCAAGAAATGAACTAAAACTATCCCATGCATCCTTCGCGTCGCCGAGGTAGAGTTTCAGTACCTTGTCGTCCGGATATTCAGTTTTATCACACAAGCACGGCTCTTCCATACGATGCTCCTCATTCGCGGGCGGTCCCGCGTTCACCGAAACATTGTTTCTGGGGGGGGGATCCCCGTCAATTCTGAGATGTACTTAGAGCGACTGCTTTGGGTCAGTAGCCGTCATTTTACCCCAGAATCAGTGAGCGTCTGCTTCCGGGTGACATGCAGTCGTTCGTTCATCTACCTCGCGGTCGTTTACCCTGTGTACGAAGAATGGGTCAGAACTGGTTGCTCACCGACTGTAGACAACCCGACCGCCGACAATGGTCATCACGACCCTGGCATCGCGAATGTCTTCCGGTGCAATGGCAGTCAGGTCGCGATCGATCAGCACCATGTCGGCCAGCATTCCAGGCCTGATTATCCCTTTTCGATCTTCCTCGAAAGCAGCAAAGGCGGCCTCGTGAGTAAAAGCCCGTAGCGCTTCTTCGACGCTGATTTTTTGCGCCGGCACCCATCCTTCGGGATTCTCGCCATCGAGCGTGCGTCGCGTTACCGCTGCGTAGATTCCCTGTAGCGGTGATGCCGGTGCCACGTACCAGTCGCTGCCAAACGCAACGCGCGCACCGCTATCGAGCAACGATCTGAAAGCATAGGTCGTTTGTGCCCGCTTCGAACCGATAAGCTGCTCGGCCCAGCGACCGTCATCGATCGCATGGTAAGGCTGCATGCTTGCGATTACGCCCTGCGCGCTGAACCGTGACAAATCATCGGGATGGATATGCTGCGCATGCTCCATGCGAAAACGCCGATCCCTTGGTCCGTTTTCCTGTGCGGCTTCTTCGAAGATATCGAGCAGGGTTCGAATCGCACTGTCGCCAATCGCGTGTATGTTGAGCTGCAGGCCGGCGGCATCGGCATCAATGATCCAGCGACGCAGGTCATCGACCGGATCGAGCAGGAAACCGCTGTCGTCCGGCGTGTCGTCATACGGCTCGAGAAAAGCAGCTGTATGCGAGCCCAGCGAACCGTCCATGAAGCCTTTTACGCCACCGGTACGCAGCCATTCATCGCCCGGTCCATTAACCGCCATGTCCTCACTGAGTTTCTGCCATTCTTGTAGCGGGGTAAGCGCGTAGATTCGCGTGATCAATAAATCGCTCGATCTTGCCCGACGATAAGTATCAAGGCTCCGCCAGCTATCGGACGTGCCGTCGAACATGTCATGGACGCTGGTTACCCCATTACTTGCAACATACTGCATCGCGGCTTCGAGATGCGCGTCGAGCTGACGCTCCGTTGGCTTGGGAATCGCGTCGAATACGAGCCGCATCGCGTTGTCCTTCAGAACACCCGTAGGACTGCCATCGTCGTCGCGGACGATCGCACCGCCCTCGACGTCGGGCGTTTCAGCGTCCACACCGGCCAGCTCGAGTGCCAGCGAATTGGCCACACCCATGTGACCGTCCAGTCTCGTGACCCACACGGGTGTGTCCGGTGTGACGGAGTCGATCCAGTCACGCTGCGGTAGTTCACCACCCCAGTTGGTGTGGTCCCAGACGCCACCGGTAATCCACTCGCCCGGTTCGAGCCCGTCGGCGAAGTCTGCGATCCGACGTGTGAACTCCTCCGGCGATTGCGCATCGCGCAGCTGCACGGACGCGATCGTGCTTCCGCCGTCCAGGAAGTGCACGTGAGCATCGATGAAGCCCGGGACCAGCATTCCGCCGTCGGCGTCGATGAGCTTCGTGTCTCGACCGACCAGGCGATCGATCTCGGTCGTTGCGCCGACAGCAATAATGTTCTCTCCCTGAACTGCAACCGCCTCGGCCCAGGGGGCCGCCGAATCCCCGGTCCAGACGCGAGCGTCCCTGATAACGAGCGTCGCAGTTTCAGGTTGCGACCCGGAGCAGGCGACCATCGAAATGCTGCACAAGCCAATACAAAGAAATCGCAGGATACGTATCCGAAGTTGCGGGTACACGAACGCCCTCCTTTCAGCGAATAGCCAGCTCGTAGCCAACCTGGGACAGAAACTCTTTCTCACGCTCGAGGTCTGCAATGGTAAGTGGATTCGCGGCGAGCCAGTCCGCGTCGAATCCAATATTGATCGTATTTTCGGAAACATCGATCCTGACTGGCGGCCGTTCGGTGCCCTTGCGACTGCGGTTTAGCAGCACTGCAAGTCTCAGGATCATCAGCAAGCGCAGGCCGGCATCGCGCCAGGGCTCCGGCAATACCTTAAACCGCGACTTATCGACGCGGTGGCGCTGGCCGCCGATCAGAACTGCGAGAAAGCGCTGTTCGGCACGAGGGAAGCCCGGCATGTCCGCATATTCGGCGATATAGGCGCCATGACGCTCGTAGCCATCGTGCGAAATATCGAGCCCGATTTCATGCAGGTACGCCGCCCAGTCGAGCACGCGCCCGGCAATCTTCTTCGAAAAGCCCCACTCCTTTTTGCACTGCGCGTAAAGTTCGGCCGCCGTGTTCGCAACGCGCTCGGCTTGTTGTTCGTCGACCTGGTATCGCGAAGCCATGGCTCGCACAGTTCGTTCGCGCGCGTCTTCGTGCTGCAGACGGCCTAGCAGGTCGTACAGAAGGCCCTCACGCAGTGCGCCATCCGAAATCTCCAGCGTCTCGATTTTCAGCACGCTGATGAGTTCGGCGAGAATCGACAGGCCGCCGGGCCAGACCTGCGCGCGGCGTTCGGATAGGCCGTTCAATAAGAGCTCGTCGATCGAATCGAACTCGAGGACTTTCGCGATCAACTGCTCGACGACCGGTAAAGTCAGGCCGCCCTCGCTAAGGCCGAGTTCTCGGGCGACGGTTTCGGTAGCGCGAATCGTGCCGGACGTACCGATTGCCTGTATGTCGTTCGCGTTTCGGAAGAACGCCTTGACCGGGCGAAGTTCGAGCCGCGCGGTTACACGTGCCTTGTCGAAACGCCGCTTCGTCAGTTTGCCATCGGCGAAAAAACGCTCGGTCATCGACACGCAGCCGAGGTGCAGGCTCTCCAGCGCCTTGGGTTGTGCCGCCTGGCCGAGTATCAGTTCGGTACTGCCGCCACCGATGTCCATCACGAGCCGCAGTCCGTCCGTTGGCGGCAGGCTGTGGGTCACCCCTTTGTAGATGAGTCGCGCTTCCTCGATACCGGAGATGATCTCGATAGGATGGCCCAACACTCCCTCGGCTTCGGCCATGAACGTCGAGTCTTCGCGCGCGCGCCGAATCGTACTCGTGCCCGCTGCCCTTACGTTACTTGCATGAACGTCGCGCAGCCGCTCGCCAAAACGCGACAGGCAATCGATCGCGCGCTTGCGTGCATCCGGGGAGATATCACCCTTGTCGGAGAGGCCCTCTGCGAGCCTGACCGTTTCGCGGATACGATCCAGCACGGCGAGCTGGCCGTGCCGCAACTCGCCGACGATCATGTGGAAGCTGTTGGAGCCGAGATCGACGGCCGCAATTATTTCGGGCTGGGGAAGCTCAGACGGTGAAAGATTGTCCGCAGCCGCAGGTGGTTTGTGCATTCGGATTCCGAATTATGAACTGCGCTCCCTGCAGGTCTTCCTTGTAGTCGATTTCGGCACCCATCAGGTACTGCACGCTCATTGGGTCGATCAACAAGGTCACACCCTGGTTCTCGACCTGGCTGTCACCTTGCTCGATATCTTCGTCGAACGTAAATCCGTACTGGAATCCCGAACAACCTCCACCCGAGATAAATACCCGGAGCATGAGATTGGGATTGTCTTCCTCTGCGATAAGCTCGCTGACCTTGTGAGCGGCGGCGTCCGTAAATACCACGCTCGCTGGCGGTTGTTGTGCTGTTGCCATATCTATCTTTCCTGTGTCGCGGCGCGAATCAGGCTTCGCTCGCCACGGCGGTTGTCTCGTCGATGCGACTGGTCTGCTCGAGCAATGGTACCTGGCCCTCGGGCTGGTGCACGAGCTTGCCGTTGATCTCGGCGCCGATCGCCATTTCAATCAGATTGTAATACACATTGCCAATGACCCGCGCGGTCGGACCAAGTTCCACTCGCTGGCTTGCAAAAACGTCACCTTTGACGATGCCATTCAATACGACGTAGGGAACTGTAACGCCACCGTCGACACTGCCAATGTCGCTGATGCTCAACGCAGATTCCGTATCCGGATCGGCCGAGACGTTGCCATTGACCGTGCCGTCAATATGGCAGCCGCCCTTGAAATGCACGTCGCCGCTGACCTTGCTATTCGAGCCGATCAGCGTTTCCACGACCGTGTGTCTGCTATTTTTCTTTCCAAACATCAGGTTCTCCATAAGGACCGCATCCGGCGGCCAAATCCGTCAGCCCTGGCTCGTCACCCAGGCGAAACTTTCTTCAATACTCGAGATGGATCGCGTCCTGGAGCGCACTTCTACACGAATCCGTTCGGGCGTGAAACCATCCGGCAGCACAATTTGCCGGTCAAAATCCTGGAAGTAGCGGAACGAGAACGCCCAGGCCTTGCTCGCCTCGGGCGGCAGCAGCTCCGTAAACTCGTAGCTCTTTTCGACCCCATCCTGGCTACCCTCGACGCTCAGATTGACGTCGCCCGACACTTTGCGATCGTGCTGCATGGCCTGCACGAGCACGAGCCGCAGGTTGAACTCGCGCTCGTCCTTGCCGCGGGTCAACTTGAGATCCTGTACCCTGAGCCCCTTATTGCCATCCGCCGGAGACACGATGCCGCGGTAGAATGCGATGGCGTCACGTTGCTCCTGGATCTTCGCCTGCAGGGCCGTCAGGCTGCTCTCCACTTCCTTGTAGGCCTCGCGGTCGATCTCCCGGTGCGTTTCGAGCAGCGCCACTTCCTGCTCAAGGGCCACGATCTCGTCCTCGAGCCCGGCAATGCGTTCTTCGTACTGTCCGCGCTCGTTCCCGGCGTCTATGACGTCGTAACCGCCCTGAATGCGTCCGAACTCGAACACCAGGTAGCCGATCACGATGAGCAGGCCCAGGAGCAGGCCGCGAGTCACCCAGACTCGGCCCGGTCCATGCATTTGTATGTGGGGTCTTGACGCCACTCAGTCCGCCGCTGCTGTCCGAAAAGACGTTATGTTACGCGGTGGCCCGGGCAAACAGAAGTGCGCCAGGTCACGGATTCGGCAGCTCGGCATCCACTTTCTGCATGCGCGCAATGTCCTTGTCGAAGGCGGCGCGCCAGCGCTTCGGCCACCAACGGGGCCATTTCGGCAGGCCTTCCGGGAAGACGAACGGCCCGAGCTCGTGCAATGCACGCGCGTAAACACGGCGCTTGAAGTAGATCACTTCGTTGACGGGCCGCCAGAAAGGCACCCAGCGAAAGCGGTCGAATTCGGGTTTCTCGCAGCGATCGAATCGCACCCGGTCCTCGTCGCTCAGGAGCCGTAGCATGAACCAGCGCTGCTTTTGCCCTATACAGAGCGGTTTGCTGTGCCGACGAATGAACTTATCGGGCAAGGTGTAGCGCAACCAGTCGCTGGTCACGCCCAGTACTTCGACGTCGTCGGGCTCGAGCCCGATTTCCTCGTGTAACTCTCTAAACATCGCATCGACGGGTTCTTCGCCTTCGATCATCCCTCCCTGCGGGAACTGCCAGCCTTTTGCGCCGACCCGACCGCCAAGCATGAGCTTGTCGTCGTTGTTCGCAAGGATGATGCCGACATTCGCCCGAAACCCTTCGGCGTCAATCCAATCGTTGCCCATAGCAACCGTGTTCAAAATCTCACTGCCGTTTACTTTACACTATCCGTCGCATTCCGCCCCAGGAGATTGCCCAGTGACCGGAGGCCGTGGCGCAGCCTTTTTCGCCGTACTGTTCGTCGCAGTGGTCGTCGCGTTCATTTTTGCGCTTGCCTCGGGCAGTGCCGACGTCAACCTGTCCGAGGCCATCGCCGCGTTGCGCGGCACGGGTCCGGCGAAAATTCAGTCGCTCGTGGTGGACCTGCGACTGCCGCGCGCCCTGACGGCTTTCGCCGTGGGAGGCCTGCTTGCCGTGGCGGGCGTCCTGATGCAGGTCCTTCTCAGGAACCCTCTCGCGGAACCCTACATACTCGGCAGCTCGGGTGGAGCGGCCGTGCTCGCACTGCTGGCGATGATGTTCGGATTCGGCGCCGCAATCATCGATCTCGCCGCATTCGCCGGCGCGATGGCAGCGACGCTGCTGGTCTTCGCCATTGCGCACGGGTCCGGAAGCTGGACGCCGGCACGCCTTCTGTTGACCGGCGTCGTACTGGCCGCGGGCTTCAGCGCCGCAACGACCTTATTGCTTGCACTGAGCCCCGATCAGAACCTGCGCGGCATGCTGTTCTGGCTCATGGGCGATCTGAGTTTTGCGTTCGACCCGGAGCGCTGCCTGTGGCTCCTGTTGCTGCTGGTTGCGGGTGGCACGCTCGGCGCGCGGCATCTCAATGTGCTTGCGCGCGGCGAACTCCAGGCCGCGATCGTTGGTTTGCCCGTACGCGGTTTTCGCTACCTGATTTTTGCAGCGTCGGCGCTCGCGGTCGCATTGTCCGTAACGACGGTCGGCGTTATCGGTTTCATTGGTCTCGTCATTCCGCACCTCGTCCGCCTCATCGTCGGCAGCGACCATCGGCTGGTACTTCCGGCTTCGGCACTGGCGGGCGGCGCATTGCTCGTCGTCGCCGACACGATGGCCCGAACGATAATGGCACCTCGACAGCTTCCGGTCGGCGCACTGACGGCCGCAATCGGCGTGCCGCTGTTCCTCGTACTGATGAGCCGCGTACGCCAGGAGCGCTATCGATAGCCGGCACGTTCCGCCAGCAGCACGGCGTCATTGTCGTGCCAGCCGGCCATGCCGACGTTCTTCATGCTTATTGTCTCAGCAAGCGGCGAATCGACGAGATTCGTAACTACAGGAGATGCTTTCATGGCGCGCGCATGCCGCGCCTGCACGTCCTCCGACAGCAACCAGTCGATGAGCTCGTTAGCAGAATCCGGGTAGCGCGCGTGCCGCGCAATGCCGATGCCCTCGATATGCACGTAGGCTGGTTTCGGCAGCGTCCAGGCTCCCGCGACCAGCGATCTCGAGAGGATGGCGTAGTCACAGGTTCCAGCCTCGACAGCCACCGAAAGCGCTGCTTCTGTTTCGAATACGGGTGAGGCCAGGTTGCGAACCCATCCTCGCACGACACGTTCAGCCGGCTTCGTACCAAGCTCCGAAATCAGCATCGCGATGAGCGAGCGATTCACGGGCAAGGACGACGAAGACAGGCACAGACTGCCGCTATAGGCCGGCTTGCCGAGGTCCGCGTAACTGGTCGGTCGCTCCTGTGCGGGTTTCGGACCTTCGGCGACAACGATCGCGCTCATGCGCGTCGCGGTCCACAGCCTGTCAGGGTCGCGCAGAAATTCGGCGACATTGCCCAGGTTTTCGGCGCCGATCGGCCGCAAAGCACCCTCGTCCGCGGCGCGCCACGCGTCCGCAGCGCTCGTCGTCAGCAATACGTCAGCCGGCGGCGAGCCACGATTGGCAATGACGTCGTCAACGAGTGGCCCCGCCTCCCCCGGACGAAGCGTCACGGGAATTCTCGTCTGCCCGGTGAAGTCCTCGAACAGGCCCTCCAGGTACTCCACGTTGTCATGGGCCGCGTACACGACCACGGGCGCCAGGCGTTCCTGCTCGCCCGCCGGTTCCCCGCCGCACGCAGCCAGGATCAGCACCATCACCGGCGTCAACAGTCTCATTGCTCTCATCATCCCTGCTCCACGACGACGCGATCTCGCCCCGCGGTTTTCGCGGCATACAGCGCGACGTCTGCGCGTGCTATGAGTGAGTCGCCCACGGTCTTCAGATCGTCGGCTTCGGGCGCCGGCTGCACCTCGGCGATGCCGATCGACGCCGTGATTGTTATTTTCTCTTCGTTCGGGAGATTGATCGGCGACTTGGAAATGGCCGTACGAATGCGTTCCGCCAGCAGCTGTGCCGCCGCGACATCGGTGTTCGGCAGCAGCACGACGAACTCTTCACCGCCGTAGCGAGCCGCAACGTCGCTGGCCCTGACCTGCCCCTCCACGCGCTGAGCGATTTCCTTAAGCACCTCGTCGCCAGCCGCATGCCCCCAGTTGTCGTTGACGCGCTTGAAGTGATCGATATCCAGCATCAGGCACACCAGTCGTGTGCCGTCACGGCGCGCCCGAGCCAATTCCTCGCCCAGCCTCACGGTCAGGTAGCGGCGATTGTGCCAGCCCGTCAGCACGTCGGTAAAACCACTGCGCAGCAGGCGCGCGCGGTTCACGACGTTTTCCACGCAGAACGAGGCGATGACACCCAGGTGCGCCATGAAATCGCTCGCGTGGTAACGCGTGAAGCGCTCCGCATCCCGGCTGCACAGGTTAATGCTGCCCAACAGGCGGCCACGATGTGTCAGCGGGATCATTGCAATACTGGCCATGTCGGTCGCACCGGGACAGATGAGCTGGTGATCACACCCCGCAAACGCTCCAAGCCAGGGCTGGCGCAAGGCGATGTACTGCGGCGCGAGCCCCGTCATCGACTCGACCATAACGAGGCGTGCGAAGTCTTCCGCCGGCGTTCCGTTGGCGAGTAACAAGTGACGAATGTCGTGGTCCGGATCGCACAGCACGAGACTGACGTATTCCAGGCCATAGCTGACGCGCAGGCCGTCGATCAGTGCATAGACCAGCGCATCGAGCGTCTCGGCCTGCAGCAGGCGCAATTCACGCTGCTGCGTGCGTCGCATCTTTTCGTCGTTGCTCGCGACCTCGGCCTTTACCAGCTCGAGCTCCTGGTGCGTAGCTTCGAGTTCTGCCTGCAGTTTTTCGATCGCGGACATCTTCAGCCCCGTAAAGCGAGATAATCGCGGCCCTTCTGCATGAGTTCCACGAATGCCTGTTCGTCACCGCCGGCGACCGTCTCGCGAATGCGACTCGCCGCCTCACACAGCGCGTCAAGCGGTCCCAGCCCGAACTTGTTGAGATTCTGGATCTCGAAATACAGATGCGGGTTGTCCTGCGCGACGGCGGCCGACACAAGTAACTGTGAATCGAATGTCGTCGATGACATCTGCGCGAGCCTGGGCGCGGCCTCACCGCTTTCGGCAAGCGCTGTAAAAAATGCGATATTGAGCGCATGCGACAGGCCCAGCACGTACGCAATCAGCCGGTCGTGATCTTCGAGCCCCATGTCCAGTTGTTCCACCATGGTTGCCGAAAACAACTCCTTGGCAGCGGCCGTGGCGTCAGCATCGTCGACGTCGCAGAAGATCAGGTGTCGGCCCGACAGCAGGCGCGTATCGGGTCCGAACATAGGGTGCAGCGAGGTTACGCGGCATCCCGCGGACTGCAATTCCCTGAGTCCGTCAATCAGCGGTGACTTGAGGGAGCCGATATCGAAAACGAGTCCTTTGGGCTTCAATACTGCAAGCTGCGCGAGGATCCTGCCCGAGACGGCCAGTGGCGCCGCTACGACGATGACGTCGTAATCCACGCCGGCGTCGGTCCAGTTGTGGAACTGTCCGGGCGCGTCCTCCACGGACCTGTCCGCGACGGTCGTCGCGAAGCCTTGGGAAGAGAAAAAGTCGACGAACCAGCGACCCATCTTGCCGGCGCCGCCGATAACCAGGACGCGGCGACCGTCGCCCTTGCCCTCGGCGATCACACGATCGCGCTCCTGGCTTTCGAGTGACGTGCGAATCAGTTGTCGCAGGATCCCCTCCGCGAGATCCGGATCAACACCCAGCGCCTCGGCCTGCTCGCGCCCCATGTCGAGCACGTCTTTCTCACGCGCGTAATCGCGGGTGCCTGTCCCTGAAGTCAGTTTGCTCTTGCCGATTTCGGCGACGATCTTCTGCCGTTCGGCGATCAGTTCCACGAGCTTCTTGTCAACGCTCGAGAGATTGTTGCGGAGTTCATCGAGATTCATGATTGCGCGCGGTAGTCCGTTGGCCTCTCATATAGAGTTTTACAGTACCTCGGGACACAGGAAAAGCCGACCCGATCACACGGGCCGGCTTTTTTGCCGATCAGTCTTGCAGGCTAGTGCCGGTTACGACGTCGGCGATCGCCATCCCGATCATGCCGATGATCGTGCAGGTAGTAATCACCGCGATGCGGCCTGCCGGCATAAAAGCGCTCCCACAAGTAGATGTCGTAGAGCCTGTGCCAGCTCATGCGCCTGTACCTGCGCACCTTCGTGCGCTTGTACCAGCGGCGAAACGCCTTGTCGCGCTTCAGCCAGTACGGCATGTGTTTCGCACGCCTGTGCTCGACGCGGTAGAAGGCCGATGGCTGGTACACATTGCGTACCTCTTTGTGAGCTGCGGCCTCAGGAGAATCCAAGAGCAGCAGGCCACCGGCGATAAGCGCTACAGTAATCATCTTGTTCATATCAATCTCCGGTTCGTCCTAGTGCGGCTCCAGAGTAGTGCTGTGCAGATGAACCCATAATGAATATAACTATCTGTTTTTATTAGTTTTATGAACACGAACTGAACGCGCGGCGGCGCTCTGCGCGTGACACACTGTCGCCAACTGGGCAATCGTGCGAATATGCGGTGAAACGGAACAAAGACGTTCAAGACGGGGTTTCTGAAAAATGAAGACACGTGCTGCCGTTGCCTGGGAAGCAGGCAAACCACTTGAAATCGAAATGCTCGACCTCGAGGGACCCAAGGCGGGCGAGGTGCTTCTGCGAAACGTAGCGACGGGCGTTTGCCACACCGATGCCTTCACGTTATCGGGCGAAGACCCGGAAGGCATTTTCCCAGCGGTACTCGGTCATGAAGGCGGCTCGATCGTTGAAGAGGTCGGTGCCGGTGTTACGTCGCTGGCGGTCGGCGATCACGTCATCCCCCTGTACACGCCGGAATGCGGCGAGTGCAGTTTCTGTACCTCCGGCAAGACCAATCTCTGCCAGGCAATCCGCGAGACCCAGGGCCGCGGCCTGATGCCTGATGGCACGTCGCGATTCTCGGTGAACGGCAAGACGATCTATCACTACATGGGAACATCGACGTTCAGCGAGTACACCGTGCTTCCCGAGATCGCGGTCGCCAGGGTCAGCAAGGAAGCCCCTCTCGAAAAGGTGTGTTTGCTGGGCTGTGGCATTACAACCGGAATCGGCGCCGTGCTGAATACGGCGCAGGTCGAACCCGGTGCCACGGTAGCGGTCTTCGGCCTCGGTGGCGTTGGCCTGAGCGCCATCCAGGGCGCAACCATGGCGAAGGCGGGACGCATTGTTGCCATCGACATCAATGAAGACAAGTTCGAGCTTGCAAAGCAGCTCGGCGCAACGGATACGGTCAACCCGAAGGACTACGACGCACCGATCCAGGATGTCATCGTCGAGCTCACGGGCGGCGGCGTGGACTACTCATTCGAGTGTGTCGGCAACACGAGTCTCATGCGTTCGGCACTCGAGTGTTGTCACAAGGGTTGGGGTGAGTCCGTGATCGTCGGCGTCGCAGGCGCTGGCCAGGAAATTTCCACACGACCCTTCCAGCTCGTCACGGGGCGGGTCTGGCGGGGCACCGCGTTTGGCGGCTGCAAGGGCCGATCGCAACTGCCGGGCATGGTCGAGCAGTACATGGACGGCGACATCAAGATCGACGAGTTCATCACCTTTACGATGCCGCTGGAAGACATTAACCGCGCGTTCGACCTGATGCACGAGGGCAAGAGTATCCGGTCCGTGATCCACTTCTAGGACTTTGCGTATCGGTTACACTGGTAGTTGAATGACCCAGATCGCTGTTGCCACCACCTCGCAGCTCGCCGCGGACGCAGCGCGTGACGTCGCGGCCGCGGGCGGC
>Ga0209567_10001438_pt1 | contig 12255 bp, 9 predicted proteins | sample COG_12_FD_184756 | JGI IMG/M metagenome (GOLD analysis project Ga0209567, IMG submission 184756) | Pelagic marine sediment microbial communities from the LTER site Helgoland, North Sea, for post-phytoplankton bloom and carbon turnover... | ecosystem: Environmental > Aquatic > Marine > Neritic...
GCCATCGAGGATGATGATCTGCCGTTCGATCAGAAGCCGGTTTGGTCTACGAACTACTTCGAGCCGGCGGTCATGGCCGCCTTCGACAACTTTTTCGACTACGAAGGTGAGTACCCCTATTTGCAGGACCACTTTGCCGATGCGTGGGCTGCAGTCGTCACGCGGTTCAAGGACCATCCCGCGGTCATCGGATACGACATTCTGAACGAGCCATCGCCGGGGTCGGTCTACGACTCGAAAGACATCAGCCTCACCCCGCCGGACGGGGACGCCGCGGAGTTCGATCGGACGCTCTTCACCGAGTTCTACGAGCGGATGATCGCGCACATTCGTGAAGTCGATGAAGATGGTTGGATCTTCTACGAGCCTCGCGTCGCGGCACCGGCCAACGGGCAGCCGTCTTTCATCGAGCTGCTCGAAGACCCGCGTGAGGGCGACGCGCGCATCGCCTACGGGCCCCATCTCTACTCGGTGCAGTTCGAGTTCAACCAGGAGTACACCCCGGCACGCGACGCCACCCTCGAGAATTGGGAAGCCAACCGAAACATCGAAACCGAAGCGCAGAAGGCGCCGCTTCTGCTGGGCGAGTGGGGTTTCGATCCAGCGTGGCCCGGCGCTGATCAGTTCATGCGCGAGCTCCTCGACATGGGTGACCGCATGATGCTCGGCTGGACGTATTGGTCGTACGACCCCGGCGGCTGGGGCATCTGGGAGCGAGACGACCAGGGCGGGTTCGTCGAACGTGACAACGCCAACGCACTGGTGCGCCCATATCCCCAACGCGTCGCCGGGATCCCACGCTCATTTTCCTACGATCCGGACACGCGCACCTTCGCGCTCAGCTTCGACTCGTCGCCCTCGGCAACTGTGCCAACCGAAATCTACGTCCCGGAGACCCGGCACTATCCGAACGGCTGGTCACTCTCCGGATGCGAAGAAAGCCAAAGTTGCAGCTGGACATGGGACGCGAACCTGGAGATCCTCCGGGTTCTCACCCCCAACCAGGCCGCCCGAGTCGAGCTGACGATCACTCCGGACGGCTAGCCCGACGGAGAGATGCGATGAGCAAGCTGGAAGGTAAGCGTGTACTGATCACGGGCGGAGCCCAGGGCATCGGCCTCGAGATGGCCTTGAAATTTGCCGACCGTGGAGCCGAGGTCGTCGTCGCCGACGTCAACGAAGGAAAGCTTGGAGAAGCCAAAGCCAAGATCGAGACGTCCGGTGCCGCGGCGTGGGCCTTCCCTGTCGACGTGACCAACCCCGCGACTATCGCCTCGTTGAGGGCGCAGGTTGCCGCCGAGGCGGGCCCGATCGACGTGCTGGTCAACAACGCCGGCGTCGTGTTCGGTGGCCCGTTCACCGAAACTCCTCTCGACCAGCACTACATGACCTACCAGGTCAATGTGCTCGGCCTGGTCGCGATGACGCACGCGTTTCTGCCAGACCTCATCGAGCGCCCCGAAGCGCACTTGGTCCACATCGCAAGCGCGTCTGGTTTCATCGGCCTTCCCTACGGCTCGACCTATGCGTCGAGCAAATGGGCGGTAATTGGTTTTGGAGAATCGATCCGCGCCGAGCTCAAGGTGATGGGTCACGACCACGTGCGCCACACAATCGTCTGCCCGAGCTACATCGGGACGGGGATGTTCAAAGGCGCTGCGGCTCCCAAGGCGACCAATGTCCTCGAGCCGGACTACCTTGCTGAGAAGATCGTCCATGCCGTCGAGCGCGATCGCATCTACGTGTTGGAGCCTTTCATGGTGAAGCTGACCCCGCTCCTGCGCAACCTCTTGCCGACTGCGCTCTACGACAGGCTCTCCAATCTGTTCGGCGCGGACACGTCGATGATGCATTGGAAGGGGCATACCGGCGAAGCCAAGCCGGAACCCGAAGAGCAGCCGGCGAGCACCGGCCAGCCCGAAACCGATCAGCCATGAGCAAGCAGAACTGGAGCGCAGAACAGCTCAGCGATCAAACCGGCCGCGTCGCAATCGTGACCGGCTCTAACAGCGGGATTGGTTTCGAGACGGCACGCGTCCTCGCGGAAAAGGGTGCAACCGTGGTCATGGCCTGCCGGAATCTCGAGAAGGCCAACCCCAAGGCTGACGAGATTCGACAAGCCTACCCCGGTGCGAACGTGGAAGTGATGCGGCTCGATCTGTCGGACCTCGACTCGGTTCGGCAGTTCGCCGAGGCGTTTCGGGCCAAGCACTCGCGCCTCGATCTCCTGATCAACAACGCGGGGATCATGGTGCCTCCGTACGGCAAGACCGCTCAGGGGTTCGAGACGCAGTTTGGCGTCAACCATCTCGGCCACTTCGCGCTCACTGGATCTCTGCTGGATCTTGTCGTCAACACCCCCGGGTCGCGCATCGTCACGGTGAGCAGCATCGCGCACTACATGGGCAACATCCAGTTCTCCGACCTCAACTGGGAGAAAGGGTACAAGCCTCAACCCGCCTACGGTCAGAGCAAGCTCGCCAACCTGTTGTTCACGTACGAGCTCCAGCGCCGACTTGCCGCAGCCGGCAAGGACACCCTTGCCGTCGCCGCGCATCCGGGCTGGACCGAAACCAATCTCCAGGAGCACGCGAAGGCAGTGAAGTTCCTGAATCGATTCCTCGCACAAGAGCCGTTGATGGGCGCCCTCCCGACTCTCTACGCCGCCACCCAAGCAGACGTGAATGGCGCCGAGTACTACGGCCCGAGCGGCTTCATGGAGATGAACGGACCACCGAAGAGGGTGAAGTCCAATAGACGTTCGCACGACAGGAACATCGCCGAGCGGCTTTGGAACGTGTCTGAAGATCTGACGGGCGTACGCTTCCAGATCTAGGTACAAAGCGATCCGAGCTCTCCGTCGCTAGCACTGGCACTGACACTGGCACTGACGCTGACACTGGCACTGGCACTGGCACTGGCACTGACACTGGCACCCCGTAAAGTGACTTCGTCACCACGGGGCTTCGCACTGGCACTGTACGCCTTCGGCAGGCGGCAGCGCGAGCCCGCGGGGCGAAGCCCGGCGCGAACGCGCCGCCAAGCCCAAGCAAAGCGCCGGGCGCGGCAGCACGCTGCTCACTCGCGTGAGAGTGAAATAGGACTACGGGTGGGGGTGGGCGGGCGGTGTAACTAAACCAAACCAGCCAACCAGCCCTCCCACCGCTTGAACCCATCCGCGGCAGCGCGAGCCCGAAGGGCGAAGCCCGGCGCGAACGCGCCGCCAAGCCCAAGCAACGCGCAGGGCGCGGCAGGGAGGACTACGGGTGGGGGTGGGCGGGCGGTGTAACTAAACCGGCGCTGCTTCTTACGGCGACTGGGCGCAGCGTTAATGCGGAGGGTGAACCCTTCATCCCCACCCCGCCGCCCCCACACGAGCGCCTGCCCCGCCGCCCCCACACGAGCGCCTGCCCCGCCGCCCCCACGCGAGCGCCTAGCTTGACAGATGTTGAAGGCACGCTATTCCTCGCAGCCATTCCAGCGTAGCTCAGTTGGTAGAGCGGGCGACTGTTAATCGCTTGGTCATAGGTTCGAGTCCTATCGCTGGAGCCCATTGAGAGGCCTTCTCAAGACTAGAAGGCCTTTCAGTTTCCGAAACGCGGGCAGGAGCAGGACTCGAACCGTACGGTGTACTCGGCCCTTTGGGCCTGCGTACTGGCCTTGGAAATCGACAGCTTCGCGGACTACGTCCGCTACGCCTTGTCGTATTCCAACGCCACGCAAGTCCTATCGCTCACCGCGGACTTTGTCCGCTTTATGGGGTGGCGCTGAGCCAAACGTAGGTGCGGCGTGCCATGGGCTGCCGGATCTTTTCTGCTTCCCAAACGGGGGCAGGAGCAGGACTCGAACCGACGGTGTACTCGCCCGTTTCACGGGGCTGCGTACTGGCGTTGGAACCTGACAGCTTCACGGACTTCGTCCGTTGCGCCATGTCATGTTCCAACGCCACGCAAGTCCTATCGCTCACCGCGGACTTCGTCCGCTCTGTGTGTCGTCCCTGAGGCCAACGTAAGTGCGGCGTGCCGTGAGCTGCCGGATCTTGTCTGTTTCCGAGAACGCGGGCAGGAGCAGGACTCGAACCGGACGGTGTACGCTCGATTCCTGAGAGACTTCCGCAAAGCCGAAGCCGAAGCGATGGGACAGCTTGAAACGAACATCTGGCAGCAGAGCCAGGATGACTGGAGAGCCGCCGCCTGGCTGCTTTCAAAGAAAGGCCCGCGGAGATACGGCAAAGAGCCAGACGAGCGCGAGGCGCTTCAGAAACAAATCGTCCGCGAGTTTTTCGATTTCATCCAAAGCCACATCAGCCAAGCTGCATTCAACGAGGTGTGCGAAGCGCTCGGCAACTACGGCGATGAAGAGCTGGATGAGGCGGCGCTGCCGTGTCCGGGCTGAACCTGACGCACCCCCTGCGCCTGTGCCTTCGAGGACGCAAAAGCTGCGCGTCACTGGGTCCCGAAGCCCCTGAAAACAGACGAATACGCGCTGGCACGGGGAATGCAGCTACATGACTCGACGTCAGGGCGCTCCGGTGGGGAGCGCTCCGCAACCAGGGAGGTTGTCATGCGTTATTTATTCGGATTGATGTGCGCCTGCGCGCTGGGCGTGGTTCCGCTGGTTGGGTGTAGTGAGACCGCCGGCACAGGTGGAACGGGTGGCGACGGTGGAGCAGGGGGCGGTGTAGAAACCGTTCAGCTCACTCTGACTCTGGTCGTGGGAGCATCGGGGGATGATCGTCCGGCCCTGGAAGGCGCTGCCTTTTGCGAGACTGATACTCAGAACTGCGCCATAACGAACGCCAATGGACAGGCAACGATCGAAGTTGTCGTGCCTGCAGATAAACGGATCAGCTATACGTACACCAAAGACGGTTACTTGTCCGTTCTCTACTCGGATGTGGTCGACGACACGCTCTTCACGGATCGCTCGCACTGGACGTTGACGGACGCGGAGATGGAGCGCCTTTCCGACCTAATTGCGGCGCCCTATCCATTCGAGGGAACGGGATCCCTCGTAGTTAGTGCGGGTCTTGCTGGTGCAACCTTCGAACTCGTCGGCGGTGCGTCGGGCAAAGGGTTCTACAACGACGCCCAAGGCGATCCATCGCTCGATCTGAACAGTACGACCGCTGACGGACAGGGCGGCTTCTTCGAGGTCGCCCCAGGTGAGGTCGAAGTTCGACTCGGGGGGACGGCGACGAACTGTGCACCGTTGTCCGCCTGGCCCGGCAGCGAAGCGAATACGGTCACGATGCCCATCAAAGTCGGTTTCCTGTCATGGAGCAGCGTGTCCTGCGACACGCCGTAGCGTTCACGTCGCGTGCCGAGAACGGCGGGCCGACGATGACCCATGCACTGCTTCCGGGTAGCGTCGCTATCAACCGAATCCCCGAGGCGGATCGCGGAGTCGCCACCGACCAGCGCGGCGAGCCACGTCCGGAGACCGGCGGCACGATGTGCGACGTAGGGTCGGTTGAGGTGCAGCCCTAGCGTTTCAACCACACAGGCGCTGACGAGATCGGGCCATGGGACCGGCGTGACCGTCAATACAACTTGACGTTCACTGCAACGCACCCCCACCTGACCTCGCTTTCTGCCAGCCCCGCCTGCAGATCCGCGGCTCGAATGATGGGCCGGCCTTGCTATGATTGGCTCGATGAGGCTCAAGTCGCTACGGCCGCTCGATGCGATGCGTGCGCTGCGGGAGCTGTTTGCGAATCCCGATGACACTCACTACGTGTTCGAGATCATCGACGCGCTGCAAGGGCCGACGTTGCACCGGCTACGAGGTCGACTGCGTCGGAGCGAGCAAGGTCGTCGGCTTCTCGCCGAGCGGCCCGACTTGGTGCCGCTTCTCAAGGATCGCGAGGCCCTCCGCGCAATGCCCGCGGGCAGTCTTGGAAGAGCGTACCTGGCGTTCGTCGAATCGGAAGGGATCAGCGCGGACGGACTGGTCGAGGCGTCGGACGAGGTGGATCGCGTCGAAGGGACTGCGGAGCTCGTTTGGCTGCGTAACTGGCTGCGCGATACGCACGACCTTTGGCACACGGTTCTCGGATACAAGGGCGACTTGGTTGGCGAGGCTGCGTTGCTTGCTTTCACGCACTACCACACGGGGAACGTCGGCATCGCTGCGATCGCGAGCATTGCTTGGTACAAGCTTGGCCGTGAAACCGATCCGGCGTTGCATGCTCGCAGGGTGGTGGTCGATGGACGCCGCCGAGCGAAGCAAACCGCCTGGTTCGTCTGTAACCCCTGGCATGAGTGGCTCGCCCGTCCTCTGCAGGAGGTCCGGCGGGACTTGAAGGTAACCGGCCCTGTCGAGTACCGCCCGGTCCGCTCCCATGAAGTCGACGTAGCTCTCGTCGCCTGACCCGGATTCCTCTCGTCTGCAGGGGCGCGAGCGACTATTAGGTGGCTCTAGTGCCCATTCTCGCCATTGATCTCGGTACGTCGAACGTGAAGGCCGCCGTAGTCCGGCGCGACGGTGCGCTCCTCGGCACGGGCCGCGAGTCCATCGAGACGATTCACACCGCAGACGGCGGGGCCGAACAGGATGCGGAGCGCGTTTGGCAGGCGGTGCTGGCGGCAGCTGAGCAGGCCCTGGCCCCATTGGCGAACAGGCGGGAGGTCCGGGGCATTGCCTGCGCCAGCCAGTACTCCTCGATCGTGCCGGTAGACGCAGACGGCCGTCCCACCGCCAATATGGTGGTCTGGATGGACAAGCGCGGCGCGTCCGCTCGGCTGCAGAAGATGCCGGGCGGGGAGAAGATGAAGCCAAACCTGTTTCAGATGTGGCGGTGGCTGAAGATCCACGGCATCCCCCCACTCGATTCGGGGGCGGATTCCCTCGCGCACATGCGCTGGCTCAAGCTCGCGCGCCCTGAGGTCTACGCCCGGACCGCGACTTTCCTCGAGCCGATGGACTACGTGGCGATGCGGCTATGCGGGCGGCCTGTTGCGAACCTCTGCTCGAGCTTCCTCATGTTGCTGACCGACAACCGCCGTCCGGGTCCGGTTTACGACCCCACCCTGCTCAAATGGTCGGGCCTCGACGCCGAGAAGCTGCCCGAGTTGGTTCCTATAGACGAACCACTCGGCCCAGTGCTCCCCGAGATTGCGGAGCGCCTTGGGCTTGCGAGCGACACCATCGTGTTCCCGGCGATCAACGACACCCAGGCTGGCGGGGTGGGCGCCTCCGCCTTTGCGGGCGACCACGCCGGCATCTCGATCGGTACTACCGGGGTGTGCATCACTCACGTCGATTTCAAGAGGACCGACATATTGAACTCGCTGGTCAGCATGCCGTGTCCCATCCCAGACCGGTACTTCGTCATGGCGGAGGCGGGGATCGGCGGCGGTGCCGTCGAGTACTTTCTCGAACGTCTCGTCTTCGCCGACGACAGCTTTGGGAATCACGACCTTGCAGAGAAGTTCGCCGCGTTGGAGCGCGCCATTGAACCGGTCGAGCCTGGCAGCGGCGGGGTGCTCTTTCTCCCCTGGTTGACGGGCTCGGTCACGCCCGCCGAAGACGGTCACGTACGAGGGGGGTTCCTGAACATGTCGCTACAGACGACTCGCGAGCATCTCGCGCGGGCGGTGCTCGAAGGCGTAGCGTTCAATCTGCGCTGGGTGCAAGGCCGCGTCGCGCGCTTTGCCAAGCGAGATGCTTCCCGGATCAAGTTCTATGGAGGCGGCGCGCTCTCGTCGACCTGGTCGCAGATCTTTGCCGATGTCCTTCAGCTTCCTGTGGAGCAGCTGCGCGACCCGGAGTACGTGGTCAGCCGCGGCGTAGCGCTGCTCGGGTTTCATCGGCTCGGCGAGCTCGCGCTAGAGGAAATCGAAGCGAGCGTCCCAGTGGCTGCGGTCTACGAGCCGCGCCGTGAGGTCACCGACCGTTACGATCAGATGTTCACGCAGTTCGTCCGCGTGTTTAGGAAGAACCGCGATGTGTTTCGCGCGTTAAATGTTGGGAGCCAGTCATGAGCGACACGATCGAAAACCTGATGAGAGGCCTCTATCCGTACGCAGAAAGCCACGGCGTGGTCCGGGGCTTCCCCGAGGAAGGCCGTTCGACCGATGCGATCCTCGAAGAGCTTCGAGCCATCGCTGGCAAGGAAGACGAAGCCTGGGAAACCGGACGCTGCTCGGGCACGATGTACAGCGGCGATCACGAGCACTATGACTTTTTGAACGCGGTCTGTGCGCTCTTCTCGTATGTCAACGCCTTGCAACGAGACATCTGCCCGAGCATGACCCGCTTCGAGTCGGACATCATCGCGATGACCCTCGACCTCATGCACGGCGACGAGGTCAAGAAGCAGAACCCAGCGCACAAAGCCTGCGGCGCGGTTGGCTTCGGCGGCACGGAGAGCATCATCAACCCGCTTCAGGTGTATCGGGACAAGGCGCGCGAAGAACGAGGCATCGATCGTCCAAAGGTGATCGTACCGGACACCGCTCATCCCGCCTTTCGGAAGGGAGCGCACTTCCTCGGCATCGAAGTCGTGGAGGCGCCGACGGATCCGAAAACGACCCTGGTCGACGTGGACTTCGTCCGCGATCACATCGACGAGCGCACCATCGCCATCGTCGGCTCAGCCGGCAACTATCCCTATGGCACCATCGATCCGATCGACGCACTCTCGGATCTGGCCGTGAAGCATGGCATCGGGTTGCACGTGGACGGCTGTCTCGGCGGCTTCATCCTTCCGTGGGGCGAAATCCTCGGCTACGACATTCCGGTCTTCGACTTCCGACTGCCAGGCGTGACCTCGATCTCCGCCGACACACACAAGTTCGGCTACGGCCTCAAGGGCACTTCGGTGGTCGTCTACCGGGACGCTTCGTTCCGCAAGTACCAGTACTACATCGAGCCAACCTGGAAGGGCGGCATCTACGCTTCCAACGGACTTGCTGGCAGCCGCTCGGGCGGCCTCATCGCGGCCACGTGGGCCGCCATGGTGCGTTACGGCAAGGACGGCTACCTGCGTTACGCCAAGCAGATCTTCGAAACCGCCTTCAAGATGCAGGAGGCCGTCAAGAGCCAATCAGAACTGACCATCTTGGGGTCGCCCACATTCTGTTTCTCGTTCCGCTCCGATGAGTTCAACGTCTACCACGTGAACGACTTCATGAAGACCCGCGGCTGGCGATTCAACGGCCAACAGCACCCGGCCGCAATCCACATGTGCGTGACCCGGCCCCAGACAAGGCCGGGGATCGCCGAGTCGTTTGCAACCGACCTTCCCGAAGCGGTCGCCTACGCGGTCGAAAACCGCGACGCCGAGCCGCAAAGCTCCGCGATTTACGGAGGTGGCGCGGCGGGAATTCCAACAGACACCCCAGAAGCAGTGCAGCTATTGATGACAGTGGCGCTCGATACCCTGCAGGCCTATCCGTTCTGACGACTATGGTGTACGGATTGGTCAGCCCGTATGAACCGCCGCCTCGCCGTCGCGTGCATCTTGCTCAGCACGCTGATCCCCGCACTCGTGCACGCAAACCCTGAGCCGACCGCGTACGATACGAGAAGCATCTCAATGGGGCTTACCGGAACGTCGTTCATCGAACGACCTTCGGCCCTCGTGCTCAACCCCGCCAACATGGAGGGGATCGACAAGCTCGGGCTCTCCCTGAACTTCACCGGCATATTCACCAGCCAGATCGCACCCATTCAAGGCCCCAATACTCGCGGAGTTGCCGGTCCCGGTTTCGGCCCGCTGCCTTCGGGCTTCGTGGGCGGGCGAATCTCGCCACGCATGGTGTTCACGGCCGGCATCGTCATCGAGACGGGGTACGGATCTTCCTTCGATGACGTCGTGTGCCTCGATGGTGACGAAGTCGTCGGTGGCGTGCCCGATACCGACCCGTCCACCTGCACCAACCGAGACCCGCAAGACCTGGATGTCACCTTCTTCGTGGGCGAGTTCTCGGCTGGCACGTCGATTCGGATCACGGATGAGTTTTGGCTTGGGGTGGCCTTGCGTCTACCCTTCTCCAAACAAGTCGCGGACCTCTGGCAGAATGTCGGCGCCGCCCTTGGCGGGTTCGGATACGCTCGCGTCAAGAACGACCTCGGAGGAGTGGGCTTTCCGTCGCCTCGCATCGGCCTGACGTACAAGCCACACCGGAAAGTGAGCATCGGGGCGATGTATCGCATGTGGTCGACCATCAAGTTGACGGGCACGACCGAGACGTCACTCCTCACGAACCCAGACGGCAGCCCAGTCATCCTCAATTCAACGGCCGATTGGTACGTGCCGCATGCGCTTCAGTTCGGCGTCTCGTATCAAGCAAACAAACACCTCTTGCTGGCCTGGGAGCTCCGCCTGCAGTTCCATGGTGCGGACAAGCACGGCAACAAGAACCAGACCGTCACGGCCACAGACCCCGAGGGAACGCTGCCATCCCTCACCATCGTCGTGCCGTTTGGATGGAAAAACGCTTGGAGCGCCAAAATCGGTGTCGAGCAGCGCTTCAAGAAGGAGCTGCTGGCGTTTCGAGCAGGCTTCAACATCGGAGAGTCGGCGACAACCGCGGCGTGGGCGCAGTACTTCACGCCCCCGCCGGGGATAGCCGTGAGCGTCACGGCCGGCCTCGGGTTCTATTGGGACGATCGGAATGACCCGAGCATCAAGGACAAATACATGTTCGATATTGGCACCCTGTTCGCCTACAGCGGCGCCCGCACCGGCGACGAGTACATCGGTACCGATGCCCAAGTCCCCGGAGGAGGACCCATGGACGTAGTCGAGCTCTGCTCACGAGAGCAGGTCGTCCGAACAGGGTGCCCAGGTCAAGTGGCTGTGTTCACCTACTGGGCTTCGGCGTCGTTCACGCTGCAGTACTAGCTAGAGGTGCAACGCGATCGGCACCTCCGCGGGCGTGCGGACGAAGACGCTAGACACGTGCCGAACCGGGCCTGCCATCTCGAAATGTGTCGTACGTTTTAGGAGCTCTTCGATCGCCACCTTGGTTTCGAGGCGCGCGAGCTGCGCGCCGATACACAAGTGAAGGCCGTGACCGAAGCCGAGATGGGCGCGCAGGTTGGCTCGGTTCACGTCGATGGTGTCTGGCGCGTCGAACACCCGCTCGTCGCGGTTGCCTGAAGCCCACAGAACCATGAGCCGTGCCCCCTCGGGCAGCGCAACACCAGCGAGCTCGCAAGGCGCTGTCGTCTTTCGGAAGTGCCCTTGGAACGGCGTCTCGAGACGGAGAGCTTCCTCGACGAAACGGGGTATGCACGATGGGTCCTGCCGTAAGGCGGCTTGGAGATCCGGCTTCTCGGCGAGCAGGCGAGTCGCGCTTCCGATGAGGCTGGCGGTCGACTCGTTACCCGCGATCAGAAGCTGAAGGAGGATGCTAACGCTCTCCTCGACGCTGAGTGCATCACCATGAGTGCCGGTCGCTTCCGCAAGGAGCCCGAGTAGATCGTCACTGGGGTCTTGTCGTGCCTCTTCGAATCGAGCTTGCAGGTATTGAAACAAGCTCAGCGCCCCCATTGCATGCGTCGCCATTTGCTCGGCCGTGCTCGTGCCGCTCAGTAGTGCGATCGCAAGGTCCGACCAAGCTTTCACCTGCTCTCGGTCTTCCATGGGAAGACCGATGATGTCGATGATGACCTTCATGGGAAGCAAAGAGGCGAACTTCTTCATCCAGTTCGTCTCCTGCTGATCCTCGAGGGCTGCATCGAGCAAGTCGCTTGCCTGCTCCCTGACAGACTGCTCGCGGCCACGAACAGTACGCATGGCGAATCGCGGTTGCGTCAACGATCGCTGCCGTGTGTGTGCCGGTGGATCCTGCACCGCGAGCACGTCGACTGGCCCCATGCCCAGCTGGGCAACATCGAGGCTCGCTACCGAGCCATCGGTCTGCGCCATGACGATCGAAGTGAGATTGGAGGAATATGTCGCAGGGTTCAGAACGACCGACTTGATGTCGGCGTGACGGCTCACCAGATAGTAGTCCGCTTTCGGCACGCGATATACGGGCGCGTGGGTCCGTAGCGACCGGTAGAACGCATAGGGCGACTCGATCGTCGCTTGCGCAAAGGGCTCGAACTCGTCGGGAAGCATGCTCATGAGATCTCGCGTGCCACGCCCGCCCGGGTGCCGCAATGAAGCCTCACTGGCGCTGGCGCTGGCACTGGCGCTGGCACTGGCACCCCGTAGAGCGACTTGGTCGCCACGGGGCTTCGCTGGCACCGAAGGCCCGTGGACGATGCGGAGCATCGCCTCTACGGGCTGGCACTGGC
>Ga0209567_10001439_pt1 | contig 12251 bp, 11 predicted proteins | sample COG_12_FD_184756 | JGI IMG/M metagenome (GOLD analysis project Ga0209567, IMG submission 184756) | Pelagic marine sediment microbial communities from the LTER site Helgoland, North Sea, for post-phytoplankton bloom and carbon turnover... | ecosystem: Environmental > Aquatic > Marine > Neritic...
CATCAAATCTATATTTCAAAACAGCCATATAGCAAACGAATGGAACGCATTCGATTAACAGCGGATCACAAAAAGCTGTCGATTAAAGAACTAAGCCCAAACAAACTTCAAGCCATCACGGGCAACCCATCGCATCAAGGCATTGCAGCCAGTGTAACACCATATCAGCTGGCCGATGTCGGTGATATCCTCCAAACAGTCTCATCAGGCGGGAGCCATCCATTTTTGTTGATATTGGACCACATCGTCGATCCACATAATCTGGGCGCGCTAATCCGAACCGCTCTGTGTGTCGGCGTCGACGGTATCATTATTCCCAAAGATCGTTCTGCCTACCCATCGCCAACGGTTAGCAAAATTTCCAGCGGTGCCCTTGAGCATATGTGTGTGGCACAGGTCAATAATATAGGGCGTTGTGTCAAATCCCTCAAAGAACGCGATGTTTGGGTCGTGGGGCTGGAACCCAACGCCCCGCAATCCATTTTTGCCGCGTCTTTGAAAGGGGCATTGGGCTTAGTTGTCGGTGGGGAGGAAAAAGGATTGCGGCCCCTGGTCAGAAAAAAATGTGATTTTTTGATTTCAATCCCGCAGCGCGCGATCCTTGGCTCGCTGAACGCTTCGGTGGCCGGAGCAATTGCAATGTATGAAACCTACCGACAGCGTTGGGTCGATGATAACCTGTAATGATGTCGTCAAACCGGAAAGGAGAAGCTACCGGCGTGCATCGAAATTCCGGCGCCAGAAATGCCGTTCTGATGGGATTGCGATCCATTTGGCATACTTTGCTGGATACGATCTTTCCGCCCAAATGCCTGGTTTGCCAACGCCTATACCCGCCTGCTTCAGTCAGCGCGGACAACAATCGTTTATCCCATACTGTCACCAAGAGCAGAGATCTATTGCCGCTTGCGCATCGGTCGCTGAGTGCAATATGTTGCCAGGAATGTGTGAAGGCGTTGACGGCCATATCCGAACCGCTGTGCACCTGTTGTGGAATGATGTTTAAACAGCTGCAAAAAGACAACCATCTTTGCGGCGATTGTATCATGCGGCCCAAAAGCTTCAGAATGGCCCGGGCGACGATGGTTTATGATCAGCAATCGATGGCTGTCATTCATCGGTTCAAATATGCCGGCAAGACGCAGCTGGCAAAGCCATTTGGCGGTTTGTTGCTCAATACCTATTTGCGGTATTGGCAACATGATGCCATCGATATGATCCTACCGGTGCCTTTACACAGGCAGAAGTTTCGTTACCGTGGTTTTAACCAAGCCTATTTAATGATCGACCGCTGGCAAACGATTTCAGCACCAAATCCGTTGACAGCATCCCATACGCGTTTACGACCGGATGTGCTCACTAGACGTAAGGCTACGGCTTCTCAAATTGGACTGGACCGACAGCAGCGGCTGAATAATGTCAAAGGTGCCTTTCGTGTGCGCTTGCCAAAGACGGTCCGTGAGCGTAAAATTTTGGTTGTTGATGATGTGTATACCACTGGTGCAACGGTCGATGAATGTGCACGCTCTTTGCTGGAAGCCGGCGCAGCGCAGGTTGATGTGTTGACGTTGGCGCGCGCCATTTAAAATCCCAATTGGGCGTTGTTCGTTATGGGTTACCGGTTATTCGTTTGACATCTAAAAAATGCTTGGAAAGGATCCCAGACCCGCGATGGATAGCCAATTAAAAATAATGGATGCCCGGTTGCTGGCCAGCAAACTGGAAGGCTTTCGCCAGGCCGGCAAAAACGTGGTTTTTACCAATGGATGTTTTGATCTTTTGCATGTCGGCCATGTCCGATATCTAAGCGCCGCCAGAAAAGAAGGGGATATGCTCGTGGTCGGCCTAAACTCTGATGCATCCGTCAAATCGATCAAAGGTCGTCTACGGCCAATCATCGAGCAGGCACAAAGATCGGAAATACTTGCCAGTCTGCAGGTCGTAGATTATATAACTTTTTTTGATGAACCCGACCCGCTGCAACTAATTCAGCTTTTAAAACCGGCTGTACTCGTCAAAGGTGCAGATTGGAACGCAGATGATATCGTTGGTGCTGATTTTGTCAAAAACAGAGGCGGACGGGTTGTACGGGTTCCTCTGGTAAAGGATACCTCTAGTACGGTGATCATTGAGCGTATCGCTAAACGTTTTTGTTAGTTGAAGATGAACCGGTTTCTCCCTGAATAAACGATACCGATGGTCTTTTATTGGTGAAAATCAGGATTGCCACAATCAAAGCCATAGAATCTCGCAGCGTTTTGTCTGCCCTGCGGCAGAAGGCGGCTGCGGTTCGATATCCCCGAACCAAAACGGGCTGAACCTGCATGCGCACCGCTTGAATTTAGATTGGAGAACCGTAAGTGATCCTGACCTATAAAAACGGGGTATCATTCTACCAGTTTGAAAGCCTGGCCCAATTTTCCGAGATCCGGCACGGCATTTTCACGCGCCATTTTGGGAACAGTCCCCCACCTTTCGAAAGTTTAAATGTCAGTTCGGGGCTGGGGGATGCCGATACTCATGTATGGCAGAACCGTCGGGTCATCGCACGGGCAATGGGCATACATGACCTGATTTATGCCGAGCAGGTCCACGGCGATCAAGTGCTCGTATTGAATCCGACGATGTCCGTCTCTGATGATGGCGGCGAGGGCCTTCTGGGAACCGGTGATGCCATTGTTACCGATAGTGTCGACAAATTATTGATGATCCAGCTGGCAGATTGTCAATCGATATTGTTATATGATACCCACCAGCAGGTTGTGGCCAATATTCATTCCGGCTGGCGCGGCAGCATTCGCAATATTGCAGGACGAACCGTGGCTGTTATGCAAAGGCGTTTTCAAAGCGATCCGTCGCATCTGCTGGCCGGGATAGGGCCCTCGCTTGGACCCTGCTGCGCTGGATTTATTCATTATCGCGATGAAATCCCTGAAAAATTGTGGCCGTATAAAAAGGTGGGAAATCATTTTGATTTCTGGGCCATCAGTCGCAATCAGCTAAACGATGCCGGTGTCCCCTTGGATAATATTGAACTCAGCAACATCTGTACTTTCTGCAATACAGCGCTTTTTTTCTCCTATCGCGCTGAAGGCCAAACGGGTCGATTTGCTTCGGTTATCGGCTTAAACGGATAGACGACAGTTTCCTGCAACAGCCGAACCATTAGAAATAATAGACCCCGATAGCATGCAAAAACACAAACGCAACATAAAAAATCGAATATTCGTCCATTTTCACTTTGATGTTTTTGTGCTAAAAAGCATTTTCGCACGAAAGCCAAAAGTGAACACATTCAGAAGATAAATATGGCCCCGATTACCGATCAAGCAGTTGAGGTGTTCGCAAACACCGCCCTGGGTCACGGAATCTATCGCATTCGGCTAAGCTGCCACCGCCAATATGCCCAGGCTGTACCCGGTCAATTTGTCATGGTTCGCCCAAATCAACAAATCGACCCGCTATTGCCACGCCCATTTTCGATTCATCAGTTAGTTCGACATAAGGGTTCTGTTAGCGCTCTGGAATTGCTGTATAAAGTGGTCGGCAAAGGAACTCAGTTGCTTGCGCGCCTGCAGCCCGGAGATCTCATCAGCATGACTGGACCGCTGGGTCAAGGATTTGAGATTGCAGCAAAGGTGTCGAATATCAAAATAGTGGCCGGCGGGATCGGTGTGGCCCCGATGTTATTCTTGGCCCAGACGCTGATTGAATCCAAGCGCAATTTATCATCGCTTGAGGTTTTCATCGGCGGCCGGACACGATCCGATCTATTGTGTTTACAGGATTTTTCAGCTATCGGACTGGCGGCTCGTGTGACTACGGATGACGGAAGCTCCGGAGATCAGTGTTTGGTAACGGATCCACTGGACGCAGCATTAGCTGAAAATCGGCCAGATATTATTTGTGCCTGCGGCCCAATGGAGATGTTAGCCTGTGTCGCCGGAATTGCAGCAAGGCATCATGTTCGCTGTCAGGTTTCGATCGAAACGATGATGGCTTGCGGCATGGGAGCCTGCTTGGGCTGTGCGGTGGCTGCGCGTAAAGATAACCAGCGATATTTGCATGCCTGTAAAGACGGTCCGGTTTTTGATACCCGCTATCTTGGAATCTAGTATTTCAAACCCTACCTGTTTTTCATCAGGTTTATGATTAATCGGGTTAAATTTAGCGTTGACTTGTCTGTGATCCTATGTTAGTTGCTCAATCTTTATATCAGTTTGGTTGTCACCTTCCACTAATGGCGGAAGGTGTTTGAATTCCATGAAAAAAGAAACCAAACGAACTTTCCGGGAACTGGCATATTACAGCAGCCTAGGGTTTTCAGTCGCACTGGCGATTTTTATTGGTCTGGCTGTGGGGATTTATTTAGATCGCCGATTTGAAACAGCGCCGTGGTGTACCCTTATTTTCTTGGTTATCGGGATCATCGCCGGCTTTCGTAACATTGCTATCGTTATTCGCAAAACGAGAAAGTTTTAGTCGGCTATCAGCACCATAACGGGGAAGGCATATTGGACGTCCAGCAACGCATCATTAATTTCGTTACCCGATCCAACTGGATTTTATTTGCAGGGACCAGCATTGCCGGATTTGTCATTTTTTCAAAAAGTGTCGCTCTGGGTATTGTTTTCGGAGGGCTGCTGGTTACCATCAATTTCCATTTATTGGCAAAAACGTTAAAAAGAGCCCTGACCCCGCCGCATCTGGCCTCCCATAACGTGGTACTGGCCAAATATTACCTGCGCTTTTTGATCAGCGGGTTTATCATTTTCCTGCTGATTGCCGGCCATATCGTGCACCCCGTCGGATTGGTCATCGGTCTGTCCGTTGTCGTTTTCAGCATTATGCTAGCAACCATCTGTGAAGTTAAAAAACTTCTATTCAAGGAGGCTGTCTAAGGATGGAACATCCCTATTTATTCGTTGTTAAATTTTTTGAGCTGATCGGATTTGGGCATTTCGCCCATGCGTATCCCTGGGTGATTTACTCCTGGTTTGTGATGATCGTGCTGATTATTTTAGCCTTCCTGGCTGTTCGGAAAATAGAGATGATTCCGTCAGGAGCGCAAAATGTGTTTGAGATTCTAATTTCGGGTATAGAAGAATTTATGGTCGAGATTACCGGCGAAGAAGGACGGCCTTTTTTTCCGCTGATCGCCACGGTATTTCTCTACATTGCCACCTGCAACCTGCTGGGCTTAATTCCCGGTTTTTACCCACCGACCGCCAGTATTAACACGACACTATCCTGTGCGCTAACGGTGGTCGTATTCACGCATGTGATTGGCGTCAAATTTCATGGCGCCAAGTATATCAAGCATTTTCTGGGGCCTGTCTGGTGGCTGGCACCGTTGATATTGATCATTGAACTCATTGGCCATTTTGCTCGAATCCTGTCTTTGTCGATTCGTCTTTTTGGCAACATCACCGGCCATGAACTGGTGCTGGGGATTTTATTTTTGCTGGCCGGTGCCTTTTTTGCGCCACTGCCGATCATGGCGCTGGGTATCTTCGTGGCACTGCTGCAGGCTTTCGTGTTTTTGCTCCTGTCGATTATTTATTTTTCAGGGGCCATGGAAGAAGCGCATTAAAAGAAATTGCTGTTAATGGGATAACAGAAGAAGCCCAATAATATATCTAGCAAAGGAGGGAGTCTATAGTATGGAAGGAATGACGATTCAAACACAAGCATTACAGTTTTTTATCGCCTGCGTAACGGCTGCCGGTTTCGGAATTGCCATCGCTGCATTTGGCTGTGGTATAGCACAGGGTATCGGTCTGCGGTCCGCGGTTGAGGGTATCGCACGTAATCCGGAGTCTTCGGGTAAGGTTACCGTTACCATGATCATTGGCCTGGCGCTGATTGAATCTCTTTGTATTTACGCGCTGGTTGTTGCATTGATCCTGATCTTTGCCCATCCGCAGGCTGCATCGATAGCCGCATTGTTCGCGCACGGCGGCTAGTTGATTCCTTTTTTTAGTTTTTATTACCCCCATACGGGGCGCACCGAATTATCGGCTGCGCCCTGTTTTTTTATTATACCGCCGGAACCCGCAAATACCGCACATTACAGGAGTTGGAATCATTTAAGGCACCTGAATTGCTTATAAAATTTTATCTCATGCTTTCAATTCTGTGAAAATTATTATATACTAAACTCAGATCGAAATAGCAGCGACACCGATTACAGGAGAGATCCTATGGATGAACAGCAAATTTTAGCCAAGCTTGATCGTATTAAAGAAATTCCGACACTGCCGACTATTGTTTTCGAATTGAACAAATATCTGCGGGATCCGGACACATCGATAAAAACGGTCTGTGATACCATCGAAAAAGATCAAGCCATCGCCTTGAAAATTTTAAAGCTGGTCAACTCTGCATTTTACGGATTCAAATCCAAGATCAGCGATCTGCGTAATGCGGTCGTCTTGCTGGGATACAACGCAGTGCGCAACGCCATCGTATCCATATCGGTGATCAACTCTTTTCCCAAACGCGTCAAATTGATCGATTTTGATATTTCCCAATTTTGGAAACATTCTCTGGCGGTGGCAGTCACCAGTAAAAACATTGCCCAGCTATCCCGAAAGGAATCACCGGATAATTGTTTTGTCGGTGGATTGCTGCATGATGCCGGCAAAGTGATCCTCGCTCAGTATTTTCCGAATCTATTTGAAACCGTATGGTCGACCCTGCAAAACGAGCATTTGACTTTTTACGAGGCCGAGCAAAAAAGCCTGCCTATTGATCATGCCAAAATTGGCGCGCATCTGGCTGCCAAATGGCAACTGCCCCAGGGCCTGATTGAAGCCATTCGATGGCATCATGATTTTCAGCCCCAAAGCAAAAGTGCCAATTTCGTCCAAAACATTTATCTGGCCAATTTTATCGTCAATGCTTACGACTTGGATCCGGAGATGCGACTGGACCTTTCGAACATGCACCCTGAAGTGATCAAATTTATGATGAATATGATGGAAGATGTTGGTGATTGGTATACTGGATTGACCGGCGAAATCGAAGCCGCTTATTCATTTTTCCTGGAATCAGATATATAGACTCAGAGAACTGCTTTTAAATATTGACCGGTATAGGAATTTTTAATTTCTGCCAGCGCCTCTGGCGTCCCGCAGCCCACAATATATCCACCCTCATCTCCGCCTTCCGGGCCTAAATCAACAATGTAGTCTGCGGTCTTGATGACATCCATGTTATGTTCAATCACCAGGACGCTATTGCCCTGTTCGACTAACATATTGAGTACCCTCAGCAGCTTTTGAATGTCATCGGCGTGTAAACCGGTGGTGGGTTCATCCAGAATATAAACCGTGTTGCCGGTGGCGCGTTTGCTGAGTTCTTTTGATAGCTTTACGCGCTGCGCTTCGCCACCGGATAGGGTGGTCGCCGGTTGACCGATCTCAATGTAACCTAAACCGACGTCTACCAAAGTTTGCAGGATCGTATGAATTTTTGTGATCCGCCCGAAAAATTCCAAGGCCTGGTTGACGGTCATGTTCAGGACTTCAGCAATGGTTTTTCCCTTATAGCGGGCCTCGAGTGTTTCGCGGTTATAGCGTCGGCCCTGACAGACGTCACAGGTGACATATACATCGGGCAAAAAATGCATTTCGATTTTAATAATGCCGTCTCCCTGGCACGCTTCACAGCGACCGCCTTTAACATTGAAGCTAAAGCGGCCGGGTTTGTAACCCCGCATCCGGGCTTCGGGCGTGCGCGCAAAAAGCTCGCGGATATGCGTAAAAGCGCCTGTATACGTGCCGGGATTGGAACGCGGTGTTCTGCCGATCGGACTTTGATCGATATGAATGACGCGATCGATACGTTCGACCCCATCGATTTGCCCGTAGGTGCCTGCTGGCACCCGGGCATGATGCAGCTTTTGCATTAATGCGCGGTACAGCGTTTCCAGAACGAGGGTTGATTTACCAGAACCCGATACGCCGGTAATGCAGATGAAGCAGCCCAGTGGAAATGCAACATCAATTGATTTTAAATTATTGGCCGCTGCCCCCTTGAGGATCAGATGATCATTTTTGATCGGCCGTCTGGAAGAAGGCACCTCGATCTTTTTGCGACCCGATAAATACTGACCTGTCAGCGAAGTTTGATGGGCGCTCAGCTCGGCGGGCGAGCCGGCAAAGACAATATTTCCGCCGTTGACGCCAGCACCCGGTCCGATATCGATAACATAGTCAGCTGCCCGAATCGTCTCTTCATCATGTTCAACGACCAGCACCGTATTTCCAAGATCGCGCATCTGTATCAGAGTCTCCAGCAAACGCTTGTTATCGCGCCTGTGCAGGCCGATGCTGGGCTCATCCAATACATAGAGTACCCCTGTTAATTTTGACCCGATCTGGGTGGCCAGACGAATCCGCTGACTTTCTCCGCCGGAAAGGGATTGGGCCGAACGGTCCAGCGTCAGGTAAGAAAGCCCGACATTATCCAAAAAACCCAGTCGTTCGACGATTTCTTTGAGAATGCGACGGGCGATGATCTCCTTTTTGCCGTCGAGCCTCAAATCCAGAAAGAAGGCACGTATTTTAGCAATGGATAATGCTGTTAATTGCGAAATGGTAAAACCGCCTATTTTAACAGAGCGGCTGGCGCGATTTAGCTTCTCACCGTTGCATTCCGGACAGGGTTGAAAATTCAGGTAACGCCCGATTTCTTCACGTGACCAGCTGGATCCGGTTTCATGGTAGCGGCGTTGCAGATTCGGTACAATGCCTTCAAAGGGCTTTTGATAACTGATGCGGCGATGATCACTTTCAAAATAAAAGGTAATCGGTGTATCCCCTGAACCGTATAGTAGCGCCTGTTTGAATCTATGCGGCAGATCCTGGTAGGCGGTGTAAATATCAGTGTCGTATTGCCGTGTGAGGGCATCTAGAAACTCCGTAAAATGGACACTATTTCGGTTGGCCCACGGGGCAATGGCGCCTTCGCGCAGTGTCAGTTCCGGATTGGGAACAATGAGCGCCGGATCAAATGCCGTTGTTGCGCCCAGTCCGTTGCAATGGGAGCAGGCGCCCTGGGGTGAATTAAATGAAAAACTGGCAGGGGTAAACTCTGAATAGCTGATTGCGCATCGGTTGCAGGCGGCTTTTTCATTAAAAAGGATAGCGCCATGCTCCTGGGTGTCAATGCTCACCAGACCATTGGATTGCGCCATAGCCAATTCGAGTGAATCCGCCAGGCGATTTTTAATCTTGCTATTAAGGACAAGCCGATCGACAACAACATCGATCGAATGCTTTTTATTTTTTTCCAGCTTGACGACATCTTCGATATCACTTGTTTGACCGTCGACGCGGACCCGGGCGAAGCCGTCCTTTTTGAGACGTTTCAGCAGGTTTTCATGTGACCCTTTTTGATCCTTTACCAGGGGGGACAATACGATGATCCGGGTCTTATCGCCCAATGACATGACATGGTCGACAATTTGATCTAACGTCTGAGCCCGGATTTCCTGACCACATTGGTGACAATGCGGCGTGCCCACACGCGCATACAGCAGGCGCAGATAATCATAGATTTCGGTAACTGTGCCAACCGTTGAACGCGGGTTGTGTCCTGCTGTCTTTTGCTCAATGGCAATTGCCGGTGAAAGGCCTTCAATCAAATCGGCGTCAGGCTTTTCCATGCGTTCCAAAAACTGCCGAGCATAGGTGGATAGTGATTCAACGTAGCGGCGCTGGCCCTCAGCATACAGGGTGTCGAATGCAAGCGTCGATTTGCCAGAGCCAGATAGGCCCGTGATCACCACCAATTTTTCGCGCGGCAGATCTACATCGATATTTTTTAAATTGTGCTGCCGAGCACCTCGAATGATTATTGTATCTGCAATCATGGTCAACTTTCTGATCGATTTATTGTTTTGAGTTTAGCCGGCATAAAAAAAAATTAAAACATATTTCTCGAAAGGATGTAAAGCCCTGTTATTCCACTGTTCAAGAATACCTTTAGAAAAGCTGAAATTATTTTTTCAAAAATCAAAGATAATAAAAGAAAATGAAAGATTATGGCAGAATACTTTTTTGTTGATAACTTAACGCATCAAATGGATATACTTAAAATACTTAAAAATACCCTACCTTTGCAAAGGTCGTGTTTTACAATACTTGTCGCTTGCTAACTATTTAGTCAAATGAAAACAAATAGATATAAATTGTTCAAAACTGCTCGATGATGCGATCTAAAACAGCTTTTATCAGGTTTGACTGAATCTGTCTGATGCCATAAATAAGCTCCTGTTTTTTGATTTTGAAAGTATCAAAATCAAACCTTCCAAACCGTTTAGCTTCGACATCATTTTCAAAAAAATTTCTTCTAAAATAGCATCATTACTCAGTTTGTATTTAACAGGGTTGTGTAAGAGCCGATGGAAGCCGTCTGGAAACAAATTAAATCCGTCATCAAAGACCGGATCCCGAAACACAGTTTTCAAATGTGGATCGAACCGCTGGAAATGCAAAAAAACGATCCTGAAAACTGGATCGTGGCGTGTCCGAACTTCTTTTTTAGAAAGCGGGTCAACGATCTATATGGAAAACTGCTTACCGATGAATTGAACAACGCAACCGGTAATCAGTGTCATCTTTCCTTTGAGGTAAGGGCTAAAAAGAAAAAACATCCGCAAAATGGAAATCGGCTGAATCATCAATTACCGCTTCCAAACACCTCTATTCGCCCTCACAGTGGCCGGTTTTTACGCAAAAATTTCACTTTTGATGAATTTGTTGTCGGGTCGAATAATGATTTTGCCTATTCTGCCTCTCTGTCGCTGGCTTCGCGCAGAGAATCTCAACAAAATGCGCTATTGCTCCTTTCCAAAACCGGCATGGGGAAAAGCCATCTTTCCCAGGCCATTGGACATCATGTGTTATCTGAATATCCCGATGAGCGCGTCTATTATGTAACGGCAGAGGATTTCAGCAATGAAATGGTACAGGCGTTTCGCCAAGATTCCATCAATAAATTTAAGGGGAAATATAGAAATAATTGCGATGTTCTGCTTTTGGAAGATATCCATTACCTGAGCGGCAAACAAAGGACCCAGGTGGAATTGGCTTTAGCATTAGATTCGCTGTTTGAGGCTGGCAAACGTATTATTTTCTCCAGTTGTTATTTGCCCGGTGACATCCCTAAATTAAATGATAAATTAAGATCGCGATTATCCGGTAGCCTGATATCCACAATCGAATCCCCTAATTTCAGGACGCGGGTCCGCATTTTAAGGAAAAAAGCACTCAGCAACGGCTATCAGATTCCCGACACGATAATCGAATACCTGGCTGGCGAACTGACCGAGGACATCCGGCAGCTTGAAAGCGGTTTAAACGGTGTTGCTGCGAAATCATCTCTGATGGGCGCTCCGATCGATATGAACCTGTCAGAAAGCGTTGTCAAAAACATGGTGCGCCAGCGCAAAAAAATCACCATTGATGCCATCAAAAAAATGGTATGCAAATACTATAATTGTACCCTTAAAGATATGGTGTCACGTTCACGCAAACAACATTTCGTCAGGCCAAGACAAATGGCCATTTATTTGTCTCGCCGCTATACGGACGCACCTTTGCAGAGTATTGGCAAGGCCTTTAACCGATACCATGCGACCGCCCTCCATTCCATTCATTCCATCGAGCGAGGATTAAAAGAAAATAGTGCGATTCAGAAACAGGTTGATTTTTTTAATCAGAAGCTTGAATCTGGCAAATTCTAAAACCGCTCCCCAAAATGCATCTACCACCCAAGGGCATTGATATCCAGGATAAATGGATTACACATCTATTTTTATTGTAAATTAAGGTGTGTATCACAGGATAAATGGATTACACATCTATTTTTATTGTAAATTAAGGTGTGTATCACAGGATAAATGGATTACACATCTATTTTTATAAACATTAAGGTGTGCATTAAACGACGCGACTACGCTCGTCGCAGGCCGATTCAAAATACTCGAATATCGCGGCAAGATGTCGCTCCCACCAATTATTGTGGGATATAAAATTTCCAATGATGCTGATTATAAATTGTAGTGGGAGTGGCTTTTAGCCACGATTTTTATGCTCCCCTTTTTCGCCGCTCCGCGCCTTACCATGAACCCTTATCCACACCTTTACGATGGGATTTACATTATTATTAAAAAATATTTTGAGATATTGCCACCGTCATAAAATTCAGCTTTGTTCAGATGATTCGGTGCCTAACTGTGC
>Ga0209567_10001440_pt1 | contig 12246 bp, 11 predicted proteins | sample COG_12_FD_184756 | JGI IMG/M metagenome (GOLD analysis project Ga0209567, IMG submission 184756) | Pelagic marine sediment microbial communities from the LTER site Helgoland, North Sea, for post-phytoplankton bloom and carbon turnover... | ecosystem: Environmental > Aquatic > Marine > Neritic...
CGATACCCAGCTGGCTTCAGCGGTGATTGCGCTATCGACCTTATTATCATTCTTTTCTTTATCGTTGGCATTGTTCTTCTAAAACAGACATTTTCAGGTCGGACCACAACACTGATGACTCAAAATTATAAAATCATGATTGAATACGACGGTAGCCGCTACCATGGCTGGCAACGTCAGAAAATAGATCACAGCATTCAGGCAGAAATTGAGATCGCCCTGGAAAAAATGACCTCTACCAAGGTGACACTCATCGGTTCGGGACGCACGGATGCCGGTGTGCATGCCGTCGGCCAGGTGGCAAATTTTAAATGTGATACCCGACTGACGCCTGAAGCCTTCTTCAAAGGACTGAACAGTTTACTGCCCGAGGATATTATCATTAAAGATTGTCAGTTGGTGGCCGCCGAATTTCATGCCCGCTATAATGCCCGCCGTAAAATCTATCATTATAAAATTTTAAATCGAGCCGTTCCGGCGGCCGTTGGACGTCAGTATATATGGTACGTTCGCAGCACTTTGGCCCGGCAAAATATGCGAGCTGCCATGGCGCATGTCATCGGCCGCCACGATTTTAAAGCATTCGAGGGCAGCGGCAGCCCCAGACAAGATAGCATTCGAGAGGTGTTTTCAGCCCGCCTCATCGAAGACACCGGCGACATATTGATATTTGAAATCGAAGCTGAAGGCTTCTTACGATACATGGTGCGCAATGTTGTCGGAACATTGGTGGATGTGGGACTGGGAAAAATCACAGCGGCAAATTTTAAAAAGATCCTGGATTCAAAGGATCGTTCCCAGGCCGGGATAACCGCGCCGGCTAAGGGGCTCACGCTATTCAAGGTGATTTATTAACGGCAATCTAAAAGTCATGGAGCAAGATATTCAGTTCGCTGGTTGAGCCCGTTGAGCCGGTTGGCCGTTAGAGCCCGTTGTAAATGAAACCGTTCTGATATTCGTTTTCACCGACCAACGGGCAAACGGGCTCAACTTGAATAATTAATGCATGCTACCCCATATCAAGGGTTGATGCAGCCAATATACGATGTTATAGAGGCGACTGGTGATTCTGGGAGAGTATGAAAAATTGTAAAAATCGGGTAAAAGGAATAGTGCAGATGACGGATTTCACAAAATTAAGTAATCAGGAGCTTCGGCATCATAAGGAAGAATCACGGCAGCGCTATCAACAGTTTAAATCCCGCCAGATGGCGCTGGACATGACCCGGGGGAAGCCCTGTCCCGAACAGCTCGACCTGGCGCTGGGGATGCTGGAGGGTGATACCGGCAAAGCCTTCCGTACCGAAGATGGTTTGGATTGCCGCAACTATGGCGGACTCGACGGTATTCCACCGGCCAAAGCGCTGTTTTCCGAATATATGGCGGTTGAACCGGATGAATTGTTGATCGGCGGCAATTCAAGCCTCAATTTGATGCATGACACGATTTTGCGCGCCATGCTAAAAGGCGTGATGGACGACGCACCGGCCTGGGGTCAGTTGCCCAAGATTAAATTTCTGTGCCCGAGCCCGGGCTATGACCGCCATTTTTTTATCTGCGAATATCTGGGTATCGAAATGATACCAATTGAGATGGCAGGCAGCGGCCCGAAAATGGATGTTATCGAAGACCTTGTAGCTGAAGATGACCTGATCAAAGGTATCTGGTGCGTTCCAAAATACAGCAACCCGACCGGAATTGTCTATGCCGGCGAAACCGTCGAGCGGTTGGCCAAGATGAAAACCCGGGCTGTCGATTTCCGAATCTTTTGGGATAATGCCTATGCGGTTCATCACCTGGCGGACGGTCCGGCTCCGCTAAGAAACATCCTCTCCGCCTGCAAAATGGCCGGTAACCCGGACCGCGTCTTTATGTATGCCTCAACATCAAAAATCTCTTTTGCCGGCGCCGGCCTGGCCATTATGGCTGGCAGTCAGGCGAATATGAATTGGGTCAAAAACCAGATGGCCTTTCAAACGATCGGTCCTGACAAACTCAACCAGCTGCGCCATGTTCTGTTTTTCAAGAATCTGGCCGGTATCGAGGCCCATATGCAAAAACATGCGGACATTTTAAAACCCAAATTTGAGGCGGTCCAAAATGTTCTGGCCAGCGAACTGGATCGGAAAAATATCGCCCGCTGGAGTCGACCTCAGGGGGGGTATTTTGTCAGCATCGACACCCTGCAAGGCTGCGCGGCAGCGGTCATTAAAATGGCAGCTGACGCCGGTGTAAAACTTACACCGGCCGGTTCGACATATCCCTATAAATCGGATCCACAGGACTGTAACATTCGAATCGCGCCTTCCTTTCCACCTCTGGAAGATATCCAGGCTGCCATGGAACTGGTCTCCGTTTGTATTCAGTTGATCAGTCTTGAAAAAATATCCGGGTGAGTTGAGCGTCTGACGCAAACAGCGTGCGCCTGAAACAAAAAACCCCGCCCTGAACAGGAACGGGGTTTTCACGATAACAATAAACCGACTTAGCGACCCTTGCGTTTGGACGCTTTAAGCGGATTAATTTTCGCTTTGGCTTTATTGGATTCGGTTGTTACGTGAGTGGCCAGGTTGCAATTGCCATTTTTCCACTTGATGGAAGGATCCGGGCAGGCGCTGCAGTACCAACCACTGGAAAGCTCGGCACCCCTTTTGCAGCCGTTACATTGTTCGACGATCTGGTGGCAGATGCCGCCATTGTAAGAGCAGCCTTTTGCGGTCATAAAGGCGCACTCGGAGCCTTTTTTAATTGTTGCGCAGTCCATTGGAATCACCCCCTTCCGGCGTTAAATGATTATTCAGAAAATATGCGGCTAAAATTCAGCAAAATTTATGCCAGTTTAGACACAGCTTGAAAAAGGGGGAATATAGTTGGCCAACCGCTGCTTGTCAATAGAAATTTAGAAAAATTATGCTATTTGTGCTAAACTGGTTAAATCATCGCTCGATGGGCCTTGAAGATGCATTTAGGACCTGATCCAGATCAGCGACGCGACGGTTCAGTCAGGAAGGGAATCGACTGCAGCGGCAGATTGACTTTGCGGTATCCGCCATTATTTTGGCACACATCAGGTTCTTTTATGAACAAATTCAATTGAAACGCACCAACCGGCAAGAATTGCCGGTTGCAGCTGTTTTTATGAACCATGTTTCTCGATTGAGGTGACCATGGATTCAGAGCCAATACAAACCACCATCCCAAATCTGGGCAATGCGAAAATTCCTTCACCGGTTCCAAACTGCGCCAGGGGTGAAACCGACAGCATATCGTTTGTCACAGAGGATGAGCATATACTGATCGATGTCGATGCCCGCAGTCTTGCACAGCAGGTTCAGAACGGACAGACACCCGCCAGTTTCGAACGGGCCGGTCCCAGAAGCCATATATTTTTTGATCCCAGCAAATTGCGATGCGCCCTGGTGACATGCGGCGGTCTGTGCCCGGGGTTAAACGATATTATCCGCTCAGTCGTTCTTGAACTTCATTATGGCTACAATGTCCAAAATATCTATGGCATCCGTTATGGCCTTCAGGGGTTTATCCCGAAATTCGGGCACAATGTCATCGACCTGACACCGGACGAGGTCTCAGACATTCACGAGAGAGGTGGATCCGTTCTGGGTTCTTCAAGAGGGCCTCAGGAAATAGCGGATATCATTGATTGTCTGGAGCGCATGAATATCGGCATTCTATTTATGATTGGTGGAGATGGTACGCTGATGGCGGCCACGCAAATCGCGGATGCCATCCAGCAACGCAATCTGAAGATTGGCGTGGTCGGTGTCCCCAAAACCATTGACAACGATATTTACCTCGTATCGCGCTCTTTTGGCTTTGAAACAGCCGTAGAAGTTGCCACCCGTGCTATTACGAGCGCGCATAACGAAGCAGCCGGGTATCCAAACGGTATCGGTCTGTTAAAATTGATGGGCCGCCACTCGGGATTCATTGCCGCCACCGCCTCACTGGCACAGCAAGATGTGAACTTTGTGCTCATCCCCGAGGTCGATTTTGATCTAAATGGACCCAATGGTCTACTGAGCGGACTTGAAATGCGGCTGGCTGACAGGGGGCATGCGGTTATCGTTGCAGCAGAGGGCGCCGGTCAAAAATTTTTCGATGATGAAAAAACCGAACGGGATGCCTCCGGCAATATCAAACTCAAGGACATCGGCCTGTATTTGAAAGAAGCTATTCTTTCCCATTTTGATGCCCATAACACCGGCATCACCATAAAATACATCGATCCCAGCTATATGATCAGAAGCTTGCCGGCCAACGCCAACGATCGTGTCTTTTGCAATTTCCTGGGCCGCAACGCCGTGCATGCCGGCATGGCCGGTAAAACAAATCTACTCATCGGGCACTGGAATAACTTCTTTGTCCATGTGCCCATGAAGACGGTGGCCGGCAAACGCAAGCAGATTAACCCAACTGGAACACTGTGGCGCAGCGCATTGGAAGCGACCGGTCAGGGGTCTCTCAAAAACGGATAAAAGCGGAATCTAAACGTATTTTTTTGCTGGCAGGCCGGGATGCCAGAAGAAAATAAAGCCTTGGTAGCTTGCGCCCGTTTGACTGCTCAATTATCCTGCTGGCCTTGTGGCCTTATCGTCGTCCGGTTTTCGTCAGACAAACCGGCCAACGGGCGAATAAGGCCAAACCGCTTGAATTCCAGCTACCGTACCAGCTCCACAAATTCTCTGCCCTTAATTCGCAGCAGGTGCAACTCCTTCTGGGCCTCGCCATTTTCATCAAATTGCGTCGGGCCGGTAACCCCCATGAATTCCTGCATGTTCACAAGATAATTTTTGATATCACTTTTGAAGCGAATGTCGGGTTGTGCCAGAACTCCGAAAAGCATCACCGCCGAATCATAGACCACAGCCTCGATAAAGCCGGGCTTTTCTTCATACGTCTTTTCAAACATGCGAACAAAATTTTGAACGACCGGTGCCGTGCTTCCGGTAAAAAAGCCGTCGGGCATAATGGCGCCCTGAACGTACTGGGGTGCCATTTTAATCAAGACCTCAGAGTGCCAGAGATTCGTTCCGAGCAGATAAACGTCTCGGATGTCATAATACGCCAGTTGCGGTATGATCAGGCCCACCGTTTTGGGATAGTCCGGGATAAAAACAGCATCAAAATCAACAATTGCTTGCGGCTCCTCTTCACCGTCATTGGGCTCGCTCTGCGGATCGTCGGTATTGCCGGTATTGTGCGCTTGGATGTCTTCTTTTAATTGCTCGGGAATATCATAGTACCGCCCGACAAGCTTTTTAATGGGTTCGGCAAAATCCGTGTGCTGCGGATTGTAAGATTCAACGCCAACAATTTTACCACCGTTTGCAATTAACTCGTCCCAAAACAAATTCATAAACGTTATACCGTAGGTTTCATCCGGATACAGAATGGCAAACCGCTGCAAACCCAGCGAAGAGGTGACATAATCAACGAGGTTACCGACCTGCATCCGGGGGGTGATAAAATTGCGAAAGACATAATCGCCGATTGATGTGATATTGTCTTTCTGGGTTAAGGTCATAATGGGAATTCTATTCTCCTGTGATTCAACAGCAGCAATCTCAGCGGTAATGATGGGACCGACGATGGCCGCCACCTGCTCTTGAATTAATTCCTGCATGGCCGCTCGGGTCTGCTCCGGGTTGCCGCCGGAATCTTTAACGATGATGTTCATTTGAGGGACGCTGTTCTGGGTGCTAAAGTGGTCGAGCGCAAGTTCAATACCCTTTAATGCCTGAAACCCGATTTTTTGATACGGACCGCTAAGCGGTAACAGGCATCCGAGAGTATAGCGGTTAAACAAAGCACTTTGTTTGATCTGTTGAATCAGATCATCCGCCACAGGTGCTTTTGGGTGCGCTGGATATTTGACTAAAAAATCTTCCAGCACTTTAAGCGCATCGTCATATTGATCAGCCATGGCGTAATTTAAACCGAGCTGAAGCATGAGGTCTCCCCGTGGGATTTTCGGATCGCCGCTTTCAAGCAGTCGGTTGATTTGTTCTGCACCCAGCTGGGCAATTGCTGCTTCCATTTTGCGGTCTATGATTTCCTGTTCGAGCTCTGTGGCCATCAGCGAGGCCTCGCCATAGTATTGGAAAGCCTCCATTGGCGAACCCAGCGCCATGTAGGCATCACCGACCAGGGCATAGGTACGAAAAATATGGGGTGTCGAATCGATGCTCCACAGAACCTCAGGTGCCTGCTCAATAACCGCTGTGTAATCCCCCTGCTCATAAAAGGTTAACAAAATATTTACCTGGGCATCCTTGGTGAAAGAGCTCTGGGGGTATTCCGAAGTCAAATGCCGATAAGCTTGACGCGCTTCAACGTAATTGCCTAAAGTTAAATTGATACTGCCAATCTTCATCCAGGCCGCCGGTGCCATTGGTCTTTCCGGAAACTGATTCACATAAGCCTGATAGGACGCAAGTGCCGCAGGATAATCTTGCGCCTCAAATTGGGTCTCGCCGGCCACAAAAAGCTGGTCTTCAACAGCTTCCGGCACCGGGCCGGTAGAGACAGGTGGTTTTTGCACGCAAGCGCCGATAGCCAATAGGATCAACAACAAAAAAAGGATTCGGTGGGTCTTCATAAAGTATAACTGTTTCCTCATGGTGATAGTCATATAAAATCGCAGCGATCAATGTCATCGGTAGGTTTGAGGTGTCAGGTGTCAGCTCCTGCATTCGAACCTGAAACCTGACACCTGAAACCTGAAACCTAAAAAGTTAAGATTAACTGCGTTTATCAATTGTCAATAAAAGTGCAGTATAAAGCTAGTTTTTATCTTGGTAGCGCCGCTGAATCGCCCGTAAAAAATCCAGACTGCTAAAAAAAATTTCAACCAGTTCCGGATCAAAATGCTGGCCGGATTCACTTTCAATCGTATCCAGCACTTTGGATTCATCCCAAGCATCTTTGTATACACGCGCAGATGAAAGTGCATCGTAGACATCCGCCAGGGCCACAATTCTGCCATAAAGCGGAATGTGTTCGCCTTTTTTGCCCATCGGTTGTCCGTTTGATCGTGTGTGGCCTTTAAGGGCCTTAGCGGTTTGGACATCCACATGTCCGGGATAACCGTTTCCGTCCCAGCGCTCATGATGGTTGAGAGCTACCATGGCCGCCGCTTCATCGAAATCCGACTGCCGGTCCGAGAACAATCGGGCCCCCAGAACCGTATGCTGTTTCATGGTTTCAAATTCGGATTCATTCAGTCGCCCGGGCTTTTTTAGAATGACATCCGAAATGGCAATTTTGCCAACATCATGCAACATGGCCGCCATTCTTAATATATCCCGGCCCTGGTCGATTTCTTTTTGATTTAATTGCCGTCTTCTGGCCCAGCGTTCGTATAGCTCCACGGCATAACCGCCGACACGATTGACATGCGCGCCGGTTTCCTTGGGGTCCCGCATCTCCGCCATATGTATCATGCGCAGCAAAATGGCCCGGGTCATTTGCGCCCGTTCCAGCGCAACCGCTGCGATACTGGCAAAATGAAGCATCATACGCTCGTCATCCGGCGAGAAGGGAATCACATTTCGGGATTCATCTTCGGCATTAATGATCTGCAGAATACCGATAACATCATCATGATGATTCTTAAGGGGGATCGTCAGCACAGACAGGGTCTTATAGTTTGTTTTCTTGTCAAATTCTTTGCTGAAATGATACGGACAGCTTGGGTCTATTGCATAGACATCGGCCAAATTCAACGGCTGGCCCGTAGCCGCCACATAGCCGGCAATGCTTTCCTTGTTGATGGGGATGTGAAAGGTTGAATAGATGAGTTTTTCTCCATCAGACAGACGCTGTTGCAAGGTGTTGTTTTGGGTATAGGTGAAATAAAGTAAATCGTTTTCACGGATGTAAATCGAGCCGGCATCCGCGTTGACGAATCGCCGCGCCTCGATAAGAATGTGTTCCATGACGATATCCAGATCCTGCACCCGATTGAGTTCGATACCCAGGTTGGTCAGAGTGTCCAATTTTTCCTTTTGATTGAGCATGGCGCGTCCTTTCTGGGACAGGTTATGCCCTTAAAGAGAGAAAAAAGTAAACTGATTTCTTTAAAGTTTATTTTTTTTGGGTCGAAAACTAAAATAGAAGCGGCCAAAAACCAGCATCTTTGCAGGATTCGGGTGTAATTCAAAAGCAACTGGACGCTCGATGCGGAAATCGTGTAACAGTCCTCCCTGCTGGAAATTTGCATTCAAAGGCCGCATATGATAAATTTTTAATAGACATCATCGGTTTACAACTGCTTTTAAGCCAGGGAGAATATAACCATGAAAATCATCAACTATCTAATATTAATTATCTTTTTATTGTTTTCAGCCCATGCTTACGCTGAATTTTACAAATATGTGGATGAAAACGGCAACGTCAAATATACGGACGATATTAACGAAGTGCCCGAAGCGCAGCGCAGCAATATTCGCAGTTACGTAGAATCGCAAAGCAAAAAAGTTCCCGAGCAACAGGAAGCAGTGGAAAATCAAGCTGAACCGGAGGAAGTTCGCCCGGTTGAAAAACAGGCAAATGTGCCAGATTCAGTGGCAGATGAACCGGAAAGCCTTGAAGATCAAAGAACGCGCCTGGAGCAGATAAAAATTGAAATCGACCAGGAATACAAGGTCTTAAAAGAGGAACAGGCGCAGCTGGCAGAAGAAGCAGAAGGGGTCAAAACCCGTGAGCAAAATATTGAATATAATCGCAATATCAATGACTTCAACAAGCGCATCAGTATGTTTGATGAAAAACAGAAAGCCTATGAAGCCGGTATTGATGCATATAATCAGCGCATCATGGACATAAACAGGGAAAATGCCGCAAAAGCTCAATAATACCGTAATCATACGATCGTTTAGATGATTACGCCAAACCGCAGCCGGTTCTGGATGGCCGGCTTTTCACGGTCAACAATTCAGATGACGACCCACGCCGGGCTGCGGTAACCAACCGTTATTTTTCTTCATCCGCCATTCTGCAAAGCCAACCAAGGAACTATCAAAACGTAAATACCCCAAGCAGGGATAATGCGATCTCTGCCGCTATCTAAAATCAACCAGAATAAAAATATTATTGGGTATTTAAGCAAATTTTTCTTGACAGCAGTACCCATTTATCCTTATTCTTTGCTACCCGTCCATCAATAGGCACAAGGGAACATTCAATGGCCGTTAAAATATTTATCAGGCGTAAAATTCCTGAAGACCGGACCAATGACTTGTTACCACTTTTCAGGCGCTTGCGTAATTTAGCGACCAACCAATCCGGGTATATATCCGGTGAAACGCTCAAGAATCTGGATGACACCAGTGATTATCTGGTCATCAGCACCTGGCAAACTATTGACAACTGGCGGGAATGGGTCGTTTCCCGGGACCGAATGGAAATACAAAACGAGATTGATGCCAGGCTGAACGAAGCCTCAGTTTATGAAATTTATCAATATGGATAACCGAAACCATTAGGGTTAACCCTTAGTGTGGACGACAGATGGTTATTTCAACCCAAGCCAACCTGATACCTTATGATCGGAGTCAATATCCGATGCTGCCTCAGCGGCAGAAGGACTCACTCGTCATTTCTGAGGACATGGTTGAGCGCCATTACCGCTTTCAACGTCCGCCAACGGCCAAAATAACCGCTGCCGATTCTGAGGGTATTTATGGCAATCGATACGATAGCAACCAGTGTTGGCAATACGCCAATGATTATCAGGTTGGCGAACGCATCGATATTTATGCCTAGCGCTGCCAGACGGCCTTAATCTCTCCTTAGGACGATCCCTCGTAAATTTACCATTCATTTAGACTATTTACGAAATTTTATGCTGAAATCACCGCTATCAAATAAACCATCAGCGGCAGGAGATCACAAATATGTCAAAACAAAGCTTTGATGAAGCGCTTAAGGTCGGCCGTCCCCCGAATATTATGCAGCTTTTTCCGAATTCAAAGGCCCTGATCATCAGCGGTAAATTCATTGATCGAGCGATGCTGGCCAGTGGCAAAGCGATTGCCATGGCAGCCAATGGCAGAAACAGTTTTGTGATCCGCGGCGCCTTGCGCGCCGCTCAAAAAACCAGTGCGGCCCTGATCATTGAAATCGCTAAATCCGAGGGCGGCGCCAACGCCTATTGTGCCATCAATTACTGGAATATCGCGCGTATCGTCGATGCCGCCTGCAATGAGATGGATATCACCATACCGGTAGCCATTCATGCCGATCATTATGGCATTAAAAACGACGACGATATTGCGGCTGCCAAAATAGAAATCCCGACCCTATTCGAAGCCGGTATGACTTCGATTGCCATTGATGCCTCTCATATGGCAGATGATAAGAATTTGCTGGCCAGCATTGCGCTCAATGATGTCGTGCCGAAATGGGCAGGTCTTGAAACCGAAGTCGGCGAAATCAAGGGCAAAGAAGGGCTTTCCACCGTGGAAGAAGCCCTGTTCTTGATTCAGGGCTTAAACGCCCATGACATTTTGCCCGATTGGATCGCATTGAACAATGGCACGACCCATGGCATCGAAGCCAGCGGCCAAGGCATACAGGTCGATCTGACCGCTCGCATCCATGAGGCCCTGGCCGAATATAAGATATCCGGGGCGCAACACGGCACATCAGGCAACAATTCGGATCGATTGCGCCAAATTGCAGCCGGCACCAGAACCACCAAGGCAAATGTGGCCACAGCTCTGCAAATGATTTCGTGGGGCCTGGAGGTCAATGATTATGGCAATGCCATTTTGGATGCTGAAGGTAATTTCCAAAAAGTAAAAGACGCGGGTGTGACCGAGGTGATGTGGTCTGAAATGCAGACCTATGCCGAGGCCCAAGGCTACAAGGGCGGCAATTATAAAAAACTAAATTTGCCGTTTGAAAACAAGCTGCTCGGCCAGCCAAAAGCGATCCGCGAACGCATGATTCAGCGTGTCGAGGATTTTGCCTACAATATGATCGTTAATGTCTTCAATGCTGAAAATACGGCATCTCTGGCCATTGAGGCTATCCTTGATGCCGGGTCCTACGACTGTGGTTCAAAAGCAAACCGTATTGAAGATCCCCGGAGCTGGACGCCCGACCGCATTAAAGAACGCGCTGCTCAAATCGATAGTGATAAGGGACCCGCCGGCGATTTTGACGATTAGCACATAATGTCGCCGATGCTCTGGGTTAATTCGATCTACGGCGACTCTTTTTTATGATTTTTCCTTCCGAATATCATTTCCTCAGCCGATTCAGGCCCATCCGGTGCAAAGCCTTTCATGTCCATATTATAAATAAATACAAATGATTATAAAATCGACCACCTATCATCGATGATTTTCACCTAAAGTTAACAGGTAGCACGCCGATAAAGAAGATTGGGGGAAGGTGTTATATGCTGGTATCCAGTTATCAGATACATAATGTGTTAAATGTCTACAGCAAACAGCTCAGTCAGGACCGATCCGCGCCTAAAAAAGCGTTGGGAGACAAAAGGCAACTGTCTGATCAAATTCAGCTGTCGACCGAAGGCAAACGGCGCGCTACGATTGAAAAAGTCGCCAAGGATATTGTAAGAAAAATTTCCGGTTATGGTGCCAACGGTCAGAGTGAAGACAATGGGCAATTGCGCCCAGAGGGGCATGCCCAAAAAACGATTGAATCCGATAACAGAAAGGAAACCGCATTTGTGTTCAATGTTATCGATGATCTGAACCAAAAGACAACGACCGCGCTATCCGTCAAGGATACGAATTTTCTGATTAACAAAGTCGAGCAGCTAGTAAAAGACGCGGTCGAGAACGATGCTGCTGCTTAACGATCAGCAGCAATTGCATGTGGGTCAGGAGGACTCATTAAAACCAAAAGGAGGACACCATGCTAGGATCTATTGGAGACGCCGCCATGCAGCAAACGGTGCGCGCAAACTATGACAGTGAGATGCAGAACGAGGAGCTCGCTGTTAAAAAGAGTACTGAAATCAGAAAGAAAAGACCCGTTGAAAAAACAGACAGCAGCGCGAAATCAGAACACCATCTGAACCAGGAAGAGGAAACCCGAAGAAAAAATACCTTCGAAGAAGGTCGCATTATCGTTGAGGAATACAATAAAAACGGGGAGATTATTCGGAAAACGCCTCCCGGTTACGTGCTGTCGAATGAAATGGCCTAAGCCAACAGCTTAAGCCCTGAATAAACACTGGCGTGCTTTGCC
>Ga0209567_10001441_pt1 | contig 12242 bp, 10 predicted proteins | sample COG_12_FD_184756 | JGI IMG/M metagenome (GOLD analysis project Ga0209567, IMG submission 184756) | Pelagic marine sediment microbial communities from the LTER site Helgoland, North Sea, for post-phytoplankton bloom and carbon turnover... | ecosystem: Environmental > Aquatic > Marine > Neritic...
CATAGCTACGGCTATGCATCTCACTGGTTCGACGCATCCCTGCGCCTCACCCCTTCGGGGCTTACGCGAAAATGCTCTCCAGGAGCATTTTTCAGCCCGGCGTTCATCGGCACCTGTCCTGCGCCATCGCTCGGGATCCTGGTGAGAAATGCGGGCTAGATATCGATCAGATGGAATTCGAACCAGTCGTAGTGGGGGCTGCGCTCCAGTAGTTTGCTAATCTGCGCGGTTTTGGTGACTTTGCCGTCGTCTACCATCAATTTTCGACCGCTTCCGTAGGTGCCGGCCGGGGTTACCAGTGAGGGAAATCGTTTCACGCCGCTGCCACCTGGAACAAATATGCCTCGCTTGAAATTGGCCCCGGAACTGTCAGAAACGTCGATCGGGTTGATCGCGGCGGGTCGACAGTCGACGCCCAGCTGCTGGATACCGGTTCGGAGTTCTGTATCGTTTATGCAGACCCACCGGACCAGCCCCGCCGACCATCTCGCGTTTCCGCGATTGGTCCGGTAAGCAACGACTTCCCCGATCCGAATCAACACGCTGGACGGCCGGCCGAGATCCACGGACAGGCAAATGCCGTGCGTACTTTCATTCACCCCCATCCAGTTCTGCCGTACCGGATCCTCGTCAACTCCGGGTTGAGTTGGCTGTGAATTCGATTCCGTCATGTCGGGCACTTCACGACTGCTGGCTGCCGCTGCCGTCGTAAAAGCTTGTTCACCGTTCATGCAAAAGACACAACCGTTGATCCCAATCACCACTTGAAACGGCCCGGAAATTGTATTGCGTGGCTGCTGCCGCCGCGGCGCTAATCCCCACGCCCGAATAGCCTGTTCCAACATTTCGAATCCATTACCGTCAAAAAACTCTTCACCTAATCCGGTCGATTTTGGCTTCGAACCCGATCCCAGCTCATTCCACTGGGAGTGTGCAACGTTTGTAATTGCCCGGGCGTCGAGCAGCAACAGGGATTTGGTTCGCTTGGGAGCGGTTTCCTTTTCGAAGGGATGGCCAGGCCGATCCTGTTCCGGTTCGATAACGAACTGACAGCGCGTGGTCGGGACCCTATCGAAATCCTTTACTTCAACGAGAGACGCCCAGCGATCCAGATAACGATACAGTTTTCCCGTGACCGGTACCGACTGTCTGTAAACGTTGCTTACCCCGAATAAAATCGCCTGCTGGTAGATATGCGCAATGCTGTTTTTTGGTTTGGCCTGATTCAGCGCATCCCTGATCGGTTTTTGCAGCAAGTTGAATTTGCGGGCATAGCTATACAGTGAATGAATTTCCATCCACGTCCCAGGTGGCTGGATGCTGTAGTACAACGCGCTATGCAACACCGACTGAGCAAGATAGTAAATCGAACGGTGAATGGTGATACGCAGGTCCTTGCTTGGTTTGAAGGAGCGTATGGATCTAGCCAGATCGAGCACCACGCGCTTGTAGCCGTAGGCCATTTCGATCATGACCCGTTTACATAATTCACCCAACATTGCCTGGGATTTGGATATCGGAATATTCCGGTCAATCAGTTTGGCTTCGATGTTTTCGACGATGAACTTGACGGGCGCCCGGTAGAGTTCCAGCAATCGCAGCCGTACTTCGGGTTTTACCGGTACACGATTGAGATCGTGGAGCTCATGATAGATCCTGGCCAGGGTTTCTTCTGATTCGGCCAGGACAAGCTTTCCGAGCCATTCGCGGGTATCGTCAGGTGTCAGCGCGACCGTGACGGCGCCGCTGGACTTTTGTTCAGGAACGGTGAGTATCGATACCATCGGTCAATCGAAACTGCGTGGCTGGTTTGTTGCTACTTTTATCTTCAAAATAGGCGGAAACCCGATCAAAATCAATTAAAGCAACGGCAGAATGAGTCTGCATATTGCACAGGAGGCCCAAAGTTATCAGAATAACGGCTATGGATATTTGCCGTCGATATGTCGTTTCGGGCGTAGTGCAAGGCGTGGGATTTCGCTACCACACGCAAAGACAGGGCCAAGGGCTGGGGCTGTCGGGTTGGGTCCATAACCGGGCCGACGGCGATGTCGAATTGCTCGCGTATGGTGAACCCGATCGGCTCGAACAACTCTACAACTGGCTACTGCGCGGACCCTCCATGGCCAGGGTGTCCGGTGTGAGAGTCGAGGAAATGGAAGCCGATGAAGAACTAGCCGGATTTTCTATTCGCTGACCGGGCGCATCGAAGGAGACTGCCAGGTCTCATCGAAAGCGATCATGACTTTGGTTGCGTAAACGATTTTTTCGGAACTGCCATTGTATTCTGCCAGCGCACGCTTGACATCGCCGCCCGTCACGTCGAGGTAGTATCTCAGGATGGTGCAACCGTACCGCAGGTTGGTGCGAGGGTGGAACAGGTTGTCCTGTGGATGGCCGATTTCCTTCATCCAGAAAGGCATGACCTGCATCAGTCCCCTCGCCCCGGACCGTGACACAGCAAAGCGATCGAACTGGCTTTCAATCTCTATAAGTGCGAGCACCAGCTCGGGATCGAGACCCGCGCGCACGGCCTCGGTATGGACCGTCTTCAACAAGGCGATCCTGTAAAACGGGTCGGGTATTCTGCGTTTCAGCCGCCTTGACATTGTGGCGAGCCAGGTCACCTCGTCCATCTGAATCGACGAATCCGTTATCTCCCGTGCGGCCTGCTTGAGAGCCATCAGGAGCTTTGGGTCCACGTTGACGCTGTCGGCATACAGTGTATGCCCCAGCAGGATCGTGGCGGTCAGAACGACATTTAGACTACGGCAAAGTCTCACTATCGATTGTCCTTAAGTGTTTTCAGGGTCTCGACAATGTCGTCAACGGGCAGTTCCTGCACCTCCGAGGAACCACGGTGTTTGTATTCGATGACGCCGTTCTTTATTCCCCGATCACCGATGACCAGGCGGTGAGGCACGCCGATCAAGTCCAGTTCCGCGAACATCACCCCCGGTCTTTCATTCCTGTCATCGATAAGCACATCGAAACCCGCATCCTGCAATTTAGTGTAGACCAGTTCCGAAACGTCGTTTACGGACTCCGATTTCTTCATGCCAATGGGCGCGATCACGACTTCGAAAGGTGCAACCCCGTCGGGCCAGATAATTCCATTTTCGTCATGGAATTGTTCTATGATGGCCGCCGCAACCCTGGTAATGCCGATACCGTAACAGCCCATCTGTATGGTGACCGACTCACCTTGATCGTCGAGGCAGGTGGCGTTCATGGATTCGCTGTACTTGGTGCCAAGCTGGAAGACGTGACCCACTTCGATGCCGCGTTTGATTTCGAGCACTGCTCCCGCCTTTCCGCAGCTTTCAGGGCACGGGTCTCCGGCAACGACTTTGCGGATATCCGCTGTTCGAGGTTCGCTAAGATCACGGCCCCAGTTGACACCCGTTAGATGTCGGTTATTCGTATTGGCGCCGCAAACGAAATCGGACATCATCGCCGCGGCGTTATCTGCGATCACGCAGATGTCCAGATCCCTGGGCCCGATCGAACCAACGTCGCAGCCCGCGACCCGGGCTACTTCGTCAGGCTGAATGAATTCCAGAGGCTTGGCGACTTCCGGCAGTTTTTCCGCCTTGACCGTATTCAGTTCATGGTCACCCCTCAATATGAGAGCCACCGCACCGCCGTCGCTGCTCCTAACCAGCAGGGTCTTGGCAACCTTTGACGTCGGGATTTTGAGAAAACTCGCTACGCTCCCCACGGTGTGTTGCTCGGGCGTATCGACAGCCTGCAACTCATGCAAAGGGGTCGGTCGCTCCGAATCGGTTGTGACGGCCTCCGCAAGTTCGACGTTGGCGGCGTAGGCGCATTGACCACAGACGGCAATCGCATCTTCGCCGGATTCCGCCAGCACGTGAAATTCATGGGAAGTGCTGCCGCCTATGGCACCGGAGTCGGCGCTGACTGCGCGGAACTCGAGCCCGCAGCGCGAGAATATACGCCCGTAGGCCTGATACATTTTTTCATAGGATGCCTGAAGTCCGTCCAGGTCCACGTCGAAAGAGTAGGCATCCTTCATTATGAATTCCCGGGCACGCATCACGCCGAACCGGGGACGGATCTCGTCCCTGAACTTTGTCTGGATGTGATAAAGATTCAAGGGCAGTTGACGATAACTCTTTATTTCACTGCGGACGATGTTTGTTACAACCTCTTCGTGTGTCGGCCCCAGGCAGAAATCCCGCTGATGACGGTCCTTGAATCGCTGCAACTCCGGCCCGTATTCGACCCAGCGGCCCGATTCCTGCCAGAGTTCCGCAGGCTGGACCGCAGGCATCAACAGTTCCTGGGCGCCCGAGCGGTTCATCTCCTCGCGCACGATCTGTTCTATTTTCCGTACGACCCGCAACCCCAGCGGCAGCAGATTGTAGATTCCGGCCGCAACTTTGCGGATCATACCGGCGCGGAGCATGAGTTGATGGCTGATTATCTCGGCATCAGCGGGTGTTTCTTTCAGGGTTGCCAGCAGGAGTCGGGAAGCGCGCATTTTCAGGTCAGAGTTATGTTCGTTGGTCGGCAAAGCCGTATATTAACCGTAAAACCCGGACATTCTATATTGTGCAAACACTTCGTACGAGCGTGTATGTGCTAATACAAAGACCGTATCTAAACTGCTACTATTGCCCGATTGGGGAACCGGGGACCAATAAATGACTAAATTGCAAACCAGGCCCAGCAGGAAGCGTGTCCGTCGATTTCATGGAGGCATCGAGCGCGCGGAAAAAACAAAGGATTGCTTCAAGTTGCTGAACATGATGGAAGATGTCACCGGGAAGCGTTGATTCGTTGACTACCCGGAGGGCTGACGCGAGCGACGCCCTGGTCCTGCTGGAGATGTCCACAGACATGGGATTGGAGTGTAACGCCGGAGAATTCAGCGATCACCTTCGCGAATTGCTCAATAGTGCCGAGAACGAGGTCTTCGTCGCCCGCTTCAATGCTACCATTGCGGGATGGGCGCACGTTTTCGTAGCGCGGCGTTTGGGAATTGCGCGATTTGCTGAAATTGGGGGCCTTGTGACCGTGCAACAATACCGGCACAGAGGTGTAGGGAGGGTGCTCGTCCGGGAATGTGAAAGATGGGCAAGGCATAATCACCATGCGTATCTGAGGGTGCGCTGCAACGCGCGGCGCCGGGGCGCTCATGAATTCTATGAGAAGACCGGATTCGAGAGAGTAAAAAACCAGCTTGTTTATGAAAAATGCTTGTAACGAACCTACGCTGGCTGCTACCGACCTCGGCAGCCCCGTTGTACCCGGCATTCGTAAACGTCCGCCGCGGCGAAAGGGCAAATGACTGACGTGTCAGCAGAGTTGGGTCGCCAGCGCCTGCAGATGGTGGCTGATCAGATAGCGGAACCTTTGGACAGTCGTCCGCCGGTGCGCGATAAACGCGTTCTGCATGCTATGAGGATCGTTCCCCGACACCGTTTTGTCGATGAACAGACGGCAGATCTTGCGTACATTGATCGGCCCCTGCCCATCGGGCACGGCCAAACCATCTCCCAACCCTATATCGTCGCGTTCATGACGGAGTTGCTTGAGACCGCGCCTGAACACGATGTTCTGGAGGTCGGGACCGGTTGCGGTTACCAGGCAGCCGTGCTGGCGGAGCTGGTAAGACACGTTTATACCATTGAAATCGTCCAGCCGCTGGCACAAGAATCGAAGTCGACTCTCGAAAAACTGGAATATGAAAACATTTCCGTCAGGGCAGGTGACGGCTATCTGGGTTGGCCCGATGCAGCCCCGTTTGATCGTATAATACTAACAGCCGCACCGGATCACATACCGCAACCGCTGGTCGACCAACTCAAGCCAGGTGGACGGATGGTATTACCGGTTGGTGAAATCTGGAGCACTCAACAGCTGACGCTGGTTACCAAGGATGAAGCCGGCAACGTCAATCAACAGGCTGTGATGGCTGTGGGATTCGTACCGCTGACAAGACGATAGGATTCTGTCCGGTCATTCGATGCTGCAGCCGACCGTGGTAAAAATGCCGCGCCGTCAGGCCTTGAGCTTATGGCTGCACACTGTTACTGCCCGACCGCTTGACATTGAAGATTATACTTTGTTCTCAACCAGAATCATGACGCTGTGAGCATAACTATCGAGTTCCAGGATAATCATGTTTTTGTAGCCGGAGTTACCGGCGGGATCGACCTTGGCTTAACCACGGAATTTGCCGAAGCCGGTTGAATGGATCCTCTCGCACGTTCCCTAAGAAACGGGCTCGTTTCCGATTTGCTTGGCCGGGATTCACTGAAGCGTGAGAGTGGGGAGTGGATCGAAATTGCTCTGTCCCTTCCGACCAGCTACATCGTGCCGGTGAGGGGCGAGAATTGCCTGTTCTACAGAAAACCACACTTGCGCGCCGCTCTATTTCCAGCAAATCGCATCGCGGAAAAAATCGTTCCCGAGGCGCTGATTTATCTGGGTCATCACCGCGAGCGGGACTTTTTTGCCAGTTCGGTGCCGGATTCGGTGGAAGGGGATTGGTGGGCGACGCAGGACGAGCACCTGTCATTCGAAAATTTATGGCACGCTGGATCGCGGATCGACCAGTTCGAAGCATCGCTGCTGGCCTACGCGCGCGGCATGTGCCACTGGCATGAACGATCGAAGTTTTGCGGCATTTGCGGCAACCCAACCCGTTCTGACAGAGCCGGCCACCTGCGCGAATGTACTGACCGGCATTGTGGCGCCAAGCAGTTCCCGCGCACCGACCCCGCGGTCATAATGCTAGTGCACGATGGAGACCATTGCCTTCTTGGAAACAAACATGGCTGGCCGGAAAACCGGTTCTCGACCATTGCGGGATTTGTCGAGCCCGGTGAGACGATCGAGCAGGCCGTGGTGCGCGAAGTCAAGGAGGAAACTGGCGTGGATGCTGGCTGCCTGGAGTATCACTCGTCTCAGCCCTGGCCTTTTCCGGGTTCGGTGATGCTGGGTTTCCATGCCCAGGCAACCAGCACGGGGATTGCACTCACAGACGGCGAACTCAGGGATGCACGCTGGTTCAGCAGAATGGAGATCGAAGCGGCAAAGGCAAAGACCGGCTGGCTTCGCCTGCCGTCGCGGATCTCGATTGCAAGACGTCTGATAGAAGACTGGTGCGATTCATGAAGACGGCAAACGCCAGGCGATAGAATATTCACAGTAACACCTCAACTTGGAGTATTTTGATGAATTATCAGGGACAAGCGCTCACCGTCACGACGGACGATGGCATCGCCGAGCTGCAATTCGATCTCAAAGGCGAGTCGGTCAACAAGTTCAATTCGCTAACCCTCGGGGAACTCAAGGAAGCGGTTGCGCAGCTGTATGGGACCCCCGGTATCAGTGGGCTTCTATTGACCAGTGCCAAGAATGTCTTCGTGGTGGGTGCGGATATCACCGAATTCACTAATTGGTTCGACGTTCCGTCAGCGGAGTTTGCCGCGCACATCGTCGATATCCACGGTGTGTTCTCTGCACTCGAGGATCTTCCGTTTCCCACCGTGGCGGTGATCAATGGTTTCGCTCTGGGCGGCGGTTTCGAGGCGACTCTTGCCTGTGACTACCGTGTGATGAGTACCAAAGCTCAGGTTGGGCTGCCGGAAGTCAAACTCGGCCTGTTCCCGGGCTGGGGCGGCACCATCCGACTGCCGCGGTTGATAGGTCTGGACAACGCCATAGAATGGATCGGACTTGGCAGACAGCACCGGCCGGATGACGCACTGAAGATCGGTGCAGTGGATGCGGTCGTCGAACCCGCGCTGCTGAAGGACGCCGCTCGCGACATTCTGAGCCTATGTCTGGACGGCAAGCTGGATTACAAGATCAAGCGCCGCGAAAAACTGGAGCCGATCAGACTCAATGAGGTCGAACGCACCATGGCGTTCACCACGGCGGAGGCCTATATCGCAGCAAAAGCGGGAGTGCACTACCCTGCGCCCGGTATTGCGCTGAAGGCGATGAAAAAGCACGCGGCAATGCCGCGTGACGAAGCCGGCGAGGTGGAGGCTGCGGCATTCGCAGAGGTTTTCAAGACCGAGGCGGCGCGGAGCCTGATCGGCCTTTTTCTGAACGATCAGGCACTAAAGCGCGATGCTCGAAAGTACGCCGGACAAGCCCGTTCAATCGAATCGGCTGCGGTTATAGGGGCGGGGATCATGGGGGGCGGAATCGCGTATCAGACTGCGTACAAGGGTATCCCCATCGTAATGAAGGACATCGATTCCGGTGCCGTGGATCTGGGCCTTGGAGAAGCATCGAAACTCCTTGCAAAACGTGTGGAACGGAGGCAGATCAAACCGGCACAGATCGGCGAAGTGCTGAACAGGATCAATCCTACCCTGGATTACGCAGACGTGAGGTATGCCGATATCGTGGTCGAGGCAGTTGTGGAGAACGAGAGTGTAAAGAAGACGGTGCTCAAGGAGCTGGAGGGTATCGTCGGCGAGGGCACGATTATCGCTACCAATACCTCGACGATTTCTATCGACAAGCTGGCAACGTCCCTGACGAATAAAGACCGGTTCTGCGGCATGCACTTCTTCAATCCCGTACACGTTATGCCTCTGGTTGAGGTGATTCGCGGCACGCACACAAGTGAAGGAACGGTGGCGACGACGGTCGAGTTCGCCCGCAGTATCGGCAAGAATCCGATTGTGGTGAATGATTGTCCCGGGTTCTTCGTGAACAGAGTGTTGTTCCCCTACCTGAACGCATTCGAACTGCTGGTGCGGGACGGTGCGGATATCATCCAGATAGACAGAGCGATGGAGAACTTTGGCTGGCCCATGGGCCCCGCCTACCTGCTCGACGTCGTTGGCATCGACACGGCACATCATGCCGCAGCGGTGCTGGCGCAGGGTTACCCCGATCGTATGCAGCTCGATTTCAAGACCAGTGCTACGCTGATGTACGAGTCGGGTCGCCTCGGTCAGAAATCGGGCAGCGGATACTACCGGTATGAGCAAGACAGGAAAGGCAAGCCCGGGAAAGTTGCCGACGACGCAGCCATGGAATTGCTGGCTCAGGTTGGGGCAGGGCGCAATGAATTCAGTGACGAAGAAATTGTTGCCCGCATGATGATCCCGATGTGTATAGAAACGGTGCGCTGCGTGGAGGAGAATATCGTGGACTCGCCGGCGGCGGCGGATATGGGGTTGATCTGGGGTGTGGGCTTTCCCCCGTTCCGTGGCGGTGCATTGCGCTACATCGACAGCATCGGTATTGATTCGTTTTGTGATCTTGCGGACCGTTATGCTTCGTTGGGTAACGCCTACCAGGTCACGGAGGGTTTGCGAACCATGTCGGCTACTGGTAAAAAATTCTTTGACTAAGCATGTTCACTACGATGAATGAATTCAATATTTTTACTGGAGGTTTGCTATGGCGTTGAACGGACGTGAGGCGGTTGTTATCGACAGTGTTCGGACCCCGATGGGACGATCCAGGGACGGCATGTTCAGAAATGTCCGCGCGGAAGATCTCTCTGCCCACCTTGTCAACTCCCTGTTTCGACGCAACCCCGCGGTCGATCCGGCAGAGGTGGATGATGTTATATGGGGGTGCGTCAATCAGACGCTGGAACAAGGAGTCAATATCGCGCGCAACATGGCGCTGTTGACGGATATCCCACATACGGTGCCCGCGCAGACGGTCAATCGGTTGTGCGGCTCATCGATGCAGGCAATCCACAGCGCGGCACAGGCTATCCAGAGCGACAATGGTGATCTGTTTGTCGTCGGGGGTGTAGAACACATGGGGCACGTACCCATGGATCACGGCATTGATATCAATCCCGCTCTCAGCAAGCATGTCGCCAAAGCGGCCGGGATGATGGGCCTGACGGCGGAACTGCTTGCACGTATGCATGGAATAACCCGTGAACAGCAGGATCAGTTTGGCGCCCGCTCCCAGCAGCGCGCGCACGCCGCGGCGATCGAGGGGCGCTTCGACTCTCAAATCGTTCCAACCCAAGGACACGACGCCTCAGGCATGAAAGTCGTTTGTAGCGCCGATGAGGTCATCCGGCCGGATTCGACCTTGGAAGCCCTGGCGGGGCTAAAGCCGGTGTTCGATCCGGTCAACGGTACCGTCACGGCGGGAACATCGTCAGCGATTTCCGATGGTGCCTCGGCCCTGATAGTCATGTCGTCGGAACGGGCCACATCACTCGGGCTTGAGCCAGTGGCGAAGATTCGCTCCATGGCTATTGCCGGGGTTGACCCCTCCATCATGGGTTACGGCCCCGTGCCCGCGTCTCGCAAGGCGCTGGATCGAGCTGGCCTGAAAATGGAAGATATCGACATCGTGGAATTGAACGAGGCATTTGCGGCGCAGTCACTGCCGGTGCTGAAAGATCTTGGCCTGCTCGAGGACATGGATGAAAAGGTAAACTTGAATGGGGGGGCGATTGCTCTTGGTCATCCGCTGGGGTGTTCCGGCGCGCGAATTTCCACCGCATTGCTTTACCTCATGCCGGAACGGGATGCAACCTTCGGTCTGGCGACCATGTGTATAGGGATGGGCCAGGGCATCGCGACCGTGTTTGAGCGCGGGTGACTTCGATGACGAAATTTCCCACGATTACGGCAGGAAAAAAGGCGCGATGAAGTTTTACGACTGCAAGCCGGCGCCGAGTCCAAGGCGGGTACGTATGTTCATCCATGAGAAAGGGGTCGAAATTCCCGTTGAGGAGGTGGATCTCAGGCAAAAAAAGCAGTTCGATACGGAGTTCATCCGAAAGAATCCCCGCTGTACCGTGCCGGTGCTGGAGCTTGACGATGGCGAGTTCATTACCGACACTCTGGCCATCTGCAGCTATCTGGAGTGCCGCTTTCCGGAGCCGCCGCTAATGGGCCGGGACCCGGTCCAGCGTGCTCGAGTACTCATGTGGTACATGCGCATCGTGGACGACGGTTTCATGGCCGTAGCGGAATCGTTCCGGAACTTCGTCAAGGGATTCCGGAGCAACGCCCTGACCGGGCAGATAGGTTATCCGCAGATCCCCGATCTGGTCGATAGGGGGCGTAAGCGCGCGACGCAATTCTTTGCCGATATGGATCAGCACCTCGCCAACACGGAATTCGTCGTCGATGACGTGTTTACGCTGGCGGACATTGCCGCCCTGGTGGCCGTTGATTTCGCAAAGGCCATCAAAACGGAGGTCAGCGACGAGCAGCGCAATCTCAAGCGGTGGCACGCATCGGTCTCTGCTCGCCCCAGCGCGAAACTATGATCGACGACAAGGGATTCGTTTCCCGGGTACTCGACATCACTGGCGCCCCGGGTATTGTCGAATCCGACCAGCACTCCGCCTACGTCGTCGATCGCCGCGGCTATTACGAGGGCAAGGCCAGACTGATAGTCAGGCCCGCCAATTCCGCAGAAGTGTCACAAATCGTGGCCCTGTGCTGCGAAACCGGAACAGCAATCGTACCGCAGGGAGGCAACACCGGGCTCTGCGGCGGCGCGACCCCGGACGGATCCGGCAACCAGATCCTCTTGTGCCTGTCGCGCATGAATTCGATCCGGGAGATTGACACCGTAAATTACACAGCCACGGTGGAGTCCGGAGTCGTGTTGCAGCAGCTACACGAAGCGGCGGCCGGCCACCGGCTGTTGTTTCCGCTGGATATGGGTGCCAAGGGCAGTTGTCAGATCGGAGGCAACTTATCGACCAATGCCGGCGGTATAAATGTCCTGCGATATGGCAACGCCCGCGACCTCGTGCTCGGGCTGGAGGTCGTTCTGGCCGACGGACGGCTCTGGGATGGAATGTCCCGTCTGCGAAAGGATAATACCGGGTATGATCTGAAGCAGCTGTTCCTCGGTGCCGAGGGAACTCTGGGCATCATCACGGCGGCGGTGCTCAAACTGTTCCCAGCGCCGGGTAAACGGCACACGGCATTTATTGCGGTCCGAAATCCGTCATGCGCATGCGAACTGTTGAGTTTCGTACGCAGAAAGAGTGGGGATGCCGTGGTTTCATTCGAATATCTCCCGCGGCTGGCACTGGACCTCGTCGGGATCGACCCCCTGCAGGATGTCTATGAACATTACATCCTGCTCGAATTGATTTCGGGCGACGGCGACACGCTCAATGCTCAACTGCTGGAGATCATGCTGGAGGAGGGCATGGAGTCCGGAAACATCATCGATGGCACCATAGCACAGAGCGAGAGCCAAAGGAGCCAGCTGTGGGATCTTCGCGAGAACATTCCTTC
>Ga0209567_10001442_pt1 | contig 12241 bp, 9 predicted proteins | sample COG_12_FD_184756 | JGI IMG/M metagenome (GOLD analysis project Ga0209567, IMG submission 184756) | Pelagic marine sediment microbial communities from the LTER site Helgoland, North Sea, for post-phytoplankton bloom and carbon turnover... | ecosystem: Environmental > Aquatic > Marine > Neritic...
AATCATTTCTTCACGATAGATAATGGCTTCAGCATTACCCCCCAGATCCAGGTAAACATTGCCGCGTTCGACACGCTTTACGATACCGGTGATCAGTTCACCGATTCGATCCTGGTAGGCTTCCACCACCTGCGCACGTTCGGCTTCCCGCACTTTCTGAACAATGACCTGTTTTGCGGTCTGGGCGCCGATACGGCCGAAATCAACCGATGCCATGGATTCTTCGATAACGTCGCCAACCTGGATGCCGGGATCGCGTTGGCGTGCTTCCTCAAGCAGAATCTGACGGGACGGGAATCGATAGCCGCCCTCTTCGTCTTCATCAGACTCATCGGCCTCCTCGACCACGTCCCAACGGCGGAATGTGTCGTACTCGCCGGTATCACGATCGATTGCAACCCGTGCATCAATGTCTTCTTCGTGCTGTTTCTTGGTCGCCGAGGCTAGTGCAGCTTCGATAGCACCGAATATCACCTCCTTGCCGACACCCTTTTCATTGGATACCGCATCCACGACCATAAGTATTTCTTTACCCATTACGCACCCTCCGCCCGATGCGAATCGTAATCGGGAACCAGTCGCGCCTGATCAATTTCATGCAACGGCACAACCAGCTCCTCATCATCCATCTTTACAACAACCTGCTCGTCTCTCAGGCCGACCAGGATGCCCTTGAATCTGCGTCGCCCAGCCACCGGCACGGACAAGCGCAACTTGACCTCATGGCCGGCAAACCGCTCAAAATCACGCGCCTGAAACAACGGCCTGTCCAGGCCCGGCGATGAGACTTCGAGCGTGTATTGGCCACGAATCGGATCTTCTACATCCAGCAGGCCGCTGACCTGGTAGCTCACCGATTTGCAGTCATCGACACCAATCCCGTTTTCGTGGTCGATATAAATCCGCAACAAGCCGCTCTTGCCGTGAATGAACTCCACGCCAACCAGTTCAAAACCCAATGCCGTCACCGCCGGCCCAATCAGCTTGCGGAGTTCGGCTGATTCACGCGCCATTCACTCACACCAAAAATAAAAAATGGGCCATAGGCCCACCCCAATACGCGAAATCCGCCGGCTAATCGGCGGGTCCGCCTGAAATCCAGAGCATTGTAGCAGAACAGTTTTGCTAAAAGTAGCCCGGTCCTGGACATTCATTGCCGTGGCGCCCTCTACCCCGATCCAGGCTTGAAAGAGCCAGGAAAACAGCCGCCATGAATTTCATAATACTGTTAACAAACAGTCAATTAGGAGGATTTCCTGACAGTGCTAGGCTCTCAGCACCTTTTGAATTAAATCCTGTATGGTGATAATGCCCAGCAGTTTTTTATCGTCGACCACCAGCACCTGCCGGACATCACGCCGCATCATGACTTTGGCCACCTGGATGGCCGGTGTCGCCCCATCCACTGTTGCATAGCGATCCGCAAATACCATGATCTCCATCACCGGCATGGTCGCCTCGCGCCGCAGGATCTCGGCAAAAGGCTCGAAGTTCAGAATTGGCGAGAGATCCTCCATCCAGGTAATGTACTCGGGAAGGCACAACCGGATCAGCTCTTCTTCGCTCACAATGCCCACCAGATCGCCATCGGCATCGACCACCGGCAACTCACTGACACCTTCTCTACAAAACAGATCTATCGCCGAATAAAGGCTGTCGGTATCCCGCAGCCGCGCGAAATCGCTACGCATAATGTCACGGGCGGCCACATATTCCGGGAGTGCCGCGCCCGTTTCCGCGATAGTTTTCCAGACAAGCTCGGGGGTATCCAGCGTTATCAGGAACTCGACAAAACCCTCGCGCCGGCAGATTGTCGAGAGGGTAGCGACGGCTCGAAGGTAAATGGCCGGGTCGTCGGCTGGCGCCAGTATAAGAACAACCAGATTGGCGGGAGCAGACTGCGTTTCAGCGCATACAAAATCCTCGCGATCGGGGCAGCAGACCTGTCCGTCGTGACTGGTGGCGAGCGCCATGCGCAGCCCCTGCAAACCGTCGATCCGCACATGTACCACGGCGACACTGGGCTGGAGCAACATAACCCCGCATCGTTTGCGGGCGAGAACGAGTTGATAGACGGCTTCGCTGTCGATTGAGCTGTCGCTGCCGGCGATCAGCTCGATCATTTTCCGGGCGGTCTCTTCCACCCGGGTGCCTTGTGCGCCACAAAGAATCTGTCCCGGGCTGAACAGTGACGACAGGGCGATAGATTGATCAGTCAAGCCGCTCTCCCAAACAGTGTTGACACATCATCAGGACGACCCGGCAAGCATGAAAGGGCCGGTGACCAGGAGGGCCAGCCAGGCCACGAACCCTGCCACGAATCCGGCGGCCAACCCGACCCTGAACCACTCGAGAAAGTGGATGCGCGTCCGATAGCGTTTCTCGAGCATTCCCAGGGCCACGATGTTCGCCGTGCTGCCAATCATGGTGATGTTGCCGCCAAAACAGGCACCGAACAGCAGCGCCCACCATAACGGGTGCACGGCACCCGCTTCGCCAACCAGCTCCTGAATGACCGGTATAAATGCTGCCACAAAGATGACATTGTCTATAAAGGCCGAACCGATGGCGGAAATAACCATAACCGCAGGCACCAGGATGCTGGTCTGATCGCCGAGCAACCTGGTCAGAGAAAAGGCGATTTCTGTGGTGACCGCCGTGTACTGGAGTGTGCCTGCCACACCAAAAAGCATCAGAAAAAAGATCAATGTCCACCATTCCACATCCTGTTCGATATAGTGGCGGGCGCGCTCCCGGCGCCAGATCATCACGATACCGGCAGCGACCAGCGGTGCCATATAGAGGACCGTATTGGTCTCCAGATCGAGCCACAATTCGATGCGGTGATGCAAAGCAACAAGACCAATAGTACCGCAGATCAGCAGTAAGCCACGCTTGAATGGCACAGCGACAGTGGGGCCCAGGGGAAGTGCGTGACCACGGCGCTGTGCCATGCGCTCACTGAGTTGCCGGATATCCTTGCGGTACCAGACCATCAACAGCGCGACGGTGACGATTAGAGACAGCAACATGACCGGGAAGGACCAGATCATGAAGTCCTCGAAAGTCAGTCCGGCACGGCTGCCGATGAGGATGCCGACCGGATTTCCCAGCATGGTCCCCGCACTGCCGACATTGGTGGCCATAACGCAGATAATGAGGAACGGGATGGGCCTGACCTTGAGTACGTCACAAACCTGAAACACCAGTGCCGCCATGAACAGGATGCTGGTGACCTCGTCCACGGCAGCGGCGCTCAGCGCCGAAGCCACAGCGGTGACGAGGACAAACCGTTGGCCGGTCATGCCTTTTATTTTCATTACTCCCTGAATGATCCAGGTGAAAAATCCCAGATCGCGGAGTCCTCCGACCACCACCATCATGCCGATGAGGAAGAGAATGACCTCCAGTGAGCAGTGCTGCTTGAAACACTCCATCTCCAGCGCCCCGGTCAGCAGCAGCACAGGAAGCCCGAGGAAGGCGATGGCCAGCCGGAAATCCCAGAAGAACAGGGTGGACAGTATAATGATGAGGAAAACGGTAACCGAGATGGTCTGCTGATGATTCAGCCCCCATACAAAATGGGTCAGCAAGCCGACAACAGTACTGATCGCCGCAAGCAGTGCAAAGCGAGCAAGCAGTACCCGTCCCGACATGACTGCGTCGGTTCCGCCTGTTTTCATACCCCCGGCCACCAGCTGGCGCTTGGATCATTGATAGCCTCGCTATCCAGCCGTAAAACATGTGATTCCTCATCCGAATCAGGAGGCTCCTGGTTTTTACGCTGAGCATTCAATACATCCAGGGTCGCTTCCGACGGGTCCCCGCCCTCCAGCCCGCGCGCCTGGATACGATGCTCAAGCTCCTTTTCCGTCGCCACACAATGAACAATAGTAAAAGGCACTTTGTGTTTTTCCGCCAGACTCCGGAATACATCACGATACTTGCGTTGCAGGAAGGTTGCATCCACGATGACTGAATAACCCGCCTGCAGGACTACCGTGGCCAGTTCGGCGAGGTGCCGATAGGTTTTTTCGGTCTGATTGACAGAATACAGGCCCTCATCCAGACCTGACCGGCTTTGTTCCCTTGCTTCCAGGCCCGACATTCTCTTTCGTTCGATGTCGGAACGTATCTGAATCATTCCGGAGGTTTCACACAACTGCCTGGCGACCGTTGATTTGCCGGAACCGGACAAGCCGCAGGTAATCAGCAACGCCTGCCGGCCTGGCGCAAGATAGCTGTCGGCGAGCTGTATATACTGGCTGTACTCGGCATCCGCAACCTCGAATAATGCAGAATCCGTGGCACCCTGCTGCCTGCGCAGCATGGCGACCTTGGCGCGTACCAGTGCCCGATAAACCATGTAGTAGCGCAATACGCCGAGCCCCTGGTAATCTCCACTGCGGTGCAGGTAAGCGTTCAGGAAATGGAAGGCAAAATTCCGGTAGTGTCGGTCGTCGAGATCCATGACCAGAAAAGCGACATCACTGAAAACATCGATCCAGCGCAGTTCGGGATTGAATTCGATACAGTCGAACAGTGTCACCTTGCCATCGATCAAGGTGATGTTACCGAGGTGAAGATCACCGTGGCATTCGCGCACGTAGCCGTCCTGCTTTCTGCCCACTAACAATGTTTCTATCCTTTTGCGTTCGGCTTCAACCCCTCGCCGAATACCGTCCAGCTGCGCAATTCGCCGTGCAGTCTTTAACGACGGTCTAATATGCTGGAAGTTTTCGCCCATCCAGTGGTGGATCTGCTGCGGTTCGCCGAACGGCGCATCGGGCGATGCTCGTTGCGTCGATTGATGGAAATCAACGACCTGGTCAACGAGCTGGTCGATGTGTGCAGCATCCAGTTGATTCCGTTCGGCAAGCTGGCTGAGCAGCCCGTCATCGGCAAACTGTCGCATGCGCACGGCATACTCGAGCACCGCTCCCGATCCGGCCATCTGCGGCCGATCGGGCTCACCGGTGATGGCAACAACGTCCAGGTAGATAGCGGGCGCGAAACGCCGGTTCAGGCGAACCTCTTCTTCACAGTAAAACCGCCGCTTTTCCAGTGTGGAAAAATTCAGGAAACCGAAATCGACAGGTTTTTTGATCTTGTAGGCAAATTCACCGGTTAACAGCACCCAGGCACAATGGGTTTCCACGACATGGATAGCGCGGGTTGGATGATGATAGGCATCCGCCCTGGTGAGCGCGTCGACCAGCCGCCCGGCCTGCTGCATTGTTGTGTCGGCAGCCATCGACGCCAATTCAGGTTTTGCCCTTCAGGCTGATTTTCAACAAGGGTGGCGACAACAGGGTGGTGATAATCACGACCAGCACCAGTGATGAAAACAGCGCGTCGTCAACCACGCCCAGGCCTTTGCCGATGGCCGCAAAAATCAACCCCACTTCACCGCGCGGCAACATACCCACACCGATGGCCCAGCGATTCGCCCCCTCGGAAGCGCCCAGGCCGCACGCCAGCTTTCCGGCGATAGCCGCGACCAGCAATCCTGCCGCCAGGCTCACCACCCGCCAATCGAGGAAGGTTTCCAGCTTCACCTGGATGCCCATCAGCACAAAGAATATCGGTACCAGGATAACTTCCAGCGGCATGATCAGGTCCCTGATGCTGTAGTCGTGTTTATCATGCGGGCCCCAGTGCACGAAATAGGCATCCTTCAATATCACCCCTGCGGTAAAAGCGCCGATAATGGTCGCCAGCCCGGACAGGTTGGCGAGCCAGGCCAGCACCATGACAAACAGGTAGGAAACGAACATCTTTGCCTCGATCAAGTCGAGGTGCCGCAACAGCCTGATGATGAAGCGCAGGATATAAGGGCCCAGGTAAAAAGCCCCGCCGAGAAATGCTCCCGCCAGCAGCACGACCTTTGTGATGTGCCCGATCTCGATGCCACCGGAGACCACGATGCCGGTGACAACCGCCAGCATCAACAGGCCCAGAATATCGTCGAATATCGCCGCACCGAGAATCGTGTGCGCCAGCCGGGACTGACTCTGCTGCAGTTCTTCGAGTACCCGGACCGTGATACCGACGCTGGTCGCGCCCAGGGCGGCACCCAGAAACAGCGCCGTATGAAAGGAAACCTCAGAAGCCAACAGGTAGGTGGCAGCGACGCCCAGCAAGAAGGGTAATACCACGCCGATAATCGCCACCATCAGGGAATCCCTGCCAACCTGGCGCATCTCATCGAGATTGGTCTCCAGCCCCACCAGGAACAACAGGAAAATAACACCGTATCGCGAAAAAACATCCACCGTATGGGCGATCTGCAGATATTCATTGCCGCTTGGCCCGCCCAGGACACTCAATATACTCCGCCCCCTGGCATCGACCAGAGCCTCACAGACTTCGTTACCCAGTGTAGCGTCGTGCAGGAAAAGCTGGATGGTATCGAAAATATGCGGGCCTTCCCGCAACAGCAGCATCAGCTCAAAACCATAGTGATAAGCCAGGTTGCCGGCGACGATGCCTATCGTCAGCTCGCCCAGCACAGAAGGCAGTCCCAGTTTGCGCGCACTGAAACGCCCCAGTAACGCCACAAACAGTAAACCGGTGACGCCCAGAATGACCGGCGCAATGGGATCACTATGAGCGTGCGGAGCACTCTCGGTTACCGCCAGCGTTGCTGCGGAAAAACCAAGCAGCCCTACGAACAGGGACAACAGCCGCGCTTTCGGCACCCTCGACCCTCGGTCTCGCATCAACAGATCCTTGGCAACGGGTCGTCTTCCAGTTCATCGAGCATGCGTTCGCCACCCAGTTCGGTGACCAGCAGTACCTGCGGCGAGCGTTCTTCAAGCCGGCCGATCAACGCAGCGTCAGCGCCTTCCGGCAAGCGGCGCCAGTGTGTGAGCAAGTCCTCCGCCTGTGCTTCAGCCACGACCGCGACCACCCTGCCCTCACAGGCGAGATAAAGGGGGTCATAACCCAGCATTTCGCACACCGACTGAACCGAGTCCCGGATGGGTATCTGCGCCTGCTGCAGCCGCACACCCAGCCCGCTGGCCTGGCTGATTTCCTGACAGACCGTCGCCAGGCCGCCGCGGGTCGGGTCGCGCATGAAGTGCAGACCCTCCAGGTTCAACGCTGCCCGCGTCAGCGGCAGCACGCTGCCGGCATCCGACTTCAGGTCACCGCGCAGGCCGAACTGTTCACGCGCCAGTAACACAGCGATACCATGATCACCGACCGGCCCACTGACCAGTATCCGGTCCCCTGCCCGAATGCAGTCAAGACCGAGGCGAACACCCGCTGCCCGGATACCGACCCCGGTGGTCGCAAGATAAAGGCCGCTGCCTTCTCCGCGCGGCAACACCTTGGTATCACCGGCCACAACGCGCACACCGACAGCATTCGCTGTCTCCGCCAGTGTTGCCACAATCCGCTCGAGCCGGGCTATCTGCATGCCTTCTTCGATAAAGGCATTCAAACTCAAATACAGCGGCTCCGCACCCGCCACCGCCAGGTCGTTGATGGTCCCATGTACCGCCAAGGCGCCGATGTTCCCGCCGGGAAACTCCAGCGGCTGAACTGTAAAGCCATCGGTGGTAAACATCACATCACCTTCCGTCAACGCCAACGGCACAGCATCCGCCCGGGTATCCAGACCGGGATTGGCAAGATGGCGAGCAAAAACACGCTCGATCAGTTCACGCATGTAGCGTCCGCCGTTGCCGTGGGCTAAGGAAATATGTTTATCCTGCATAGGATCTCTCTAACGAAAAGTATTCTACCACCTGTCCAAAACTCAAACCCGCGTCATTGACCGGCAAGCGTTCGCCGAGCAGCACTTCGAACCCTTTTTGTTCCAGTCTGCTGACACACTCTTCCGTCAAGCGGCGATTCTGGAACACGCCACCGCACAAGCCAACTGCCCGCACCGCATGACCCTCACGCACGCGCAGCGCCTGATTTACCAGCGCTTCGGCCATCGACGTGTGGAAAATGGCGGCCCTTTCGCTTACCGGGATCTGCTCGTCGCCCAGGCATTCCAGCAGTGGCCGCCAGTCAGTGCGCAGCAAGCCGTCACTCTGTTCAAGCAAGGGCAAGCTGATAGGCTCCGCCGTCTCACCGGCAACAGCTTCCAGCCACATCGGTCCCTGACCCTCAAAGCTGGCCGTTAAACAACGCCCCGTTAATGCGGCGGCCGCATCGAACAATCGACCTACCGCTGTGCTGGTCGGTGTATTGAGGTTTTTCTGCCAGGCCTGCAGCAGTAATGAGTATGACGAGGACGCAATGGATTTCGATCCAAGGGAATCAATCAGTTTCATCGCCAGACTGTCTGCACCGGTTTCCCAAGCCAGAGACACCGCGCTGCGCCAGGGCTCACGTCCCGCCTTTTCACCGCCGGACAGTCGGAACGGCCGCATACTGGCCACACGCCGCCATTGTCCAGGCACACCGTAAAGGGCTTCACCGCCCCACAGGGTTCGATCGTCACCATAGCCAACCCCGTCCCAGGTAAACACCAGATGCCTGTCCTGCAACTGCGCAGCCTGTTCGCCAAGCAGGGCCGAGGCATGTGCGGCATGATGTTGCACCTCGACCACCGGCAGCCCCTGCCGATGGGCCCAACGTGAAGTCACGTATGCCGGGTGAGAATCACACACAATGACTTCCGCCTGGACGTTGTACAAACGTTGCAACTCGGCAATCAGCCGCTCGAATACCTCGAAACTGCGCGCGCTGCCCATATCACCGACATGCGGCGACACCACCGCCCGCGATCCCCAGGCAAGGCAAATGGTGTTTTTGGTATGTCCGCCAACCGCCAGTACCGGTTGCTTCAACTCACCCGGCAGCTTGAGTTCAACGGGCGCACGGCCCCGGCCCAAACGCAGGGGCCGCGGTTTTCCCAGCAGGCTGCGGTATACCGGGTCATCCGCCGGACGCAGGATAGGCCGGTTGTGATGCAGAAAGGCGTCGGCCACATCGCCCAATCGCTTTTCTACCAGCGTATTTTCAGTCAACACCGGCTCGCCGCTGATATTCGCCGAGGTCGCCACCAGTGGGCCGCCAAAATCGTTCAGCAGCAAATGATGCAGGGGACTGTAGGGCAACATCACGCCGATTTCACTCAAACCGGGCGCAATGGCCTGTAGCATACCGTTTCCCGCTCGTTGTGCGGCCAGCACTATCGGCCGTTCCGGCGTGCAAAGCAATGCCGTTTCCTCTGCGCTGAGGTTCACCATACGCAATAATTCAACCAGACCATCGCTGACCGGGAACATCAAAGCCAGTGGCTTGTGCGGTCGGGACTTGTTTTCGCGTAAACGCTGTAGCGCTGCCTGGTCGGTCGCACTACACATCAGGTGGTAGCCACCCACCCCCTTCACTGCAACAACGCGCCCTTCACGCAACGCACTGACACAGGCCGCCAGCGCGGCTTGGCTGTCGGTAATTTCATGGTCAGCCTGCCTGAAAAACAACTGTGGGCCGCACTGCTTACAGGCCACCGGCTCGGCGTGATAGCGCCGGTTGGATACATCGTTATATTCCTTCAGGCAGTCCGGGCACAGAGCAAATTGCGCCATTGAGGTATTCGCGCGGTCATAGGGTAAAGCCTCGATCAGCGTATAGCGAGGCCCGCACTGGGTACAGTTGATGAAGGGATAACGATAACGGCGGTTGTCAGGATCATCGAGTTCAGCGAGACAATCTTCACAGACAAAATAGTCGGGTGGTACATGAATATCACTCGCCTGACCTGTTTCACTGGTGAGAATGCGGAAGTCTTTCAGCGTCACACCATCCAGTGGTTCACTGTGGCTGATTTGCGGATGCGCGATCGCGGGGGCTCGTTGCACAAGATCCTGTTCAAAGGCCCGCAGTTGATCCGCTGTTCCGGTGGCCACGATTTCAACCAGTCCGAGGCAGTTCCTGACCCAGCCTTTCAGGCGGTGTTCCCGCGCTATACGGTAGACAAAGGGACGAAACCCGACGCCCTGTACCACACCTGACACCAGCCACCGGATTGCCGGCCTGTGCGTCACTTTCCGCTTGCCATCAGACCTCTGGCTGTATGCTCCCAATAGATTCATGCATGCGTTGCAACACGGCCTTGTGTCTGTCCATGGTGTTTGTTTTCGCGCACGCCGCCGGACCACCAGATGCGGCAGGCACCTTCGTCGGAAACCATACAGGGTCCAATGGGATGCCTTGGCGTACAAGCGCTGCCGTACAGACGGCACTCATCGGGATAACAGCGGCCCAGTACAACCCGTGCACAATCGCAACCGGGCGGCATCTGGCCGGCTCGTTTACGGGCGTCATCGGCATAGACCGGAAACAGGCGACGCGCATCCAGCGCCTGATAGGCACCTCTGAGGCTAAAGCCGGACTCCGGTATGACCCCTACACCACGCCAGTTTGCATCCACAACCTCCATGGCCTGCTGCAGGTGGCGCCTGGCTGTGGGATTACCCTCACGACGCACCAGTTCCGGGTAGCAGTTATCCAGGAACGCCTGACCCTCCATCAGCTGCCGCAGCGTTGAGTAGATTGCAGCCAGCAGACTTTCCGGGCTGAAACCGGCAATGGCAGACGGAATCCCGTGTTTTTCGGAAACAAAGTGCCATTCCCGGGAGCCCATCACCGTGGCTACATGACCGGGTGCAATGAGGGTATCGAATCCGGGTTTGGCGCTATCCAGTAACATGGCGACCGCCGGCCAGGTCAGCCGCCCGGACAGCAGCAACAACAGATTGTCCGCCACACCTTCAACGACCATGGATGCGACCGGTGCCGTCGTCGTCTCGAAACCCGCCGCAAAGAAAACAACCTTTTTATCCGGCTGTTGCCGGGCAATAGTTACCGCTTCCATGGGTGAAGCGATCGGCCGTATATCCGCACCGGCGGCCTTGGCCTGTTCGAGCGAGCGAACATCCTTTTTCGCGACATTCACCGGCACACGCAGCATGTCACCAAACGCCAGCAGCGTAATATCTTCGTTCAGGGCCAGTTGAATCGCTTCATAGACATCCTCTTCCGGGCAAATACACACCGGGCAACCGGGGCCAGGAATAAGCTCAATAGAGGAAGGTAAGGCCCCGCGCAGACCTGCCATGGTGATGGAACGCTCATGCCCACCACAGACATTCATAATCCTGACCCGATCCGGCAGCTCTAATGCGCGAATCTCATCCAGCCATTGTTTGGCAGTACGGGACATATCGGCACTCTCAGGTCGCCGGTGCGTGAAGCCGGGCACCATCCGGCTGTATTCTCGGCCTTAGGGTCTCGCCGCGCGAACAATGTTGACGATAGTGTTCCACCTCCTGATCCAGCCAGTCGAACCACGACTCCATAGTGTCCTTTCGTTTAACGCTGAGTTCGAGGACCGGCGCCGCATTGGCCAGGGCACGCAGGTTGTCACAGGCACGTTGCGTGCTGAAGTCATCGAGAACGGGTAAAAGATCCACCTTGGTCAACGCCACCATATCGGCCGCACGGAACATAACCGGATACTTGGAAGGTTTATCATCGCCTTCCGGCACAGACAACAGCGTCACGTTGCGGTGCTGGCCGAGATCGAAACTGGCGGGGCACACCAGGTTGCCGACATTCTCGATAAAAAGAATATCGATATCGTCCAGTTTCAATTGATGCAGGGCGTCGTGCACCATGTGTGCATCCAGGTGGCAGGCGCTGCCGGTGGTGATCTGCACGGCCTCCACGCCCCGTGAACGGATGCGCTTTGCGTCGTTTTCGGTTTCCAGGTCTCCCTCGATAACGGCTATTCTGTAGCGGTCACTCAGTGCATCCACGCTGCCCTCAAGCAGTGATGTCTTGCCGGCGCCGGGAGACGACATCAGATTGACTGTGAATACACTGTGCCGATCAATATGCTCACGGTTGTGTGCTGCCATATGGTCGTTTTCGGACAGCAGATTTTTCAGCACGCTGAGCGCTTCGCCCCCCCGCTCGGTTCGGTGCAGCTTGCCGCCTGGTGCAATCAGGTGTTGATTGCCGTGCGTTACGTTACAGCCACAGGTATCACACATACGCTTGCTCCCTTACGAATTCGACGCGGGTGAGAACCAGTTCGTCACCGCTGACTAAATCGGTATGCCAGTCTCCGCAAAAAGCACAAAGCAGGCGGTTGGCAGTCGCATCAGAGTCCTCACCACAGGTTCTGCAATGTACACGTATCGGGCGATCTTCGATATCCAGCTCGGAGCCTTCCGCCAGGGTGCCTGCCGCAGCGACAGGATAGGCC
>Ga0209567_10001443_pt1 | contig 12234 bp, 6 predicted proteins | sample COG_12_FD_184756 | JGI IMG/M metagenome (GOLD analysis project Ga0209567, IMG submission 184756) | Pelagic marine sediment microbial communities from the LTER site Helgoland, North Sea, for post-phytoplankton bloom and carbon turnover... | ecosystem: Environmental > Aquatic > Marine > Neritic...
GTGTGAATGGCTATTTGGTACTTCGAGTTTTAACTGAATATAGCGTTTATTTTATATACTCCGCGTTTGTCGATGCCCATCGCCAGCGATACCGTGTGCTACGGATGTGTCTAGCGTTACAGGTAAGCCGCAGTGGTTATTACGCCTGGCGTTCTCGTAAGCCGTCGAAAAGGGCACAGGAAAACCAATTTTTGGCAGAGCAAATCAAGGTTCAGCATCGCCTAACTATGCGGGCGTATGGCGCACTGAAGATGTGCGCTCACCTCAACGAACTTGGATTCCACTGTGGCAAACACCGGGTGGATCGTCTACGTCGCCAATATGGCATTGAAACTAGGCGTCAAGCCCGTTTTCGTGCCAAGTATGCCGCTTGTCATAGGGTGCCGCCGGCACCCAGGTTGCTGCATTCACCATTCCATGCGGAAGCCGCAAATGAAATCTGGGTGGGTGACATTAGTCTTATCCCCACACGCCAGGGCTGGTTGTATCTGGCAATACTGCTGGATCTGTTCTCTCGCCATATCGTTGGTTGGGCCATGAAGGCCAGGCCCAATACCGATCTGGTACTGGATACTCTGAACATGGCGGTGGCTCGGCGAGCACCGCTACCGGGACTGATCCATCACACGGATCAAGGCGTTCAATACAGTAATGCTCGCTACCGTAAAGCCTTGAACAAATATGAGTTGGTTCCGAGCATGAGTCGCAGAAGCAACTGCTATGACAACGCAGTTGCTGAAAGCTTCTTCAGCACGTTAAAAAACGAACTAGTCTATGACCAGGACTTCAGAACACGCAATCAAGCTCGTGGAGCAATCTTCGAATACATTGAGGTGTTCTATAACCGCAACCGTTTGCACCAATCTCTGGGCTATCAATCTCCCAGCGATTATGAAAGGATGAGAGCTGTTGCTTAAACCACTGTCCGAAATAAGCGGGTTACCTCACACGTTACTTTGACCCCATTAGTTACCTCTGCAGCCGAAGGGGAATCACCGCTTGCGTTCGAGTTTAACGGTCGAAACTATGACAATCTTGACTTTAACTCTGACCTTGAAAACCCAGGGTCTTGGCTTGTCCCCCTCCTGATATTCACTTCAAGTCGGGCTTAAGAAAGTCCTGCGAGGCGAGTAAATCGAACTGAAATCTGGTGGTTACCGGCAGTGTCCCGAGCTTGCCCCTGAATTTCGTCCCCGTTGATTTCACCCTCAAACCCGAGGTCCAGAAATCCCTCGCGTTTACCAAACATTGTGCGACCCTGACCATGTTGCTCACCGGCCGCGGATATCGCTATCCGATTACCTGAAACCTCGTAAGTACCGACCATGTAATGATTCTCAGACGCGGCCCGGTAATTACCATCTTCGAGGAACGCGGTTGCCGTGGATTCCCAACCGTGTATCCCCGGTACTTCCACTTTCCAAATTCCGTTAAAACTCATTTTTCTATCCCGCATACCAGATGGTGTTTTGACTTAAAAGATGCAGCGGACTGTGATGTGCATTCACTAGCTACCCATTAGGCAAAAACATTACCACAGTTCTCATGCCATATCCCTATGTAAAGTCCTGCCCTGACCCCGTTGCCAGACTGATCCTGACTTACTTAGCTAACCAGCACGCTTTCCATCTCGGCAGCATACTGGGCAGAGTTCAGACCCAGCAGAAGGTGGACGACGCCATCTTTCAATTGCATCATGCCCTCTACGCCAGCTGCTTCAAGTGCTGATGCATCCAACTTGGAAATGTCGTCAAGTGTCACGCGCACCCGTGTCTCGGCGCAGTTTTCAACCAATTTGACATTGGATGTTCCACCCAGCGCGGTGAGAATGGATTGAGCCTTTATCGCGGCATTGGGATCACGTTGCACCTGCTCTGGTTCATCAACATTCTGATCAACAGAAGCAATGCCCGGGTCGTCGCTTAACTCGGCCTCTTCGCCGGCATGTTTCAGGTATTCCCGCATATCGGTCATGAGGTTTTCGGAGCGCGGTCCAAAAATTGCCTGCAGGCTGTTACCAACCGTTAAAACTCCAGCAGCCCCGAGGGCTTTTAGTTTGTCTTGGTTGGCCTTGTCAATGTCGGCCACGGTTATCCGCAAACGGGTGATGCAGGCATCCAGCTCCTTGATATTGCTCTTGCCGCCAAAGCCCAGTACCAATTCACGGGCAAACTCATCGGCTACATCGGCGCGGACCGCGGACATGTCCACCATGGCCTCGTCCTCCCGTCCCGGTGTCTTGAGATCCAGTTTGACAATGAGGAAACGAAATACGCTGTAGTAAATCACGGCAAAGATTGGACCCAGCACCAGTATGATCCAGGGCTTGATATTGTTGATCCAGTAGAGCGCGAAATCGATGAAGCCATGAGAGAAGGAATAGCCCAGCCGTGCGTCCAGCAGGTAAGTGATCAGGTAGGCAAACCCGACCAGAACCGCGTGAACCACGTATAGCACCGGCGCTACGAACAGGAACGCAAACTCAATCGGTTCTGTAATCCCGGTCAGGAACGACGTCAGCGCTGCTGAACCCATGATGCCGGCAATCCGCAGTTTGTTCTCCGGTTTGGCGCAGTGATAAATGGCGAATGCTGCCGCGGGCAGGCCGAACATCTTGAAGATGAAGCCTCCACCTAGAATGGCTGCCTCGTAATCACCGGCAAAGTAACGGCTGAGAACACCATGAACGACCTCACCGGTATTCGGATTCACATAACTGCCGACTTCAAAGAAAAACGGGACGTTCCATATATGGTGTAAACCAAAAGGCAGCAGGATTCGTTCTATGACGCCATAGATCGTTACAGCTGCGGCCGGGTTGCTGTAAGCAGCCCAGTCACCGAAGTCACGAATGGCACTACCGATGGGTGGCCATACGACAGCCAGGATCACGGCCAGCCCGATTGCGGCGAAAGAAACCACGATAGGGACAAAGCGCTTGCCGGCAAAGAACCCCAGGTAAGCGGGCAAGGAGATACGGAAGTATCGATTGAAAAGCCACGCCGAAAGAAGGCCAATGAGGATTCCGCCGAAAACACCGGTATCGATGGATTCAATGCCAAAGATCTTCTTGATTTCTGCCCGGCTCCTGGCCGCAGGGAAAGGAATCATTTTACCGCTGCCCGCGTCATACAAGGCGACTGTATTCTCTACTCCACCGCTTGCGTCGAGCTCAAATGCCACCCCGGCGCCATCGCACACCACTGACTGGCCGCTGATCTCATCCGTGCGAATTTTCTCTATCGTGCGTCCTTTGCTATCGAGGCAAACGAATCGGGCACGCTCTGCATCGTATTCAATATGAATCGCGGCACCTGCGTCTGAGGTGACTTGAAGCGGGGTAACCGGTGTCTGCCAGGATATAAACAGGAGACCGATAACACCCAGGGCCGCAGTCAGTACGAAGTAACCGACGGTAGCCGCCATGGCGGCGACACCGTCGTTTTCGGTAAACCCAAGCACGACACCAATGGCGAAAAGAAGTGGCAGGCCGCCAAAGATAGCGCCGCCGGACACTTCCATGATGGAACCGATCTGGATCAGCCAGGCGGGTAAACTTTCAGCGCCGGCTATGGAGGCGCCGACACCGAGCAAAATGCCGGCTACCGGTAACACTGATACCGGCAGCATCAGGGATTTGCCGATTTTCTGGAGGGTGCCGAAGCTTGAGTCCCACAGGGTTTTCAAGGACATGATCTACTCTCCATTTCCAATTTCAAGGGGAACGAGGGCGCGAACTGCTGCCGCATCATCCTGTTCCAGTGCCTGTTTTGCCAAGGCCTTGCACTCTGTCAGCGAGCGGGCTCGAATTTCTGCTTTGACAGCAGGTATGGATGGCACGCTGGCGCTGAGTTCATCGACCCCGATACCAACCAGAATGGCTACGGCCTGTAGGTCGCTCGCGATGCCGCCGCAAACGCCAACCCACTTACCATGCATGTGCGCACCTTTAACAGTTTCTGCGATCAAGCTGAGCACGGCAGGGTTCATGGCGTCGGCGCTTGACGCCAGCCGGGGGTGATCCCGGTCCATCGCCAGTGTGTACTGGGTAAGGTCATTGCTGCCAATGGAGAAGAAATCCACTTCCCTGGCAAACTGTGATGCCATCACTGCGGTAGAAGGCACCTCGACCATGATCCCGACTTCGAAGACACCGCTTCCACCTATCCTGGCCTGCTCTTCGGCGAGCATCGTCCTGGCGGAGCGTATCTCGTCGATGGTGGATACCATCGGGAACATGATGCGTATTTTATGTTCACTCGCCGCTCTTAATATTGCGCGTAACTGGGTGCGTAACAGTTCCGGTTTTTCCAGACCAACCCGAATACCGCGCATACCGAGAAAAGGGTTCTCCTCGCGTGGCATGGGAAGGTAGGGGAGTGGCTTGTCACCGCCTACGTCCAGTGTCCGGATGATGAGCGGCCGTTCATCCAGCGCTTCTGCAATACTGGTGTATATGGCCGCCTGTTCATCCTCGGTTGGTGCAGTGGTCCGGTCCAGATAAAGAAACTCGGAACGAAGCAGGCCAACGCCCTCCCCACCGAATTCGACTGAGCGCCTTGCCTCTTCAGCGTTGCCGATATTTGCTACGACCTCCACTTGATGGCCATCACTGGTAACAGCCGGTTGATGTGCGGCAGCCATGTCTGCTCGCTGTTTAAGGGCGAGTTTCTCCTTGTAATTCCTGATCCTGAGGATTTCTGACTCATCCGGGTTGAGTCTTAGTTGCCCCTTGCTGCCATCCAGTACGACCGTGTTTGTCTCATCGAGATCCAGTGCTCGGGGTTCAATACCCGCCACCGCCGGGATACCCAGCGCTTGCGCCAGGATTGCGACATGTGATGTGGCACCGCCTCCCACTGTGCATATACCCAGGACACGCTCGGGGTCGAGTCCAGCGGTATCCGAGGGGGTCAGTTCCTCTGCAATCAATATGCTGCCTGCCGGTACTTCCGGACCATCCGGCGTCTCTCCGCTGAGGATGTTCAAAACACGCAAGCCGACATCACGAAGATCGACGGCACGGGCGGCGATCACTTCATTTTTCAATTGACCCAGGCGGTCTGCCTGGGCAGTGAATGCTGTCTTCCACGCAAAAGCTGCGCTCTTGCCATTGCTGATACTTTCTTCGGCAATTTGCAGCAGGTCCGGGTCCCCTAGAAGCTCCTGGTGGGCGGCAAAGATCGCTGCCTTGGCGGGGTCCGCCTGGGTGAGCACTTCAGCCTGTAATGCGTCTAATTGCACACGTGCCTGGTCCATGGCACGATCCAGGTTGCGCCGCTCCTGGTGGGGGTCAGAGCCTTGTTCTTCGACCTGTATTTCCTGGCGACGCAGCTGAAACACTTTGCCAACACCCAAACCTGAAGATGCGGATACACCTAACAGCAGGTTGGGGTCAGTTGAGCGTGGGCGGGGGGCTGGAGCTGCGTCTTGACTGATCTCGGTCGTCGCCGGTGCGGGTGCAGGGTCGGCGCCCTCATCACCGAGTCCGGCCTCGAGTAGCGGTGCCATTGTGTCAATAGCCTGTTGCGCATCCGGTCCCTGCGCGCTGAGCAGGACCTTGTCCTTGTGAACTACCTCCAGTCCCATGATGCTGACCACGCTTTTGGCATTGGCCTGGTCATCTCCGCGATGCAGCATGATGCCAGATTGATATTTCTTGGCAAGGTTGGCAAGCACCGCCGCGGGGCGTGCATGCAGGCCCGTTGAATTGGGTACGACAATTGCCTCGGAAAAGACCTTTTCACCGTCGACTTGCGCGGACTCACCCTGTTCACCGGAAATTTCGAGGGTCAGCAGTAAATCCTCGCCAATGTGGACATTTCCGTGTTCAGGCAGGAAACGTGCTACCCGCTCGCTATTCGTGACCAGTATTTGGGTAAGCAGACTTTTGGCGTTTTGGGCGAGGAAATCGGCATCGAATTCGATCAGGGGGTCACCACTTGAAACTGTCTGCCCCTCGGCAACCCTGGGGGTAAAACCTTCACCATTGAGCTGAACCGTATCCAGGCCAATATGAATCATCAGGTCAAGGCCGTCGGCAGTGGTAAGTGTCAGCGCATGACAGGCACGGTGAATGTGGCTGACTTTTGCGTCGCATGGCGCCACTAGCAATTCGCCGGTAGGATCAATGGATATCCCGTCCCCCACCATCTTCTGTGAGAACACCGGATCCGGTACCTTTTCCAATGGAAAAATAACACCATCCATTGGTGCTCTCAGTTCGATTGTCGTCACGGGTCCTCCTTAAAAATGTTGCAAGCGCTCTCAATAAAGCTGTTGTTGTCGTGTATGTCGTCAGAGTCCTAATGCTGCTTGAGCCATTTCTTACGAGATACTTTCCTGTCTTTATGCTCCAAGTCTAGCCTGACAGCCGCCGGATTTGAACTCTCAAAAAAATGGTGTCAGGTTCAAGTGCCAGGTTGGTACTTTGAGTTTTAGGTGAATATAGCGTTTTTTTTTCCTATACTCGACTCCAGCCCGGGCCGGATGATTTATAGGCCGCCTGACCGGGTTCTGGTTTGCTACCAAGAGGTAAATACACATGAGATTCATCATATTGACCCTGCTTCTCCTGCCCATCGCAGCTTTCGCGGCAAACTCCGAGATCGAACAACTTCGACAGGAGTTAGCAGAATTGCGGGCACAAAATGAACGCTACGAACAACGGCTCAATGAAATGGAGGCGCGACTGGAGTCGGTCGGTGTGGGTTCAACCGATGCAACAAGCTCATCAAACCGGGAAGTAACCGAGGAAGCCATATTGCCGGCGGGGGAATTTGATGGTGTCAGCGACTTTTCCACTGATTTTGACCCACAAATGTTTGATTACTACGGCTACATGCGGGCAGGTTATGGCATCGGTAAGGGGGGTGAGTCACAGGAGCGCTTCAAGTTGCCAGGTGCCGAGGCGGCTTATCGCCTGGGCAATGAAACCGACACCTACATGGAGGCCGGATTTTCCTACTACAAAGTGGCTGAGAGAAAAGACCAGCCCTCGATCTTGTTTGGTACACATTTCCTGCTGGCATTCTCCACGCTGGATAAGGCAACCGGTATCACCCTGGATGGCGACAACGGAGCCGTGTCCCTTCGAGAGGTCTTCGCCACGGCACAGGGCAGTATGGCGAATCAACCCGATGCGCGGCTTTGGGCCGGCCAGCGTTTCTACCGGCGCCACGATATACACATTAATGATTTCTTCTGGCTGGACATGAGTGGTTTTGGCGGCGGCCTGGAAGATTACGATCTCGGTTTCGCAAAAGCTTCGGTGGCCTGGATCGGGGGCACACTTGATGATTTCACCGGCACCAACGACTACATTGGTGACCTTGATACCACTGATAAAAACAACATCGACCTGCGCTTGAATGACATCGACATGGGTATTGGGCGCGGCAACTTCTGGTTCGTTTACTCGCATTATCAGCTTGAGGGTGAGTTCTCCGGGGGCGAAGAACTGAAGGGCAACGCCGATGGCATTGCAGCAGGGTTCTTCCTGGTCAGCGACTTTGGCGAAAGCAACAAGAATACCGCCACCATTCAGTATGGCAATAGCGTTGCAGCCAATTTCAACAGCTTCAGCCCCTCTCTGCGCACCAGCGAAAGTGGCGAAATCCCCGAGGGAACAAGCGTCGAAGACCAGTCGCGCTTGCGCCTGATGAATATACTGGAATACAACTTTAACCAGCGTCTCGGGCTTCAGGCCGTTGCCATCTATCAGCACGATGACCTGGGCCTGGTGGAAAACTCAAACCGCCACTGGTACTCGGTCGGCGTACGCCCGGTATATAGCTTGAGTCAAAACTACAACCTGGCATTCGAGGCGGGTTATGACTACAGCAAACTGGAAAGCGGGGAAAAGGGCGGCCTGCTCAAGTTAACCGTGGCCCCGGAGATAACACCCGACTGGGGTTTGTTCTCACGACCGGCAATTCGCCTCTATCTGACCTGGGCCACGTGGTCCGACGAGTTCCGGGGCCTGATAGGCGGAAACACCTATGTCGATGATACCGACGGGTATTCACTTGGCGTGCAATTCGAGTCCTGGTGGTAGAAAATATCGGTTTAGCAAATCAGCTAAGTATTGCCGAACCACCCTCGGAGGTCTTCAGGCGGGTTGGCTGAATGGCTCTAGCCTGTTGATGACCTGCAGTGTCTGGCTGGCAATCTCGTATTCTTCATTGGTTGGTATCATCAGGAGTTTGACCTCACTGCCGGGCGCCTGGATTTCCAGGGTTTCTTTCTGGCGAATTCTGTTTTGCTTGTCATCGATAAGGAGTCCAAGGCGTTCCATACCCTGGCAGCTCATCTGCCTGATAAGTGCTGAGTTCTCGCCAATCCCGCCGGTAAAAACAACACAATCCACCCCGCCGAGTGCCGCCATATAGGCGCCGATGTATTTTTTGATCCGGTAGCTGAATATGGCCAGGGCAAGCTTTGCCCGCTTGTCTCCATCTTCTGCTTTCTGGCTGATGGTGCGCATGTCATTTTCACCGCAGATTCCCTTCAGACCACTCTGCTTGTTGAGCATCTTGTCGAGGGCATCTATATCCAGCCCGCTCTGCCGGCCAAGGTAAAAAAGAATGGCCGGGTCCAGGTCACCGCTTCGGGTTCCCATCACAAGGCCTTCCAATGGGGTCAAGCCCATGGAGGTATCAATACACCTGCCGGCCTGGATGGCCGCTGCGCTGGCGCCATTACCCAGGTGGAGGGTGATGATATTCAGCTCATCCATGGGTTTTTCGAGGTAATGCGCAGCCTCCCGTGCAACGTAACTGTGCGAGGTTCCGTGAAAACCATAGCGCCGGACTTTCTGCTTCTCATAGAGGCTATAAGGCAGGGCATAGAGGTAGGCATGTTCAGGCATTGACTGGTGGAATGCGGTATCAAAGACGGCTACCTGGGGTACTTGAGCAGCATTCTCCAGGGCCACACGGATACCGGTCAGATTGGCCGGGTTATGCAGCGGCGCCAGGGGGATGAGTTCTTCAATAACGCCAATGACGTCCTCATCAATAATGACCGGCTGATGAAAAGCTTCACCACCGTGAACCACCCGGTGGCCGATGCCTGCCAGTTCGTTCAAGTCACCAAGTGTGTGACTTTCGATCAACATCTCGCTCATCAGCTTGATAGCTGCTCGATGATCGGCGACCGGCTGATTCTTCCGGATGGTCTGTTCAAGACCGTCAGCACCAATAAACGAGAGCCTGGCAGCACTGCTGTCTGCGCCAATCTGCTCGACCAGGCCAGAGGCTAACACCGATAGGTCCGCTTTCTTAAAAAGCTGAAACTTCAGAGATGATGAACCGGAGTTCAGTACCAGTACTTTCATAATCAAATATCTGCCATGTCGGAATGCTTATTTTAAACCGGGCTCTGAGCCTGAATGGCAGTGATGGCAACGGTATTGACAATATCGGTCACCAGGCAGCCACGCGAGAGGTCATTGATAGGTTTGTTGAGGCCCTGTAGTACCGGGCCAATAGCCACCGTATTCGAAGCCCGCTGTACGGCTTTGTAGGTATTGTTGCCGGTGTTAAGGTCAGGAAATATGAATACTGTAGCCTTGCCTGCTACTTCACTGTCCGGCATCTTCTTACTCCCTACAGAAGCATCGATGGCGGCATCGTACTGAATGGGTCCCTCTACTTTCAAATCCGGCCGGCGTTGCTTTACGATTTCGACCGCTTCTCTTACCGTTTCAACATCGGCCCCGGTCCCGGAACTGCCACTGGAATAGGAAAGCAGGGCAATCAGAGGATCAATACCAAACATCTGCGCAGTCCTGGCAGAACTGATGGCAATTTCCGCGAGCTGTTCAGAGTTCGGGTTGGGGTTGACGGCACAATCACCGTATACCAATACACGCGTATCCATGCACATCAAAAACACTGACGAGACCAGCAGAACATCCGGTGGCGTTCCAATAAATTGGAAAGCGGGACGAATAGTATGAGCCGTGGTATGCGCCGCTCCGGATACCATTCCGTCAGCCAAATCCTTGTGTACCATCATAGTGCCAAAATAACTGACATCACTCATCGTATCTCTGGCGTTGTCCAGGGTAATGCCTTTGTGTTTGCGAAGTTCAAAAAAAGTTTCTGCAAACTCTTCACGCAGTTCGGAAGCTCTTGGATCAATAAAATTCACACCTTCGAGTCTCAATCCAAGACTTGCGCAACGGGCACGGACTTTATCTTCTTCACCGAGGATGGTTATATCGACCACGTCCCGGAAACGCAGGATCTCGGCGGCCTGCAGAATTCGGTCATCAGATCCTTCCGGTAACACAATGTGCTTACGCTGCTTTCGCGCTCTTTCAAAGAGTGAGTATTCGAACATGAGCGGTGACATATGGGTGCCTGAAGTCAGGCGTGCTTTTTCCCGCAAGCTCGTCATATCGATGTTGGTCTCAAACAAGCCAAGCGCCTGGGCAATCTTGCGCTCATTAAGCGGGTGCAATCTTCCACGAACGGCAGCGGCATTGGTCGCTGTCCGGTAGGTATCGCTTGAAACCCGGTAAATCGGAATAGCCAGTTCATCGACACCGTCTAAAAGTCGCCTGATCGAAGGCTCGGGCTTCATATTGCCACTCAGAAGTATACCGACCGGCGAGGGGTAATTCTTCGAGGCGACTGCACCGAGTGTGGCAAAAAGAATATCCGGCCGGTCACCTGGTGTGATCACCAGGTCATTTTTTTCAATGTGCTCCAGAAAGTTGGCCGGCGCCATGGCCGCCACTTTAAAACCACGGATATTACGATGCAGGCCGGCTTTGGGTCCGCTGAACCATTCAGCATCCAGGGCTACCACGACCTCGTTCATGGTTGGATTGCTGAAGAATTTTTCCTCGGGCAGGAAGCTAATAGATAGTCCGGCAGCAAAATGTTGCTTCAGTTCTGCCCTGATGGCGTCGATGTTTTCAGGATCAACCCGGTTAACGATGACCCCCAGCAGAGGGCATTTAAGTTGTTTGAAGGTTTGCTCCGCAATCCGGATATTCTCCGTAAGATCGGAGGTCGAGATATTCAGACCGGATGACACATACAGAGCATGGGTTCCGAGTTCTCTCGCGATCCGTATGGAAACATCATAATTAAAGGCATCGGAAAGGTGCGTGATATCCGGCCCTTCAATGAGGAGAAAATCACATTGAGATTCAGCCTGTTTGAAGCGTGAAACAATTTCACGAAAGAGACGACGCTCCTCTCCGCTTGCAATCCAGGTTCGTGCCTGGTCATGCGTAACACCGACCATTTGTGGTGGTTCCATACAGAGATTGAAACGGTTGGAAAGCAATTGGATATGACTATCTTCCTCGGCTGGAACAGGAGACAGTGCACGGAAAAAACCAAGCCGGTTGACCTGCCGCGAGAGCATCTCCATGACACCCAGCGTAACGACCAGTTTTCCGCTGTTAGGCTCCAGACTTGCAATATATAAACTCTTCATCATGATCTTTAATGTGCCTTTGTGGTTGACTCACGTCAGTGCCAGTTTAAAGGACATTGTCGCAGGTTTCCGGCGATTGCCAAACAGGGGCAGCGTGGTTCGGGGCATACCATGGGGTAAGTTATCGTGCATTTTCCAAGACCTTGGTGATTTAAACCACCGAAATATGACTTTGCAAATTTTTTGCAAATCTGCCGAAGAGATGGGTGACAGATTTCAAAGCAATTAACCCACAAAGCGGACCTCACAAAGCCTGCGGCACAAACCGGTGCCGTGACCCTGATTCAGCACTTTGGCAGTGCGCTGAACCTGAACTTGAACATACATTTGACGTGCATGGACGTACTAATGTCGCGGGCGCAGGACGCGCAGGAGCGACCCACATGATATTTCTGGACGGGGTGTATGCCAGTGGTCACAATGGCCACGCGAGGGCACGCTGCCGCCGGCTCACTGGTAGAACAATATTTACGAAACTATCAACTAATCAATTTCAGATTAATTTCAATCAGGCATACTCAAACCGCCATACAGAGGTTAAAATGCCCTTTCTCCAATGCGCCCGTAGCTCAGTAGGATAGAGCACCAGATTCCTAATCTGGGGGTCAGAGGTTCGAATCCTCTCGGGCGCGCCATAATAATAGAGGGACCACATGGAAACCACACCCGCAACCGTATCAAAAACCCGTTCATTTACAACCATATTCCTGATCGAAATGTGGGAGCGTTTCGGCTTCTACGGTATGCAGGCGCTGATTGTCTACTACATGGTGCAAA
>Ga0209567_10001444_pt1 | contig 12227 bp, 11 predicted proteins | sample COG_12_FD_184756 | JGI IMG/M metagenome (GOLD analysis project Ga0209567, IMG submission 184756) | Pelagic marine sediment microbial communities from the LTER site Helgoland, North Sea, for post-phytoplankton bloom and carbon turnover... | ecosystem: Environmental > Aquatic > Marine > Neritic...
CCTCTGGCCCGTGCCAGGGGGGAGGAGAACGATGAGAACAATAATTCTGGGCCTTTCGGCCTGTATGTCAGCGTGTGCGGCCACCGTGCCGGTGGCTGAGATGGATCGGGCATCCGAGAAGGGCTTTGTGAATGCGGCTAACAAGTCCCTCGCTACCCAAAAGGCCCCCGAACGTCGCGATGCTCCACCGTCCGCAGCAATTACAGTCGCTCTACCGTATGTGATCAATCTTGAGTCAGCGGTGGAGAGAATCCGCCTCGATCAGTTACCGGCTCTGCCAGGTCTCGAGAACCACCTGGTTTACAACACAGATCAGCACCTGCAAGGCCGCATCTGGCATCGCCTGCGCCTTGGCTTCTTTGCCAGTCGGGCGGATGCAGAAGAGGCGCTCAAGAAACTGAGCGCCCATTATCCGCAAGCCTGGATCGTGAAAACCAGCGAGTCGGAGAGAATAAACGCTCAGCAGCAAGGGCTTGTGCCTGGAACCTTGACCAGCTCGCCGTCGAAGCCCGGACCTGAAGCGGCCGCCGCCATGCCTGCCCGCGATACCGAACTGGTCGAGGCGATGGGGATGCCAACCTGGGTTATGGATAAGGAAACAGTTGAAGCTGTGCCGCCGAGAGCGATGCAGGAGCCGGAACTTGACGGATCTTCGGATTCAGGCGGACAGTTTAGGCTTGACAATATTGACACTGTCAGCGTAGCCGAGAAAACACAGAACGAGAACGCGCAGCGGGATGATGCGGAGACCGAGATTAGCTATGGCCGGGAAGAAGATGAATCCGTTTTTGTGCGAAGCACCCACAGGGGCGGCGACCTGTTTACCGTGGGTACCGCGTTCACGCAGAGGGAAGAGGGCGCTGACCTGAAAGCGCGCGCCAAGGATAACGATGAACAGGGATTCTGGCACATGAATCTCAGTTCCGCCCCAGGCGGGGCAGGGCCCGGATTCGAAGCCGAGTTCGCGCAGAGTTCCTTCGACCCGCAGACCAGTGAAGATTTCGGTGCATCAGAAAACCGTCTGATAAAGCTCGCCACGCATGGTTCGTGGCAGGGCTATCAGCTCGGCCTGGGGTATCAGTCGGTCGGAACTGAGTTCGAAAAGGCGGGCAAAGCGGCTGACAAACGGAAAAAGACCGCTAATCATCCGAAAACCAAGCTGCAAAAAGGCAGGCAGGGCACTGAAGCCTGGATATCCCGGCAATTCGGGAATCTTGGGGTAAAGACAGTCGCCGCGATGTATCAAGACCAGGGCGAGGACGAGGGAAACGCGCCCCACTTCACCACTGAGAAGCTGGGCGCTTCGCTGAATTACACGATTTTATCCTGGCCTCAGGTAGGCCTGACCGTCGATTATGCGAACGGGGTACGTTCCAGTTCCGAAAAGCCGGCCGGGGTGCAGTCCACGGAGGTGGATGTCGAAAGCATCGCCAGCTCCCTCTATTACTCGGATAGTGCCTGGAGCGGTACGCTCTACGTGGAAAATGCTACCGGTGAAGGCAAGACGAATATTGCAAATTTACGAACCTATTGGCTCGGAGGCTCATATTTCCCGATCAGCACATTCAGTGTTACGCCAAGTATCAGCTATGTGAAGGAGGAGTATCCCGAATTTGATGTGAGTACGGACAGTTTCGCAACATCAATGACGGTCAGCTATAAGCCTTCCACAAACAGCAGGTTCAACTTTACGGGCTACAGTGAATACTCGACGGAGAAAAACATAGATTGGGTGATGGACAGCGAATATATGTATAATTCGCTGGGTATCAACTGGGACTCAAAGAAACCGAAGTCGCTCATCAAGAAGTGGTCTCTCGAACTTTTCCATGACCAGTACACCGACAATCTGTATTCGGACAACAATACAGGTGGAGTCGGCTTTATGCTGAAAATGCGGTCAAAGACATCTCCGTTACGGCGCATCACCGAGGAAGTTCGCTAGAGCGATTGTACGGGGATACATTATCGCGCTGCGCGGTCGGTCAGGGACATCGCTCCAACGGGTGCTTGAATTCCAGCGGGGCGCGACCTGTTGACAGCGGTTGATGCTATTACCTCGGCGTTTCCCAGGCCATCGGATAGAGCAAATCAAGCACCTGGTTGAATGCGGTGGCACTCTTGCCGATGGCATCGGCGATATCTTCTTTACCGATAGCGGTGAGCGACAGTGCTTCCGTTTGAGAACAGCTGATGGCGGCCCTGCTGATATCCTCGGCATGCAGATCGGAGTCCAGTAATGCACCATAGGGATCGTAGAACTGGGATCCCGCTGAGTCATTGCTTTCCTGTGCACAGTGTGTGACCTGGTCAGCAATATGGATCAGAGCGGCTTCCAGGTGGGCGTCGTATGCCTCCCTGGGGTTATGGTGATAGAGGATAGACACGCAGAGGTTACCCGGCATATTCCAGTGCTGCAGTAGTGCCTGACCCACTTCAGCGTGATCGAAGCCGACCAGTTGCTGCTCGAATTCGCAAATGTCTTTATCCGACTGCAGGCGCAGGGATTCCGCCTTTGCAGTCTCATCCGGGAGTTTCATCAGCATCAGCAGGCGACCTACATCGTGCAGCAATCCTGCCGTAAACAGGCGTTCGCTGTGCAGCACGCTACAATGCTGGGCCAGGTTGCGCGCCACTAAGCCACAGTACACGCTGTGTTGCCAGAAGGCGGCCATATCGATCAGGTTACCGGGAATATCTGCAAAGACTTCAGCCGCGGATGCAGCCATGGTCAGGTTCCGCAATTCCCGCATACCGATCATGTTAACCGCCCGGGTGACCGTGTCGATTTTTTGCGGCAGGCTGAAATAGGCGCTGTTGACCAGTTTAAGCAGACGGCTTGTCAGCGCGGTATCATTGCCAATCACTCTACCGATGTCTTCGGCGCAGGTGCGTGGCGAGTCGGCGAGCGCCTGAACCTGAATACAGACTTCAGGTAGTGAAACCAGACGTACGTTGTGTGCAACCAGATCCTGCGGGGTCACGGGGTGTCCTCGAAAACAGTAAATCCACGTAGTGCTCAGTGTGACGGCTTCGTAGAGGCTTACTTTAGTGCCTTTGGGCCGGCGCTGGCCTGCGCCGATGGTGCGCTCTTAACTCTATGAATATTAGTGTAATAATTATTTGGCCGGTGTGCTTGAGCGGCTTGTGACAATGGCTCGATTTCGTATCGCCGAGGCGTTACGGGTAGCCGGAACCGAACTCTCAAACGTGCTAGAATTCGAGCCCTTCTGGTCAATTGAAAAAGAGGTGTCGGGTGGAAGCCACCGGTTGCTCAGCTGCGGAGCCCTTTGCACTCAGAGTGCTGGGCGACATGATGGAGCCGGAATTCGAGCACGGTTGCATTATCGTGATCGACCCGGAAGGCCTGGTGAAGGACGGCTGTTTTGTGGTCGCCAATCACAATGACGAATTTTATTTCCGCCAGCTGGTGATGGATGGGGAGCGCTTACTGCTCAAATGTTTGAATCACGCTTATGATGAGGTGGTGGAACTCTCAGGCCTGGATGATATTCACGGTGTGGTTTCCCAGAAAGCCGGTAAAAGGCGCAAGGACCACAAACACTACCTGTAGAATTAGCCTGTTGATCAGGCTGTAGGAGCGGTCTCCTGACCGCGATTCCAAAACGGACGGCTATTTTTTTCTAAGTTGCTCAGGTCGTAACTTCGGCGTGAAGTACTCAATCGCGGCATCTTCGTCTACCACTTTTCCGTCGGTATCCACCATAGCCTGCTCATAGTCGCTCCAGCCACGCATACCGGTCTTCAACGACCTGACCTGCCTGTAACCCATCTGTTGCATCACATCGGCGGCCAGTACGCTGCGTTTGCCGGAGCGGCAGATCACGATAATCTCGCGCTCGCGGGCTTCCACCAGTTCCGGTACAGTTTCTTCGTAATCGTAATCACAAGCCGTTTCGAGGACGCCTCTGGGTACATTGATGGCGTCCTTGATATGCATGGCGTCGAATTCGTAGGGCTCGCGAATGTCCAGTAACAGAATATCTCCCTTGCTATTAATCTCTTCTTCCAGATCCCAGGGGAATAGTTCATCGACGTTCTTCAGAGCTTCGTTGATGAAATCGTCAATAGACTTCATTGTCAGGCTGTACCGTCGCGATTGGCGCGTAGCCCCTGTTCAACCGCGATCACGGCGGCCTCTACACGGGAATGCACCCCGAGTTTACGCAGGATGGCTTTAACATGAAGTTTGACCGTGCCGTCGGAAATGCCGAGATTGCGGGCGATCACCTTGTTGCTCTGGCCTTCGGCCAGCAGGCTGAGGATTTCACTTTCACGCGGGGTCAAATCGTCAAATGGAGAGGTCTCATCGGGCAGGGAGCCATCACCCTGAACCACTTTGGCCAGTATCGGGGCAAGATCCGGCGCTACGACCGTTTTTCCGGCGACGATATCGCGCAGCGCCAGCACCAGTTCATCGGGCTCCATATCTTTCAGCAGGTAACCCCGGGCACCGTTACGCAATGACTCTACCAGGTCGCGCTCGTCCGTGCTGGTGGTGAGCATGACAATAGGATTCTGGAAGCCGCTATCACGCAGTTTTTTCAGTACGCCAATGCCATCAATATCCGGCATGCGCATATCGAGCAGAACAACATCGGGTTTGAGATCCTTTGCGCACTGCAAACCTTCGCGTCCCTCACCGATGGAGGCAATGACATCGATACTCCGGTGTGCCAGCAGGCCCTCCAGGCCAACCCGGAACAGGGTATGGTCGTCAATCAATAAAACCCGCAGACTCATGATGAGGAGTCCGCCATATGCGTGGGAAATTCCACTTTCAGCGTATCGCTAATGGCGGGTTCTTCCCGGGCTTGTGTGAAAAGAAGGATGATGCGGGTGCCTTCACCGGTTTCACTTTCGATTTTCAGATCACCGCCAATGCGGGCGGCACGTTCCTGCAGGATCTTCAGGCCGAGGTGTTCGCCGGGTCCACCGTCAATCACCCTGTCCTGGATACCGATGCCGTCATCCTCGATAAGAACCATGTAATTCCCGTCTTTGCCGGCACGCATCAGCACACGCACCGCGTTGGCTTCGCTGTGTTTGCGAATATTCACCAGGGCTTCCTGAACGATACGTAAGACCTGAATATCCACTTCTGCCGACAGATTGGCTGCATCCCATTCGAGCTGCAGGAATGCGTTGACTCCGGAGTCGCGTCGGAACCGCTCCACTGCCTGCTCAACAGCGGGCACAAGCCCCCGTTTGTCCACCGGCGCACGGAAGTGCGCGATCAGTTCACGCAGCTCGGTATAGGCTTCGTCAAGACTGTTTTCGATCAGTTCCAGCTCATGCCACAGCTCAGCTTCTTTCCCGCTGTGCAGAATTTCGTCAAGAACGCGAACCTGGAATTTCAGACTGGCCAGGCTCTGTGCCAGTGAATCGTGTAATTCATTGGCGAGCCGGGTACGCTCCTCCATGATAGATAAGCGATTGGCTTCTTCGTCCAGACGTGACTTCTCGATCGCCATTCCCAGGTGCTGGCCGATACTGGTGAGCAGATTTTTCACGTCTTCGCGCTCGACCAGACCGTGTTGCTCGGTGAAAAGGTTGTATACACCCAGTATCTGCCCCCGGTAGCGCAAGGGGACGGCAATCATTTCGACTTTTTTGTCATCGAAGAATGGCCGGCCTACAAACTGGCCACAGCCTTGCAGATCATCGAGCGCATAGACCTCGCCGCTCTGCGCGGCTTTTCCGCACAGGCAGCGTTCGACGCTGACGAGCTGTTCCCGTTTTATGACTTCCCGGTCCAGCCCACTGCTGGCGACCAGTTGCATGTTACCGTCCGACGTCAGCATACGGACCATGCCGGCGCGCGCATCGACCGCATTTTTCAAGGTGTGCAGGAAACGGGTGAGCAGATCTTCCAGATCACGCGCCGCGTTTATGTTGGCCGCGACATCGTAAAGGATTTCGAGAGAGTGGTTTTTTTGCTTGATACGCCTGGTCTGTTTGGCAACTTCCGATTGCAGGTCCAGTGACAGGGATTCGAGGCGTTCACCGAGTAGATTGATGTCCCGGTAGAGTTTGCTGAAATCAGGTTGCAGTGATTCCGGCAAACGGGTGTTGAGGTGACCACTACGCATCTGGTTGACCCAGTTGCGCAGCTCGCTCAACGGTGTCAGGAGATCCCGACGTGCGGTATGGAAAGCAAACGACAGCAGTAGAACACCACCGATTAACAGGATGCTGTTGGCAAGATATAACCAGGTGCTGCCGTCGGAATGCAGCGAATACCAGATGTTCAGCGCGCCCAGGATCAAAAGCAGGATACCCAGTGTCGACAGCACACCCAGAAACTGCCGGGTGGTTGGCCATTCCAGCAGTCTCAGCCGGGAGCGTCGGGCCGCCCGCCGGTTTGTGACGCACTCATAACCGTTTTTGGCCTGGGGCTCGGAACTCATAATGTCGTCTGCTTGCAACAAGTGTGACCATTATAGCGCCGAATAATGGGGGTATCAGCCTTAACTTTTGTGTGCTCGCGCCAGAAGCCTCTAAATGCTCGGGATCAGCTATGCGCTTGCTGTGCCGGATCATTGGGATTGATAAAAACAATTTCCATTTTACCTTCAAGATCGACATAGTCGATGACGGTGCCGTTGAGCATATCCATACTTGGTGGTGCGACAACAATTTCAATGCCTTCGGACTGGAAAGTTTTATCACCTTCATGGCTGTTTTCATCAAAACCCAGCCCATAGTGAAAACTGCCATCCTCCAGGCGGGTGACCGCTATTCGTAAAGGCATGTCTTCCAGCTTGCCTTGTCTGGCGGATTCACGGATCTGTTCAGCGGCTTCAGGGGTTACGCTAATCATGTGTTTTTACCTTTAAAACGTCGTTGCTGTGTTAAGGAACCTGTGATTAATTCGTGGACGGCGTCTACGGGCCCGGAACTAATCAGAGGCTCCTGAAATCGGAACTGCTTCGTTTAGACTTGCAGTCTGCAACGAAGTTTAAAAAGTGTTCTGTCCAGCGATTGGTTCTGGTTGTGCGCTGGTGGCTATAACAGGCCAGCAGGTTCTTATAGACATAACCGTCGTGGCGGCTGTTTATTCCGGTGCCGCGAAGGACCTCAAAAGCATAGGCCTCAGGTGGTTCCAGATTCTCCAGTGCTGAATAATGAAATTCATGAGCGGCGATTTCTTCGCCTGTTTCAGCGGCGTGTGGCCACGGCAGGCCGCTTGTTGCCTTGAGGCGGACATACCCGCGGCCACGGGGGCGTGTATGCATCACCACGTCACCGGGAATTACGCCAACCATTTCACAGCTGTTATCTTGCCATCTCAGACTGCGGGCCAGGTACATCAAGCCGCCACACTCGGCATAGGTGGGTAGTCCCGCCTCGATCGCCTCCCTGATGCCGTCGCGAAGTTTGCGGTTGCTCTGCAGCTGCTCCATGCAGCTTTCAGGAAAACCGCCGCCAATAAACAGCCCATCAATATCAGGCAGCTCATGATCATGAAGCATGTCGACAGGAATCAGTTTCGCCCCGGCCTGTTGCATGGCTTCCAGGTCGCCCGGGTAGTAAAAACCGAAGGCTTCATCCCTGGCAATACCGATGCGCAGTGTTTGCCCGACGGGACCGATGTAAAACGGCGATCTCGACGGTGCTGACGGGGTGGCCGAAGACGCAGCAAGTCCGACCAGGGTATCCAGATCCACTTGCCCGGCGACAGTGCTGCCAATGTGCTCGATCTGTCGATCGGCGCCACCCTGTTCATTACTCGGAATCAGGCCCAGGTGGCGTTCGCGAATTTTCAGCTCGGGATTTCCGGCAACAGCACCTAGCACGGGGACGCTGGTGTAATGTTCGATAACTGCACGTAACTTGCTTTCGTGGCGGCTACCGCCGAGTTGATTGAGAATAACGCCGGTAATCTGGATGTCAGGGTCAAAACCCTGGTAGCCAAGGATGAGCGGGGCGATACCGCGGGTCATGCCACGTGCATCCAGTACCAGCACGACGGGCGACCCGAGTAACTTGGCTAGTGCCGCATTGCTGTTACTCCCGTCCAGGTCGAGACCATCATAAAGGCCTTTATTGCCTTCAATTATGCTGATGTCGGCACCCTGGGAGTAAAAGCCAACGGTATCCTTTATTTCTGCCTCGCCCATAGTGTAGAAATCGAGGTTGTGACAGGGGCGGCCGGCAGCGCGGCCAAGCCACATGGGGTCAATGTAATCCGGACCTTTCTTGAACGGCTGAACCTCCAGTCCCCGCTTGCGCAGGGCGTCGCACAGACCGAGTGTGACGGTGGTTTTACCTGACGACTTGTGTGCGGCCGATATAAAGATCTGGGACATAGGTCTGATTAGACTACATTAGCCACAGAAAAACAGCGAAATATGCCTGTTATTTCGCTGGATTATTCATGTTCTATTGGAAACTGAAACGCCTTTTATTAACGAGGCCATCAAATATAACCGTATGGGCCGGTGATGTGCCCGCTTGGCGAGGACGCCGTGAATCCATCCATGGAGGCTTGACGGCAGCATCCCTGCTGCCGACACCTCACCAAGCGGGCACATCACCGGCCGCGGAACATCCGGCGTTAACTGTGGCCGGTTTAATAATTGGGGTGACCCCGATAACAAATGAGTACATAAGTTGCTCGGCGGGGTTTGCCGAGACCGTCGGCCGCACGGACGCGGCCGTCGAGCTTACAGGGATGTATTCACAAGGTGAATCGCCTTTAGGTGAGAGAGGGTACCCTGGGGTGCAGCGTGTCTTGGCAAACCCCACCGGGTAACTTATGTACGCCTTAACAAAATGCCCACGATTAAAAGGCGTGTGACAATGGGCACCGTTCAGTCCGTTTTGGCGGCGTGTGGATCAATCGCCGCGTCGTCCAGGGTTTCCGGCAGAAAGCGCAGCACGCGAACGGCAACAGTGACCAGCAACAGGGCAAAGGCAATGCCGCCCACACCGAGCGTTATTTCCCAGATCGACGGACTGTAGCTGTTGACGACCCCGTCGAAGAAGGAACTGGTGACTTCATAGCCGGGGAACATATTCAGCGGAAAGGCCTGTCCGCCGATCAGCAGCACATAAAGCTGGGCGAGGCCGCCAATAATAACCAGCGCGCAGGCGGTGGCGATGGCCGGGCGCGATTTTCCGATGCTGGGGTGGTAAATCATGATCAGCGGAACCAGGCTTCCCAGTATGATCTGAACGATCCAGAACAGTTTGGTGTAGATGCCGCCATCCATCAGGATGAAACGTTCGACGCTGTGGTGTTCGGTGGCGTACAGGTTGCTCAGATGATAGACAGCGACGAAATACAGCACGGCGGCAATAAAAACGCCGAGCAGATTTTTCAGACGGTACAGAATCGCATTGCCCAGTGGACGATTGGTCCAGTTGTAGGCAGCCATCAAAACAAGCATGAAGACCGCAAGCCCGTAGGAAAAGGACATGATGATGAACATGGGCGCCAGCAGCGCCATGTCATAGGCTTCACGCGCAACCAGCCAGCCAAAGATGGAACCGGTACCGGTGGTGAGAATCAGGCGCCAGACAAAGGCGACATAACCAGCCGGTTGGTAGTATTGGTTCATCTTGCGTTCCATCATCAACCAAAGGTAGACGATGGTGACGGCAAGGAAGCCGTTATAAAGAATAATATTCCAGGCAAAAATCGACTTGAAATTGTAATAGGTCATGGCAACGATCAGGCGATCGGGGTGGCCGAGATCGAGAACCAGTACCATCAAGCCTCCCAGTAGAAGGGTGACCGCCAACAGGCCTGACAGGCGGCCGAGCGGCTTATATAGGGGTTTACCGAACACGGTGCCGATCGAGGCCACGTTCAGGGCGCCGGACGCCGCGACAATGAGGAAAATGGCGAACACATGCGGCATACCCCACACGATCTGGTTGGACATGCCGGTTACGTGGTGCCCGGAGTGTTCCATATGCAGAACTGCACCGAGGGCGAGGGCAATCAGCAGCCCGAGACCACCGAGCAACACCCAGAATCCCGTGCTCTTGCCTTCAATTTCGCGATAGTTGAGCGCTAGTTTCATATCTTAGTCGCCAATTCCGTTAATGGTTCAGATCCCGCGGTAGCGGACGCCGGTGTTCAGGCCAAGATCGGCACGAATCTGTTTGCCGCCGTACTGCTCCAGCTGCTGTGAAATTTTACTGTTCTCGTTGTACAGATCACCAAACACCATGGCATTGTGATTTTCAGCACCACAGGCTTCCACACAGGCGGGGGTCCCGCCTTCATCCACGCGATGGACACACAGGGTGCAGGATTCAACGGTACCCTTGCCGCGGGGCGCCCATGGTTTCTGATCCTTGAGGTCTTCGTGAATGAAGCTGCGGGCCTTGTAGGGACAGGCCATCATGCAGTAACGGCAGCCGATACAGATATGTTTGTCGACCAGGACTATACCATCCGCGCGCCTGAATGATGCGCCGGTCGGGCAGACATCCACACAAGGCGGTGTTTCGCAGTGCTGGCACATCAGCGGCAGCGTGGTGACATGACCGGTGGCTTTTTCTTTCAGCTGGACCTTGCGGATCCACTGTGCCTGCTGTTCAGCATTGGAATGCTTTTCGGTGTTGTCAGCACCACCCCAACCGTTTTCGGTTTCGCAGGCACTGACGCAGGCATCGCAACCATCGGCGCATTTGGCGGTATCGATCAGGATGCCCCAGCGCTTGTCACCGGTCACTTTTTCGTCAGCCGGTCTTGCCATGGCCGGCGCGGTCAGGAAAACACCCGGTGCGATAGCCGCTGCACCGGCAGTGGCACCGGCTTTACTCAGGAATTCACGACGTGCGGAATTCATCTGTTTGTTGGTGTCACTCATTGACGCTCACCTCTGTAGCCATCAGCTGAAGTGATAATTCACCGGGGGGTCTGCCGGCCAGCTTTTCGCGGACAGGGTGGTCGACATTCCCGGATTGCGGCTGCTGCAACGTAGAGTCCCGAACGGGGATATCCGCATGGCACTGGAAGCAGTCGATGCTTACCGATGCATAGGTGTGGCAGCTGGCACAAAAATGCCGCGTGTCTTCGACCCGGAGATACTCGCCGTCTTCGCCTTTGATGGCGTGGCAGTTGATACATTCTTCCAGTGCATACTGGCGGGTGCGAATCCCTTCGTGCACGGTTTCGTCACGCTGATGCAGAATGTAGTTCATGTGATTGCGTTTCATCTCGTCTTCGGGCTCTACGCACTCCTGGGTGTCGCTGAAGTGCCGCGCCGGTTCCGTGATCACCAGATCCGAGAACGGCAGTTGATGTCCTTCTTCGTCTGCTGACGATGCCAGCGGCATCATCAGCAGAAGAGCGGTTAGAACGCCGAATACACGGCTAAACAAAGCAGATTGGCTCATAGGGGTGGCCTGATTCCGTTTATTCACCCAATGCCATATCGATGTAGCCGGTCGGGCAGACATCGGCACAGATATGACAACCAATGCACTTGGCGTAGTCGGTGTCCACATAACGCCCCATTGTTTTCTGGTCCTTCTTGACGCGGAATACGGCGTCCTGCGGGCAGTAGATGACGCAGTTGTCGCACTCGAAGCACATACCGCAGCTCATGCAACGGCTCGCCTCGGCAACGGCCTGTTCATCGCTGAAGCCGGTGGTACGCTCCGCAAAATGATTCAACACCTCATCTGCGGTCGGCACGTCTTCTTCACGCAGATTGCGGAGTGTGTATTCGAAGTGTCCCAGGAACAATCTGTCTGAAGAGATGACTTCATTCTTGGAGCGGTCTTCGTAGTTATGGACCGCGAATTTCTCGGCATCGCTGCCGCGTGTCTCGCCGACCGTGTAAGCCTCGGGTTCCAGACCCGCCTCTTTCATCTTGTCGAGTAGCGAGAAGTGGTGCTTGTCCACTTTGGGCCGCTTTTTCTGATCTTCGTTCTTCAGGTAATGCTCGATGGATTCGGCAGCAATCGAGGCCTGGCCGATCGCCGTGGTCAGCAGATGCGGACGTATGATGTCGCCGGCCGCGAAGTGCCCCGGGCGGTTGGGAACCTGGTAGTACTTGTCGCCATCGATCAGGTTGCGCTCGTTGGCGTAGTCTTCCAGACCGCTCATGTCGCCACCCTGGCCGATGGCCGAGACGATCAGATCGGTTTCAACAATGTATTCCTTGCCGCCTTCAACGGCGACCGGCGCGTTGTTCTCCCACTTGCTGTCGACCAGCTTCAGCGCAGTGGCACGGCCGGCG
>Ga0209567_10001445_pt1 | contig 12223 bp, 8 predicted proteins | sample COG_12_FD_184756 | JGI IMG/M metagenome (GOLD analysis project Ga0209567, IMG submission 184756) | Pelagic marine sediment microbial communities from the LTER site Helgoland, North Sea, for post-phytoplankton bloom and carbon turnover... | ecosystem: Environmental > Aquatic > Marine > Neritic...
AGGGCATCGAGTACCTCGATGCGTTCCGGCAGCGCCCACTTCGAGATCTGCCCCGCGTCGATACCAGCCTGTATCAAGCTTCTGGCCTCGCTGATTATGGCCTCGTTGTCCATCCCGGGGCTACCGACAATGGTCAACATGGGACGTTCCCCCCAGCGCTCACTGGGTATGCCAAAGGCAGCGACCTCGGCCACGCTGGCGCAGGCGGAAACGATGCTCTCCAGCTCCAGCGACGAAATCCATTCACCGCCTGACTTGATGACATCTTTCATGCGATCGGTGATCATTAGCGAGCCGCCAGTATCGATATAGCCGACATCGCCGGTGTGCAGGTAACCGCCTTCCCAGAGGGTTTCCGATCCCTCTGGATTACCCGCATAACCCTGCGTCAGCCACGGGGCGCGCACCACGACCTCACCGGTGACCGAACCACCGCGCGGGATATCGTTCATATCGCTATCGACAACTCTTAAATCGACCATCGGCATGGGCTTGCCGGTCTTGCAGCGAGGGCCGGGATCATCGTCAGCGTCCACTGCATGAATCCCGGTCATATCTGCCACGGTGAGAACGGGGCCGGTTTCAGACATGCCATAGCCCGTAAACAGGTTGATGCCGAGCTCGGTGGCCGCCTGCACCATACCCTGCGTCATCGCCGCGCCACCGATAATGACCTTCCAGTTCGAAAGATCGACCCGCTCGGTCTCATTTGCGATTAACAACATATGCAGTATCGTCGGCACACAGTGCGAAAAGGTCACGCCCTCGGTTTTGATCAGGCGGAGTAACAGCGCCGGATCATAACGACCCGGATAGACCTGCTTGATCCCCATCAACGTGGCTGCATAGGGGAAACCCCAGGCGTGTACGTGGAACATCGGGGTAATCGGCATGTAGACATCGCCACGATCGACCCGGCTGCTGCTGTCGGTTGAACCTAATCCCCCGACCAACGCCAGCGTGTGCAGCACCAGTTGCCGATGTGAGTAAAATACCGCCTTGGGATCACCGGTCGTCCCCGACGAGAAGAGAACGTTCATCGCATCGTCGGGACTTCGCGGTACCGGCGTGACGTCCCTGTCGTCGCCGAGGAAGGCGTCCCACGTGGTGTCCTCGTCGCGCCTTGCCACGCTTCCCCCGGTCTCGACGACGATAGCGCGGGCGGTGCCGGCGGCCACCACCTTCTCGTACATCGGGAGCTCTCGGCCGGAGCGGACTATCCGGTCCTGGGTGATGACGGTGTCGGTATCGGTGATCCGCAGCCGGGTGGCGATCTCATCGGGGGCGAAACTGTCGGCGATCGAAACCACGATGCCACCCACCCATACGATCCCGAGGTAGGCCGCCACCGCTTCGACCGTCATCGGCATCGCAATGGCCACTCGATCTCCCGGCTTGAACCCTCTGGCGGTCAATCCGTTGGCGACCCGAAGCACCAACTGGTGGAGTGCTCCGTAGCTGACTTCGCGGATGGCGCCACCTGAGCGAGCAACAATCGCCGTGTCGGTCTGGTCGGCGTGGAAGCAGCTCGCCGCAATGTTCAGTTCGGCGCCGGGTAGCCAACGCACGTCTTCAACGGTGGCCCCCTGTACGAGCATTCTCTCCGGCCAACTGGTGAAGTCGATGCGTAGCCTTTCGAGCACGAGGCCCCAGAAGCCGTCGCGATCGCGCACCGACCACTCATGAAAAGCTTCGTAGGAGTCGAGGCCGGTGTCGCGAATCGCGGCCGTGAGGTTGGCATGAGCGATGGCGGCCCAGTTGGGTGTCCACAGCGGCTCAGACAGCGTGGTCATCGATGGTTACTCCAGGCGGCTCTCGGACCAAGAGGGTAGCTGAGCGCTCTGCGCATAGATGAGACCACGGGGTAGGGTCCCGCCTATCCCGTGAGCACCGCCGAACCATCCCCCTCCGCTGCCGGCACCGCCGGGCTTGTCGTCCTTGGTCTCTTCACCGCGGTGGCGGCCGGCACGCTTGCCCTCTTCACAATCGGTGACTTCGCCGCAGTGGCGGTGTTCGTCATCATCTTCGGCGGCGCGATCGCGACCGCCGTAGCCCACCGGCGCGGTTTGGCGCGTGCCGTCTTTGCTGTCCTGGTGGCGGTGCTCATCGGGTCGATCGCGATCACGGGCTACGGAGCCGCACAGATCCTGGCGGTGGTGGCGTCGTCGGGAACGGGGACCGCGGAGCCGGCAAATCAGGCGGCCCTCGCGGCCGCAGAATCGAAGCTCGACAGCTCGGAGGGGTCTTCCGCCTTTCGGATCGAACTGACCGAAGGGGAACTCAATGCCGTCCTCCAAGACGCGTTGGACACCGGCAACAACCCATTCGCCCGAGTCACGATCGACATCACCAATGCCACCGGCGACCCCGGCCGAGTCGACTTCGTCGGCGTGTTCAAGAACGGCTCGCTCGAAGCCGCAGGCACACTCTCGGCAGACGTCGTCGCCGGCAGGCTCCAACTGGCGATCCTCGACGTCGATGTCGGCATCTTCTCGATGCCGGCCGTGGCTCGGGGCGCGGTCGAAGACATGATTTCGGACCTCGCCGATCTCGAAGAGGCCTTGGCGGCGGAGGGCGCCGACGTGCAATCGATCGTGATCGGAGACGACCGCGTTGTCGTCACCGGGACGCAACGCGACGGCGCCGTGATCGATCCGGCCGCAGTACTGGCCACACTCGGGGAAGGGGCCAACCTCGCCGCCGGCGGGGTCTCGGTTGAACCGCAGTTCCCGCCCGGCCGGGTTTCCGGCATGACGGCGCCCGGCGACCGGTACTACGTCGCCATCGGCGACTCGCTGGCGGCCAACGTCGGCGTCGACGACCCGGCTGAGGGCTACGTGTCACGTTTCCACACGCAGCTCGAACGTATCGACACGACCGGCTACGGCCTCGCCAACTTCGGCATCTCCGGCGAGACCTCAGGAACGTTGCTTCACGGCGGTCAACTCGAGGAGGCGGTCGCCTTCGCCGCGGCCAACGACGTCGCCTACGTGACCGTCGACATTGGCGCCAACGACCTGCTCGGCCACCTCGCCTCGTCCGACTGCAGCGCCGACATCGACGCTCCGGCCTGCACTGATCGCATCAACATCGCCCTCGTGGCCTACTCACGCAACATAGATTCCATCTTCGAACAGCTCGACTCGGCGGTGCCCGGAGCAACGGTGGTGATGCTCACGGCGTACAACCCGTTCAGCTTCGGTTTCGAAGACGAGGTGTACTTCGAAGCCCGCAGCAACGAGGTGCTCGGCGAACTGAACCGGATCGCGGCGGCCGCCGCTGGTTCGTTCGGATTCCTCGTCGCCGACGGGTTGACCCCCATGCGGGGCACGGCGACCGCGACCACCCACATGATCGATGCGCCCCCCGACATCCACCCCAACGCCCTCGGCTACGACGTCCTCACCGGCGCCTTGGTAGACGCGCTCGAGTAGACGGCGCCCCCACGCCGCTCCCGCCTTCCTGTGCGGGGATCACGGTCCCCACCGAGCCCACCTCCCCCCACTTCGTGTGAGGGAGGGCCCAGAAAGCCGCGGCTCGCCCCTTGTGCGCGGAGGAGTATGACCCGGGCGCGCTCGTTACTCTCTTGGGATGGCACGGCGACCTTCGTGGTGGGGATCCACCCCTCATCTTGTATATACGGTTGTCGTGTTCATCGTGCTGGCCTCGCTGGACAACGCTGCGATCGGGGCGATCCCGGCGATGGTGACCCCGATCACGGAAGAACTCGGCACGTCGAAGTCCGCCATCGTGTTCATGACCGGCGCCTCGATCCTCGTCGCCGCACTTTCGTCGGTTGCCTGGGGATACTGGGGAGACCGCACGGACCGCAAGCGGCTCTTGTTCTGGGGAACGCTGGTGTGGGTCGGTGGGTTGGCGCTCAGTGCTACGGCTCAGGCGTACTGGCAGCTGTTCGTGTGGCAGATGGTCACGGCGCTCGGCCTCGGCGCCATCGCCTCAGTCGGCTTCTCCGTGGTGAGCGACCTGGTCAAGCCGGAGCGCCGGGGTCTGGCGATGAGCTTCTGGGGCTTGTCGCAGGGCCTTGGAACGCTCATCGGAGGACTGCTCGCCAGCCAACTGGGCGCCGACAACTTCCGGATTCCACTCGTCGTGATTGCCGTTGCCGGAGCATTCTTCTCCGTGCTCTATCTGGCGACATTCGACGTTCCGCGTGGCTATCGCGAGCCGACGCTGGCCGGGCTCGAGGGCCACTACGAGTACAAGATCGAGCCCGATCAGGTACCAGAACTCTGGGAGGTCCGCACCAACCGCTGGCTCATCTTCCAGGGCCTGGCCGCCCAATTTGCTTACGGCTCGTTGATCTGGGTGCCGCTGCTCTATCAGGAGAAGGTGCTCGCCGAGGGCTACTCGTCATCAACCGCCACCAAGGTCGGCGGGCTGTTTGCCACGATCATCACGCTTGGTGCTCTCGCCTCCATTCTCGGCGGCTACCTGGGCGATGTGTGGGAACGACGCAACCCAAGTGGCCGGGCCTGGGTCTCGATGATCGGGGTGCTCGGAGCCATCCCTTTCTTCCTGTTGTTCTTCTTCATCCCGATGCGCGGACTCGACGTCACCGATGGGGCGGGCACCGTCACCCTGGTCGGTGAGGTCCTGGTCAGCATCTTCACCAATCCGTGGGTGGCCGCCGCATTCCTCACCTCGCTGATGGCCCTCGCGTTGACGTCGGCTGACTCACCCAACTGGTTTGCCCTCATCGCCGACGTCAACGTTCCCGAACATCGCGGCACCGTCTTCGGGCTCGGCAACCTCGTCAACGGGGTCGGCCGAGCGTCCGGCAATGCCCTCACAGGTACGGTCGCCCGCACGTTTGAAACCGCCCTGCCCCCTCCGCTCAACTGGGCGGTTGGATTGGCCGTCTTCCAGTTGGCCTTCCTGCCGACGGGATTCTGCTACTGGCAAGCGGCCAAGACCTCACCGGGTGATATTGCTGCCGTCGACGAGACACTCCGGGAACGCGCCTCAGCCTGAGGCTCCCTCGCACGACCCACGACTGATCTGTAGTTTCCGACGCATGACGGATTCGTCGACGGCTCAGCACATCAACGATCAAGGTCAGACCAACTGGTACACGAGACTCGACCCAAGAGTGCGGCGTGTCGTTGCCTTCCTCGGGGTACTCGCCACACTGGTGTTGCTGTGGGAGTTGTACAAGGTCGTCGCAAAGGCGCTCGATGTCACCTCGCCGGTGCGGCCGGACAACCGAACCATGCCCCACAGCTGGGACATCATCTGGGCCCTCTTCCAGCCGGTGAGACGCGGCGGGGAACTGCTGATCGTCACCCTGACCAAAGCGTCACTCTTCACGCTGGGCGAAGCGTTGCTCGGCTTTGTCATCGGAGCCGTGGTCGGGTTCACGCTCGGCGTCCTGTTCGTCCGGTCCGAGCTGGCGGAGCGCGCCTTCATGCCGTACGTCGTCGCTTCACAGACCGTTCCGATCCTGGCGATTGCCCCCATGGTCGTCATCTGGGGAGCGCAGCTCGGCATGGGCCAGCAACTGAGGGTCGGTCTCATTGCCGCCTACATCACGTTCTTCCCGGTCGCCATCAACACCCTGCGCGGTCTGCGTTCCCCCGACCCGACTGCGATGGAGCTGATGCGCTCATATGCGGCATCCGGAAGAGCGGTGCTCTGGAAACTCCAGGTGCCGTCGGCGTTGCCCTACATCTTCACGGCACTCAAGGTGTCGGCAACGGCCAGCGTCGTGGGGGCCATCATCGGCGAGCTGCCGACTGGCACCCGCTCCGGGCTCGGCCGCGCCCTTCTCGACTTCTCGCAACAGTTCGGTGCTCGCCCGGAGAAGCTCTATGCCGCCGTCTTGATGTCGGCGCTCGCCGGCATTCTCTTCGTTGGGCTCATCACGCTGTTGGAACACCGAGTGGTTCACGCCGCCCGTAGGCAGCCGGCATGACGAGCCCAGAATCGGTGACCCCACCGCCCCAAGCCGGACTCGCAATCGTGGCGCGCGGTGTCGGCAAGACCTTCGGGACCGGCGCGGAACGGGTCGAGGCATTGCGCGGCATCGACCTTTCGATCACCCCGGGCGAATTCATCTCGTTGATCGGCCCGTCGGGGTGCGGCAAGAGCACCCTGCTGCGGCTCATAGGAGATCTGACCCAACCGACCTCCGGCACGTTGGAGGTCAACGACAAGAACCCCCACCAAGCGCGGTTGGACCGTGACTACGGCATGGTGTTCCAGAAAGCGACCCTCCTCGACTGGCGAACGGTCGCCAAGAACGTCGAACTCCCCCTCGAGGTGATGGGTTTCAATTCGTCCGACCGTGCAACCCGCGCCGCCGAAATGCTCGACCTGGTCGAACTCGGCCGCTTCAGGGACCACTACCCATGGCAGCTCTCGGGTGGTATGCAGCAGCGGGTCGCCATCGCCCGTGCGCTCGCTTTTCGCCCTTCGCTGCTCCTGATGGACGAACCGTTCGGTGCCCTCGACGAGATGACCCGAGAGCTGATGCAACAAGAAGTGCTGCGTATCTGGACCGAGACCGACCTCACGATCGTGTTCGTCACACATTCGATCCCCGAGGCGGTATTCCTGTCGAACCGCGTGCTGGTCATGTCCCGTCGCCCCGGGCAGATCGCGGACGTGATCGAGACGGGACTGCCGCAACCTCGCGACGAGGACACCCGGGAATCACCGGACTACTACGCCAAGATCACCGAGGTGCGCGAAGCGTTGCGTCGCCTGGACCGGGACGTGCTCGAAACATGACCGAGCGCGACGAACAGATTCTCGAGGAACATGAGACCGACGTCATCACTGCGTTTGAGGAGGACCCGCCGGTCGGAGGAATCGTTGACGGCGAAGAGCGTATCCCGGGTGCGTTCTGGACCAGAGTGGGGCGCTACCTCCCCGCCGTGCTGGCGTTCTTCTTGGTCATTGTCCTGTGGGAGGCGCTGACTCGGGCACTCGGGGTGGAGTCGTTCATTCTTCCGAAGCCGTCCGAGATTCTCACCAAGTTCGTTCAAAACGCCGATGTCATCTGGAGCGCCGCATTCAATACGCTCATCGAAGCCCTCGGGGGCTTCGTGATCGGCACCACTCTTGGGGTGCTCGCCGCGCTTGCCACGGTTCGCTGGACGGCCGTACACGAGGGCATGATGCCATTTGCGATAGCCGCCAACTCGGTGCCCATCATCGCCCTCGCCCCAATCGCCAACGCCCTGTTCTCGATCACAAGCCCGGTCTCGAAGATGGTCGTGGTGGCAGCCGTCGTGTTCTTCCCAGTGATGATCAACACGACGCGAGGCCTCCTCGAAGTCGACCCGGCAGAGCTCGAGTTGATGCGCTCGTTCGCCTCGACCCCGCGAGCGGTGATGCGGCAGATCCGCATCCCGCACGCCCTCCCCTACTTCTTCAGCGCCCTCAAGGTGGCGGGTGCACTCTCGCTGATCGCTGCAATCGTCGCCGAGTACTTCGGGGGACCCCAAGACGTCCTCGGCCAATACATCATCAATCGAGCCAACCTGTTCCAGTTTCCCGACGCATGGGCGGCGATCTTGGCCGCCTCGATCCTCGGCATCACATTCTACGTGTTGATCTTGATCGCAGAACGCCTCGTGATGCCGTGGCACGTGTCCTTCCGTTCTACGGAAGATTGACCCCGCACGACGCAAATCGGATCTATAGGCTGACAGGGCCGAATCCGGGAGGGAACAAGGGCATGAAGGGATCACATTTGCGGCGCCTCGGGGCGCTGGTTGCCGCGCTGGCGCTTGTCGCCACTGCGTGCGGAGACGACGACTCGAGCTCCACCACGGTGGCCGCCGGCGAGGAGGCCGCTACCTGCGAGACGGTTGACGACGTCAGCGTTCAATTGCAATGGTTCGCTCAAGCCCAGTTTGCGGGCTATTACGCAGCCCTCGATGAAGGCTTCTACACGGAAGAATGCCTCAACGTCACCATCTTGGAAGGTGGCGTCGACATCGTGCCGCAGCAGGTGCTGGCAACAGGCGGCGCCGAGTTCGGGATCGCATGGGTGCCGAAAGCTCTCGTTTCGCGCGAGGCCGGCGCCGACATCGTCAACATAGCCCAAGTGTTCGAGCGGTCCGGCACGCTGGAAGTGTCGTTTGCCGACTCGGGAATCACCGAGCCAGAGGACTGGGCCGGCAAGAAGGTCGGCAACTGGGGCTTCGGCAACGAATACGAACTCACCGCCGCGATCGAGCAGTTCAACGTCCCCGACGTCGAGCTCATCGGACAGTCCTTCGACATGGTGGCACTGCTCAACGGCGACATCGACGCTGCGGAGGCGATGATCTACAACGAGTACGCCCAGGTCCTCGAGGCGGAGAACCCGGAAACCGGCGAACTGTACCAACCGGCAGACCTCAACGTCATCGACTTCAACGACGTCGGCACCGCGATGCTCCAGGACGCCATTTGGGCTACGGCGGATTGGCTGGAGACCAACGAGGATGTCGCCGAACGATTCCTCAAGGCAACCTTCCGAGGTTGGACCCATTGCCTGGACAACTTCGATCGCTGCGTCGAGATCGTCCTCGCCAACGGCTCAACGCTCGGCGAGAGCCATCAGCAGTGGCAGCTCAACGAGATCCTGGGGCTGGTCTTCCCAGCCACTAACGGGATCGGCGTCGTGAATCAAGCGTTGTGGGATCAGACCGTTTCCGTCGCAACCGCGCAGATCCCGGAGCTGCAGGGGGTCACCATCGACAGCGCCGCCTACCGAACAGACCTCGCTGAGGCCGCGGTTGAGGCGTTGGAGGAGGCAGGGGTTGACGTCAACGGCGCGGGCTACGAGCGACGCACCATCGAGCTCCGCCCGGGAGGCGAGTAGTTGCAGGGTCGCCGGCGAGCGGCAGTACCGTGGCGGTAGATTGAGAGCACACTGGAAAAGCATGCGGGGATGACAACGGCTATCCCCCAAAGGAGGACCGATCCATGGCCAACGTCGTACGGGCCGCCATCGTGCAAACCACGTGGACGGGTGATGTCGAGTCGATGATCGCCAAGAACGCCGACTACGCCAGGCAGGCGGCGGCACAGGGCGCCAAGGTCATGTGCTTCCAGGAGCTGTTCTACGGCCCATACTTCTGTCAGGTGCAGGAACCCGAGCACTTCGACATCGCCGAGCCGATTCCCGACGGGCCGACGACCCGTAGGATGATGGAACTCGCCAAGGAAACGGGCATGGTGCTCGTCGTCCCCATTTTCGAAAAGGAAGACGATGGCGTGTTCTACAACACCGCCGCCGTCATCGACGCCGACGGGACCTACCTCGGCCGCTACCGCAAGCAACATATCCCGCAGGTCGATGGCTTCTGGGAGAAGTACTACTTCCGCCCCGGCAACGGCGGCTACCCCGTGTTCGATACCGCAGTGGGCCGCATCGGCGTATACATCTGTTACGACCGGCACTTCCCGGAGGGGTGGCGAGCGCTCGGACTCAACGGCGCCAAGATCGTCTTCAACCCGTCGGCGACGAGCCGCGGCCTCTCGATGTACCTGTGGAATCTCGAGCAGCCGGCGGCCGCCGTCGCCAACGAGTTCTTCATCGGGGCCATCAACCGCGTTGGCAAGGAACCCTATGGTGACAACGACTTCTACGGCTCCTCGTACTTTGTCGACCCTCGCGGCCAACTAGTCGGTGAGGCCGCCTCAGACACCGACGAGGAACTCGTCGTGCGTGATCTCGATCTCGACATGGTCGACACGGTCCGTAAGACGTGGGCGTTCTACCGCGACCGCAGGCCCGACGCCTACGACGAGCTGGTGGCTCCGTAACGCCGGACCCGACACACAATCATCGAACAAGGAGAGGGAGGACGATGGCCAAGACGTTGATCAAAGGTGGCACGGTGGTAACCGCCGCCGACACGATGGGCGCGGACGTTCTCATCGAGAACGACAAGGTGGTCGCCATCTACGCCCGCGGCGCAGATGGTGTCATGGATCAGCCCGCGACGACGGCGGAGGAGGTCGGTGCCGCAACGGTGATCGACGCCACCGGAAAGTACGTCATCCCCGGCGCCATCGATGTCCACACCCACTTCGAGCTGCCCTTCGGCGGCACTTTCGTATCCGACAACTTCGAGACCGGCACTCGCGCCGCCGCCCACGGCGGGACCACCACCATCATCGACTTCGCCGTGCAGGTGAAGGGTGAACGGATCATGGACGGCTTCGGAACGTGGATGGACAAAGCCGCAGGCAACTGCGCCATCGACTACGGGTTCCACATGATCGTCGGCGACGTCAACGCCGAGAGCTTGAAGGAGATGGACACGATCGTCGGCGAGGGGGTGACCAGCTTCAAGCTGTTCATGGCCTACCCCGGCGTCCTCTACTCGGACGACGGCGAGATCTTCCGCGCCATGCAGGCTGCCGCTGAGAACGGCACCACCATCATGATGCACGCCGAGAACGGCATCGCCATCGACGTGTTGCGCGAGCAGGCGATCCAACGCGGCCAGACCGACCCGAAATACCACACGACCACCCGCCCCCCGACCACAGAGTCCGAGGCGGTGCACCGCGCCATCACCCTGGCGGAACTGGCCGGATCACCGCTGTACATCGTTCACATGTCCGCCAAGGAGGCCGTTGCCGAGTTGACCTTGGCCCGCGATCGCGGAATCAATGTGTTCGGCGAGACCTGCCCGCAGTACCTCTTCCTCAACTGGGAGGACCACGTCTGCGCTGCGGGGTTCGAGGGCGCCAAGTATGTGTGCTCCACCCCGATCCGTCCCAAGGCCGACGGCCACCAGGAGTATCTCTGGAACGCGCTGGCGCGCAACGACCTCCAGATAGTCTCCACCGACCACGCCGGTTTCTTCTACGACGATGACGAGGCAATGGGGCGCCAGAAACGGCTCGGCGAGGGCGACTTCACCCTCATCCCCAATGGGCTCCCCGGCGTGGAGGAGCGGCTCAACGTGATGTACCAGGGCGGCGTGGCCGAAGGCAGGCTCAGCCTGAACCGCTGGGTTGAATTGTGCGCCACCAACCCGGCCAAGATGTTTGGGATGTACCCGGAGAAAGGCACCATCGCGGTCGGCTCCGACGCAGACATCGTGGTCTACGACCCGAGTGCGTCGTTCACCTATTCGGCCGAGACCATTCACATGAACATCGACTACACCGCGTACGACGGGATGGAGATCTCGGGCAAGGTCGACACCGTGCTGTCACGGGGCAAGGTCGTCATCGAGAACGACACCTACGTCGGCGCCAAGGGCGACGGCCGGTACCTCAAGCGCGGCACCAGCCAGTCGCTGATCTGAGGCAGGCCAACGTGAACTCGATCAACCATTGGATCAACGGCGAGGCCGTCACCACGGCGCCTGCGCGCACCGGGGCCGTGTACGACCCCGCCACCGGCGCGCGGACCGGCGAGGTCGCACTCGCCTCGGCCGCCGACGTCGACCTGGCGGTCCGCACCGCTCGCCAGGCCTTCGAGACGTGGGCCACCGAGCCGCTCACCAAACGCCAGACGATCATGTTCGCCTTCCGTGAACTCGTGGCGAAACATCATGACGACATCGCCAGGACGCTCACCGCGGAACATGGCAAGACCCTCGACGACGCCCGAGGCGAGGTGCAGCGTGGGCTCGAGGTCATCGAATTCGCCTGCAACATCGCACACCTGCTCAAGGGCGACTTCTCCGAGCAGGTGTCGACCGGAGTGGACACGTTCACGATCCGCCAGCCGCTCGGTGTGGTCGCCGGCATCACCCCGTTCAATTTCCCGGCAATGGTCCCCATGTGGATGTACCCGATCGCCATCGCCTGTGGCAATACTTTTGTCCTGAAGCCTTCCGAACGCGACCCATCCACCTCACAGCTGGCGGCGGAACTGCTGGCTGAGGCCGGGTTGCCCGCCGGAGTCTTCAACGTGGTCCACGGCGACAAGGTGGCCGTTGACGCTATCTTGGGGCACCCGGACGTCGCGGCAGTGTCGTTCGTCGGTTCGACCCCGGTAGCCCGCCACATCTACGAGACCGGAACCGCCACCGGCAAACGGGTCCAAGCCCTTGGCGGCGCCAAGAACCACATGATCGTGTTGCCCGATGCCGACATGCACCTCGCAGCCGACTCCGCGGTTTCGGCCGGATACGGCTCAGCAGGCGAACGCTGCATGGCCATCTCCGTCATCGTTGCCGTCGGCAATGCCGGTGACGAGCTGATCCCGAAGATCGAACAACGGATGTCGGCTCTGAAGGTT
>Ga0209567_10001446_pt1 | contig 12211 bp, 10 predicted proteins | sample COG_12_FD_184756 | JGI IMG/M metagenome (GOLD analysis project Ga0209567, IMG submission 184756) | Pelagic marine sediment microbial communities from the LTER site Helgoland, North Sea, for post-phytoplankton bloom and carbon turnover... | ecosystem: Environmental > Aquatic > Marine > Neritic...
GCCACCCCGTAAAACCGATGCTGCGCATCGCCCACGGGGCTTCGGCGCCAGCGTAAGCCCCGTGGCGACGGAGTCGCTCTACGGGGTGCCAGTGCCAGTGACTCAGGGGGTTTGTTCGCCTAGCAACACGGTAATCGCCGCTGGCTCGACGTCGAGCACTTCGACCTCGTCGGGCAATCCGCGAAGCTCGACCGGCACCATCACCGCGCCCTTTTTCGCAGGTAGGTCGCTCAAGTGGACGATGGCCAGCACGGATGCAGGATTGAGCGCGTCGACGACCGCTTCCGGCCCGCGAATGCGTGCGGTAATCGCGCGAGGGCGCAGAGCGCGGGGCACGAGACCTTCCGCGTCGACTCGGAGCGGTGAAAGCACGCGCTCTTTCATCTTGGGCTGGACCCGCAGGGTCACCAAGACCGTCTGGGCCTCGAAGCTCGTGTTGGCCGGAGCCCCAACGAGAGGAACCTCCCGTTGTATGACGCCCTGCTCGAGCTCCGTGACATCGACCTCCATCGAGCGAATGGTGCGCATCGAATTGACTACATCCCGGGGCCCTTCGACCTCGATGGTCTCCGGGAACACCTCAGGCTCTCCTGCCCATTCGAGCCCTCCGGGGAGCTTGCCGTCCAAGAAGACCTCGACCGGGAGCGCGCGCGTGGCGCGAGGTACCCACTTGAACACCAACGATGGTGGAACCACTTGCATCACTGACACGCCCGTCGGCAGGTCGAACATCTCTTTCTCGAGGTAGTAGCGCGGCTCTTCCCTCGTCTTGAGCGTCACGTCGACCGGGGGCAGGTTCTCTTGCCGGATCGCATTCAGCCGGGCCCTGCTCCCCTTGAGACGCACACGAACCTTGTCGGGGATCTCGGTCACGAGGATCATGTCCTGCGCATCCGGCGGCGGCTGAACGACGACCCCGACATAGACGCTCCGCTCCATGTCCTCCGCGCCGTGCACCAGCGAGAACATGAGGATCGCAATGCCGAGTGCGCTAGCTTTCAGCCCGAGGTTGTCGGTGAAGAAGAGCCGAAGGGCCTGAAGGGCGTCGACGAGGGGGCTCACGACGTTTCCTTGGCCTTCTTGACGGTGATCACCCCGTCGGGACTCCCCGAGCGGCTAGGTTCGGGGGGCATCATCGTGCTTCGACGGTCGGTGGCCTTGCGGCGGTTGCGTTTGGGGGCGTAGAAGAGGCCGTAAAGCGCGTCCCGCAGAGAGGCGACGTCGAGATTGCGGACGATATTTCCGTCGAAACACAGGGAAATCGCGCCGCGCTCCTCGCTCACCACGATGACGACCGCGTCGGTTTCTTCGGTGATCCCGATGCCGGCGCGATGGCGCGCACCCAACGAGCGATCACCCCCGGCGGACCCGGCCATAGGCAAGAACACGCCTGCCTGCCAAATGCGCCCCTCGCGAATCACGACGGCGCCATCGTGCATCGGGTTCTCGAAGCTCGGCACGAAGATGCTGTGCAGGAGCTCTTTGCTGACCGCCGCGTCGACCTCGGTCCCCCGCTCGATGAACTCGTCTAGCGCCGCACTCCGCTCGAAAGCGACCAACGCACCGATGCGCTTTTGTGCGAGAGTTCCTCCAGCTTTGATCACTTCTTCCATCGTCTGCGTTTCCTTTGCAGTGCGCTGTCCACGAAGGAGCGGCCGTCTTCCCATACGCGCCAGCGCACGCCGAATGTCAGACTGGAAGATGATGACGACGATGACCGCAAGATAGGCGAGCACCGAATCGAGAATCGTAGTGACGGTGACCAAGCCGACCCGGCGAGCGAAGAGGTAGCCCACGAACACGAGACACAAGCCGATGGCTACCTGCATCGCGCGAGTGCCGCGCAAGATCACCAATGCCCAGTAGATGAGGACCGCTACTAAGCCGATGTCGAGGCAGTCATGAAGCACGTCCCAGGGGCTGCGCTGGAAGAAGCTCAGGAAGCCGGCACTCATCTCGGTGAGCACGTTGCCGAGGAGATCGATCATGGCGCGTTCTCACCTCGCGCACGTATGGCCTCGGCGACGCGAACGAGCTGACTCATTTCGTACACATCGTGTACGCGCACGGCGTCGACCCCAGCCGTCACGCAGATGGCAATGGCCGCAGCCGTTCCGCCGAGCCGATCACCGGCGGACGGCCTCTCGCCACCTCGGTTCGGCGCCAGCTCCGCAATGAAAGATTTTCGCGAAGGCCCCACAAGTACACGGTATCCGGTCTTTCGGAAACGCCCAAGAGAACTTAGCAACGCTGCGGACTGAACGGCGGTCTTGGCGAATCCGAGGCCTGGATCGAGCCAAACCGATGCCCTCGGTACCCCGGCACGCTCCACGCGTTCAGCTGCAGCCAGGAGCTCTCGCAGGACGTCCTGAACGACCTCTCCATAGTCGATGTTCGGCGAACGCACCTCGCCGCGACCACGGTTGTGCATGATCACATAGTCGGCGCCGGCCGCCGCAGCAGCCTCTGCAAGCTCGGGATCTTCGGCGCAGCGCACGTCGTTGACGATGCTTGCGCCCGCACCGAGAGCAGCGACGGCCACCTCTGGCTTGACCGTATCGATCGAAACCCGTGCGCCAGGGTTGCCGACCAGCTCCTCGATGACCGGGACGACGCGCGCGATCTCTTCGCTTGCAGGCACGGGCTCGTACCCTTCGCCGTACGTTCGACCGGCCGGCCGGGAGGACTCGCCCCCGATGTCCAACACGTCGGCGCCTTCGCGTAGGAGCCGTTGTCCGTGCTCCACCGCCGCGCCAACATCGAGGTACCTACCACCATCGCTGAACGAATCTGGCGTCACATTGATGACGCCCCACAGCTCGGGCATCGGAACCTCCGTCAACTACCCTGCGCTTGGGACTTCTCGCGGACGGGGTTGAAAGATCGCGCCCTTTCGCTTTTCTTCGCTCTCGCGGCGCTTCTCCGCGTAGGTCGGCACGCTCACGATGACCGCTGGCGGCAAATCCTTGCCAGACATGATCGCCTCGATCTCCTCGCGGCCGAGGGTTTCCCGCTCGAGCAACGCCTCGGCGATCGCATCGAGCTCCTTGCGATGCTCCTCGACGACCACCTTCGCGCGATCGTACTGCGCGTTGATGATGCGGCGAACCTCGTCGTCGATCTCCTTGGCGGTCTCCTCGGAATAGTCCTTGTGATAGGACTGACCTAGGAACCCCGTCTCCTCCGTCTCGACGTACGAGAGCGGGCCGAGGCTAGCGCTCATGCCCCACTCCGTGACCATGGAGCGGGCAAGCTGGGTGGCCTTTTTGAAGTCGTCCGAGGCGCCGGTCGTGAGCTGGCCGAACACGACCTCTTCGGCGAGCCGCCCGCCGAGCGCCATCGCGATGCGGTCGAGCACCCACTCGGCGCTGTAACTCTGACGGTCCTCTACGGGCAGGGCCATGGTCAGACCAAGCGCCGGACCACGCGGAATGATGGTGACCTTGTGAATCGGGTCGTGATTGGGAAGCTTCCAGGCGACCAGGGTGTGCCCTGCTTCGTGGTACGCGGTCGTCTTGCGCTCGTGCTCGCTGATCACCATCGAGCGGCGCTCGGAGCCCATCATGACTTTGTCTTTGGCCATCTCGAAGTCGATCATGGAGACGACGTCTTTGTCCTGGCGCGCGGCCAGGAGCGCAGCCTCGTTGACTAGGTTCTCGAGGTCGGCACCGGAGAAGCCGGGGCTTCCCCGCGAAATGATGTCGAGCTGCACGTCGTCACCGAGCGGGACCCGTCGGGTGTGCACCGCAAGGATGCCCTGACGCCCGTTCAAGTCCGGCCGTGGCACGATGATGCGACGGTCGAAGCGGCCGGGTCGAAGGATGGCAGGGTCGAGGACGTCGGGCCGGTTGGTTGCGGCGATGATGATGACCCCCTCGCTCGACTCGAAGCCATCCATTTCGACGAGGAGCTGGTTGAGCGTCTGCTCGCGCTCGTCGTGCCCACCGCCGAGGCCCGAGCCACGATGGCGGCCGACGGCGTCGATCTCGTCGATGAAGATGATGCACGGCGCGTGCTTCTTGCCCTGCTCGAACAGATCACGAACGCGCGAAGCGCCAACGCCGACGAACATCTCCACGAAATCCGAGCCGGAGATGCTGAAGAAGGGAACTTCCGCCTCGCCCGCAATGGCGCGAGCCAGAAGCGTCTTCCCGGTGCCCGGGGCACCCATGAGCAACACCCCCTTGGGAATGCGGCCCCCGAGACGCTGGAACTTCTTCGGGTCTTTCAGGAACGCGATAATCTCTTCACAGTCATCCTTCGCCTCGTCGATGCCGGCGACGTCCTTAAAGGTGACCTTGTTCTGAGATTCGTTGAGCAGACGTGCGCGCGATTTGCCAAAGCTCATCGCTTTGCCGCCCGAAGCCTGAAGCTGACGCATGAAAAACAGAAGGATGCCCACGAGGAAGATCATGGGAAGCCACGTCACGAGAATGCTCGTCCAGAGGCTGTTTTGATCCTCGGGCAGGTACTCGACGCTCACTTCGTTATCGAGCAGCTGCTGGTTGATCTGCTCGCCCATGATGCCGACCGTGACCTTCTCGCTGCGGGCGCCGCGCTGACCTTGCGGCGCGCTTTCGTCTGCCGACTTGAGCCAGTAGGTGTACTCGCCGCTGTTGTCTTGCGGACGGATTTTGACCTTCTGAACTTTGCCGTCTGCGACGTCGGTAACGAACTCGCTGAAGGGAACGCTCCGAGGCTGCTCCTCGCGCGCAACGAAATTGAAGATCACGATGCACATCAAGATCACGAGGACCCAGAAGAGCAGTGTTTTTTGACTTTGTTTCATGCAGTAAGGCGGGACGCGGGGCCGGGTCTTCGACCTAGCTTGGGACCACAGCCCCTTTCCATCTTTGTGAGGCTCCGGAGCCCGCTTGGCAACCGTTGCGCTGCAGAGGGCTCAGGAACGATTGCTACGTGTTCTACGATGCTCACGATATTCCAGTAAAAGCCGGCCGCTTTGTCGGCAGACCGACCACCCTGATCCTAGCAGCACCTCCCCCTGACCTGTAAGAAGTCGGCCTACCTCGGTGAGATGGCTCCGGTTAGGGGTTAAGCCGGTTTCCCGCGAGATCCAGCTCCGCAGCCAGCGGATCCGAATGGGTGGTGGAAGCTCGGTGAGAGTTTCGATGGAGACGAAGCGGTCGGCCGGAGGAGGGAGCTCGGGAAGGCGCGCGTCGAGATAGGCGTTGAGCTCGGTGGCCTCATCGCTGAGCGCGCAAAGGTGCTCGACGACGCGGGGGTCCTCGAGGAGGAGCGTGGGTAAGACCTCGTGACGAATCCGAACCCGCTCGAAGGCACGCTGGTGATTCGAGGGGTCGTCGATGAATGGAAGGGCCCGCTCTAGGGCATACGCCCGCACGTCGGAACGACGGCAATCGAACAGCGGGCGGACGACGCCGTCGGACCTGCGAGCTTCGATCCCGCCGAGGCCGCGAAGGCCGGCACCACGTAGAACGCGCGCGAGCACCGTTTCCGCTTGGTCGTCCTGGGTGTGACCTACCGCAATCCGGACGGCATCGTGAGAGCTCGCGATCTCTTGGAGCGCGCGATATCGAAGCTCCCGCGCGCGCGCTTGAATCGAGGAGCCCTCCGTCGGCACCTCGACGCGTGCCGAGTAGAACGGTGCACCGAGTGTGCTCGCAAACGCAGCGACTTGCTGGACCTCCGATGCGGACTCGGGCCGGAGGCCGTGATCGATCGAGGCGACGCAAAGGGTGATGCCGAGCTCGCTCCGCAGTCGATGCAACACGTGCAACAGGGCGGTCGAGTCCGGCCCGCCCGAGCACGCTACTAGGACGTGATCTCCGGGGGAAACCAGCGCGCGCTCGCGCAAGGTCCGCCGCACCGCCGAGGTGATCATGAAGGAACGCTAGAACACGCCCGACGCGAGGGAAAGCCGCATCTCGGTTCGGTCACGGAGGCCACCCATCCGCGCGGTTTCGGCGTCTTGCTGGGCTCCTCTGGAAAACGACATGCCCGGCGCCGCAACGCGAAGGCCGGAGCGCGACCGGCGAAGGAGCCCTGGTCCGGCCTCGGCTGTCTCGAAGGCGCGCTGCTCTTTTTCGGTTCGCAGATCGATCTGCGGGGTGGGCTCCCATCGGTCCCGACGCTCCTGGCGGACACCTTTGACGGTGACCAGGATAGCCGGAAGCACACCCGCCAAACCCACGACCAGCGCGGCGACCGAGCCTTTTTCGCGGCCAGGCTTGTCGAGCGCGAAGTATCCCGCCAGGGCGCCGCCGGCAGCGCCGACGATCGGGAAGACCGTCAGTGCCCAAACCTCGTTGAGCCCCGACGCGGACGGAATGATGAGTCCGAGCTCGGCGCCGACCAGGCCTAAGCCGATCGTCCCCTTCGGCGTGGCTTGGAGGTTGTTGAACGCTGCTGGATCGATCTGGGCCTCGGCAACACGAGGCGGAACCGACAGCGAAATCACCGCCGTCAGCGCAAGCGCGCATCCTATTCGTTCCCAGCTCAATTCCCCCTCCAGCTGTTCCTACAGCCCACAGTACACGGAGGTCGAAATTGCCGCAACCTCGCGATGTTACTCGGGGAATCATTTGCCTTGAATTCACTGAACGGCCGCCCAAGACTCTCGCGATGGAGGATAGAGACTATCAATCCCTGCTCGTGCAGCAGGATGGGCTCATCGTCACCCTGACCTTCAACAAACCGGAAAAGAAGAACCCCCTCAGTCAAGAGTTGGTGAACGAGCTCCTTTGGGCGCTCGACGACGCCGAAGCTGCCGACGACGTGAGGGTCATCGTTCTGACCGGTGCCGGGAACGCCTTCAGCGCGGGCGCCGACTTGAAGGGTATGACAGCAGACCGGGGCAGCCTCGAGAAGAAGGGCGAGTTCGACGACTTGTTGCTGCGCTTCGACTCGCTGACGAAGCCCATCGTCGCTCGCATCCCAGGGTATGTGATGGGAGGCGCGATGGGAATCATCGCATGCTGTCACTTCGCCATTGCATGCGAGAGCGCGATTCTCGGGACACCGGAGATCAAGCGCGGCTTGTTCCCCATGATGATCATGGCGGTCCTTCAGCGGGTCGTGCACTCTCGCGAGCTGCTGAAACTCATGCTGCTCGGTGAAAAGATCACCGCAGCGAAGGCAAAGGAAATCGGTCTGTTGACCGAGGTGGTGCCGGATGACGAGCTCGATGCCCGAGTCGGCGAGCTTGCGGCCGGGCTCGCCAAGCAGTCACCCAACGCGATGCGGATGGGCCTCAACGCCTTCAACGAGCAGCGCAAGATGTCGACCGAGGAGGCCCTGCCCTACCTACGCGAGCAGCTCTACGCAGTGCTCGGTAGCGAGGATGCCAAGGAAGGTCTCGCTGCGTTTTTCGAGAAGCGCGAGCCGCGGTGGACGGGTCGCTAGACGAGCACGTCCTTTACGAGGAGCTCGACCGACCGACCGCCCATCCAATGGTCGGGCTGGAACTCGCCAACGAGCCGGAGCGTGTTCTGGCCCTCGATGCGCGAGAACAGACCCGGCGCGAAGGCCCGAACGGAATCCTGCCCCACCTGCAATTTGAGCTTTCCGTGGACCCGCCCTTCACCGACCCCCGTTGCTTCGACGACGTGGGCGTTCACCAAGAAAGTGGGCACGGGGTAACCCTCGCCAAACGGCCCGAGGCGCTGTAGGTCCTCGACCGACGGCACGCGGAACGCACCACCGAGCGCGACATCGACCGCGGCCGTGTGCGGCTCGCCGAACTCTGAGCCTTGCGTGGCCTGTAGGAACGATGCGCGGAAGGGATCGAGTGCGCGCTTCGACAACGAAAGCCCCGCTGCGGCGCGATGCCCGCCCCAGGCGCTCAAATCGGAGGCGCATCGTCCGAGCGCGCGATAGACGTCGAAGCCGGGCGTCGTTCGAGCGCTGCCGTGACCGTCTTCGCCGTTGAATGCGATCGCAACGGCGGGGACCCCAAAGGTGTCCACGAGGCGCGCCGCTACGATGCCGACGATCCCGCGATGCCATGCATCGCTTGCAACCACCACGCCCTCCTCGGGCGTTTCGCCATACAGCTCGCACACTTGGGCGCGCGCTTCCTCGGATGCCCGGTTGGCGAGTGCCTTGCGCTCGTCGTTTTGTGCCTCGACTTCTTGGAGGAGCGCCCACGCCTCCTTTGGCGTTTTGGCGCTCAGGAAACGGAGTGTGAGGTCGGCGATCCCGAGCCTGCCCGGAGCGTTGAGGCGAGGCGAGAATCGAAAGGCCACGTCCCGCGCGGTGAGCGGAGCGGATTCCGGAATCTTGGCCGCCTGCCGGAGCGCCTGGAGGGCCGGCCTCGCGTTGGGCGAACCGAGTGTCTTCAAGCCAGCACGGACCAGGCGCCGATTGTCCCCTGTCAGCGGCGCGACGTCGGCAATGGTCCCGATGGCGACCAAGTCGAGCCATGCGCGAACGTCGAGCTCGGCGTTCATGTCGGAGCGAAGTGCCGCGCCCAGCGAAAATGCAAGACCCGCACTGCAAAGGCCCTTGAACGCGAAGCCGCACTCGGGCCGATGCGGGTTGAGAAACGCAAACGCCGGAAGCGTTTCTTCCGGTACGAGGTGATGATCCACGACAATGACGTCAACACCGCTGCCCGAGGCTTTTGCAACGCGCTCGTGGTCGCTGGAACCGCAATCACAGGTCACGAGAAGGCCGGGCCGTTCGGCCAGACAGCGCTCGAGGGCCTGGTCGCTGAGACCGTATCCACCGTGGAATCGGTCGCCGATCAGGGTTTGCACCTCTCCTCCGAGGGCCGCGATTATCTCGCTGAGAATCAACGCGGAGGTCGTGCCATCGACGTCGTAGTCGCCGAACACGACGATGCGCTCGCCCGTGCGAATCGCCCGCGCGATGCGCTCGGAGGCCAAAGCGCGGTCGGCCATCGGCTCGGGGGAGCTCAACCCCCGCAACGTGGCGTCGAGAAACGGTCGAGCCTCCTCGGCATCTCGGATACCCCGATGCAGGAGTACTTGGGCCGCGGTGAGCCCCAACCCGCAAGCGTCCGCAAGCATGCCTGCCCCCCGCTCGTCGGAAGGCCGCGCGCTATACCGTTCCACGAAGCTAGCTCCGCGAACGACTGAAGAGACGCCGGTCCATCAGCTCGGTGATCGGCGCCGCGATGAAGATCGACGACAAAGTGCCGATCATGATGCCAATGCCTAACGCGAAGGCAATGTCCCGGATGACTCCGGTGCCGAGGAAGAAGAACGCGGACACCGACAAGAGTGTGGTGAGCGATGTGACGATCGTTCGCGACAGCATCTGCGAGGTGCTGATGTTGATCAGCTCTCGGAGGCTCTTGTCCCGGACGCGCACCATGTTCTCGCGAATCCGGTCGAACACGACGATCGTGTCGTTGATCGAATAGCCCATGATGGTGAGAAGCGCAGCGACCGTGGTGAGGTTCACTTCCTTCTGAAGAAGCACGTAGATGCCGAGTGTGATGAGCGCATCGTGAAGCATGGCGATGACGCCACCCGGCGCGAATCGCAGGTCGAAGCGGAATGCTACGTACAACATGATGAACGCGATGGCGTACAGCAGAGACTGAATCGCCGCGTCGCGGAGCTGTTCGCCGGCCTTCGGGCCAACCCACTCGACGCGAAGCGCGCCTTCGGGTGCTCGGTCGCCAAAGCGCTCGTTCAGTGCGGCCATCAGCTCGTCGGCGACACCCACCAGATGCGCCTCGTAGCGGGGATCGCGGCTACCAGCGAGCGAGTTGAGCGAACGCACGTTCGCGCCGCCCGCTTCGAGCGCCTCTTGAAGCTGCTGCTCGTGGACCACCCCGGAAACGCGGAGCGTGATCTTGTCGCCGCCGGGCGAAACCTTCATTTCGCGCAGAACGCCTTCGCCGAGTGCCGCTTCCACCGCTGCGCGAATCTCCTCGATCTGGTCCTCGGGCAGCGAAGACACCTCTTGGACACGGATGATGTATTCGTTGGGCTCGCCTTCGACGCTGATCACATCCGGACGCGCATAGCCGGCCTCCACCAGAGCCTCTCGAACCTCGCCCGGAGATGTGTCCCCTTGGAACGCGAGTTGGATCTCGGTCCCCCCTGCGAAATCGATGCCGTAGTTGGGCCCGGGATAGAAAAGCGAGACCAAGCTCAAGGCGGCCATCAGACCGAGGACCGTGATCACCGGCCCGCGGTACTTCATGAAGTCGATGTAGGTGCCGGGTTTGAGGAATTCCATGTCAGCCCACCCGCAATCGCTGCACGCGCAGGCCGCGCACGAGCCAATCAAAGAGCACCTTCGAGCAGAACGTGCCGGTGAAGAGCGAGGTGGCGATGCCGATCAACAGCATCGTGGCGAAGCCCTTGATCGGCCCCGTACCAAACTGCCAAAGAACGACGCCCGCAATCGCAGTCGTGAGCTGACTGTCGAAAACCGACGAATATGCTCGTGCGTACCCCTGCTCGACCGCGGAGCGCGGGGACTTCCCAAGCCTCAGCTCCTCACGGATGCGCTCGGTGATGAGCACGTTTGCATCGACCGCCATGCCTACGGTGAGCGCGATGGCGGCAACACCGGGCAGCGTGAGCGTTGCCCCGATGCCCGACATGGTCCCCAGCAGAAGCTGCAAGTTCAGCAAGACCATGGCGTCCGCGACCAGGCCCGCAACCTGATAGTAGAGAGCCATGAAGATCAAGACGAGGATGACCCCGACCAGCGCTGCGATGGCACCCTTCCGGACAGAATCCTGACCCAGCGTCGGGCCGATGAGCTGCTCGTTGGCAGGCCTCAGTGGCGCGGGAAGCGCACCTGCTTGAAGGACGACCACGAGGTCTTTCGCCTCTTGTAGAAGCTCGTTGCGGTCGAGGTAGGCACCGAGGGTGATGCGCCCGCGCGCCCCGATCTGACCCTGAATGACCGGCGCTGATTCGACGCGGTCGTCGAGGACGATCGCCATGCGCTTGCCAATGCTGCGGCCTGTGAGGTCCGCCATGCGTGAGGCACCGCGGGTGTTCATCGTGAAGTCGACCTCCGGGCTCCCACTCTGCGGATCGAAGCCCACTGCAGCGTCATCGAGATCCTCACCGGTCGCGTCGGCGACGCGGTACATGTAATAGGTACGCCAGCCCTCGCCTCCCCGCTCGGGGTCCGGATCCTGGCGGCCAATGGACACCTCGTGGTCGTCCGGCACCGGAAGCGTCGCGATGTATGCGCGAAGGCGATCCCGGGCGTCCTCACCGAAGGCCTCGGCAAAGACCTGCGAATCCTGGTTGAGGTAGATGCCCTCGGGCGGGGCGGTGAAGACCGAGCGCGCGTCTGACTCGTCATCGACGATTTTGAACTGAAGTTGCGCGGTGCGGCTGATGATCGACTTGATGCGCTCGAACGAGCTCTCCTGCGCGCCGGGAATCTCGATGATGATGTCACCGTCGTTTGGCCGGGCGATGACGGTTGGCTCGAGAACGCCCATGCTATCGATACGGTTGGTGATCGTTCGCTCGGACTGACGGACCGCGGTCTCGCGCATGTTGGCGAGCTGCTCTTCGCGCATGTGAAGGTCGACGACGAGGTCGCCCACGCCGCTCGCGACACGAAGATCGCGGAAATAGTCTTTCACCCAAGTCTTCGAGAGCTTCAGCGCGTCTTCTTCGTTCGAGAACGTCATCCGAATCGCGCGAACCGCGCCGCCATCCTTGTCGACGCGCTCGACCTTGCACCGCCGCTTGATCTCGTCGAGCTTGGCCTTGTCGATATCGTCGACTTCTTCCTCCGGAACGACACCGATCAGGACCCCGCACTGCCGCTGCACTTGCTCAGCGAGCCGGTCTCGACGGTCGCGAATGTACTCATCGACTTCGACTTCGTACATCAGCCGCAGACCGCCTTTGATGTCTAGGCCGGGGTTGATCTGATTTTCGAAAGTCTCTTTGACGATGTCGGGGCATGGCACCCATCGATCGACGCTCGGCCAAAGGGCGAGGAAGCCTAAGACGGACGAGCCGACGACGATTGCCAAACGAAAATACCAGCCTCGATCCATGATCCTCGCCTGTGCGTTCAGCTTTTCTCTTCGGCGGGTTGGTCCAACCCGGCAACGTGACTCCGCAACACCTTGATGCGCGTGCGGTCCGCCACTTCGATGGTCACGTCGCGCTCATCGAGCGCGGTGATCTCGCCGAGGATTCCCCCGTTGGTGCGGACGACGTCACCCTTCTTGAGGGCGCCCATCATCGCGTCGTGTTGCTTGGCGCGCTTT
>Ga0209567_10001448_pt1 | contig 12195 bp, 14 predicted proteins | sample COG_12_FD_184756 | JGI IMG/M metagenome (GOLD analysis project Ga0209567, IMG submission 184756) | Pelagic marine sediment microbial communities from the LTER site Helgoland, North Sea, for post-phytoplankton bloom and carbon turnover... | ecosystem: Environmental > Aquatic > Marine > Neritic...
GCCACGTCGCACCGATCTGCTCCTCGTCCTGCAGAACGAATTGCCCCTTGCCGTCATAGCCCATGCGCCGGGTCTTGATGACCAGCGGTAAACCGATAGATTCGACAGCCTGCCTCAGGTCATCCACCGAGTCTATCGGATGATACTTTGCAAGCGGTATGTCGAGTTGCTCGAACAACTGCTTCTCGGTCAGCCGGTCCTGGGCGAGGCGCAGGGCGTCGTGTGGCGGGTAAACGGGCACCTTGTCAGTGATATCTTGCAGCGCTTCGACGGGGACATTCTCGAACTCGTACGTCAGGACATCGCATTTCTCGGCCAGTATCGACAATGCGACGCGGTCATCGAACGCTGCCTGAATGACCGGGCCTGCCTTGGCGGCGGGTGGCGCGTCGGACGGATCCAGGAAGTAGCACTTATGCCCGAGCTCGCGGGCTGCATATCCGAGCATCTGGCCGAGCTGCCCGGCGCCTATAATGCCGATTCGCATACGTTAGCTTCTTGGATCGGGGTCGGAGAGAACCTTGTTGGTCTGGTCCTGCCGAAACTGGTCGAGCGCGCTGGCGACAGCTTCGTCATCGATGGCAACAATGGCAGCCGCGAGCAGTGCGGCGTTTGTAGCCCCGGCCTTGCCGATTGCCATCGTGCCGACCGGGATGCCGGCCGGCATTTGGGCAATCGAGAGCAGCGAATCCATGCCATTCAGCGCCTTCGATTGCACCGGTACGCCGAGGACCGGCACACGTGTCTTCGCGGCCGCCATACCCGGCAAATGGGCGGCGCCGCCGGCGCCTGCAATGATGACCTGCAGGCCGCGTTCAACAGCGGACTGCGCATACTCAAACAGCAGATCGGGCGTGCGGTGCGCAGAGACAACGGTCACTTCGTAATGCACGCCAAGCGTGTCGAGCATGGCACTCGCGTGCTGCATCGTTTCCCAGTCGGACCGGGAGCCCATGATGATTCCAACTTTAATACTCATCTAGCGAATTTTACCCAGAATCTCGTGAATACGCCGGAAAATCTTGCGGCGCACGGTTTTCTCGTCTTTCTCACTGAATGCGACATCAAGCTCGGCGAGAAGTGATCGTAAATCCGGGTCCGGACTGCCGGCGTCTGCAGTGAACGCATCGAGCGCCCCGGCCCCCTCTCGAATGAGCCGGTCCCGCCACCTCTCAGCGCGTGCGAAGATTTGTTTGTCCCGCGCGTCATCGGCACGCAATTCGACAAGTGCGCTACGTATCTGCTGCGGGTCGAGGTCACGCATCAGTTTGCCGATGAGTTGTTTTTGTCGCCGTAACGCGCCGTGCGCCTTCATGCTCCTTGCCTTCTTAACGGCATCGCAAATGCGCTCATCGAGCGCCAGTGATGCGAGCTCGGCGTCACTTAGTGCAATAAGCTGCTCACCGAGTGATTGCAACTCTTGCTGCTCGCGTTTTCTCGCGCTTTTGCTGGGCTTTGAATCGGTCACCGGATAAGCTTACCTCATGGGACGAGAGGAACTTGAAGCCCTTGTGCGCATAGCGCTCGAGGAGGCGAAACAGCGCGGCGTGGACCAGGCCGAAGTAGCGGTTAGCAGTGACACCGGGCTGTCCGCGACAGCGCGCTTGGGCGATGTGGAGAATCTTGAGTACACCAACGATCGCGGCATCGGAATCACCGTATTCAAGGACAAGCGCAAAGGCAGCGCGAGTACAACAGACATTCGTCCGGAGTCGATTTGTGAGGCTGTCCAGAAGGCCTGCACTTTCGCCGACTGCACAGCACAGGACCCACACTCCGGCCTCGCAGACGCGGACCTGATGTGCGCGGAGCCTCAGGACCTGGATCTCGATTACGCCTGGCCGATTGAAGCGGCCGATGCCATTGACATGGCGATCGCCTGCGAAGACGCCGGCCTCAGGTTCGACAAGCGGATTGATAACTCGGAAGGCGCGACCGTTTCGACCAATCGTGGCACGCGTGCCTACGGCAATACGCACGGCTTTATCGGCAGTTTCTCCAAGTCGAGCCACAGCATCAGTTGCGTTGTGCTCGGCAGCCAGGACGGTGAGATGCAGCGCGACTACTACTACAGCGCGGCGCGAGACGCGGCAGACCTTGAGGACGCGAAGTTCATTGGCGAAACCGCGGCAAAACGCACGATCGGCCGCCTGGGCGCGCGGAAAATCAAGACGACGAAGGCGCCCGTGCTGTTCACACCCGAATTGGCGCGGGGTTTCATCGGCCACGCCATCGGTGCGATTGCCGGTGGTGCCCAGTATCGGCGTGCGTCATTTCTCCTCGATGCCGTGGGAGAGACCATTTTCCCGGAGTTTGTCCGCATAGAAGAACGGCCGCATCTGCCAAAAGCCATGGCGAGCGCAGCCTACGATGCCGAAGGCGTGGCAACCTACGATCGTGACATCGTCGCCGATGGTGTGTTGCAAGGCTATGTGCTGAGCAGCTACTCGGCACGGCGGCTTGGTTTGCAGACCACGGCAAACGCCGGCGGTACGCAGAACCTGATCGTACCCGGCACCGGCGGCGATCTCGAATCGCTGGTTGCCGAGATGGGTACCGGCCTGATTGTTGAGGAACTCATCGGGCATGGCTTGAATGCCGTCACAGGCGACTACTCGCGCGGTGTTGTCGGCCAATGGGTTGAGAACGGTGAGATTCAGTACCCGGTGCATGAGGTCACGATTGCAGGCAATCTGCGTGACCTGTACCAGCGCATCGCGGCGATTGGCCTGGATCAGGACATGCGCGGCAGGATTCGCTGCGGCTCATTGCTGGTCAGCGAAATGACGATCGCTGGGAGTTAATCGCTTATGCAAACGACAAGTAAAGGAAACCTGGATTGAGAAAAAACGATTTTGCAGGCCTGCTGCTGGTGGGCACAGCGCTGGTCGCTACGAGCGCATCGGCTGAGAATTACAACTTTGAAGTCGACCTGGCATTCCAGAGCACGCAGTCTGATGGCGAGCAGACGATCACGACGGCCGCGGGAACGATCTTCAATTCGACCGACAGTGATGCCGACGACCTGAGCTTGGTCGGCAACTGGTATTTCGCCGGCCTGTCCGATGAAAAAGGCCCGCGTGCTCGTGCTGCGTTTGTTGATCGTGCGTCGGTCCTGAGTTTTGGCTACGCGCGCGTTGACCTGTCCACCTCTGCCACGGTCGTGAGCACGGATCCGCTAGTCCCCTCGTTTAGTGGAGACTTTGAAACGGATGGCGATGTCTACGCCCTGGACGTTCGCTACGTCTGGCGTGACAGCGGCTGGTTTGGTAATGCCGGTGTGGCTTCGTCGGACGTGACACTGGGGGGCTTCGTCCAGGACTCGATAAATTCGACCGCCTGGAGGCTCGGATTCGGCAAATATTTGTGGGATACGACCTCACTGGCACTGGATGTCAGCCAGTCTGATGACGATGGCGGTGACGTGACAATGACCGCGGTCTCGTTCTCACACCTCGGTGATATGGGGGAGCGCTGGCAATACGCCGTTGATCTTGGTTTCCGTCGTGCGGAAAGCGGCGTCGCCAGCGGCCTGGACCAGGACACCTGGAGTGCGGCGTTGTCTCTGTACCCGACCCGCGATTTTGAGTTCGGTGTGCGCGTCGACGATGTGGATGCGGAATCGGCGTTCTTCGATCGCACCGGCGTTGAAGGATTTGCCAGCTGGTTTGTGACGCCGCGAGTTGTTCTGGCCGCGAGCTATCGCGTCGACGATGTCAATTTCGTGAGCAATGTTGTTCGCTTCCCGTCTGCGCAAACGAGCAGCGATGCCGACCAGGATTCGGTTGGCATCAGCGTGAGTGTTCGTTTCTGAGTCTGGCTCTAACGGCGAGCTGACGATCGCCCGATCTTAAAAGTAGCGCTAGTCGTCCAGCAAATCTGACAGCGTTCGATCGCCGACTGTCGACAGCACAGCAGCATCGAGATTCTGGCCCAGTGCCTCGATCTCGCCGGACCACTTCGGATCGCGATAAGAACCGGTCTCGCCGTGCTCGCGCACGACCGCGAGAATGTCTTCGAGACGGATAGTTGCCATGTCCTTGCCGGGCAGCAAATCCTCTTTGTCGGTAGCGGCTAGCAATCCGCCTTCTTCAAGTGCCGTCAGGACCGGCGTCAGCGTGATTGACGGCATACGCATTTCGTCGCTGATTTCGGCTGCGGTGATCGATTTTTCGGGGTCACGGAACGCGCGGCCAACGTACAACATGATATTGAGCGCCACACGTTCGCTCATAGCGTTGGACAGGCGCGGCTCTCGCCGGCCGATCTGCAGGAATGCCGGGTTCTGAATGTAGTAGGCAAGTTGCGCGCCAAACAGCAGGACGAGCCAGTTCAGGTAGACCCAGATCAATGCGAAGATCGCTACGGCGAAACCGGCATAGATTGCTTGTTTGCTCGTAGAGAACACGACGACGGCGGCAAATATGGCGCTCAGGCTCGCCCAGATGAAGCCACCGACCAGGCCACCGATAATCGCGGCTTTGAATCGCACCTTTGTATTCGGCATGTACATGTAGAGAAACGTGAACACGCCGGTGACAAGCAGGTACGGGGTGAGCTTATTCGTTGCGACGAGAATCGGGCCGAACATTTCGCTTGTCAGGAGGAAATCCACCATGGCGTTGCTCTTTAGCGACGCGATCATGCCGAGTGCGACTACGATAATGACCGGGCCGATCAGTAATACGAGCATATACTCGGTCAGGCGGCGCGCGAGGCTGCGGCGCTTGGCGACGTACCAGACGTAGTTAAAACTCTCCTCCATCTTCTGCACCATCGACACGGCTGTGTAGATGAAGAATGCGAGGCTGATACCGCCGAGAACGCCGCCCTTGACGTTGTCGACGAGTTCGATGACCTGTGATGTTATTTCGGCACCCTGTGCGCCGAGCGGCTCGAGGAAGTCGTAGAGGAATGGCTCGAGGTCGTTGTGAATGCCTAAGCCCTGCAACACCGAGAAGCTGAATGCGATCAGCGGCACGACTGACAACAAGGTCGTGTACACGAGGCTCATCGCGCGCAGCGTGATTTGCCCCGACACCATGTCACGTATCAGTCCGTAGGCGTAGCGAAGCAGGACGGCCGCCAGCTGACCAGGCTTGCCATGCCTTTCGATTCCGTCACCCCAAACGAAATCATCGAATTTTTGACGAAGCTGCGGAATCATTATTGCGTTAGTCGGTTGTAGGCTTCCTGGTACTTGGCACTGGTCTGTTTGAGCACCTCGACCGGTAAATCCGGGCCCGGCGCTGTCTTATCCCAGTCCAGTGTGTCCAGGTAGTCTCGCACGAATTGCTTGTCGAAACTCGGCGGGCTGATACCGGTCCGGTAGCTGTCGACCGGCCAGAAGCGAGATGAGTCCGGTGTAATCACTTCATCTATCAGATACAGGTCGCCATCGTTGTCGAGACCGAACTCGAATTTCGTGTCAGCGATGATGATGCCGCGACCAAGCGCATACTCGGCTGCGCGCTCGTAAATGGCGATCGAAATGTCACGTACGCGTTCGGCCACGTCCCGACCGACCAGATCGACAACGTCGTCATAGGAAATATTTTCATCGTGCTCGCCGGCTTCAGCTTTGTTGGCCGGAGTGAACGTGGTTTCCGGGAGCCGGGCAGCCTGCTCAAGGCCTGGCGGCAAGTCGATCCCACTGGTCGCGCCGGTTTCCAGATAGTCGCGCCAGCCCGAGCCAATCAGGTAGCCGCGCACGACAGCTTCGACAGGCAGCGGCTTGAGGCGCTTGACGACCAGCGCACGGTCGCGCAGAGGCGCCGCTGTTGCGGCGTCTGGCAAGACGTCGTCTACCGTCAATTCGGTGAGTTGGTTCTCGGTCAGATCCGACATCATGTCGAACCAGAACAGGGAGATCTGTGTCAGCACCCGGCCTTTTCCCGGAACAGGGCTCGGCAAGACGACATCGTAAGCCGACAGACGGTCCGTCGTGACGATCAGCAGGTGATCATCATCGACGCTGTAGATGTCGCGAACCTTGCCACGTGCGACCAGATCGAGGCCGGGTATGTCCGAATCAAACAATGCATCCGAGGAGTTCATGGTCAGGATGCTAACTCCTGCGTTAGCATTACGCCACGACTGACAGTAAGGACCTTTTTTGTACTGGGGCAAAATCATCGGCACATTGATCGGCGCCGCAACCCTGAAGCCCTGGTTTGTGCTCCTCGGCCTGTTGCTCGGCCATCAGTTCGATCGCGGATTTGACGCGCGCTACAAACGATTTGAACAGGAGGGCGCGTCGATCGGGCGTCTTCCCGAGGAGTACATTCGGCCACTGTTCCAGACGATTGGTCACCTGAGTAAATGTGACGGCCGCGTCAGTGAGCAGGAAATACGAGCGACGCGTGCTGTCATGCACCGCATCGGGTTGGGTCCGGGCCAGGTGCGCAACGCGATCAGCTGGTTTGATGACGGCAAGCGCGCCGCGTTTCCAATGAAGCAAACGGTACGCCACCTGCGCCGCGTCGCCGCGCGACGCCCCGAGTTGCGCCAATTGTTTGTGCGGCTCGTTCTCGAGGTGGTGCTCGCGAAAGACCGCATGAGCCAGAAGGAACGTGCGCTGATCTGGACGATATGTAACGAATTCGATATTGGGCGCGTCGAGCTGGCGCAGCTCGAGGCAATGATACGTGCGCAGAAGGGGTTCAAGCATTCACCCGCAGGTGACGCGGACGCGCAGCGTGTCAAGAAAGCCTATGCAACGCTGGGAATCGACCAGTCCGCAACCAACGAAGAGGTGATAAAAGCCTACAGGCGCGCCATGAACAAGAGCCATCCTGACAAAATCGCGTCCAACAACCCGGACGATGAGGCTATCGCCGCCGCTGAAAAACGCACTCGCGAGGTGCGGACGTCCTATGAGATGCTAAAGTCTCGTCGTTCCATTCGTTAGCAAGGAAACCACCGTGACGCCATTGATCGCCCCTTCGATACTTTCCGCTGATTTTGCTCGCCTGGGTGAGGATGTTCATGCCGTGCTGGATGCCGGCGCCGATATCGTGCATTTCGACGTCATGGATAATCATTTCGTGCCCAATCTGACGATCGGGCCGTTGATTTGCGAGGCGCTGCGCAAGCATGGCATCGAAGCACCCATCGACGTGCACCTGATGGTCGAGCCGGTGGACCGGATCATCCCAGACTTCGCCAAGGCGGGCGCGAGCTACATCACATTCCACCCCGAGGCGAGTCGGCACATTGACCGCTCGCTGGCGTTGATTCGCGAAGAGGGCTGCAAATCCGGCCTCGTGTTTAACCCGGCGACGCCGCTACACTGCCTGGAGCACGTCATCGACAAGGTCGACATGGTGCTTCTGATGTCAGTGAACCCGGGGTTTGGCGGCCAGAAGTTCATACCCTCGGCTCTCGACAAACTTCGCGAAGCACGCAAGATTATCAATAACAGCGGCCTCGAGATTCGCCTCGAGATTGATGGGGGCGTCAATGTCGACAACATCGGCGAGATAGCGGCAGCTGGTGCCGACACGTTCGTCGCGGGATCCGCCATTTTTGGCAGTGACGACTACGCCGCGACTATCGCCGCCATGAAAGAAGAGATCGCAAAAGCGTCTTAGGAGCCCGCCAAAGCGGGCGGCAAATTACAAATTGCGGTTCGGCCGCGCCCCATAGACCACAATCGTCTTGCCACTGGCCGTAACGAGACCCTGTTCTTCGAGAACCTTGAGGACGCGTCCCGCCATTTCGCGCGAGCAGCCAACGAGGCGGCTCAATTCCTGGCGACTGACCTTAATCTGCATGCCATCCGGATGCGTCATGGCATCGGGCTCGTTGCACAGGTCCATGATGGCGTGTGCCACTCGACCGGTGACATCGACAAATGCGAGATCACCAAGCTTGCGGTTGGTGCGGTCGAGGCGTGTGGCGAGCTGTGTGGCGAGCTCGAACACGAGCCCCGGGCTTTCGCTGGCGATCTGGCGGAAGCGCGGGTAGGTCATTTCGGCGATTTCGCACTCGGTGCGTGTCCGAACCCATGCGCTGCGAGTGGGTTGCTCGTAGAAGAGTCCCATTTCGCCAAAAAACTGGCCTTTGTTCAGGTAGGCAAGAACCATCTCGTTGCCGTCTTCGTCTTCGATCATAACTTCGACCGAACCATCAACGATGTAATAGAGCACGTCGGGCAGGTCGCCCGCGTGAATCATTACAGTCTTGGAAGGGACAGTCCGTACGCGGCAATAGCTCAGAAATCGATTAATCGCCGGTACATCGCTCAAGGTCTTCGCAGTGGTTTGCATTGGTTGGTCCTCAACTCCGGTGCGCCCCTCTTTTAATACAGTTCGCTCGGAAGGGCAAGTTATTGTTCAATCAGGTAATTTCACACTCGGTAAGCAGTGCGTGTCATGACTTTGGCTGTCAGCTTCATGAGATCACGAATCGGGGCTGGCAACTCGGCAGCACCGGCGTCTTTCGCGTTTTCACCGTGCTCTTGTTCCTCGTCGCGCATCTGTTTGACGATCGCCCGACTCTTCACATCGTCGTCCGGCAATTTGTCGAGATGGCTATCCAGGTGAGCACACACCTGTTTTTCGGTTTCGGCAATAAAACCCAGGCTCCACTTGTCGCCGAGCACGCCGCTGGCTGCACCGATCGCGAACGCGCCGGCGTACCAGACCGGGCTCAGAACGCTCGGGCTTTCGTTGAGTTCATTGAGGCGTTGCTCGCACCACGCCAGGTGATCAAATTCCTCTTCGGCGGCGCGCTGCATCTGTTCTTCGATATTCGGGTCCCGAGCGACCATGGCGTGGCCCTGGTAGAGGGCCTGTGCCGCAACTTCGCCCGCATGGTTGACTCGCATCAGGCCTGCGGCGTGTGCCTTTTGCTTAGTGTTGAGATCGGCCTCATCAACGTCTGCCGCGGGATTCGTGCGGCCGGGTCGCCCGGCGGGGGCGGCGATCGTGCGAAGCGCGTTGTTGGCTCCAGCCAGAAGACGATCAATCGGCGTTAGGTTTCTTTCCCGCATGGACGGGATTATAGCAATAGCCATGCCGCATGTACCGACGGTATACTCCGCGGCCGTTTGAATTATTGGAGTCCGGAAGATGAACAGGCGTAACGGTTTTGTACTCAGCCTGCTGGTGTTTGCCACGCCGCTTTTTGCGCAGGAAGATGAGGCAGCAGAGGCAGAAAGTCCCTGGTCGGGCAACGTGCAACTCGGCTACCTGGCAACCACCGGCAACACCGAAGGCTCGAGAATGAACGGGGGCTTTGAGATCAACTACAAGCTGGAGCTGTGGGAGCATCAGGCCGCCGCCGACGCTATCAATTCGACCGAGAGCGATGTGACGACGGCTGAAGCCTACGACTTCGGCTGGAAGAGCGCGCGCAACCTGACGGAGAACGACTTCCTGTTTGGCCGCCTCGACTGGCGCAACGACCGCTTCTCCAGCATCGAGGAGCAGGTCTCGGAGACCGTTGGTTACGGACGCCGCCTGATCCACACCGACAGGCATCATCTCAATGGCGAGCTCGGCATTGGTGCCCGGCAGTCGGAACTGTCTGATGGCACGGATGAGAGTGACACGATTTTCACCGGCCGACTGATTTACAAGTGGCAGATCAGCGATACCGCGAGCTTCGGGCAGGGATTCCTGGTCGAGGCGGGCAGCAGCAATACGTTTACCGAGTCGGTCACAGACCTCCGGGCGCAACTGTTAGGGAGCCTGGCATTGGTGGCTTCGTACACGATCTTGCACAACAGTGACGTGCTTCCGGGCTCGGAAAAGACGGACACACGTGCTGCCTTGTCGCTCGAATATGGGTTCTAGTGGCCTGTGTTCAGTGGGGCACTTGTAAGCCACTGAAAGATATACGGAAAAATGCGCCCGAATTTGGGGCGTTTTTTCGTCCGAAAGGACCGGATTTGTTTGCAATGGGCGGTGGCGCGGAGTAAAATTTCGCGCCTTTCAGCCGTCCGGCAGGTTTTCGGCTGAACGATAAAAAGATACCCAATGGAAAGAGACTAATGAAGACGTTTTCTGCAAAGCCCGCAGAGGTTCGGCGCGACTGGTTCGTGGTTGATGCGACAGGCAAGACCCTGGGTCGGCTGTCGACCGAGATCGCTCACCGCCTGCGCGGCAAGCACAAGCCTGAGTACACACCGCATGTGGACACGGGCGACTATATTGTTGTCGTTAACGCTGAGAAGGTTCGCGTCACCGGCAACAAGCTCAAAGACAAGATGTATCACCACTACACGGGCTACATCGGCAACCTGAAGTCGAAATCTCTCGAGAATATGCTCAAGGAGTCGCCGGAACGCGTTCTGCAAAATTCTGTGAAAGGTATGCTGCCGCGCGGACCGCTGGGTCGCCAGATGTTCTCGAAGCTTCGCGTCTTTAAAGGCCCGGAACACGATCACGCTGCACAGCAGCCGATCCCACTGGAAGTAAACGCATAATGAGTGACACACAATATTACGGAACCGGACGTCGCAAAACATCGACGGCCCGTGTTTTTATGAAGTCCGGCGCGGGTTCGATTACCGTGAACAATCGCCCGCTGGATGTTTTCTTTGGTCGCAAGACGGCACAGATGATCGTCAGGCAGCCGCTCGAGCTGATGCAGATGACAGGGACGTTTGACGTCAATGTCACGGTCAAGGGTGGCGGCACGACGGGCCAGGCTGGCGCAATTCGCCACGGTCTGACGCGTGCGCTGATGCAGTATGATGAGTCACTGCGTCCAGCATTGCGCAAAGCAGGCTTTGTAACCCGAGATGCTCGCGAAGTTGAACGAAAGAAAGTTGGCCTTCGCAAAGCTCGCCGGGCGACGCAGTACTCGAAGCGCTAAACTAAAACGGCAACCCCGATTATTGGGGGATCGTCTAGTGGTAGGACTGCGGACTCTGACTCCGCCAACGGGGGTTCGAATCCCTCTCCCCCAGCCAAAAAATAAATGGGCCCTTTATGGGCCCATTTTTTTGGCTGGGGGAGAGGGATGACGCACGAAGTGCGCCCCGAAGGGGTGAGGGCCGAAGGCCCGAATCCATCCCTCTCCCAACGTCCGCTCTGGGTCATGAGCAGACTTTAGTTTTCACAATTTGGACTTGTCGAAACTGCCGGAATTGTAAGGATCGACCCCCGCCGATTCATCGTCGTCGAGTAATTGGTCTTGGATCTTATCCCCTACGTATTCATAGTAGCTGTCTTCAGACACGGAACACGGTTCGCCGCCCTCGGCAATGTCGTCTGCTCGACGACCCTTCAAATTCCGCTGCTCAACGTGTTCGGCGTCATGTTGTGAGGATAAGCCACTTTCCGCACCCCGGCGCGAATTGCCCCGCCGATCCTCATAATGCTGGTATCGGCATTGGCACCGATCGGGTCGATCGCATTGGCCTAATGGCAGAGCGGGCGCCTCAGCAGAGAGATAGCGCTCGCCGTGAGCATCTTGCGCCGCCTGGCAGGCGTCATTCGTGCCGCGAATCTCTACCGCGTGGAACGGCGAGACGCGTGTTTGGTCGGCCTTGCGCGCAAATAATCGTTTGAGCAAAAGTCGAGGTTTGAATGAGGTCATCTGATCAAGTCATAACTTCAACCCAATGAAGATACGTAGGTGACATCGCACATTCAGTGACCGGTCTCACAGAATAACTGGTGGTGGCTCTGTGTCATAAGCAGCCGTTCAGCCGTTTGGCAGGCGAGCAGCAACACTTGGACGCATCGTGCGACTTGGATCACACTTGGCCAGCTCGTCAGGATTATGACAGACAAACTGAGACCCTCATCTCGGAATGAACGTGCCTGATTTGTGAGCATTTCCGGGACATTCAAGATCCCGGAGCCAACCGCAATGACTTTGTCTCGCTACGCAAGAATTTCTACGCTCGCCTGCGCCCTGGCGATGACTGCCTGTGACAACGAATTCGGCTTCGCCGGCGGAGGAGACGGAGGTGGTATCGGAGGTGGCGGTGGTGGACCGGGTGTGACCTTTGAACCCCTGATGCAGTACGGTCCTGGGCAGACACCTGGCTTCGGCGCGATAAAGATCTCCGGCGATGCTGGCGAAATTGTGTTTGTTGACGATGCGGACCCGTTGGGCACCAATCCGAATGGGGAATGGCAGTTGTTTTCCTTTGACATCGGCACTGATGTTGTCACGCAAATCACGGACGGCTCGGCCACGGCGGTACCGTCACTCGAGGACTTCGACCTGACGGAT
>Ga0209567_10001449_pt1 | contig 12191 bp, 12 predicted proteins | sample COG_12_FD_184756 | JGI IMG/M metagenome (GOLD analysis project Ga0209567, IMG submission 184756) | Pelagic marine sediment microbial communities from the LTER site Helgoland, North Sea, for post-phytoplankton bloom and carbon turnover... | ecosystem: Environmental > Aquatic > Marine > Neritic...
AGTTAATCCCACGCGAGGCATTTTGCACAGCGGACGGAGATGCAGGCAAGGGAGTATCCCACTGCAGATTTCGCGCGGGCGGGTGCCGCGGCGCGCTAGAATGCAGCCCTTGTGGACGGTCCGGCCCGCACCGTACGAAGCGGCGCCGCGCCAATAATTTTAATTAAAAACAATTAATAAGTAGCTGATTAATGGAATCTTTTGGATTCGACTTTATCGATGATCTGGCGTCACGCTGCCGGGAATCGCTGCCGCTGGAAGAGACGCTGACGGACGCGGGCCCGTATCGCGCACTGACCCGCGCGGACGGGGACGCATCGGCAGGATGGATTCGGCGCTGGTCGACCCCCGATTCGGCCCTGATTGACCGGATGATTCACATCCGCCTGCAGGCCGACCCGGTCGACACACAGCTCTTCTTCCTGTTTGGACGCAGCCCGACCGCGATGCCGCACTTCCATGCACAGGTCGTGCAGTTCGCGCCGGACGCCTGCGTCTATAACGCCGATTTCATGGCGCGCCTCGACCCGGTCGAGCATCCGGATTATTTCGCGCAGCTATTCGCACCCTTATCCAAGCCCTACTGGCGGGCGATCAACGACCCGCAGAACAAATGCGCCATGGCGCCCGCCAATCCGGCGATCGCAGCGTATCTGACACCGTGGAGCATTGGCGTCGGCCAGCCCACGGATCGAGCAGAACTCGACCGCGTGACGCCGCAGATTCATGCGTTTCTCGATCACTACCTCGGCCTGGCAAGATCGCTCGACTATCCGATCGAAGATGCCGATGCGCAGTCCGCGCGCGATCGCGCACATCTCGACAGCTTCTTTTCCGATCGCCTCGATCGACGGGCCTGGAACGGGGTCTACGGATTGATCGGCGAAGCGGCAGGCAAAAATCTAAAAGACGTTCTCAAGACGCCGCTGTCGTGACAGCCGCGTCGCTTTTATCGCCAACCACGGAGACAGACGAATGAAGATTGCGATTATCGGTGCCGCTTACACCGGAAAGGAAGCCGCCCGGTATCTGCGCAGCAAGGGTCACACGATCAGCGTCACGACGACGAACGAAAACCGCGTCGCTGAACTCGAGCCGGTTTCCGATCGCGTCGTCGTGATGCGCGGCAACGACCGGGACAAAATGCGTGAGCTGATTGCCGGCCAGGACGCCGTGCTCGTCACCGTCGCCGGCGGCATGGTCGAACGAGACGGCCAGTACGTCATGGACCTCGACCTGTATACCGATACCTATGTGGGCACGGCCGAATGCCTCGCCGAATGCCTGGACGCCGCGCCCGGCCTGCGCCAGGTCGTCTTCACGGGCTCCTGGAGCGTCTACGGCAACGCCGGCGGCGCGGAACACGTCGATGAAGACACGCCGGTCACGCCGGGCAGCCCGTTCCAGCAGGTCTACGCCGCTACGGAGGCGATCCTGTTCGGCGCGCAAAGCCCGGAACTCGGGGTCTGCGTGTACCGTACCGGAACGATCTACGGACCGAACGCGGGCTTCGTGCCGCGCGAGCTCAAGTCGCAGGCGCTGCCGCTCGCCGGGCAGACGGTGCCGTTCGACGGCGAATCGCCCGCGACGATCATTCACCGCGACGATGTCGTCAAGGCGCTCGAGTTCGCCCTCGACCACGGCCTGACCGGCATCTACAACCTGGTCAACGACATCAGCGACACGAAAGCCAGCTACATGGGCGCGATCGTCGCCGCTGCCGGTGGCGAGCCGATCAACTGGGTCGGCCACGGCACCGGGCCGAAGTCTCTCTCGAACCAGAAGATCAAGGATGCGGGTTACGTATTTCTGGACCCGGTTGCGGAACAGGATGGCCAGGCGCTGCTATAGCATGGCGCACGAGCAAGACCGGCGGCGCGCCTGATGCAGCGCGCTTCGCAAACCGAAGCAGACGATCCCTCGAGGAAGCTCGGGCCATTCTGGCTGACGCCCAACATCACGCCGCTCAACGGACTCACGTATTTCATCTCCGCGATGCTGGCGATCCCGATGCTGGCAGCGCTCAGCTTCCTGCAGCCGCTGATGATGCGCATCGTTGGCGTAGAGCGCGCGATCCAGGGCACGCTGAGCGGCGATCTCGTGTTCTTCCAGGAATGCATCGTCCTGCTCGTGACCCCATTCGTCGGCGCGCTGACGGACAAGCTGGGTCGCAAGCCGCTGTTGCTGATCGGGATGTCGATGCTCGGCACGACCTATGCGCTGTACCCGTTCGCCGACAGCGTCGCCATGATGTACGCGTACCGGGTGTTCTTCGCACTCGGTGTCGCGATGGTGGCGACGACGATTACGATCGTCAGCGCGGACTATGTGCAGGATCGCAGCCGCGGTACCTGGGTTGCGACCGCCAGCCTGACGCAGGGTATCGGCATATTCGCCGTGACGCAGGTGTTACGGCGAATACCCGCCAACCTTGCCGCGGGCGGCGCGAACGAGGCCGAGATCGCCAAGATCCTGTTCTGGGGCTGCATGGGTATCTGCGTCGGCGTACTGGTATTCATGGCGATAGGACTCAGCCGTCGCAAACCTGAGCATGTCGACGAACGCGAAAGCCTGCTGGCGCGCGTGCAGAGCGGTTTCGACGCCGCTCGTCACGACCCCCGCGTGGCACTCGCGTACGCCACGGCATTCGCGGCGCGCGGCGATCTGCTGGTCGTCTCCACGTTCGGCTTCCTGTGGACCCAGCAAGCGGCCGAAGATCTCGGTCTCGGCGCGGCCGAGGGCCTGGCACGCGGCGGCATGGTCATCGGCATCGTGCAGGGCTGCGCCCTGCTCTGGGCGCCGTTTATGGGGAAAATACTGAATCATGTCGACCGGGCGACCGGCGTCATCATCGCGTTCTCGCTATCCGCCGTCGGCTACACGACCTTCGGCCTGATCGACGATCCGTTCTCGTCACGCGTCATCCCGGCGGCCGTGCTGTTGGGCGTCGGTGAGATTAGCACGATGATCTCGGCGAACGCGCTGATCGGACAATCCGCGCCGGCGTCGATTCGCGGTTCCGTCCTCGGCTGCTACGCGCTGTGCGGCGCGGCTGGCCTGCTGTTCGCGAGCGCAATCGGCGGCCGCCTGTTCGATCTCTGGATGGCGGGCGGGCCGTTCGTGCAAATGGGCGTCGTTAATGCGGTCGTCCTGATCGCGGCGATCGTCGTACGCCGGCGCACAGGGCTGGTGAAGCAACAAGCGGAGTAAGACATGTTGACGACCCTGATCACCGGAGCGAATCGCGGGCTTGGCCTCGAATTCGCGCGGCAATACGCAGAAGACGGCTGGCGCGTCATCGCCTGCTGCCGCAAGCCTGCCGACGCCGACGAGCTGCAGCGCCTGGCGAATCGATACGACGGCGTGACCATAGAGAAGCTCGATGTCCGTGACCGCGACGCCATCGATGCGCTCGCGAAAGACTACGCCGGTCAGCCCATCGACGTGCTTCTGAACAATGCCGGCATCATCGGGCCGGTCCCGATCGCTGACCACGTCGAGCGACAGCATTTCGGCAAGATGGACTACGACGTGTGGCGCGATGTCATCGAGACGAATACGTTCGCGCCGCTCAAGATGGCCGAGGCGTTCGTCGAACACGTTGCGGCGAGCGAACAGAAAAAGATCGTCAACATCTCGAGCCAGGTCAGCTCGATGGCGGAGATGTCGGTGCCGGCGCTCGCTTATGCCAGCAGCAAGACGGCGCTCAACCGGGTCATGACCACGGTCGCCGGGCAACTCAGTGAGCGCGGCATCATCGTCGCGATGTTCTGTCCCGGCTACGTCAAGACACGCATGGACGCATTTGGCTACGCGATGGTCGAGATCGAACAGAGCGTCAGCGCGCTGCGCCCGCTGATCGCGAACCTGACCCTCGATGACGCCGGCAGTTTCACGCGCTTCGACGGTAAGCCGATCGCGTGGTGATCGCGGTCGCTACAACGCTTTGCGGATGCGCTCGTAACCGCTCTTGATCTCATCTCCGAGCGCCGACAAAGCCTTGCCGACGTCCTCGGCGGCGTCTTCGGCGACGTCCTCCACCTTGTCGAGCTTCTGTTCAAAATCATCCCACTTTGACTCGAGACTCTCCCACTCGTCCCGGGCATCCGCCTTCGCCAGATGCATCTGGACGCGCAATTCGTCACGTGCCTGCCGCAGGTCTTCCTTGAGTGCTGCAAGTTTCTGTTCGACTTCGGCCATTCGATTTCCCTCCCGGTTGGTTCGTGCGCCGCGCATCGTCGTGGCGCCTGCTGTTACTTGATCCCGTTTAGAACGATGCTGTCGGTACCTGCCGACTCGTGCCAGCGGCGAATGCCTTCCCAGATCTCGACGGCGGTTTCAGCGTACCAGAACAAATCCAAATCCTCAGGGTCTATGACGCCTTCCAGTACCAGATATTGGGGATCGAATACCCGTTTCCAATAGGCCTCGCCGACCAGCACGATCGGCAATGGACGAATCTTGCGAGTCTGCACCAACGTCAGCGTCTCGAAGAGCTCGTCGAGCGTGCCGAACCCGCCCGGAAACACGACGAGGCCGATCGCGCGCAATAGAAAATGCAGCTTGCGTATCGCGAAGTACCGAACGCTGAAACTTAGCTCTGGACTCATGTATGGGTTCGGAAATTGTTCATGCGGCAGTGTGATGTTGAGGCCGATACTCTTTGCGCCTTCATCGCTCGCCCCCCGATTGGCCGCCTCCATGATGCCGGGTCCGCCGCCGGTCATCAGCAGGATCCGGCTGTCCTCGGGACCGGCACCGCAGACGCCGACCAGCCGGCCGAATTCGCGTGCGACGTCGTAGTAAACCGATTTTTCCTCGATGCGCCGCGCCACTTCCAGGCGCTTCCGGAGACCATCATTGCCGGCATCTGCCTCCAGCGCTGCGGACAGTTCGGCGACGCGGCGGCGCGCTTCCGCCGGCTCGGGAATCCGCGTACTGCCGAACGCGACGATCGTGTTGAGCACGCCGTGCGACCGCAGGTGGACTTCGGGTTTCTGGTAGTCCAGAGCCAGGCGCGCCCCGCGGGCATCGGAGCTGTCCAGGAACGCGGCGTCCTGGTCGGCCCGCTCGTAGCTAGGACTGGACATGATCGCCTCGATACGCGCGATCGCATCCGGATCCTCGTCGGTCGACTTGGGCCGCTCCCATGGAAGCGGTTCGCTGCGCTCCTCCGGATCCGGTGGCACCGGTATCCCGGCCGAGTCTCGAGTTTGTTTTTTGTCGTTCAATACGGTTAATGTGCCGGCAGACGCTGATGCCGATCAGAATCGGCGCGAGCTTCTAGCTTAACCCCCGAACATGAATCGCCACAACGAAATCGACGCCAAGATCGCCCCCAAGGTCAACAACCTGCCAACGCTGATCCGCAATCTGCTGCAGGCCGAGGTCTTCCCGGGTTGCTCCGATCGGCCGAAGCTGATCGAAACGCATATTTCATGGGTGTTCCTGGCCGGTGACTTCGCGTACAAGATCAAGAAACCGGTCGACCTGGGTTTCCTGAACTTCTCGACGCTCGAATTACGCCGGCATTTCTGCGCAGAAGAACTGCGGCTGAATCGCCACTTCGCACCGTCGCTATACCTGGACGTCGTGCCGCTCGGCGGATCCGCCGAGGATCCGCAGATTGGTGCCGAACCCGCAATCGATTGGGCGGTTCGCATGCGCCGCTTCGATGATGACGCGGTGCTCGATCACCTGGCCGCTGCGGGCCGGTTGCGCGCGGACGACCTGCGCGGTTTCGGCGCGACGCTGGCTCACGATCACGATCGCGCAGCGACGAGCACGCATCCTGACCATGGAACGGTGGAGTCGGTCAGCAAGCCGACCTTCGACAACTTCGCTAGCCTGAAACGGGATTGCGCGTCCGAGACCGACATCGTCGCGCAAGTCGAGCGCCTGCATAGATGGACGGCGTGCGAGACGGAGGCGTTGCGCCAGGCCTTCGAGATGCGCGTGTTGAACGGTCGGATTCGCGAATGCCACGGCGACTTGCACCTCGGCAATATCGTCAGGCTGGACGATTCATGTGTTGCGTTCGACTGCCTGGAATTCGACCCGGCATTGCGCTGGATCGACGTCTCCAGCGACGTCGGATTCCTCGTCATGGACCTGCTGCACGTCGAACGACCCGATCTTGCCTGCGAGTTCTTGAACCGCTACCTCGAAGTATCCGGCGACTATGAGTGCCTGACGACGCTGACGTACTACATGGTGTATCGCGCGATGGTGCGGGCAAAGACGACCGCCGTCGGGATCCTGCAACACGATGGCGAACGGGACTTCACACCGGTTCGTGACTACCTGCAACTGGCGGAACGGCTCACACGCCCTCCTCGTTCGCAGCGACTGGTGCTTTGTCACGGCCTCTCCGGCTCGGGCAAGACGTGGCTCAGCGAGCGATTGATCGGGCGGCTCCCGGCGCTCCGCCTGCGTTCCGACGTGATTCGCAAACATCTCCATGGCCTCGACGAACTGGAAAGCAGCAGCGCAGGCCTCGATACGGGAATCTACGCTGCGGACTCGTCGCGCCGGACCTATGCGCGAATGGTGCGATTCGCGGCATTGTGTCTGCGGGCCGGGTTTAATGTCATCGTGGATGCCACGTTCCTGCGCCGCGCGGATCGGGCGGCGTTCGAGGCAGTCGCGGCCGCGACCGACGTGGAACTGACCTTGCTGCATTGTGAAGCCGATCAGACGGTCCTCGAGGCCCGCGTGCGCGACCGACAGACCAACGACCGCGACGCATCCGAGGCCGATGTCGCCGTTCTGCATCAGCAAATAGCCACGCGCGAGCCGCTGGTTCCCGAGGAACTGGGCCGGACGATCACCGTGCACACCGACCGCGACATCGATCTCGACGAGCTCCAGCGATCGTTGCGGCCAACAATCATGCGATAATCCAACGGATTACGTATATTTACCGATACCTGCCACATTGAATTTGGCAGATTAATACCAACAACTGCAGTACTAGCACTTTTTCGGAGGGACCGAACCGATGTCGGACAGCAACGCAATCGTATTACCGATCGACTTTTCCGAGTTGTCCATGGCGGCGGTGCCGTGGGCGAAGCGAATGGCGGCGCTTACCAACGGTGCGGTTCACTGCGTCTATACGGTCGAACCCCCGCAGGTCTATTCGGCCCTGGATATGGCACCGGCGATTCCGCTTCCGACGACCGACGAACTGACCGAGTCGGCCAAAGCGCAACTCGAGACATTCGCCGCTGAGCACCTGGGCGGCGTCGAGACCGTATCGAACGTTTTGATCGGCAAGCCCTCGGAACAAATCATCGAATACGCCAAGCAGGTCGATGCGGACCTCATCGTCATGACGACGCATGGCTACAGCGGCCTCGAGCATGTTGTCCTCGGCAGCACGACGGAAGCCGTCCTGCGTAAATCCAGTTGCCCGGTCCTGTCGATCCGCAACAAGTGATGCGTATCGGTCATCGCGCGCAGCGCCGCTTGCGTGGCCTGCTGAGCGTCGTCGTGCTCGGAATTGCGTTCAGCGCCAGCGCGACCGCACAGATCTTCGACCAGTACTCCGGTGAAGAGACGTATTTTCGTTTCTGCGCCAGTTGCCACGGCGAGGATGGCCATGGCGACGGCCCAGTCTCCGCCGGGCTGCGCATCACCGTCCCGGACCTGACTTCGCTGCGCAAACGTCAAGGTGACGAGTTTCCCGACACGCTGCTGCGCCGGATCATCGACGGGCGCGATATCGTGATCTATCACGGCACGCGTTACATGCCGGTCTGGGGTTACGAATTCTGGGTTCAGGAAGGCGCTGACGAAGCGGCCCAGGCGAGCGTCGACATCATCATCGGCAACCTCGTCGACTACATCGAATCGATTCAGCGCTGATCGCGTGCCGAAATCGCATCAACGTAGCGCGAATATCTACGCGTCATCCGCGTAGACCACACCGCGCGGCGCAGATTTGAACGTGATCGGGCTGACGTAACCCTTCGGCTTGACGACCAGCACGTCACACGGCAGCAGATCCAGCACGTTCTCCGCCGTGCTGCCGACGATCGCGTGCTCCAGGCGGGAACGCGATACAGCGCCCATGACCACCAGGTCCGCAGAAATCTCGTTCGCTAACGCCGGCAACAGCTCTACCACATTGCCAGGGCGGACATGCACACGGTCGGCGGGCAACTGGAATTGCTCTGCGAGCGTCTGCATCGCCTGTTCGTGAGCGGTCTCGGCGCGTTTCGGGTCGTCGGGATCGATGAACGGGTTGTAACCATGAAACACGTGCAGGATGCCGCCGGTCTCATCCGCCAGTTCGAAAGCCTCCGAGAGCAAACGACCATCAAGTGCGGCCGGCTTGTCATTGTCATGCAGCGGGTCGACCGCGGCGAGAATCACCGGCGACTCAAATGCTCGATCCTGCTTGACCAGCCACAGTGGCACCGGGCAACCGCGAATCAGCTGCCAGTCGGTATTCGTGAAAAATGCGCGTTCGATGCGGGAATGGTAATGAGTGTCCTTGACGACGACGCGCGGATTGCTGTGCAGGACTTGACGAACGATGCCCTCATACAAGGGATGATCCCAGGCCGCGCTGACGGCAACGTCGAGACCCGCATCGCGCAGCGGCGCGGCCAGTTGTTCGAGCCGCGTCTTATGATCGCCGAGAAAACCCCGTTTCGCGTGCTCGCGCCTCTCGGCATTCAAAAGCTGCGATCCGACGAGCTGCGGGCTGTAGCCGCAGATAAACAACTCGACGTTCAGGCCCCAGTCACTCGCCACGGAGCGCCCGCGTTCGATCGCCGGATGACTCTCGGCGGTCGGGTCCACGACGATCAGCATCGATTCGGTTTTCGCCATTAGCCTCGTTCCTCAATAAATACGCGATGCCTTGCACCATTCCGCGCAAGATTCCCATCTTTCATTGTTAACACGAGCGCCCAGCAAAAGGCATCCGGATTTTCCGCGATCAGATTTCAGCCGGCGAACAGCGCCTGCTTCGTGATCATGCACCACATGATCCAGATCACCATCAGCGTGCCGAAATTGCCGCGTATCGCGCCGCTCCAGATGCCGTGTCGCGGTTCGTCGGCGTGGCGGTTGCGGCCGTAGCGAATCACGTCCGGCACGATGGTGACGCCAGCCATCAGCCAGAATGCCAGGTAGGACTCCCAGGCCCACGGGTTGCCGTGCAGGCCACCGTAGTACGACATCAGGAACAGGCCCGACAGCGGCACGATGATCGACATCGGGAAGGTGACGCTCAGGCATAGCTTGCGCAGGAAACCGCGGGCCCAGACGCCGACTTCCGGGTCCATCGTCATCCGGATCCGCATCGCCCAGATATTGCTGAACAGCGTATGCCCGACGTACAGGAACGCGGCGAATTCATGGATGATCAGCAGCGTCACGCGGTCCAGAACTTGCGGATACTGCAGATCCGCAAACAGCGGGACGGCCGTCACCGCCATGACGACGACAGAGACGAGGTACCAGAAATATTTCGCCGGATCCGCTTCGGTCTGCGCGACGGTTTCAGTTGTGTTCATCAATTCGCTCCCTGTTGTCAGCCAATTACTTTCCCCGGATTGAGTATGCCACGCGGATCCAGGGTCTTCTTCAGTGCGCGCATGACGCCGATCTCCGCTTCGCTCCGGCACCACGACAGGTACGGTTTCTTCTCGAGACCGATGCCGTGTTCCGCCGACACCGAGCCGCCGATGGCACCGAGCGGCCCGTAGACGACCTCCTCCACCGCGGCGCGCGCCGAACCGTCGGGCTCGCCCGCCGAGATGCCGAAGTGAATATTGCCATCACCGAGGTGACCGAATACCAGCAGGCGGTGCCCCGGCCACGCTTCGGTAAGCCGGCTCCGCACGTCCTCGACGTAGGCCTCGGTCTCGGCCATCGGCAGACTGACGTCGAACAGGAACATCGGTTCCAGCTCGAGCAACTGAACCACGTCGTCGCGGATCGCCCACAAGGCGTCCTGCTCCCGCTCGGATTTCGCGATGACCGCATCTTCGAGTAAGCCGCGCTGCAAAGCCTGTCCGAGAACGGACTCGAAGCGTGCTTCGTCGCGCGACGGCTCGCCGCCGAGCGCCTCGACCAGCACGTAGTAGCGCTCTTCGGGCGGCAGCGGCGACGGCCTGCCGGGCTGCGCCGCGCTCAGGCCCTCGTCGATGAACGCGTAATACTCCGGCCACATGACCTCGTAGGCGCTCAGCTGGCCGGCCAGCGCCTGCTGCAGGAAAGCCAGCGTCCGACACACCGAGTCGAAATCACGCAGCGCGACCAGCGCCGTGGAGCGCGTGGCCGGTTTCGGTACGAGTCGGAGGACGAGTCGCGTGATCACGCCAAGCGTCCCCTCGGTACCGATGAACAGCTGCTTGAGGTCATAACCGGCATTGTTCTTGAGCATTTGATTGAGTGAGCTGACGACCGTACCGTCCGGCAGCACCGCCTCCAGCCCGAGGATCATCGAACGGATCATCCCGTAGCGGAGGACGCGGTTGCCGCCCGCATTCGTCGCTGCGTTGCCGCCGATCGTCGCGGTGCCCCGCGCGCCGAGGTCCAGCGGAAACATCAGGCCGTGGTCGTCCGCCGCCTCCTGCACGGCCTGTAGCGTCGTGCCCGCTCTGACCACCATCGTGCACCCCAGCGGATCGATCGATTCGACACCGGTCAGGCGCTCGAGTGATAGTACGACTTCGCCCGCCTCTGCCCACGCGCCATCCACGACCCCCGTCAATCCGCCGTGGACGACGACCGGCTGATAGTGTTCGCTGCAGATCTCGAGCACGCTCGCGACGCCCTCGATATCGCCAGGCCGCGCGAGGAGACTCGCACGGATCGAGCGCGGCGGGCCCCAGATGCCTGCCGACCGACCTCGCACGTCGGGGCCGGACACGACACCCGCGTCCCCGAGAGCTGCCCGCAACTGCGCTTCGATCGCTTCGTTCAATGGCGTATTCAAATCTAATATATTTATTAGAAATAACTAATTAGCAATTGTTTTTTATCGTTTTTTATACTAATCATTATTGCAAATAATCACGACCCATGCAGCGAGCTTAACCCAATCAGGTATCCGAACTTCGCCGGCGATCAGCGCCCATGCCCTTTACGCGGTCAGTCCTCGTACCGATGTCGTGTTAGCGATGCTGCGAAAATAGAATACGCTCCCCGGACCCATCTGATTCGCAAGGAGAATCGTCAGTGCTAGATTTTCGGTCTTTCATCCAGCTACTCGAAGAACGCGGTGAAGTCGACCACGTGTCGCGCGAGGTCGGTCGCGAGCAGGAACTCGCCGGCGTCATGTCAAAGATCGAGACGAACCGGCGCGCCTACTTTTTCCACAATGTCCGGGGCGCACGCTTCCCGGTCGTCGGCGGCCTCTATAACAGCCTGGAACGCTTTGGACTTGCGCTGGGCCACGAGGACCCGGAATCGTTCTCTCACGAGCAGTTCGACGCCAGGATCGAGGCGGCCAAGCTGGCGACGATCCCCCCGATCGTTGCCGCTACGGGTCCCAACAAGGAAAACATGATCGCCGGCGACGATGTCGACCTGGCGGACCTGCCCGTGCCGACGTTCTTCGAACTCGACAGCGGGCCATTCATTACCGGCGCCATCGGGGTCACGCGCGACCCCGAAAGCGGCGAACTGAATGTCGGCATCTATCGCACGCTGATTACCGGCAAGAACACCTGCGTCATCAACGCGAGCTCGATGGCTGACCTGCGACGCATCTACGCGAGCTGGGAGAAGCGCGGGGAGACGATGCCCATTGCCATCGCGCTCGGCGTGCCGCCGGCGATGCTGGTCGGCGCCTCCTGCAAGCTGCCGCCGAACCAGAACGAGTACGAACTCGCCGGCGGACTCGCCGGCGAAGCGATCCGGCTCGTGAAGTGCGAGGACAGCGATCTGCTCGTGCCCGCCGACGCGGAGATCGTCATCGAAGGTACCGTGGACTTCTCCAACCGCGTCGAGAACCTGCTGGGAGAATTCGCGGGCCAGTACGGGCCGGAGAACGCGCCGACGACGACGGTCAACAAGATCACGCACCGCAACGACGCGATGTACTACGCGATCGTCGCCGGCCGGAATCCCGAGCACAATACGCTCGGCAATGTGGCCGTCTACGGCGTCCAGCGCAGCATCACGGCGTCGATCCGTGAAGCCGTGCCGGAGGCCAAGGATATCGATGT
>Ga0209567_10001450_pt1 | contig 12189 bp, 11 predicted proteins | sample COG_12_FD_184756 | JGI IMG/M metagenome (GOLD analysis project Ga0209567, IMG submission 184756) | Pelagic marine sediment microbial communities from the LTER site Helgoland, North Sea, for post-phytoplankton bloom and carbon turnover... | ecosystem: Environmental > Aquatic > Marine > Neritic...
TATCTCCGGGGACGAACCGACGATATGAAAATCATCCAGATCCAGATAATACATGTAGGGCGATGGATTCAGGCTGCGCAGGGCACGGTACAGGTCCAGTGGTGGCGCCAGATAGGGAATCGATAAACGCTGCGACAACACCACCTGCATGGCATCGCCTTCGACGATGTATTCCTTCACGCGCCTCACCGCGGCTTCAAAACCCTCGCGGGTGAACCCGGAGACAAAATCGTCTTCTGACACCTGGCGCGCTTCCTTGAGCACACCTGGAATATTCACCGGCTGGCGCAGCTGCTGCATCAATTCATCGAGCCGGGCCTGGCCCTGCGCCCAGGCATCCGCTTGACTGACATCGACGTGTACCACCATCAGCAACTTGCCACTGAGGTTGTCAAACACCACGACCTCATCCGACACCATCAGCAGAATGTCCGGTGTCTTTAAAGGATCGTCCTTGTCACCGTCTTTCAGTTTCGGTTCGATGTAACGCACCGCATCGTAACCGAAGTAGCCCACCAGCCCGCCACAGAAACGCGGCAGAGCCGTGAGCTCCGGCACCTGGTGGCGCCGTTGAAAGTCTTCAATCCATTGCAGGGGATCGCTGTGTTGAACCGCTTCGATGAGCCCGCCATCTTCATAAGTCTCGATACGCTCGCCATGGATACGCACCACGGTTCGGCACGGCAACCCGATGATGGAATAACGCCCCCATTTTTCACCACCGTGCACGGATTCAAACAGATAGGAATACCGGCCATTGGCCAGCTTCAGGTAGGTACTTAAGGGCGTATCAAGGTCGGCCAATACTTCACGGGTGACCGGTATGCGCTTATGGCCGCGATTGACCAGTTGCTGGAATTTTTCAGGAGTCATGGTCCTCACCGTTGAGGCATAGGTTAAACACGAAGGACAGGTAACAGACAGCGGTCTGGTACTAGCGCCACCATCGTTCCTTGTGTTCGTGTGACGCTGTCTCTACGGTGATCATCATGCAGCTTGTTCAAGTTCGGTTCTGAGGTCGGCCAGCGCATCGATCAGCAGGTCCGGTTTGGCGATGCGTATGTCCTCGCCATGGTTATAACCATAGGGCAGACAGGCGATCATGAAGCCGGCGGCGCGTGCCGCTTTAACATCGCTGACCGAATCCCCGACCATCAAGGCATGCGCTGGATCGACCTTAAAGAACTCCGCTGCATGCAGCAATGGTGCGGGATGCGGTTTGCTGTATTCCAGGGTGTCACCGCTGATCACGATGGCAAAAATATCATATATACCCAGTGCCTTGAGCAATGGCACTGTAAACCGCTCGGCCTTGTTGGTCACACACCCCAGCGCATAGCCGGCGGCGTGCAGATAATCCAGTCCTTCACGCACGCCCTGGTACAGTACGGAGCGTTTGCAGGTATTGTTTGCGTACAGCTCCAGGAAAACCGGATAAGCCCTTTCAAAATCAGCCTCAACCGGCTCGCCGTCGAGCTGACCGATCAGGGCGCGACGCACCAGGCGCTCGACGCCATTTCCAACCCAGTCCCGCACCCGCTCCTCACCCCAGGGTTCACGCCCCAGTTTTTGCATCATCTCATCGACACAGAATGCCAGGTCCGGCACGCTATCGACCATGGTGCCGTCGACATCGATGAGAATCATTTCAGGTTTTTTGCTTAACATTACGACCGTCCCGTTAACACACCTCTCCCGCCGAAAGGTGTCGTAAAAGTCCCCTCTCCCCCCGGGAGAGGGTTAGGGAGCGGGGATCAGAGCAACTAATGCTTTGAATTTATATCCCCTCATCCCAGCCTTCTCCCGGATGTGAGAAGGGGATTGGACCTTTTACGACACCTTTCGGCGGGAGATGGATAAAATCCTGCGTATCGTCTAAACCTTTGCCAGCTCGTCGCGCATCGCCTGTACGACGCTGTCGTAGACGTTCGGATCACTCTCCTGCGCTGCGCCAAATATAGCGGAACCGGCAACGAAGGTATCCGCACCCGCTGCAGCGATCTCGCGGATATTGTTGACCTTCACGCCACCGTCGATCTCCAGTCGTATGTCACGGCCGGAGACATCGATAATCTTGCGCGCCTCGCGCAATTTATCGAGTGTGCTGGGAATGAAACTCTGGCCGCCGAAACCCGGGTTTACCGACATCAGCAAAACCATATCGACTTTGTCGATGACATAATTGAGGTAGTCCAGCGGCGTCGCCGGGTTGAAGACCAGACCTGACTTGCAACCCTCTGCCTTGATGAGTTGCAGGCTGCGGTCGACGTGTTCACTGGCCTCCGGGTGAAAGGTGATGTAGCTGGCGCCCGCCTTGGCAAAATCGGGAATGATGCGGTCGACAGGCTTGACCATCAAATGCACATCTATCTCGGCGGTCACACCGTGCTTGCACAGGGCGTCGCAGATCAGCGGACCAATCGTCAGGTTGGGAACATAGTGGTTGTCCATGACGTCGAAGTGGACAATATCGGCCCCGGATTTGAGGACGTTATCCACTTCTTCTCCCAGACGGGCGAAATCCGCTGACAAAATAGAGGGTGCGATTTGGTAATCTGGCATAATCCGGGCCTCATGAAGTTGGAATCGGGTGGCAAATCAAGACCGCGCACTTTACCCGATCATTGAAACGATTGCAGCCCGTCCGGAGAGATAGAATTTTTCATCCTGTGAACAGCCCTGAGCACGCCATGACAAAATTATTTAACTTATTGGTATTTTTTATTTTTTTCACTTTCTCCTGCACCCGCGCCGGTGCCGCCTCGGACCTTGAGAAGGAAAAGCGCTGGTCGGCGCAGATTGCCGATGGCCTGGTGGTAGGGGAGTCAGTTCCACTTGAGGCCGGCGGCACCGCGTTTATGGGTATTTTCACCGAGGCCAGCGACGGCCCGACAGGACGGGCGGTGATCCTGGCACACGGTATGGGCGCACACCCTGACTGGCCGGAGATCATCAATCCCTTGCGCAGTGACCTGCCTGATCACGGCTGGTCGACACTGTCCATCCAGATGCCGATTCTGGCCAATGATGCAGCGCTGGAAGACTACATCCCCTTGTTCGATGAAGTTGCACCCCGCATCGAAGCAGCAGTCAGGTTCCTGCGTGAACAGGGCAACCTGACCATCGTTCTGATCGGTCACAGCCTCGGCGCAAGCATGGCCGCCAGTTATCTGGGCGGTAAAGGACAACAGGAGATACAGGGATTTATCGCCATTGGCGTCAGTGTGACCGCTGCGAACGACAAGATGAACAGCGCTCTGGCGCTGGAGAAGATCCAGATCCCGGTACTCGATCTGTATGGAAGCCGAGACCTCGCGGGTGTACTCCGCTCGGTAAAAGCACGCAAAAAAGCTGCCCGTAAAGCCGGTAATTCAAATTATCAACAGCTGGAAATCGAAGGCGCCGATCATTTCTTTGTCGGCTTGGAAGACGCGCTTAACCGCCGCGTATACGGCTGGTTGAAATCCAATTTTGAGGAAAAAACAGGTACTTCTTCAAGGTAGCCCCCTATATGACACTATCCGTTCTGGCCATCAGCTTACACATACTCTCCGCGGTTCTCTGGGTCGGCGGCATGTTCTTCGCACACCAGGTATTGCGCCCTGTGGCGGTTAAGCAATTCGAGCCCCCGCAACGACTGCAACTCTGGTCACAGGTTTTCAAACGCTTTTTCCCGTGGGTATGGTTATCTGTGGTGGCACTGCTGGTCACCGGCTACTGGATGGTATTCAAGCTGTTTGGCGGAATGGCCGCGGTCGGACTGCACGTTCACATTATGCAAGGCCTGGGCTGGCTGATGATGCTTTTATACATGCACCTGTATTTCTCGCCGTTTCGCCGACTCAAGGAAGCCGTCGTCACCGAACAGTGGCCGGAAGCCGGTAAACAGCTCAACCAGATCCGCCGCATCGTTGGCATTAACCTCAGCCTGGGCCTGATTGTGATCGCGGTGGCTGCCGGTGGTCGTTACATCTGAACTATTGTGGTAAAAACCCGATAGGCGACAACAAAAACAGCTGGCGTAACAGCGGCCTTCCAGCCGCAATATCGCGCCGAAGGGCGGCGCTCCTACGCTGTCAGTTTACTGAGGCGTGCGGTTTTTTTTGATCAGCTCGTAGGCCGTTTTGATTTCCTGGGTCTTCGCGGTCGCCAGCTTCATCATCTCCTCGGGCAGGCCCTTGGCAACCAGCTTATCCGGATGGTGCTGACTCATTAACCGCCGATAGGCTTTTTTAACTTCACCGTCACTGGCGCTGGATTCTACGCCCAGAATTTCATAGGCCTCGTGCAACGAAGCCTGCGGCGACAGCGGCGGCTCCTGACCGAATCCGCCACCACCGAAATGCCTGGCATTGCGTACCAGCGCTTCAATGTGCTTGTACTCCTGAATGGAAAAACCCAGCTGCTGCCGTACCTGTTCCAGCACACCCCGCTCTGCTGAGTTAAGCTTTCCATCCGCATACCCTGCGTGTAGCAGGATCTCCACAAACATCTGCATCAGATTACGGCGCCGCTGACATTCCCGACGAAACTGAGACAGGATATCCGCCAATGGAAAATCCGGCTGCTTGCCCTGATCGAACAAACGAATGGCCGCACGGCGCATGTCGTCATTTAGATTCATACGCCGCATGACATCCCGCGCCAGTTCGATCTCGTCTTCGGAAACCCGGCCATCCGCTTTTGCCAGGTGGCCCATAACAGAAAACAACGCCGTGAAAAATACCGTCTGTACGCGTTCCTGTGCACCGGGTTCGAAGTGCGCGCGGAGACTGCCTGCAAGTCCCTTGTCGAAATTGTGCCCCAGCGCAGCGCCGACCACCGCACCCAGAGGCCCGGCGAGCAGGTATCCGAAAGTACCCCCCAGCAGTTTGCCCCACCAACTCAAGACAGCACCCCCTTGTTTTCGGAATTTCTAATGTAATGATCGACAGCTTGTGGAATACGCTGGCACAAATCCACTGCCGCGGCCGGCTTTTTGCATTGAGTCGACGGAAAAGTCAAAAGATCGACGCGGAGTTTCGCCACTTCCAGCGGCGGAAAGTCGACGCATGCCGGAAGCTGTGCACTGTCCACGACAACAATTTTAATGGCCATGATGAAACCCTCAGAACCGATTAAATTTGCTTGCTTGCAAAAACGGATTTATGCGCCTATAAAAGCGATATAGCCCAGGTGCAGTCATAATCTGCTGCACCCAGTACTCCGGCCGACATACCCTCAGCTTGTCAAGTATCAGCAGATTACTCATGGAGGTAAACCCACTATGACTTTTGAACCTGTTCCCAGGATTGGCAATTGGTACCAGAACACCATAGGCGACGCCTTTGAAGTCGTCGCCCAGGATGACGAAGACGACACTCTGGAGTTGCAGTACTACGACGGCACAGTAGAGGAGCTGGACCCGGAAGCATGGGGATCCATGAACCCCGAAGCCATCGAACCACCGGAAGACTGGAGCGGCTCCATGGACGTTTCGCGCGAGGATAGTCAGGGTCCCGAGATTTTGGCGGAAACCACGGACTGGATGACTGAGCTGGAGCGCCTGGATCAAAGCCTGGGTTGAATTCTACATTGATGGTGCGCACGGCGCACCCTTCTACAGACATTGGGTTACCTGAATGCCAGGATACCGCAAATTTATTCAGAGGCGCACTAGCTGGGAAAAGCCGGATTTAATGTTTATAGACCGGAGCCGATAGCATCTTGAAGGTCGCGCTAAATGCTGCGACCAACCTAAGGAGATGCGCCATGACATTCATACTTGATATGTCTAGTGGTAAGGAATACCCGGGCGAGGAATTAAGTTCCCCGAATCAACGGGCTGAGAAGACTCTGCTGCCTGACGTCACCAGTGATGATGACTACCCGGCACTTCAGCTCGCAACAATCGAGGCAACAACTTCTGTAAAGCAGCCGGCCAGCACCCTCCCAGACTGTGCTATCGATTCACTGCTCAAGGGCCGCGTAAACAAATAGTCATCCAATCCTGCCTGTCTTTTGGGCCAGCTTCTGTGTTGAGGCCCTGAATCCATCGAAGAATGAATTCGTTTATCTAATCGAGTATAAGAAAAATCTCGTCGTTGCTGATTTCCACGGGCACAGGGCTCAGTGCCCTGCCGGCACACGGACCGGCTATACAGGTGCCATCTTCAATACGAAACAGGGCATCATGTGTCGCACACTGAATCAGGTCACCGTCCAGAGTAAGAAACTGGTCTGGCACCCAGTCGAGCGGACCCCCGGTATGCGGACAACTGTTGCGATAGGCAAACAGCCGGCTGTTTTTATGCACCAGAAAAACATCATCGTAGCCCGAGGGAGTGTGGACACTGAAACCCCGGCTGGTCCCTTCCGGCAAATCTTTCAGGCTACATGGCAATTTGATGTTTCCAGTCATAATCAAGTTGAACACAGGCTGGGTGTCACCATTCTTTCAGAAACCACGAGCCGGGACATCCAGACCGTGCAGTCCGGCCTGGGCGCATTTATTTCCCGCCAGCTGGCAGGCAAAACGCAGGGCATCAGCTAGCGCTGCGCCACGCAACAAGGCATCAATCATGGCTGCGTTGAAGGTATCACCGGCAGCCAGCGTATCGACCAGCCGCTGCGGTGGAGAAGCGTCGTTGCGGATAGCTTCACCGTGTCTACTCAGGGCAACAGCGCCCTTTTCACCCAGAGTACACACGATATCGACGTTTGCTGCCAGCTTTCGTGTTTCAGTCAGCAGCTGTTGGGCGGTAAAGCCATGGTGTCTTGCAACAGCCGCTGAGAACAGGATCAGATCGGCGTGAGGAAACAGTGTTTCTATATGCTGCCTCGGCTTTTCAACTTCCAGCGAAACCGGCAGTGCCGGCAGCTGTTCCCGTACCCGCTGCATCATCGACAGCGTTTCCGGAACGTTGCGACCCTCAAAGTGCAGCCAATCGAATTCCTGTAATGGAATCCGGCAAAAGGCTTCAAAATCGTACTCCGGCAAATCACGATAATGCACAATGGTGCGAGATGCTTTTGCACGACTGACAATGACCCAGGAAGTCGGCACCTTTCCCTGATCCAGCTGTTTACAGTACTGTGTTGCTATACCATAGCGCTTGAACTCGCTGAAAATTGTCTCCGCGTCAGCTTCCTTTACAGACACCCCTGCCCATTCACAGCTGTGACCCAGCTGACTCAACACCACGAGTGTGTTGCTTGCATTGCCGCCACGCCGAATGTCTTGTGCGAGCGCACGCACCTCGCCATCCTCCGGCGGGTAACTTTCGACCTCATTGATAATATCGAGCGTGGCGATACCCACTGCAAGAACGTGTGCCATGGGAAAGCAGCTTAGGCAGTGCGGCACCTGATTTCAAATTAGAATTCCCGGACCACTCTGAAGCCGAGATTGTTCAGACGCACATCCGGCGAACGCTGGCCCCGGCTGGCGCTGCGCAGCAGATCGGCGGGACTGTCATACCCCCCGCCGCGAACCACGCGTTCCTTACAGCCGGCGAGCTCAACAGCACTGCCATCATCCGGAGCCTTGGCGTAGCCGGACCGGTAACAGTCCTGCACCCACTCCATCACGTTGCCGGCCATATCATGCACGGCAAAGGCGCTCGCTGCGAAACTGCCGACCGGCGCAGTCTTGCTGCCTGACCACTCACTGCCGCAGTCAAAGCAGTTGGCATTGGCTTCGCCGACTTTGTTCCCCCACCAGAAACGTTTATTACTGCCGGAACGTGCGGCGAACTCCCATTCCGCTTCAGTTGGCAAGCGATAACGGTTACCGGTCTGTTCTGACAACCAGCGCGTATAAGCGACGGCATCCTGCCAGCTGACGTTGATCACCGGACGGTTGCCGCGCCCCCACCCGCCACTACTCGGCTTCGAACGACCGGTCGCTTGTGCGAACAGATCGTATTGGGCAAACGTCACCTCGTGTTTACCAATGGCGAAACGTTTCAGCTTGACGTCGTGACGCGGCCGTTCGGCAAAGTTTGGGGAAGCCGAACTACTGCCCATCTCATAGCTGTCCGCCCGAAACTCGACGATTGTTACTGCGCCGGCGCCATTCTTCAGGGTCTCACGGAAGGACCGTAACGGCTGAGTCTGTGCAGCTGCCGCCGGTTTTTCCAATTTGGCGGCTGGATTTTCGGCAGCTTCCTGTTCCAGGTCGGCGGTTGTTCCCGGCGCGCCAGCCTGCGGACCAATCGATTTTTCAGCATTACCTGGTATTAGCGAGTCGGACATACCCTTGACGAAAGATGGCAGTTTTTTCGGCTTGTTAGTTCTTTCCTCTGGCACATCCTTTGGCAATTCCGCTCCAGCCATCTCCGGATTCTCGACGACAGTTGACGCGTTTTCCAGGTGCGGCGCTTTAAGCGCCTCTGCGCTCACCGTTTCCGTGGTGGACGAAGACTCAAGCAAAGGCTTCTGAGTAAACCACCAATAGGCGCCCGCCGCCGCCAGACCAACTGCCAACAGCATAATCAGCAGCATCTTCGAGCCACCGCTTTTCTCTGTTTCAATTGCCCCCACTCCAGTTGAAGACAGGCGCCCCCCGTCTTCTTCCAGCAAGCCATAACTATCTTCAGGTGTTGACGTATCATATTTCTGATCATCGAGTGCAGGCATCAGCGGAGAAGATGCCTGTGGATCATTGTCATCCAGGGACGGAATTAGGGCTTCCTGTTCATCCAAGCCATCAGTAGAAGGGGACTGGCTCAGTTGAAGCTGCAGACGTTCAACTTCCAGTTTTAAGCCGGCGACCTTTTCCTCGGCCTGGATTCGCGAACGAACCGCAATATCGACATTCTTTTTGCTTTCCACCAGCTCTGCATGGAGCGCTTCTTCACCGCCCCCCATCGATGCCTGCATATTGCCCAGACTCCGGCTTACCTCGGCTTCGGCGCGCAGCTGGTCGACTTCCTGCTGTGCCTGCTGCTGCAAATTGCGTGCTTCGTCACGCGCCAGCTCCAGCTGTTGCGCGACCTCACGCAATTCCTGCACTTGCTGTTCGAATTCCTGCACAGCCTGTGCATTGTGCATATTTACCGTTGCTTCGGCCTGTGCCTGCTGAACCGCATCACGCAGTTCCTCAAGCTCCTGGCTCTGAACGGTAAGCTGCTCCTGGCTCTGATTGCGTTCCGAGGTGACTGCTTCCAGCTGATCACGCAATGCCTGCTGCGCCTGCTGCTCGGTATCCAGTCGGGTTGTCATCTCCTCATTGGCGGCCTGATTCGCTTCAATCAGCTGCTGTTCAGCCTGTTGGGCACTGTCCTGCGCGAATTTCAGTTGCTGAGTGAGCTTTTCCGTCTCCGCCTGTGCACTTTCCATTTGCGCACTACGCTCACCCAGCTGAATTTCCAGATCATCGCGTTGTCGCGTACCCTTCTTGAGTTGCTCCTGTGCGGCATCCAGTTCGGCAGCCAGTCCTGCACTCGACTCCCCTGCCGCTTCCTTTAATTCCTTCTGCAGCCGGTGAACTTCATTCTCATTATCCTGGCGTTCACGCTCCAGTTTGCGCTCGGCTTTACGCAGAGCCCCCATCAGGCGCGTCTGTTCACGAGAGACGTTTTCACGTTCATCCTGGGCGCGGGTCAAGGCTTCCCGCAGGCTGGCTATATCCGACGCGTGCTCTTTCTCGGCGTCGTTGAAGCGGGAATCCAGCTTCGAGACCTGCTTTTCAGACTCTGCATACTGTTGCTTCGCCTCATCCAGTTGTTTCCTCAACTCATCGGCATCGGCGATGGACTGATCGAGAGCCTGCTGGATCTGGCTGGAACTGCCTTCCCCTTGCTCCAGCTTTTCCCCGATCTGACGCTCGCGTTCAGCGGCTTCTTGCATTGACTGCTGGGTTTCTTTAAGCAGCTGTTCCAGTTCCTCGCGCTTTGACTGCTGCTGCTGGAGCTGGCTGCTCTGATCGTCAAGTTGCCCCTCTAACGCTGCGATACGGCCGTTCAGGTCAACCTGTTGTGCCGATGCTTCAGATTGCGACCGCTCCAACTCCTCCTTGCTTTTCTGTTCTGCCTGCTCGAGCCGGGCCTGAAGCGACTGTTCACGTTCCTGGAGGTTCTGCTCATTGGCAGCCAGTTGTGCTTCCAGTTCCTGGACCCTGGACTGACCGGCATCGGCACGCTTGGTCACTGATTCGATCTGTTGCTCCAGTAGCGTCTTCAGTGACTCCTGCTGTGCGCCGGCTTCATTCTGCTGTGCACCCAGTTGTTGCTGGATCGTCTCCAGATCCCGCCTGACTTGTTCCAGATCACTGACGGCAGCATCCCGCTCGCCGGCAACCGCATTACTACGCTGACCTAGCTCTTGATAGTCACCTCGCAGCTGGCCGAGTTCCTGTTCCAGCTCGTGGCATTGCTTATCGTGCGCCTGCTGTTGCTGATCCAGGCGTTTTGCCATCTGCTCCAGCTCGGTACGCAGCGCACCGTCACGACCATCGGCCGACTCCTGTAGGCGTGACAAAGTCTGCTGCAGGCGGTTGATTTCCTCCTGAAGCAATTTCTTTTCACCCTCGACGCTATCAAATCGGCGCTGGCTGGCTTCCAGAGCCTGTTTTGCAGCATCGGTATCGGCCCGAAGCCGGCCTTTTTCCTGCTCAGCGGTTCGTGATTGCTCATCAATCTGTCGCTCACGCGCCTGCAACTGGGAGCGCAGACTATCGATCAGCTCCGTATCGACAGGTTGTGGCCGGGCGCGCGCAACGGTTTCCCCCGCGACGGGTTCAGCAGGAGACTTGCTATCGGCGTCAAATGGAATGATTTCGGCATCTTTGACTTTATCCTTGGCCGGCTCATCTGTACATTTATCGGTCAACGCTTCATCGGGTACATCCATCAACCCGTTTTTCAGGGTATAAACATTGAACCCGCGCTGACTCAGCACAAAGGCGCCCGCAGAACTGCGTCTGCCGGTATCGCAACACACAATATAGTTCGTATTACTGTCCAGATCCGCGCACTGATCACGCAAAGCAGACAAAGGCAGGTTGATACTGCCTTTAATCGCCCGATTCTCGAACTCACCCGGCAGGCGAACATCCAGCCATTGCGCACCCTTCGACACCAGTTCCTGTGCCTCGGCGAAACCAGCCTCGTGTACCAGCGGCGCACGAAGCAACTCGTTAAAGTCATCCTTGGAAAGACGCATCAACAAGCCGTCGGTGACCATAGTCACCGACGCGTTTCGTTTGGTTTCCGATACCAGGGCTTCTTCACCAAAACACGCCCCTTCACCGAGTTCCGCGAGTAGCACTTCTTTGCCATTGGCGGAGGCCTTGCGGCTTACCGCGAGGCGTCCATTTTTAACGATGTAGAAATAGTCACCGTCTTCACCCTGGCGAATCACCGCTTCGCCGGCAGTGGCGTTGACCGACTCGAGGCGCATGAGCAGCTGGTGGATATTGGAGGGTGGCAGTTGCAGGAACGCCTGCGACTGCAACATACGGGTCATCCAGTCATCATCATCATGGGCGGCGATCTCGACAACATCATAACCGGCAGACTCGTCCCAGGTGAGCAATACATCCAGCAGACTGGAATCGATACGGGCAACGGTGACCTTTCCGGAAGCACGTGCAGACACTTGGCGCGGCTGCTTGTGGGCCAGGGCATGAAGGGCAACTTCTTGGCCCGCCTTAACAGTGTCGACTACCTCACGCCCCTCACCGATCAGTTCTACCGTGCCTTCAAGCAGGTATACCGACTGATAGTCGCGGTCGCCCTTTTTGAACACGTAACGCCCGGAGCGCACGTCTTCGATGGCGGCCTTTTTTGTGACTTCCTCGATATGCGCCTCGGACAGCGCGTTAATCGGAACGAGATCGCGTAACACTTTCTTACGATTAAATTTTTTTGCCGCTCCCATGGTCTGCTGGTCCATCCAATCTGCTTGTCTGTTGTCGAGTTATAGACACCCCACGCGGGCCGACGCGGCGCTCCACCACGCTCTTCTCCTATCGGCCGATGAGGTCAAAATCTTAGTAGCACGGGGGCTGTTGTAAACGTGAATAGGCTCACGAAAACGGCAACGGTTGTGCTCTGGCAAAAGCTTTGTCGTCACCCGCCCTAGGGACTGTTAACACTATGGAAACGCCAGCGTTGCTGCCCCAAATACGGCCAGACACCAACAGTAGGCGCTCTAGGCGAGGCACGAGGAGAGAAGTTTAGTGACTCTAAATGAACGACGAGTAAC
>Ga0209567_10001451_pt1 | contig 12188 bp, 14 predicted proteins | sample COG_12_FD_184756 | JGI IMG/M metagenome (GOLD analysis project Ga0209567, IMG submission 184756) | Pelagic marine sediment microbial communities from the LTER site Helgoland, North Sea, for post-phytoplankton bloom and carbon turnover... | ecosystem: Environmental > Aquatic > Marine > Neritic...
AGAATTTCAGGAACTTGTATCGGTTCTGAAGGAGATGATCCCGGAAACCAGAGTCGAGATGTAATCAAAGTGCTAACAAGGTAAATAAATACGGACTCCCAAAGGCTGCGCCACTTCGCTCAACACCTTTTGGCATCGGGTTATTTTCGACGTTTACGGTTGACTCGGATTGGTGGGGCGCAGATCACAAGCTATCCCTGTATGTCCGATTTCAGTATGAACCTGCCGTTCGCTGATTCTTCTTGAAGGACAAGAGTTGGCCGGTTTTCCCCCTTGCCAGCCGAGCAATAAAAGGGATCCGAGGAAACAGCGAACGGCAAGTATGTGACCGTTCTTTGCCTTTTCTTTTACTGCTCACGTTCAGGGTCCTCTGATGATAACTGGGAATGCAGAATCAGGAGCTCCTCCAGAGAGGCTATGGCTTTCCGCCGATCGACCCCACTGCGACGATCGCGCAGGACATAACGGCCCTCGCTGTCCGTTAGTGGAAATTCGACGTTCATCCCCCAACGCCTTTCCCAAGGCTGGCTTTTTCTTGGGCCCATTTCTCTTGGATCACTTGTTCTCGTCGGTGACATTATACTGGTGAGGGTGCGTTTTCCTTAGGCCAGGGGTTGAAGCCTGTTAGCCGTGGTTAAAAGGCGAGAAATGTTTAGGGTTATCAGCCGCCTACCCGTTAGCGCTTGAGTGTGCTGATAGGCCTGCGGCTGGGGGCAGCCATCTGAAAATCCCAAACAGAAGCGGGCATTCTGCTTATTGCTCACATGGGACTGCGACGTCTTATGCACGGTAACTTATTGATGAATGCATGTGATGGTGCTGGTCAAGCTCGTTTTATAATGAGCCATGCACAGGTGGCCGATGGCACCTATCACTATCTGTTCGAGGTGACGGGGTTCGTGGACGTAATCCGCTGGGTGTCACCGCCACCGGCACCGCAGGAGCGCGGCCTGAGAGCCCGATTACACACGTTGTATCAGCCCATGGCTGACTTTGTGCTGGCAACGCTGCAGGTCACCCAGGTGTTTTCGCTGCGATTGGCGATTCTCACCTTAGCGATGCCGGTCTTTGTGCTGTTCAGCCTGGTTGCACTGGTCGATGGCCTGGTGCAACGCGATCTGCGACGATGGGGTGGAGGTCGGGAAAGTTCGTTCGTGTATCACTACGTGAAGAAAGCGGCCGTACCGTTGTTGGTGATGACCTGGGTGATCTACCTGGCGTTACCGTTCAGTCTGCATCCGACGTTTGTCGTGTTGCCCTTTGCCACCGTGTTTGCATTGACGATCGCGGTCACGGCCAGTACCTTCAAGAAATATCTGTGAGTGGGTTTATCTTGGGTGGAGGCTCTGAGCGGGTTGAAAGTGCCGATGTTGAGTGGGTCGGCAAGAAAGGGACGGTGCTGTGGCATTGGGCTCGCATCGTAGTGGAGTGTCATCGGTTGAGTTGTTAATGATGTCTGCATGGGATCGATTGAAAAAGCGTTTCTGGTGGTTGCCGTTCGGACGCGTTCCCGAGATCAACGCCGACGAACTTCATCGTCTTGTGCGCGGCGATGAGCCCGTGCAGATTGTCGATGTGCGCAGTGCGGCGGAATGGCGGCGCAGCCACATACCCGGTGCGGTGAGTGTACCCATTGGTGCCTTGAAGCACCGTCTTGCCAGTTTGCAACTCAATGCGCACCAACCGATCATCGCTATTTGTCTGAGTGCCCACCGCAGCATACCCGCGGTCCGCCTGCTTCGGGTACGGGGTTTCGAGAACGCCGTCCAGCTGAAAGGCGGTATGTTGGCCTGGTGGAGCCAGCACTATCCCACCGAACGCGCGCGTCAGCGATAGCGTTTTATAAAAGTGATTCGCGATCAGGTAGACACAGAAGCGCATGCCCGAGACCAAAGGTACATAAGCCGATGGCCCTTTCGGCCAGGGTCGTAGGGGCGGATTTCGGATGCCAGAAGGGACTAAATCTTCGCCGTTTTCAGTCTCTCATGCTATTGACTTTTTCTTGGCCGTTGATCCACACCATAAGGTGTTATACACAGCAGTCATACCATCGTAAAGGTATGCAGGTGCGAAATGAGAGTGTCTTCATATTCAGTTTACAAAAGTTATGTAATCTATTGTAAATAAATGAGATATTTATATTGTATAAAAAAACACCAATTTAATAAAAAGGCCAGTATTTAAGGCATTAGCGTTCTTTAATATGGTTTCATCCACACTCTTATCCACAGCATTTGTGGAAAACTTTCATGTAAATTGGATGGGTAATGAGCCAAATTTATCCATGGATCAGGCAGGCTGTTAGCGCTGGTGGTATTGCAGCCTGTGCGGCACGCTGAATATCACCGTGTCTGATTGAAACCGCGGGCTGTTTTGGGTGTGTTTTTGTCAGGCCGATCGCGTGTGTCGGGATGATACCAGTGACGGCAGTTGTCGCTTCAACCACAAGGGCGCCAGCGTCATTACCGCTTTGAGTTGTGGTGCGAGACACGGCATCATGAGCCTCATCATGCGTCTGTTGATCGTGCTCCTTCTCGTACTTCCATCTGCGGCTTCGTCGGCGGCTACACTTACCGGCCGTACGGTTCGCGTCACCGATGGCGACACGATCGTTATTCTGAGCGAAGGGGACGTCCAGCATAAGATTCGATTGCAGGGCATTGATGCACCCGAGCGTGGACAGGCGTATGGGACGAAGTCAAAGGAACACCTGTCTGAATGGGTGGCGGGTCGCTTCGTGATCGTCGAAACGGATAAACGTGATCGGTACGGTCGCGTCGTGGGGAAGGTCCTGGTGGATGGAAAAGACGTTTGCCTGGCACAAGTCGTCGCGGGCTTCGCCTGGCATTACAAGAAGTACCAGAACGAACAAACCGCATCCGACCGGCAACAGTATGCTGACGCGGAACAGGAAGCGCGTGACGCGAAACGCGGTCCTTGGCGGGATTCACAGGCCGAAGCGCCCTGGGACTACCGTGCCGCGAGGCGCAAATAGGCGTTGTAAGAAATTTCCGTTTTCGTAAAAGCGCTTACAGACACCAGCACCACCGCTGGTACAATAGCCGCTCCAATTCAGGCAAACGGAGATTGCCCTATGCTGATTCTTACCCGCCGTCCTGGCGAAACCCTCATCATCGCGCTGCCCACCGGTGAGCGCATTGAAGTCAGTGTGCTGGGCATTAAAGGTAACCAAGTGCGGATTGGTACGGAGGCACCTGAGGAAATTTCGATCGTCCGGGAAGAGCTGCTGGAAGGCTTGCAAGGCAATGCGTGAAAGTTCCAAACTCGCATCACCATCTGGACAGGGTCTTATGGACGAACAAACATTCAAATCTAAAATATTTCATGCGGAAGTCATGCGCGACATCCAGAATCGGCCCGACTATTGGGCAGGCTACTGTCGCGGACTGCAGCGCGCTTTTCATGGCGAACAGTTCGGAACTGAACAAGACCATGCGCATTGGATAGCGCTTGCGGACAAGGGCGACAGGCGAAGCCATGAGCGTGGACGCGGATACCTCGACGGATTAAGCAGCTAATGTGCAGGCCGGGACGTTACCGATCTGAAGCGGACGCACCTGAAACAAGGTTGAATTGCCGAATTCTGCCAAAGGGCGGATTGGCGTGATAGGCGGAAAGCGAGGCTAACCGGTCTTCAATGGTCGAGTGGACTTTAGGGAATAAGGCTTTATGACCCGATCATCCGAACCCCGTCCGCATTGGTCCGAAGCGATGCGCGAGTTCGATTGTCTCTCTGTGCGTAATCGCGTGCTGCACATCGAGGGTGTCAATACCCTCGACCTTGCCGAGCGGTTCGGGACGCCGCTGTTTGTCTTTTCCGAGGCACAGATCAGGGAGAACCTGCGTCGCTTCCGGGAGGCATTCGCCATTGGTTGGCCGGGCCCGGTCGACGTGCTGCCGGCGATGAAGGCCAACACCTTGCTCGCTACCCGACAGCTCCTGTCCAACGAGGGGGCTGGTGCTGATATCTACTCTCCCGAAGAACTCGCCGGCGTACTCAAGACCGGCGTCGACCCCGAACGGGTCTCTGCCAACGGCGGTGGCAAGCCAAAGAACCACCTGCGTCGCTGCATTGATGCCGGCGTGCGGATCACCGTCGAAGACGTGCACGAGATCGGTCTGATTCAGGAGATCGCCGCCGAGCTGAACAAAACGGCCAAGATCCGGTTCCGGGTGAAGCCGGCGTTACCGAACCTGTGGCGCCCTACTGATTTCTCGCAGCTAACCGTCCCGATTGACCTCGGTGTTCAGGTCTACAAGTCAGGCATCCCGCCCGAGTACCTGCCCGAGATGGGCCGTCGGGTCTTGGCGATGCCGAACGTCGAACTCGTCGGCCTCCACGTCCACTGCGGTCGCCACCATCCGAGCCTCTGGTACTGGGAGGGACTGATGGTGCGCTACGCCCGACTCATCGGTGAGCTCAGCAAGGCGTGGGGTGGCTGGCAGCCGGCCGAGATTGACATCGGCGGCGGCATGGCGAGCCCGCGGGACCCGCACAACAAGGAGTTCCCCCGTTCCGAGTTCCTGCTCACGGCGCTCGGCTACCCGTTCCTCGTCGGCCTGCGCGGCTTGGGCGAGAAGGCGTACCACGCGCTGCTGGCAAAGATACTCGCGGTGCTCACGAGCCACAGTGCCCCGAAGGCACCTCCGACCATCGAGGACTACGGACAGGTCATCACGTCCGTGCTGTATCGCGAGCTGAAGCACTGCGGCATCAACGTCGATGGCGTGCGGCTCCAGCTCGAGCCGGGGCGCGCCCTGTACGGCGACACCGGGATCCACCTCGCGACGGTGAAGACGGTAAAACGACAGACGTACCCTGTCCCGTACACCTGGGTGCTTACCGACACGACCTACTTTTTCCTGGCCGGCGGGGTGCTCGAACATAACCGGCACCCGTTCGTCTTCGTTGCGAAACCGGAGGCGCCGGCGACGCAGACGGCCGACATCGTCGGGCATTCCTGCTACGCCGATCAGATCGTGCTGGGTGCCCGGGTCCCCGAGGTCGAGGACGGAGACGTCGTGGCGCTGCTCGAGACGGGCGCCTACCAGGAGAGCTCGGCATCGAACTTCAATGCACTGCCGCGACCGGCTTCAGTCCTCGTCCACGGCAATCACGCCGAGTTGATCAAGCGTGCCGAGACAATCGATGACGTGTACGGCCGGGACGTGGTTCCCGAACGGCTCCTCACCGAGTCGGTCGAGACGCAGTGAGTCACGAACTGATAACCTGGGTCGTTGCATCGCGATGGCATTAAAACTGTAAAAATTATTCGACGCTGTAACATCCACGCCGTTACAAATACCCTAACAGGCTGCTATGCGTATTTTACTCATCGGGGCAACCGGTCAGATTGGCTACAGTCTGGCCAGCGCGCTGGCCCAAACGTCACACCAACTTTCGGTCCTGGTCAGGGACCGGACCAAGCGCCCGTTTCCGCAGACTGTGCGGATTCTCGAATCTCGCTCGCTTAATCCGCAAGCCTTTCGCCGGGCCTTGAGCGATATCGACCATGTGATCTACAGCGTTGGGTTGCCCGAACAATACGTCCCTGACTCAGGCGTGTTCGAACGGGTGAATCTGGATCTGCTTAAAACCTTTCTGGCCGAGATGGCCCACGCAGACGCCTCGAGCCTCACCTACATCTCCACTTACGAAGTGTTCCAGGCCATTGATGGTGTTATCCGTGAATCACATCCTGTGGCCAGTGAAACTGGATTTTCGCCGTATTTCCAGTCAATGATCCGGGCATACCGCCTGGTGACGGATTTTGCCGCCCGCCACGATATTCGGCTGGTGACAATTCATCCCGCCGCGGTTTACGGGGGGCTGAATACAGGCCAAGGTTTTACCAACTACATAGAGAATCTGTTACACAAGCGGCTCTGGCGGGTTCCTTTTGTGTTCGACGGCCGATTTCCCGTGGTACACACAGACTCCTTAGCCCAGGCCATCACCGCCTCGCTATCAGGCGAAGGGCCTTATATTGTGAGCGAGCAGATGACGACACTGAAAACGATCGCTCTGGTACTGAGACAACACGCAGATTTGTATGTGCCGCTTAGTGCGCCGGTTAAGCTGGCAAGAGCCGGAGCAACGGTGTTGGAGTGGGTTGCCAGGTTTACACGAACAACGCCGATAATGGCCCGCGCGCAGATTGATTTTATCACGCAGGGCATCGAACCCCGATCGGAGCGCATCACCCATGAACTGGGCTGGCGACCAAGAACGCTTGACGAGGGTCTAGCGAAATATCTTGGAAATCAAACAGCAGCCACCAGCGCGGGCAGTGCACACACATGAACGAACAACAGGCTGACGCTTGATGCACAACCTGCGGTGTATCTCACGAATCACAATCCTGCACCCACCGCCTGGAACGATGAGCCTGACAAGATCGCTGATGATGACTTCGAGGGGTGCGATGGAACGGTCGAGCTTGCCGTGTGGCGCCGGAGTTATCGTGTTTATCGCTGGCGAAACGGTACGAGGATTGGCGCGGGGGACAGGTACTTTATCAAGAATCAGTGAAAGGACGAGCTTCGTATCTCTGTCGAGCTATTTGCTCGCTGCCATTAAGACATCACCCTTCTTGGCCAGTAGCCCTTTATATTAGCTGCTTGGACAGAGGGGGCTTGAGTGCCAGAGAAGACCAGCGGCTATCCGATATTGGCATTCGGTCAAAACACTACTATATTTGCACTGACAACTTCAGCAGGGGGGCATGTCATGCCAGGTAAATTCGAGATCTACAAGGACAAGAAGGGTGAATTACGCTTTCGATTGAAAGCGTCGAACGGGGAGCCGATCCTGGCCAGTGAGGGTTACAAGTCGAGAGCCTCCTGCAGGAATGGCATCGTTTCAGTGCAGAAGAATGGTTCGAATCCCGATCGCTATCAGGGCAAAGTTGCCAAAATTGGTAAGCACCACTTTGTCCTGAAGGCGGCGAATCACCAGGTCATTGGTACCAGCCAGCTCTATGATTCCGAGAGAGGCATGACGGCAGGCATGAAGAGCGTTCAGAAGAATGCCTCCACGACCAAGGTCGAGGATTCCACGAGGGCATAGACTCAGCTGGCGGGCGCTGTTCTTTCCACCAAAGGCAGCCAAGTACGTGTCGGTATCGGGGTGCCGACTGATGTCCACGTCGGCCAAGAAAATAATCTGCCTATCACTGAAGAACTAGTTCATGATGTAGGGACACACGGGTCCCTATCTCAACTGTTAGGCTGTACTGAATTGTGAACCCGTATACTTTCTGACCCGTCACCTTTCGTAACGGAGGCTTTATGCGATTTAACGTCATTGCTCTATCTCTTACGTCCGGATTATTGTGGGGTGCTGTGATCCTTATTGTGGCCTCCGCGAATTCGATTTGGCCAAGTTACGGCGTTGCTTTTCTTGAGCTCGCGTCTTCCATATACTCGGGCTACGATCCTAGTCCTGGCATTGGGTCGATCATTATAGGAACACTTTACGGATTAGTGGACGGGGCAATTGGGGGTGCCATATTTGGCTGGCTCTACAATTACCTATCGCGGAAGTTTCCGAGTGCGGTAGCCTAACTGCGCAGTTGAGTGAGACACGCGGTGCAAGCAGTTGCGGTGGCCTTCGGTCTGAGGGTCGCCGTTTCTGTTTGTCGTTGAATGACCGGTTGTGGTCGTAGGACTAAACCGGAAGTTCTGTACTACATGGAAAACGCAATTGGTGGATTCGCTCAGCGGTGATAGCATGAAAATATGAGCGCGAAATTCATATGGAACGAGCTAATCACTTCTGACCAGAAGGTCAGTGGCGATTTCTTCTGTGAGCTGTTCGGTTGGGAGCGCGAAGAAGTTGATATGGGGCCAATCGGTATCTACACGTTGTTTAAGGAAGATGGCAATGACGTAGCGGGGATGATGAACCCACTAACCGACTATTCTCGATCTCGATCGCCGTTCTGGTCGGCTTATATTGAAGTCGATGACGTTGACGCATACGCGGCAAAGGTCGAGGAGCTGAGTGGTACGATCATTGCACCTCCTGAAGACATCCCAAATGTCGGACGCGTGTGCATGCTCACCGATCCAAAAGGTGCGCCGATTAGTCTGATGGCGCCGGTAGCTCCTCCCACAGAGTAAAGAATTCGTCCGCTCATGGCCGGTTACCACCGGTTAGTCTGAATTGGCTAAGTTTGACGGTCACAAAGGGCGCAACCTACCGTTACACGACAATCTGGGTGTCACGGGAAGTACCCGGTGCGCTAACATATTCACGACACTTTACTAAGCGATCCCTGAATTAATATCGTGATGATGCTTTCGGTGTGGATAAAGGTACCCTATACAATATTTGTCTGTGTCCTTGTGCCTATTTATTGGGTGGAGCGGGGTCCTGCGAATTTTCTCTGGTTATCGGATATCGCGCTTTTAGCTGCCGTGCCAGCGCTCTGGATGGAAAACCGTTTTCTGACCAGTATGATGGCGGTTGGTGTGTTGCTGCCGGAGCTTGCCTGGAATCTGGACTTTTTTCTCCGCTTGATTGCAGGTTTCGATGTAATCGGTCTCAATGCCACTGGTTACATGTTTGGATCCCGTTACACGCCACTGTTCAGATTCTTTTCACTGTTCCACGTTATTCTCCCCGTACTGTTGCTCTGGATGATCTATCGGCTGGGCTACGCTACGCGCGCCGTATATGCGCAGACACTGTTGATCTGGGTCCTGCTTCCGGTCTGCTATCTGGCTACCGATCCAGAAAGGAACCTCAATTGGGTATTTGGTATAGGTAATCCACCTCAAACGTGGGTGTCCGGCCCCTTATACCTGGTGCTGCTGATGTGCGCGTATCCGTTACTCGTATTCATTCCTACCCATTTCATACTCAGGGCAGTATTCAATGGACGCTGATGCGGTGCGTCAAATGGGTGGTAGCCCTGGCTAACGCCATGTCTGACCTCTTTGTGGTGGAGGTGCCACACCGGTTACTCAGATAGTCAGTTGCCGTATCCGAGTACTGCAGCCCAGTAGCCCCGCAGAACAATGTGTGCGATCGGCTGGAACCGCCCTGTAATCGATTAATCGCTTACAGATGTTAACCTGCTGTTGCCGGGCAGGTTCGTTAATGTCGTGTATCTGGCCGGTTTCCACCGTTGCCGATCCAAACAACCGTGGTGGCTCACGAGGACATCGAATGGCAGGTATCTGGCCCTACTCGGTCGTTTAGAGAATAACTATCTAATAATTATCTAAAAGGCAGTTCTCGACCCAAAGTTACCGTTCGGCGTAAGTTGCTGAATGTCTTGAATGTACTGTAATCGGACCTTCAGGAGCCGGATGCGGAACAGCAATCTTCGACGCCCCAAAGGCGACATTCGCGACCATGTGAGACATCTTGTCCCAAGCGGCTTTGTTTTACTCACCAGTTAGCTGTCACTCGTAACTAATACATGGAATGTCATACTCCCCGCTTCGGCAGACTATCGATAGTCCTATTGTCTACGCAAGTGATTGCATCACTATAACCTATGCAACATCTCGACAATCTCGGCGCCAATCAGGCAAGGCTCGAGCTGGGCGATGAATGCCAGCAGTTTCTCCCGGGCCAGCTTCTTCCGAAGAACCGCTTGACCCTGCTCATCACACCTTGCAAGTGAAGAACCTGTTTTGCCAAATCGATACCCCGTACGCTAATCTTTGTCTTTGGACTCCCCATCTGTTTTACGATGGTTGGATGGTTATACCATCCTGGCACTTATCAATTATCATTTTTGAGGAGCAAGGAGATATGAAACGGATCCTGAAACATACATTAACGTCGGCTGCCCTGGCAGCTGTTGTCGCGTCACCGCTGGCGCACGCGACGAACGGTTACTTCAAAATCGGCTATGGTTCAAAAAACCGTGGCTTGGCGGGTACTGGTATGGCCTTCGGCCAGGATACCCTGGCGCCTGCCGTTAATCCGGCCACACTGACTGGCGTGTTTGTGGGCGGCGACAATCGGGTGGATTTCGGCGTCGAGCTTTTCAAGCCCCAGCGCAAGGGTGTGGTGGATGCGAGCAGTCTGGCCATTCCCGATCTCGGTGCCGGCCCCCGCCAAGGGCAACTGTCCAATGAGAACAGCCGTTCCAGTACTTTCCTCATCCCAAGCTTTGGTATAGGCAGTGACCTGGGCAACAATTTCTATATCGCGGTCAGCGCGGTGGCCAACGGGGGGTTGAATACCCGTTACGGTGACGCCGATGCCGGTAACGGCAATATATATACTGACGCTTTCGCACCGGTCATCGGTGATTCCAGTACCTCGGCTTTTCAGCCGGGGCCGTCTGGCTTTGCCGGTTTCCTGGAAGTCGTCCAGGGGGTGCCGGCCGCGGCGCTGGATCCCAACCTGGCCAACCTGTACCTGAATCCCAATACGGCTCCGTCTTTGGGTGTTAACCTGGCGCAGGTATTGATTTCGCCGACGCTCGCCTACAAGATCAATGAGAATCATTCGGTCGGTTTTGCGCCGGTTATTGGCTACCAGACGTTCCGTGCATACGGGCTCGGCCTGTTCCAGGCGTTTTCCAACGATCCGGCTAAGGTCACCAATAACGGTAACGATGACGCGTACGGGTTCGGTGCCCGGGTAGGCTACCAGGGTACTTTCGGCAAGTTTTCAGTCGGTGCCGCCGCAACGTCAAAAATATACATGGATGAATTCGACGACTATTCCGGCCTGTTTGCCGAGGAAGGGGACTTTGATGTCCCCGCGACCTACGGTGCTGGTATCGCCTTCCGCGCGACACCCAAGATTACCCTTGCGGCTGATATAACCCGTATTTTATACAGTGGTGTTGATTCGCTCTCCAACAATGGTCCAACAGCCAATGAGTTTTTTGGTGGGTTTATCGGCGCCCTTGTCGGCGATCCATCGCTGGTTTCCAATCCGCTCGGTAGCAACAATGGCTGGGGTTTCGGCTGGGATGATGCGTGGATCTACAAAGTTGGCGTCAACTATGTGCATGACAACCACTGGACGCTCCGTGCCGGCTTCAACTATGCCGAAGCGCCCTATGACGATGACCAGGCCCTGTTCAACGTGCTGGCCCCGGCGGTGGTCGAGAAGCATGTCACCGCAGGTTTCACATACAATGTGAATTCGAGCAGTGAGGTGACGATGACATACATGCATGCTTTCCGCAATGATGTGGAACACACCTATGTGGGTACCGGGCAGTTCACCGGGTTCAGCTACACAGCCAAGAACGACATGTATCAGAATGCCATTGAAGTCAGTTATGCCTTTAAATTTTAGCCAAAAGGAGAAAAGGGGACGGACGGATTAATTAATATTCCCTCCGTCCCTTTTGCTGCTTTGCTGCGCTCAGGGCCGCGAGGCAAAATAAACGTTCTTTTCATCACTCGTCAACGGATCATCCACGGGTAACGAAGGGACCTGTGCCCTGTCACCACCCCGAAATTTGATCCCATTCCGCATTCACTATCCGACCATTCACCTTCGCCCGTACCACTTGCACGGCTACCCCGGGCATCAGGCCAACCGGCAGCCTGGCCTTCCCCTGGGTAACATCCATTGGAATGACGCGAAGGGTTTGATGGTATCAGTCAAACAGGTTGGCCGGCGGTGCCCGGCTTACCGGTCGCAGACCTGTTCGAGCCGAGGTAAGCTTTTTTTTGCAGGTCTCGATGTCGATATTGAACACCCGCTTGAGACGTTGCGCCCAAGTCATAACGGCCCGGCGCTCCATGGCAGTTCTCGGTTCGGCGGAGGCGCGAACATTAAGAGGAATGACAATTTTTGCTGCATAGTCGCCCTTCGCTGATCACCCGTGTAGGTCTGTAATTGGCCGACTATCCCCCATGTCAGCCTCATCAATAAACGGTATTCGGGATGCGTTGGACGGCAGGTTACCGATCTACATCGGTCCTACAGTCGCGGCTTATATAAGCGATTAGTGAAAGAGTAAAACCGACCCGAAGTTGCCATTCGCAACAGACTGAGGAACGGAGACTTTGTACTGAAAGTTGCCGTTCACAGGTCGGATCCCGTCGGCAACTTTCGCCCCGAAAAGAGTGAGTCACCATAATTGATCGAGTTACAAAATTTCAGTAATAAACATTTTCCCTAAAGTCCCTAGTATTTCCAGACGATATATTTCGAGATACCCCGCCAATCAACGATA